>Ga0066794_10000187_pt1 | contig 11446 bp, 8 predicted proteins | sample PersoiDNA2013190_FD_70945 | JGI IMG/M metagenome (GOLD analysis project Ga0066794, IMG submission 70945) | Permafrost soil microbial communities from the Arctic, to analyse light accelerated degradation of dissolved organic matter (DOM) -... | ecosystem: Environmental > Terrestrial > Soil >... | reverse complement strand
GCTGATTGGTCTCGGTAATCCAGCATGGCAATTGCTTCGGGTGCTGCGCAGCATTGCCCATGAATGAGAACACCGGCACCGGATCATCGCCCGGCTGCTCCTGCAGGACTGAATAATCAATGGTCCGACCATCGATGCGCGGTGGCGTGCCGGTCTTCAATCGCCCAGCTGGAAGATTCAGCTCGCGCAACCGATGTGCCAGACTGATGGACGGCGGGTCGCCTGCGCGTCCCGCTTGATAATTTTCCTGCCCGATATGGATCAACCCAGACAAAAACGTACCCGTTGTCAGCACCACGGTTTTCGCGCTAAAGCGCAAGCCAAGTTGAGTAACCACTCCACGCACCCGATCTTGTTCAACCAACAAATCGTCCACGGCCTGCTGGAACAGCCAGAGGTTGGGCTGGTTTTCCAGTCGGGTTCGGATGGCTTGTTTGTAGAGCAGGCGGTCGGCCTGTGCACGTGTGGCGCGTACCGCCGGACCTTTGCTGGAATTCAAGATACGGAACTGTATGCCACCTTCGTCTGTGGCCGCCGCCATTGCGCCGCCGAGTGCATCCACCTCTTTGACCAAATGTCCCTTGCCTATCCCGCCAATGGACGGGTTGCAGGACATCTGCCCCAGCGTTTCGATGTTATGGCTAAGCAACAAAGTCTTGCAACCAGCGCGCGCGCTGGCCAAGGCCGCCTCGGTACCGGCGTGTCCCCCACCCACCACAATTACATCGAACACATCAGGAAATTTCATGTCGCTACTGCTTTGAAAAGGACGCGCATCATACAACAGCCAAGCCGCAATCCCAAACGCTGTGTTTCACGTGGAACAATACCGCCTATTTTCCGATGCAGAACCTGCTAAAAATCTCACCGAGCAAATCATCTGCGGTGAATTCCCCGGTAATTTCATTAAGCGCTCGTTGCGCCAGACGCAACTCTTCGGCGAACAACTCCGCGCTAGTCAGCACAGCATGGGCTTGGTCCAGGTGGGTTTGCGCCAAGGCCAAGGCTTGCAAGTGTCGTTCACGCGCCATGAATGAGCCGCTTTCCTGATCGCGCCATCCCACAGCTTCCAGCAACTTACCCCGCAATTCCTCCAAACCTTCCCCGGTTTTGGCTGAAACACCAACGAAAGGGTTGTTCCCCGCCATCAAAAGGGTTTTGTCCTTCATTAGGTCAATCTTGTTGAACACCAACAGACGAGGTATATCTGCCGGTAATCCTGCAAATATGGCCTCGTCCTGGGCAGTCAAGCCCCGACATGCATCCAACAGCAACAGTATCAAATCAGCGCGGTGCAGAGTCTCGCGGGTGCGTGCGATGCCCATGTTTTCCACTGCATCTTGTGATTCACGCAGCCCCGCAGTATCCATGATGTGCAATGGCACGCCACGGATCTGGATGGCTTGGCGAATTACATCACGGGTAGTGCCTGGAATATCGCTGACCAAAGCCACCTCTTCACCAGACAACCGATTCAGCAGGCTGGACTTCCCTACGTTTGGCTGTCCTGCAATAACAACGTGTGCACCTTCACGCAGCAGACTCCCCTGTTTTGCGCTGTCCAGTGTGTGCTGCAATTTCAACCGGATGTTGTTCAGCAACGCGTCGCGACGTTCGAAGTCAATGATGTCCACCTCTTCTTCCGGGAAATCCAGCATCGACTCGATCAACATACGCAGATAAATCAGCCCGTTGACCAAGCCATGAATAGCGGCGGAAAATTCCCCACTCAGGGAGCGCACCGCGCTACGCGCTGCCTCTGTGGTATTGGCATCAATCAAATCAGCAACGCTTTCCGCTTGAGCCAAATCGAGCTTATTGTTCAGGAAAGCGCGGCGCGTGAATTCGCCTGGTTGCGCCAATCGTGCACCCAAATCAAGACAGCGCTGTAATAACATTTGTAACACGGCAGGACCGCCATGACCTTGCAACTCAAACACTTCCTCGCCAGTGTAGGAGTGCGGAGCAGGAAAATACAAAACGATACCCTGATCCAGCACATTACCATTTTCGTCTCGGAAATTGCAGTAAGTAGCATGTCGTGCGGCAGGCAACTTACCCAAAATCCCGTTACCTATAATTTTGATATTGCGTCCAGAGATACGTATCACCCCAATCCCACCACGCCCCTGTGCGGTAGCTATGGCGGCAATGGTATCAACGTTTGGCAACAACACCTTTACTCTCCGTCTCGGCTGCTCGGGTGATGTACCACTGCTGGCCAATGGAAAGGAGGTTATTCACAATGGAATACAACACCAACCCGGCGGGGAAAAAGAAGAACATCACACTGAAAACGATAGGCATGATTTGCATTACCTTAGCCTGCATGGGATCCGGCGGCTTTGGATTAAGGCGCGTCTGAATAATCATGCTCGTCCCCATAATCAACGGCAGGATGTAATATGGATCCGCTGCTGACAAGTCAGTTATCCAGCCGAAAAATGGAGCATTGCGCATCTCGACGCTTGACAAAATAGACCAATACAACGCGATAAAAACTGGGATTTGGATTAACACTGGCAAACACCCGCCCAATGGGTTGATTTTTTCTGTTTTATACAATTCCATCATGGCGCGATTTAACTGTTCGCGGTCATCGGCGTACTGTTGCTTGATTTTCTCCAGCTTGGGCGCAACCACTCGCATCTTTGCCATAGAACGATAACTTGCCGCCGAGAGAGGAAAAAACAACAGCTTGATCAGGATGGTAAGCAAAATGATGGCAACACCCCAATTATGTGTCCAATCGTTAAATAACGACATGACCCAGAACAGCGGAACAGCTATGATAGTCAGCCATCCGTAATCCACCGTAAGCCCCAAACCGGGAGCGATTTTATCCAGATTAGCCTCGGTTGGGCCTGCATACAGTGTAGAGCCTACGCGCGCTTTCTGTCCTGGATCAATAACCAAACTTGGTAAAACCATCCCTACGGAATATAGGTCTCCGTCCAGTTTATGCGTGAAAAACTCGTGGTTGGTCTTTTCCTTGGGCAGCCATGCCGCCACAAAGTAATGTTGCAAAATACCTATCCATCCGTCGTCGGATTGCTTGGGATATTCAGCCTTTCCCTTATCTATGTCCGAGAATTGCACCTTTTTGAGTTTTTCCTTGTCGGTATAGACTGCCACGCCAGTGTAAGTTGGCAAAAATCGCAAGCTGCCTTCTGGCGCGACACTATCCCGAATCAATTGAAAGTAGCTGCTCACCGTTGCCGTTTGTTGTCCCACATTTTCCAATTCATAGGTAATGTCAATCAAATAACTACCCTTGTGGAAGGTTATTACCTTAGTCACCTTCAGCTTGGAATCACCCTCAGCTTTCAGTCTTACCTGCACCTGTTCGGCATTTCCTGAAAGTTCATACTGATCTTGTTCCGAAACAAAGAGACTGTTGTGGTTAGGCAGCCCCGTTCCAATCAGCCCGCTTTGTGCAAAGTAATTATGTGTTCCTTTACCGCGATTGAAAAGTACCAGCGGCTTATTCTTATCCAAGCTATCCGGATGCTTAAGTAACGCTAAGCGGTTGATATCGCCACCGATGGTACTAATTTCTGCTTCGAGAATGTCAGTTTTGACGTTTATTGTTTTTCCGTTTGTCTGCTGGACAGACTGCTGGGCTATGGTTGCCGGTCCTGTTCCTGACAAAGCAGCCTGCCTCGAACCGGCAGGAAGCACTGACTGTGGTTTAAGCAATTCCTTGTTTGTTGTTACGCTCTGCTGAATCTGCTGTTCAGGATGTTGATAGCGTTGCCAGCCATCCCAAACCAACATCAGCGAAAAAGCGAAAATTAAAAACAAAAAAAGTCTTTGTAGATCCATGATCAAGCCTAAATGTTAGGGTGCGGGATCGTATCCGCCGGGATTCCAGGGGTTGCAACGCAGCAATCGTTTAATGCTGAGCCAACCCCCCTTTACTACACCATGTTTAGCTAAAACTTCACAGGTATAATGGGAACAGCTGGGGGTAAATCTGCACGTCGGGGGGACAAGCGGACTAATTAGGTATTGATAGCCTCGTATCAACGTAATCACCATTCTGCGCATTTGTTTTCTACTTGGCTAAATAGCCTTTCCAAATTATCGATCCGCGGATCAACCTTCTGGGAATAATCACATCTCACCATCACAACTATATCCAACTTGCAAACCTTGATGTTGTGTTGACGAAACGTTTCCCGAATGATTCTTTTGACACGATTTCGGTTTGCTGCACTAGGTAACGTTTTTTTGCTTGCGATTATCCCAAGTCGGGCATTATTCTCGCAGTTACGAGCAAAAAATATTTTGAAATGTTTATCCGCGATATTTTCAGCATGAATAACATGGTCAAAACCGTCCGCGCGCAATAATCGATGCCCGACTGTAAATTTGGACGAGATGCTAAACCGCAAGCCTAGCGCGGCCCCTGGCGCGGCGCGCTCTGATAACCGCGCGGCCCCCGCGTGTCTTCATACGCACCAAAAAGCCATGGGTGCGTTTTCTTTTGATTACTGATGGTTGATAGGTGCGTTTCATGTTTTCTTCCTTGGTAAATCGTAAAACGCGCTATTACAAAGCCTTAACACATACGTGTCAAGTCTATTTTACTTTTTTGCCTGTGGATAAGTTTGAGCTTGCCATGTAGAATACAAAAACTTTTACCCTCGCTAAGAACCTCTCTCAACCAACGCAACCATGCAGGACATTTCTTTTTGGGATTCATGCCTCAGCTCGTTTGAAAAGAGCCTGCCGCCGCAACAATATAATTCATGGATAAAGCCACTGCTTCTGAAGAGCGAGAATGGAACACTGGTTCTTACAGCTCCCAACAGTTTTACTTTGAAACTGGTTCAGGAGCGATTTTTACCTGAGATCAGCCGACAAGCAGGACTAGCCTATCTACACGTTCCGCCGTTTGAGTTTCGTATTCTCGATTCAGCGGCAGTAAACAAATCACCTGGGTTGCCCCCCCCAAAAAAAGCAATTACCCCGATTGAAAACAAACCCAAGATCGAAACCTCTTTTAGAGGTTATGGGAAACTAAATCCCAGCCTCACGTTCGAAAATTTTGTTATTGGAAAAGCCAATCAATTGGCTTTCGCTGCTGCGACACAGGTGGCTGAATTACCAGGGGTTTCTTACAACCCTCTGTTTGTATATGGCGGGGTTGGGCTTGGTAAAACACACTTATTACAAGCAATAGGCAATCAAATTCGGCTTAGCAATCCTCAAACAAAAATATGCTACATGCATGCCGAAAGATACGTTGCGGACGTTGTTCGTGCTTATCAAACGAATAAATTTGAAGAGTTCAAGCAATTTTACCATTCACTTGATGTCTTGCTTATCGATGATATTCAATTCTTTGCCGGCAAAGCTAAAACTCAGGAAGAATTTTTTTACGCATTCAACACGTTGGTTGACTCGCATAAACAGGTCATTCTGACCAGCGACACCTTCCCCAAAGAGATAACGGGTTTAGAAAGCCGCTTAGTATCGCGCTTTGGCTGGGGTTTGACTGTTGCAATTGAGCCGCCCGAATTGGAAATGCGCGTGGCTATTCTTTTGAAAAAGGCCGCTCTAAGTGGCTACTCGCTTAATGATGAAGTCGCTTTTTTTGTAGCAAAGCATGTCAGTTCCAATGTTCGCGAACTCGAGGGCGCATTAAAGCGTGTAGAGGCCTATGCTAAATTTCACAAGCGCAATATTTCCGTAGAAACCGCGAGAGAAGCATTAAAAGATATTCTGGTTGCGCAGAGCCGACTAGTTTCTATAGATAATATCCAAAAAACAGTGGCTGATTATTACAAAATTAAAATGGCCGAATTGCTTTCAAAAAAACGTACTAGAAACCTAACGCGCCCACGACAAATAGCCATGTCCTTGGCTAGAGAGCTAACTACAATGAGCTTGCCGGAGATTGGAAATTCGTTTGGTGGCAAAGATCATTCGACAGTAATTCATGCTTGTAAAACGATATCGAGTTTACGACTTTTCGATACAACAATTGATGCCGATTATAAAATTTTGTTGCAAACGTTAAGAGGATAACCCTGTGGCAGTCCTGTGAATAAAATGTATATAAACATCATAATAAAATAATGAGCAAGGTTATCAACATTTATCCACGCCCTAATCAACAACAAATTCGCAAGATTTTTTATTCTTATGCTCTTGTTTTAAATATGATTATTTAGATCATTAACACAAATAAAAATCATTATTAGTCTTATTAGGAATTTATATTATGTTTATTGATAAAACAGAAAAAGAAACCATACTCAAACCACTGCAGGTTGTCATTGGTATTGTTGAGCGCAAGCAAACATTACCAATTTTGTCTAATGTGTTAATTGAAAAAGAGGCCGGCAAAATACGTTTTACGGCTACTGATCTAGAAATTCAAATTACAACCACAATAGAAACAAAAGCCGGTGGCAGTGAAATATCCAGCATCACGGTAGGGGGGAAAAAACTTCAAGAAATTTTTCGTATTCTTCCTGACCAAAGCAAAATCTCTATTGAGACCAAAGAGAATAAAGCACTGATAAAAGCCAACAAGAGCCGGTTTAGCCTACAAACTCTTCCAGCACAAGATTTTCCAAAGCTAAATAATCAATTAACGGACGCAAAAAAAATTGTTTTGCATCAGTCAATGTTAAAAAAATTATTACTTTCAGTACAGTATGCAATGGCGCAACAAGATGTACGCTATTACCTAAACGGCGTTTTATTAATTATTGAAGGAAATAAACTAAAAGTAGTGGCTACAGATGGTCATCGATTAGCCTTCAATGCTGGAGTCATCGATGGAAACCATGAAAAACAGGAAATTATTATGCCTCGTAAAGCGGTAACAGAACTATGTAAACTACTCGGGGATACAAATGAAAGTGTCGAAGTTGAGTTTTCGACACAACAAGTGAAAATGATTTTTTCTGGTATCAATTTAATCACCAAAGTTATTGATGGAAAATTTCCAGACTATGAACGGGTTATTCCAAAATATAGCAATCACCTCAGTATGAATCGCGTGCTAGTTCAGCAGGCTCTACAACGCGCAGCAATATTATCCAATGAAAAATTTAGAGGTGTGCGTTTCGTATTAACCGAGAAAAATCTCAGCATCATCAGTAGTAATAGTGAACATGAAGAAGCGCAAGAAGAAATTGAAACCGACTACCATGGAGAAGCTATCGACATCGGCTTCAACGTGAACTACTTAATGGATGGATTAAATAACATTGGCAGTGAAGCAGTGGTATTTTCCTTTGGTGATCCGAATAGCAGTATTTTGATAACGACACCGGAAAACCAGGAATTCCGTTACGTAGTTATGCCAATGCGCATTTAACTTCCCTATTTAATGTTTCACGTGAAACAAGACAAATATTCAGAAAGAACCGAATGAGTGAATATACCTCCAGCAGCATTAAAGTCCTAAAAGGTTTGGAAGCAGTTCGTAAGCGTCCTGGTATGTATATTGGCGATACTAATGATGGCACTGGTTTGCATCACATGGTATTCGAGGCCGTGGACAACGCCGTGGACGAAGCCTTGGCCGGATATTGTAATGAAATCAACGTTACCATTCATGCTGATAATTCAATCAGTGTCAGTGACAATGGGCGCGGCATTCCGACGGATATTCATAAAGAAGAAAACCGCTCTGCTGCTGAGGTTATTATGACTATCCTTCATGCGGGCGGAAAGTTTGACAACAACTCTTATAAGGTATCCGGTGGTCTGCATGGTGTGGGCGTGTCGGTCGTGAATGCCTTGTCAGAATGGTTAAAACTAACCATTTATCGTGATGGTAAAGAGCACTTTATGGAATTCCGCCACGGCGATCCGGTGGCTCCGCTAAAAATAGTGGGTGAATCGAGTAAGAGAGGTACCCTCGTCCATTTTTTGGCCGCCAAAGAGACTTTTGGTCTGGTTGAATTCCACTTCGATATTCTCGCAAAACGCCTTCGTGAACTGTCTTTTCTGAATAACGGCGTAAAAATTGCGCTGATAGATCATCGTAATGGAAAAGAAGAAAACTTTGCGTTCAGTGGTGGCATCAAAGGTTTTGTTGAATACATGAACCGCAACAAATCGGCACTACACCCTACCGTATTCTATGCAATCGGTGAAAAAGAGGGCATTACGGCCGAGATCGCCATGCAGTGGAATGACTCTTACCAAGAAAGTGTGCAATGTTTTACTAATAATATCCCGCAACGCGACGGGGGTACGCATTTAACTGCTCTGCGTACCGCAATGACGCGTACGCTGAACCAATATATTGAAACTGAACAATTGGCGAAAAAAGCCAAGGTGGATACAACTGGCGACGATATGCGCGAAGGTTTGACCGCTGTGCTGTCGGTGAAATTGCCCGATCCGAAATTTTCATCGCAGACCAAAGACAAACTGGTTTCCTCCGAGGTTCGCCCGGTCATCGAAGATCTGATCGCCCAACAAATGAGTTCGTTCCTGCTGGAAAAACCCAATGACGCGAAAATTATCGTCAACAAAATTATTGATGCTGCCCGGGCACGTGAAGCGGCGCGCAAAGCACGTGATTTGACTCGCCGTAAAGGTATATTGGACGGCATGGGCCTGCCTGGCAAACTAGCTGATTGTCAGGAAAAAGACCCAGCCATGTCAGAGCTGTACTTGGTGGAGGGAGACTCTGCAGGAGGCTCGGCCAAGCAGGGTCGTGATCGTAAGTTCCAAGCGATCTTGCCGCTTAAGGGCAAGATTTTGAATGTAGAAAAAGCCCGCTTCGAAAAGCTGATCGCCTCGCAAGAAATCGCCACCCTGATTACCGTGTTGGGCACCGGCATCGGCAAGGACGAATACAACCCCGACAAACTGCGTTACCATCGCATCATCATCATGACCGACGCGGACGTGGACGGTTCGCACATCCGCACCCTGTTGCTGACCTTTTTCTACCGGCAAATGCCCGAACTGGTCGAGCGCGGTCATATTTATATTGCGCAACCACCGCTTTACAAGATCAAGCAGGGCAAGGAAGAGCGTTATCTGAAGGATGACCAGGAGATGAAAATCTACATGCTCAAGTCAGCGCTCAACAACGCAGTGTTATACCCAGCTGCTGACGCGTTACCGATTCAATCCGATGCACTAGAGCTGTTAGCCAAACAATATTTCCTTGCCGAAGCCGTGATTGATCGCTTATCGCGCTTTACTGCGCCGGAAGCTAGCCATGCTCTGTTGATCCTGCCTACATTATCGCTGGATGATTTAAAGCAAGCACAAAGCAGCGCAAAGCAGCTTGAAGCCGCGTGCGGTGGCAGCATTAAAGTCATGGTAGAAACCGACGAGGCTGGCGAACATCGCATGCGCCTGGAAAAACTGTATCACGGCAACTACTCCGTCAGCTATATGGATAGAGACTTTCTGAAAGGCAGCGATTATGTACAAATTCGGCAGGCTGCGGACGTATTGAATGGCCTCATTACCTCAAGTGCATATATTGCTCGCGGTGAACAAAAACGTGCTGTTTCCAGCTTCAAACAAGCTATAGAATGGCTACTGGAAGAAGCTAAGCGCGGCGTAAACATCCAGCGATACAAGGGGTTGGGAGAGATGAACCCCTCGCAACTGTGGGAAACCACCATGGACGTGAAGAACCGAATTCTTCTTAGAGTGCGCATCGAAGACGCGATTTCCGCCGACGAGATTTTCACCACCCTAATGGGTGATGTCGTTGAACCACGCCGCGCATTCATCGAAAAAAATGCATTAGGTGCAAAGAATCTGGATGTGTAAGTGGCATAGTTGATGTCTGAAAAATATTGGTTTAAAGTTCCCGAATCAAGTGAACAGCAGGTCATGCCCCCGTTGTTTCCGGCAAAGATGCACAAGGAAAAAACTTTACCGGCGCCGGGCTGTTTGCGTGATAAGAACAAACAACATAGAAAAGTAATTTGGGATTACTTATCTGGTTTGTTTGGAAGTAAGCCTATGATGATCTGCAACGATATATCTGTCGCACCGCGATTAGATTCCACAAACTTCATGCAATGCTGATGCATTTCGCATAAAGCCTTCGGGTCGTCCAACAGGTGCTGCAATTTTATAATCATTCCCCTTGCGTCTTGTATCAGCGCTGCGGCTCCTGCACTAATTGCTAGCCGCGTTGCTTCGGCAAAGTTGTGGGTATACGGACCGACTAATACCGGTGTGCCGACCAAGCAGGCTTCAATCAAATTTTGTCCGCCGTAAGGTAGCAGGCTGCCGCCGATGAAAGCGAGGTCAGCTGCGGCGTAGTAAGCAAACATTTCCCCCATGCTGTCGCCAAGCACCACTTGAATCTCTGCCGACACAGCGCGGTTTTTACTTCTGCGCTGAAACATAATGCCGCGCTGCCCGAGTAAGTTTGCAATGTCGGCGAAACGTTGCGGATGGCGTGGGACGATCACCAGCAGCAAGTCTGGGATATGGATATTTTTCAGGGCATCGAGCAGTAATACCTCTTCACCCTCGCGGGTGCTGGCGGCAAGAAATACTTTGCGTGCTATGCCAAACTGTTCTCGCAGTTGTTTGCCAAGTTCCAGCATGGCGCGTGGAGGTTCGATGTCGAACTTGAGGTTACCCATTATCAATACATTTTGCGCACCAAGACTGGTCAGACGCGCGGCATCGTCAGCGGTTTGCGCGGCTATGGCGGTGAGTTCGCCCAACGCGTTGTGGGCTAGTTGTGCAAAACGCGCATAACCTTGCGCAGATTTTTCAGACATGCGCGCATTCAGCAGCAAAAGTGGTATGCCGAATTCGTGGCAGATGTGAATCAAATTAAACCAAATTTCCGTTTCCATCAGAATGCCAAGTTGCGGGCGGAAATGGCGCAAAAATTTGCTCACAGCAAACGGATAATCATAGGGTAGGTACACGCGTAACACACCGTCGCCATACAATTGCTTGCTGGTGGTGCGACCAGTGGGGGTGGTGTGGGTGATCAGGATTTGATGGTGAGGGTAGGTTGCGCGCAGCCTGGTAACGAGGCTTTGCGTGGCACGGGTTTCACCCACTGAGACGGCATGCAGCCAGATAATTGGTTTGTCACCTTTGACGGAATAAAAGCCGAAACGCTCACCGATGTGGCGCAAATATTCCGGCTGCTTTCGCGCACGCCAGATCAGGCGAAGAAAAATGTACGGCAGCAGCAGCCACAGTGCGAGGGTATAAAGAAAGATCATCAGGTGCAGTTCACGTGTCTTAACAAGATTATGAATAGTAGTGTCGTTGCGCGCACTACTCAAGAAAAACATTTGTTGTATTTTCTCGCGCCCACTAAAATGACCGAAGTTCCTTGGTTGCCATCCGGCAGAGAGTGTTTGATAATTACATAGATTTCCATAATGAAAATTCTCATTGTAAAGTTATCCTCGTTAGGTGACATTCTTCACATGTTTCCTGCCGTTAGTGATTTGCGCCGCCATTT
>Ga0066794_10000185_pt1 | contig 11509 bp, 10 predicted proteins | sample PersoiDNA2013190_FD_70945 | JGI IMG/M metagenome (GOLD analysis project Ga0066794, IMG submission 70945) | Permafrost soil microbial communities from the Arctic, to analyse light accelerated degradation of dissolved organic matter (DOM) -... | ecosystem: Environmental > Terrestrial > Soil >... | reverse complement strand
CCGACCTCGGCGCTCGACGTCACCGTCCAGCGCCAGATCCTGGACCACCTCGGCTCGCTCACCCGCGAGCTCGGCACCGCTGTCCTGCTCATCACCCACGACCTCGGCCTTGCGGCGGAGCGCGCCGAGCAGCTGGTCGTGATGTACCAGGGCCGCGTGGTCGAGTCCGGTCCGGCCATGGAGATCCTGCAGCATCCGCAGCACCCCTACACGAAGCGCCTGGTGAAGTCCGCGCCGTCGCTCGCCTCGCGGCGGATCGAGACCGCGAAGCACGTGGGCATCGAGGTCACCGAGCTGCTCGCGCAGACCGGTGGCGAGGGCGCCGAGCACGGCGAAACCAAGGACATCATGGTGGTGAAGGACCTGACCAAGGTGTTCACCATCCGTGGTGGCCGGCCGGGCGCCTCGAAGAAGTTCACCGCCGTCGACGACGTGTCCTTCGCGGTGCGTCGCGGCACCACGATGGCTCTGGTGGGCGAATCGGGGTCGGGCAAGACGACCGTGGCGAACATCGTCCTCAACCTGATCGACCCGACGAGCGGGAAGATCTACTTCGACGGCCTGGACCTGAGCACCCTGAACAAGGAGGAGCTGTTCAGCTTCCGCCGCCGGGTGCAGCCGGTCTTCCAGGACCCGTACGGCTCTCTCGACCCGATGTTCAGCATCTACCGGACCATCGAGGAGCCGCTGCGGACGCACCACATCGGCGACCGCAAGAGCCGCGAGCTCAAGGTCCGCGAGCTGCTCGACAAGGTCGCGCTGCCGGGCTCGACGATGCGCCGGTTCCCGAACGAGCTCTCCGGCGGGCAGCGCCAGCGGGTCGCGGTCGCGCGGGCGCTCGCCCTCGATCCCGAGGTCGTGGTCTGCGACGAGGCCGTTTCCGCGCTCGACGTCCTGGTCCAGGCCCAGATCCTGCAGCTGCTCAACCAGCTGCAGAGCGACCTGGGCCTGAGCTACCTGTTCATCACCCACGACCTCGCCGTCGTCCGCCAGATCGCCGATGAGGTGTGCGTCATGGAGGCCGGCAGGATCGTCGAGGCCGCCTCCACCGACGAGGTGTTCGACCACCCCAAGACGGACTACACCCGCGCGCTGCTCGAGGCGATCCCGGGCGGCTCGATCGAGCTGGGAATCACCGACCTCGACTGACGGTAGAATGCCCGTGCGGCTCACGGTGAGCCGAATCCCCTTTTTCCGAGATGAGTCCTGTCATGCCCGTGCGCTCCGATCTGCGGAACGTGGCGATCGTCGCCCACGTCGACCACGGAAAGACCACGCTGGTCGACGCCATGCTCTGGCAGACCGGCGCCTTCGGTGAGCACGCGCACGTCGACGTGCGCGCGATGGACTCCGGTGACCTGGAGCGCGAGAAGGGCATCACGATCCTGGCGAAGAACACCGCGATCCGGTACTCCGGTCCCGCGGCGAGCGCGATCGGCGAGCCCGACGGGATCACGATCAACGTGATCGACACCCCCGGCCACGCGGACTTCGGTGGCGAGGTGGAGCGAGGCCTGTCCATGGTCGACGGCGTCGTCCTGCTCGTCGACGCGTCCGAGGGACCGCTCCCGCAGACCCGTTTCGTGCTGCGCAAGGCGCTGGTCGCGAAGCTGCCCGTCATCTTGGTCGTGAACAAGGTCGATCGTCCCGACTCCCGGATCGAAGCGGTCGTGCGCGAGACGCACGACCTGCTGCTCGGGCTTGCCGGAGACCTGCACGAGGAGATCCCGGACCTCGACCTCGACGCGATCCTCGACGTCCCCGTGGTCTACGCGGCGGCCAAGGTGGGGCGCGCGTCGTTGAACCGCCCGGCCGACGGCGAGATGCCCGACAGCGAGAACCTCGAACCGCTCTTCAAGACGATTCTCGACCGCATCCCCGCGCCGACCTACGATGCCGGCGCGCCGCTCCAGGCGCACGTCACGAACCTCGACGCCTCGCCATTCCTCGGACGTCTCGCCCTGCTCAGGGTGTTCAACGGCACGATCCGCAAGGGTCAGACGGTCGCCTGGGCGCGCCGCGACGGCTCCGTGCAGAGCGTGCGGATCACCGAACTGTTGGAGACAAGGGCGCTGGATCGCGTACCGACCGAGAGTGCCGGACCGGGCGACATCGTCGCCGTGGCGGGCATCGAGGACATCACGATCGGCGAGACGCTCACGGATCTCGACGACCCGCGGCCGCTGCCGCTGATCACCGTGGACGACCCGGCGATCTCGATGACCATTGGCATCAACACGGCGCCGATGGCCGGTCGCTCCAAGGGCTCCAAGGTCACCGCGCGCCAGGTCAAGGACCGGCTCGATCGTGAGCTCGTCGGCAATGTCTCGCTCCGGGTGTTCCCGACCGAGCGCCCGGACGCCTGGGAGGTCCAGGGGCGCGGCGAGCTGGCGCTCGCGATCCTGGTCGAGCAGATGCGCCGCGAAGGCTTCGAGCTCACGGTGGGCAAGCCGCAGGTGGTCACCAGGACCATCGACGGCAAGTTGCACGAGCCGATGGAGCACATGACGGTCGATGTCCCCGAGGAGTACCTCGGTGCGGTGACCCAGCTGCTTGCGCAACGCAAGGGGCGGATGGTCACCATGGCCAACCACGGCACCGGCTGGGTCCGGATGGAGTTCCTGGTGCCGGCGCGTGGCCTGATCGGTTTCCGCACCCGGTTCCTGACCGACACGCGTGGCACCGGCATCGCCTCGTCGATCGCCGAGGGCTACGAGCCGTGGGCGGGCCCGATCGAGTTCCGCACCTCGGGATCGCTCGTCGCGGATCGATCGGGTGTCGTCACCCCCTTCGCGTTGATCGCGCTGCAGGACCGCGGCTCGTTCCTCGTCGATCCGACGCAAGAGGTGTACGAGGGCATGATCGTCGGGGAGAACACCCGCGGTGACGACATGGACGTGAACATCACCAAGGAGAAGAAGCTCTCGAACATGCGGTCCTCGACGAGCGACGAGCTCGAGCGGCTGACCCCGCCGCGCAAGCTCACCCTGGAAGAGAGCCTCGAGTTCGCGCGCGACGATGAATGCGTCGAGGTGACCCCCGACGCCGTCCGGATCCGCAAGGTGATCCTGGACCAGGCCGAGCGGGGCCGCGCCTTCGGCAGGGCCAAGAAGGCCTGAACCGTGGCGGCCAGCGGGCGCACCGGCGGCCTCCTCGCGGTGCACGCTCATCCCGACGACGAGACACTGAGCACGGGCGGCCTGCTGGCCACCTGGGCGAGCCTCGGTCGCCCGGTCACAGTTGTGACGTGTACTCGAGGTGAGCAGGGCGAGGTCATCCCGGCCGAGCTCGCGCACCTCGAAGGTGACGCGCCCGGGCTCGCAGAGCATCGCGAGCGTGAGCTGGCCGTCGCGCTGACTGCGCTCGGCGTCGCCGACCACCGCTACCTCGACCAGCTGCCGGATCCCGCCGCAACCACCGGAGTCGATGCAGCTGCGCCGATTCCGGTGCTCTACCGCGATTCCGGCATGGTCTGGGTGGCCGGCGGCCTAGCCGGACGAGTTGCCGAGCTGCCCGTGGGCGCGTTTGTCGCGGCCCCGGTCGACGAGGCCGCGCGGCGACTAGCCGGGCTCATCAGGGAGCTGCGGCCCGACGTCGTCGTCACCTACGAACCCGGCGGCGGGTACGGCCACCCGGACCACGTGCACACGCACCGCGTGACGATGCGCGCGGTCGCGTTCGCCGCGAACGCGCCAGTCGGCCTATCTGGCGAGATGAGCGGCGCGACGGGCGGGCCCTCGGCATTCCGCGTACCGATCGTGCTGTGGGCCGTAGAGCCGGAGGCGACGATGCGCTCCGCTCTCGCGGCGCTGCCCGCACTCCCGTGGGTCGAGGCGCTCCGGGTGGCCGACCCGCGACTCTGTCTGCCCGACCCGTCGGGTCCGCTGCCGTCGATGGCCGTCCTCGCGTCCCAGGCTGACTTCGTGGTGGACGTCTCAGGGGTCGCGTCCGCGGTCGTTTCCGCGCTCCGTGCGCATGCGACGCAGGTCCAAGCCATCGCGACTACCCCGGGGGGACCGGTGCCGATCGAGGGCGCCGCGATCAACGGGTGCTTCGCGCTGTGCAACGATGTACTGCAGCCGTTGCTCGACCGAGAGTGGTACCGCGCCGCAACCGGATGGCGGCTCGAGGGCGACAGGTGCCTTTCGCCCCTGACTCCCCAGGTACCCTGACCGCATGAAGCCTCGTGGCAGACCCCGTGTCGGGCGCCTGGTGGCGCTGGTCTTGTTCGGGGTCGTCACCGGCGTGGTCGGCACGGGTGGACATCGTGCGTTCATGCCCTGGGGTGTCGTGATAGCGCTCGCCGCCGTGTTGACGGCGTCCGTCCTTGCCCGTGCCCATGCGGGCTTTCCCGGTCTGGTCGCCTTCGGTGCCGGGTGGGCCACCACGGTGGAGATTCTCCGGCGCGTCGGGCCCGGGGGCGACGTGCTCGTCCCCGCTCAGCCGGTCGGGTATGTCTGGATCTTCGGCGGCATGGCCGTGGTCGCAGTGTCGGCATTCGCGCCCGCGCGGTGGTTCAGGGAGCAACCAGACGACCAGGGCAAGGTTGTGTCGTTCGACAACGTCCCCCAGGTGGGGACCGTGACCGAGAAGAGGATGCTCAATGGCTGAGGACGGCATCCGCTCGCAGGACCTCGACCCGGCGGACGAAGCGTCCACCGACGGTCTGGTCGACGGTGCGCCCTTGGCGGAGCCCGGCGAGCTCGCGCCAACCGCCGCCGCCGCCAAGGACGAAGTGCCGGTTGCGAAGGCCACCGAGGCTGTGACTGAGGTTGCTGGGCCGGCGACGCCTGACCTGGTGGCCGGTCCTTCCGCCCTCAAGGGCGCGCCCGCCGAGACGCGGACCGCGGAGCCGAGCGAACCCGAGACCGAGGACCGAGCGGGAGGAGCGGCCGTCACAACGGTTGGCGAGGAGTCTTGGCGTGAGTCAGTGCTCAGGCGCGAGTTGTGGACGCCCCCGGGAGTGCCGCAGTCCGCCGCCGACCGTCCGACCGCGCTTGGCGGGACCGACAGAGCGGTACCAGCGCCCGTCGCCGCGGCTGCTTTCCCAATCTCGCCCGTCCCGGCACGCCGGGCGGCGTTGCCGATTCCGGTCACGCCGGCTGCCGCCGCTGCCGCGTCCCACTCGCCGCTCGACGTCTTCGAGGCGGAGGTCCGTCCGCACCATCGGGCGCGAGCGGCTTGGATCCTCGTCACAACGGTCCTCGTCCTGGCTGCCGGTTATGTCGGCGCGCAGTGGGCCCTCGCCGATCGGGTGCCGAGCGGCACGACGGTGGCGGGTATCGACATCGGCGGGATGAGGTCATCCGCGGCTGTTGCGGCCCTTCGAGCCGGCCTCGCGGACGCCGAAACCCACGCGATCCCGGTCGCCGCCGGCGACAAGAGCACCTCGCTGCTTCCGGACCAAGCCGGCCTGTCCGTCGATGCCGCCGCCACCGTCAAGGGCCTGACCGGATTCGGTCTGGAACCGTTCCGACTCTGGGTACAAATCGCCGGGGGCGGCGATCGTCGTCCGGTGACCGTCGTGGACGAGAAGGCATTCGGCACCGCGATGACGGCGCTCACGGATTCGCTCGCTGTCGACCCGGTCGACGGAGGCGTCGTCTTTGTCGACGGAAATCCGCAGCCGATGCCCGCGGTGAATGGCGCGAAGGTCGTGAAAGACGAGGCCGCGCGCCTCCTGCGCGACACCTGGCTCACGGCGCCGCGGCCGATCGCGCTGCCCGTCGAGGTCGTACCACCGACCGTCACGCAGGCCGCGGTCGACGCGGCGGTCACCGATATCGCGGAGCCGCTGACCCGTGCTCCGATCTCGGTCTCGGTCGGCGACCAGATCGCCGAGCTTCCGCCGTCGGTGGTCGCGAGTGTCGCGTCCTTCACGCCGGTGGCAGGCAAGCTGACGCTCACGCTGGATGGCAAGCAGCTCCGCGAGGAGGTCGTCAAGCGAACCCGTAGCCTGCTCACCGCTCCCGAGGACGCCCACTTCGTGTTCGAGAACGACCAGCCGGTCCTTCGCCCGGGCGCGCCAGGAACGGCAATCGATCCGGCCGCCCTGGCGAGGGCGGTGCAGAAGGCCGGCCTGTCGGCGACCGACCGGACCGCGCGGGTCGCGCTGGTCCCGACGGATCCCAAGCAGTCCACGGCGGCGATGCAGGCGCTCGGGGTCAAGGAGAAGGTCTCGGAGTTCGCGACGCCATTGACGAACGAGCCGATCCGGACCCTCAACCTGATCAACGGCGCGAGCAAGATGAGCGGTCAGCTCGTGCGACCCGGTGAGACCTTCAGCACCACCAAGGCCCTCAGTCCGATCACGGCGGCGAACGGCTACCGGATGGCCCACGCGCTCGTCTCTGGCGAGCTGGTGAACGTCATCGGCGGGGGTCTGTCCCAGATGGGGACGACGACGTACAACGCCGCCTTCTTCGCCGGTATGGAGGACATCGAGCACAAGCCGCACTCGGTCTACTTCACGCGCTACCCGGCGGGCCGGGAGGCGACGATCTTCGAAGGCGTTGTCGACATGAAGTTCCGCAACAACACGCCGTACGGCGTACTGATCCAGTCGTGGGTCGCCGGTGGCAAGCTGCACGTCGCGATGTGGAGCACCAAGTACTGGGACGTCGCGACGACGACGTCCGGCCGGTCCAACGTCGTACAGCCGAAGGCCGTGCACTCGACGTCGCCGACCTGCGCGGCGAAGAGCGCGGGCAACCCGGGCTTCTCGGTCACGGTGACCCGCACCCTCTCGCTGAACGGCGCGGTCAAGGCGAACGAGTCGAAGTCGTGGCGGTACAAGCCGGACGACGCCTTGGTCTGCGACGCCGCCCCGGGCCCGTAGCGGTCCTACCTCTCGGGCACTATCTTGCCGACTGCGATGCTGCGCGCCGGCACTCGCACCTCGCCCCGGCGGGTGGCGACGAGCACGCCGTCGTCGTCTGCCTCGAGGAGCCGTCCGAGGACGTCGCTATAGCCGCCCTCGTCCAGCCGCCGCCGGACCACGACGCGCGCGCCGATAGGCCAGGTGCGCCAGAGCGGCACTCCGTCTCTCGGCTCGTGGTCCACGGGTTATCCTCCATTGTTCGGTGCTCGGTGCTCGGTGCTCGGGTGCTCGGGTGCTCGGGTGCGCGATCCGCTCCGCCAGGTGGGCGGGTCGCGGTCGCACGCTAATTCTGAGGGATACTGGGCGCGGTGCCGCCCGCTGCGGCTGCTGACCCGTTTGGAGGGATTGCCCGTGACGTACGTGATCGCCCAGCCTTGCGTTGACGTCAAGGACAAGGCCTGCATCGACGAGTGTCCCGTGGACTGCATCTACGAGGGCAAGCGTTCCCTTTACATCCAGCCTGACGAGTGCGTGGACTGTGGTGCGTGCGAGCCGGTATGCCCGGTCGAGGCGATCTACTACGAGGACGACGTCCCCGAGCAGTGGAGCGAGTACTACCGCGCGAACGTCGAGTTCTTCGACGTGCTCGGATCTCCGGGCGGCGCGGCGAAACTCGGCGAGATCGACGCGGATCACCCCATCATCGCGGCGCTCCCGCCCCAGGTCTGAGCTCCGAGCGTGGGTCTCGACTCCCGGGCGCTGCCCGCGTTCCCGTGGGACACCTTGGCCCACGACGCGGAGATCGCCCGCGCTCACCCGGCTGGTCTGATCGACCTCTCGGTCGGAACGCCGGTGGACCCGACGCCGACGGTCATACGGCAGGCACTCGAGAGCGGCTCGAACTCGCCGGGCTACCCCACGACGCACGGGACGCCCGAACTGCGGGAGGCCGTGGTCGCCTGGTTCGAGCGCCGTCGCGGGGTGCCCGGGCTCGATCCGGCGGCCGTGCTGCCCACGCTCGGCTCCAAGGAGCTCATCGCCACCCTGCCTGCGCTGCTCGGGCTCGGTGCCGGCGACGCGGTCGTCCACCCGGAGATCGCGTACCCGACCTACGACGTCGGCGCGCGCCTCGCGGGCGCCGTGCCCGTACCCGCTGACGACGTCGAGGTCTGGCCGCGAGACGGCGTCCGCCTGGTCTGGCTGAACTCGCCGAGCAACCCGACCGGTGAGGTCCGCGGGGTCGAGGAGCTCTCGGCGGTCGTGGCCGAGGCGCGTGCGCGCGGCGCCGTCGTGGCGAGTGACGAGTGCTACGCCGAGCTGGCCTGGGACGAACCCTGGGCGAGCGGCGGTGTGCCCAGCATCCTGGACGCTCGGGTGAACGGCGGGGACCTGCGCGGCCTGCTCGCCGTCTACTCGCTCTCGAAGCAGTCGAACATGGCGGGCTACCGCGCGGCGTTCGTGGCCGGCGACCCGGAACTCGTCGCGGCGCTGCTCGAGGTGCGCAAGCACGCGGGCATGATCATGCCCGGGCCGGTCCAGGCGGCAATGACCGTGGCGTTGGGGGATGACGGTCACGTTGAGGCCCAGCGCGAGACGTACCGCGCTCGTCGCGAGACGCTGCGCGTCGCGTTGGGCGACGCCGGGTACGTCGTGGACGGCTCTCAGGCCGGTCTCTACGTCTGGGCGCGACCACCGGGTGGCCAACAGGATTGCCGAACTACCGTCCGCCGACTCGCCGAGCGTGGCATCCTGGTCGCGCCCGGGGAGTTCTACGGGCCGGCCGGGGCCGGGCACGTCAGAATTGCGCTGACGGCCACGGACGCGCAGATCGACGAGGCTGCACGGCGGCTACGCATGGCATAGTGTGATCCATCTCATGCCCAAGTGCAGGTAATGAAATGGCAAAGATTAGTTATCGCAGTGGGTGCGCCGGTAGCGTCGGGGTGGACCGATGAAGCCCTCTGCGGACGACCCGGTCTCGGCTGCGGTCAACGTCGCTCGAGCGAGCCGCAAGAAGGAGTTCTATGTCGGACACCGTCACGAAGCCCGTTCAGCTGACCGTCGATGGCATCACCCTGGACCTTCCGGTGGTGGCCGCTACGGAGGGCAACGACGGCATCGTCGTCTCGTCCCTGCTGCGGGAGACGGGCATGGTGACGGTGGACCCGGGATTCATGAACACCGCCTCGTGCGAGTCCTCGATCACCTACATCGACGGCGACGCGGGGATCCTGCGCTACCGCGGGTACCCGATCGAACAGCTGGCGCAGCGCTCGTCGTTCCTCGAGGTCGCCTACCTGCTGATCCACGGAGACTTGCCCACCCGCTCCGAGCTCGATGCCTTCGTCGAGCGGGTCAACCGCCACACGCTCGTGCACCAGGACTTCCGCGACTTCATCGCGACGTTCCCGCCGGCCGCGCATCCGATGGCGGTCATGTCGAGCGCGGTCTCGGCGCTCCCCGCGTTCTACCCGGAGAGCCTCGATCCCTTCGATCAGCACACCGTCGAGCTCGCGACCGTCCTGCTGCTCGCGAAGGCTCCGACCATCACGGCGGGCCTGTACCGGCGTTCGGTCGGGCAGTCGCTGCCCGAGCCGGAAAGCTCGCTGAGCTTCACCGAGGACTTCCTGCGGATGACGTTCGCCCAGCCGAATGAGCCGTACGCGCAGAACCCGGCCATCGTCCGGGCGCTCGACCTGCTCCTCATCCTGCACGCGGACCACGAGCAGAACTGCTCGACATCGACCGTCCGGATCGTCGGCTCCAGCCAGGCGAACCTCTACGCATCAATCTCCGCGGGTATCAACGCCCTCTCCGGTCCGCTTCACGGTGGCGCGAACGAGGCCGTGCTCCGCATGCTCCGCGACATCAAGCGCAGCGGGCAGGACGTCGACACGTTCGTGAAGCGCGTCAAGAACAAAGAGCAGGGGGTCCGGTTGATGGGCTTCGGCCACCGGGTCTACAAGAACTACGACCCGCGCGCGGCCATCGTGAAGGACGCGGCGGACGAGGTCCTGTTGAACCTCGGCAAGAGCGACGAGCTGCTCAGCATCGCCCGCCGACTCGAGGAGATCGCGCTCCACGACGAGTACTTCATCGAGCGCAAGCTCTACCCGAACGTGGACTTCTACACCGGCTTGATCTACAAGGCCATGGGCTTCCCGACGACGATGTTCACGCCGCTCTTCGCCCTGGGCCGGCTTCCGGGCTGGATCGCCCAGTGGCGCGAGATGATCAACGACCCGCAGACCAAGATCGGTCGGCCGCGCCAGATCTACATCGGCGCGACGGCGCGCGACTACGTGGAGGTCGCGGGGCGCTGACCGGTCGGCTCAACCCAGCGTGACGCGCACGGTCCCGGTGGGGAGGCTCGCGCCGGCTCCAACCGTCGACCAGGCCCCGCTGCTGCGGGACCACTGTCGGTCCGCGACCGCGACGGCCGTGACACCTTGCCCGTCCGCTACCGCGACGCTCCACTGCGCGAAGGCCCAGGTTCCGCGGCTCGGGTCGACCGCGGCCCAGGCCGCGTGGGTCAGGTCCGCCGACCAGCCGTCGGTCTGGCGGTTCAACGCGAGCGTCCCCCAGTCCCGCTGAACGCGGGTCCGGAATGCCTCGAACTGGGCGTCGGTGACGCTCCGTGCTGCCGCTCGCAGAGTGCAGGTGACGGCCGCCGTCGAGTAGCCAGTCAGCGCCGAGGCCCACGACCGTGACTGCGTCTCATGACCGGCGTAGGCCTGCGGGAACGCCGAGCGCTGCACCCGCTGGGCGGCCTCGGTGATCTGCAGGCTCTGGTACCCGCTGATCTTCGTGAGGGCGTCGTAGAAGGCGTTCGTGGAGTGCTCCGGGTCGAGGATCTGCGCGCGGGTGCCCCAGCCCTGTGACGGGCGCTGCTGGAAGAGCCCGAGAGAGTCGCGGTCGCCGTAGCTCACATTGCTGAGCTTCGACTCCTGCAGTGCGGTCGCGATCGCGATCGTCGCGGCTCGGGCCGGCAGACCCCGTCGCATCGCGACCGCCGAGATCAGCGCGGCGTTGTCCGCCTGCTCGGTGGAGAGGTACCAGTCGGTGCCATCGAGAGTCGCGGCGCAGCGCACTGGTTTCGCGGGCGAGGAGTCGCGCAGGTTGAGTGCGATGACGATCGCAGCGACGCCCAGGACGAGGACCGCCAGGAACGCCACGCCCAGCCGGCGGTGACCATGTCGACGTGGCACGGCGCTCAGTTGGCGTGCAGGGTTGGGTTGAGCGTGACGCCGACGCCGGCTCGTTCGACAGCCTCGATCGCTCCGGTCATGGAGTTGCGCCGGAACACGAGGCCAGCGGCGCCGGAGAGCTCGCGGGCCTTGACCACTCGCGGCGCTCCGTTTGCGCCGGCGCCGCCGACGAGCGTCACCTTGGTCCCGGCGGTCAGGTACAGGCCTGCCTCGACCACGCAGTCATCGCCGAGAGCGATCCCGAGACCCGAGTTCGCGCCGAGCAGCGAGCGCTCGCCGATCGAGATCACCTCGCGCCCACCGCCGGAGAGCGTGCCCATGATCGAGGCCCCGCCGCCGACGTCGCTCCCGTCGCCGACGACAACGCCGGAGGAGATCCGTCCCTCCACCATCGACGCGCCCAGGGTGCCGGCGTTGAAGTTCACGAACCCCTCGTGCATGACCGTTGTCCCGGGGGCAAGGTGCGCGCCAAGGCGCACCC
>Ga0066794_10000181_pt1 | contig 11572 bp, 6 predicted proteins | sample PersoiDNA2013190_FD_70945 | JGI IMG/M metagenome (GOLD analysis project Ga0066794, IMG submission 70945) | Permafrost soil microbial communities from the Arctic, to analyse light accelerated degradation of dissolved organic matter (DOM) -... | ecosystem: Environmental > Terrestrial > Soil >... | reverse complement strand
GGGCAACCGACGACTCAGCTACCAGTTCACCTGAAACTAGGGTCGAACTCGCTGCGTGAAAATCGGCGCTAACCGGTCCAGGCTGCTCCACGGTGCGCAACCACACCGCCTGGCTGACGTCGTCGGCATCGGCATCGGCATCGGCCAGCCGGTACCGCAGGCAGACGCTCCACACCAGGCCGGCGTACCGGTCGACGAGGCCACGCGGTCGCGTCCCCGGCGGCGGCGGCGGTGCCCAGCTCGGCCACCGACCGCGGCGAGGTCACCGCGCCGCACTCGCCAGCTGCCCACGCGCAGCCGGTTCCAGTGCCCACTTCCGGCGCTGCACCACCGGTACATGCAGGTCGTCGCTAGTCCACGCTGTCGCCCGCTGCCGCAGGAGTTCAGCGGCGGTGAACGCGTCGACCCGTTCCTTGCCATCGGTCATGACGTGGGCCAGCTGTCCAGTGACGATCGCGGTGGCGAACGAGGTGCCGGACCACGTCGCCCAGCCGGCGAAGGTCCGAACTTCCGAGCCGTTCGAGCCCTTCTTGGGAAAGACTGGGAATGTGCTGACCAGCTCGCCGCCCTCGGCGGCTAAGTCCACCCAATTACCGAAGTTGCTGTAGGGCGCCCACTTCCATTCGCCGCCGGCCCCGGTCTCCGCCGCCGCCCCGACGGCGAGTACCTCATGCAGGGCCGCGGGCAGGAACTCCCGGGCCGGGCCGTCGTCCCGGTTGCCCGCGGCCGCGACCACGACGATCCGGTCGGGCAGCTCCCGGATCGTGTGCGTGAGCAGCGACGCCTCGCCGACCTTCGGGCGGGCGGTCCCCAAGGACAGGTTGATGATGTCCACGCCCTGCGCCACCAACCGCTCCACCGCCGCTACAACAGCCGTCGTCCGGCCGGAGCCCGACGGGTCGAGAGCGCGCTCGACCCGGACGTCCGCCGCGGGGGCCTGCTGGAGGATGAGCCCGGTGACGAAGGTGCCGTGGCCGGCGCAGCGCGCCCGCACCGAGTCGTAGGGCGCGTCCTCGAGCTCCAGATCCCGGACGTGGGCCAGATAGGCACCGGCGCACCAGTCGTGCGGCCACATGCCAGTGTCGACGACCCCGATCGTCACGCCAGCCCCGTCGCTGCTGTCGGCGCGAGCCACCGGGGAAATACGTGAACGACCAGGTAGGGAATTACCTGAACGTCGACACGCACACGTAGACGACCTCGAACTCGTCGGTGTAGAGCGAGCCGACGCTGTCCTCGTTGCACACCGGGAAGCCTTCGCTGTCGCGCTCCTCGGTGCCCACGAAAGAAACTGTACAGGGTCCCCGTGACTCTCGGCGGCACCGCCGTCGTAGAGCACGTCGGCTCGACCGCGGTGCCTGGCCTCCGGGCGAAGCCGATCATCGACATCGACATCGAGGGCCCCGACAGTTGGGACGAGTCCGCCAACCCTTCGTCTGGGCCAAGGACGCCGACACCACGCGCCTGTAATGGGCGTGGAGCCAAGGGGACGGCGCGCTGCTGGGGCTGGCCACCACGACCGGATGGGCCGACACCACATCCCTGCCAAACCAAAACCCAGCGTCCAACTACTTCGCTACCGCAACACGTAGACGCACACCCGGCGGACATGCCAACATGACAAACGACCGAGGGGCGCAGCATCCGGCGATGGCCGGAGCCATTCGGCGGTAGATCCACTTTCCGATGTAAGCATCGGCCGCAGCTTCCCATTTTCCTTACGACCCATTCGGGGGTTCGTCATGGGTCAACCCCAGCAGGAAACACGTCCCAATCAGTACCACCTGCATGGCAGCGGCATCAGCGTCTCCTACTACCCGAACGGGACGGGGCCGCCCACCCAGCAGGGCCCGATCCGGTTCACCTACCAAGATGCCGTCCGGGCGCTAACGTTCCGGGACGACGTGCGGGTGGTGGACGTGACCGACGTCGGCAGCATCGTCAGCGTGACGATCGTCCCGACCATCGACATTGGCTCCACCGCCTTCAGCCTGGTGGTGCCGTTGGTGGTCCTGCCCGCAGATTCGACCGACCCCATTCAGATCGAGACCAAGGGCATCACGACCGTCCACCGGATATTCGTGGCGGCCATTGGCCATCCGCAGCGCGCGACCTACACGGTGACGAATCTCCGGGGCACGGCCAGCGCGGGCATCCTTCCGCTGTAGTGCCGCTTGGCGAAACCGACTGAGAGGGGCCGACAAATGGCAGTGAATCACAGCTCAACGCCACAAAGACCCGCGCGCTACCCCGGCACCGACCTGATCATGCGCTACGAGGTCAAATCCCGCCCCTGACACTGCAAGATCTAAAGACGTAGGTCAGGAGTCCTGATATGCCTGGGTGCACATATCGCGCAGAGGATGGGTCGCCATGCGGTCGACTATGGCTTGTGGGCAAGATCAGAACCACGATACTTCTCAAACGCTGTATCAGACTGTTCGGCCAGGTTCTCTTGCTGGTGACGCGTTCTCCCACAAGGTAGCGCGGCAAATGTACTGACGATCCTCGACTCCTGCAGATGGCGCGGTTAGCAGTCTGCGAGAGGCTTGGAACTCGACCGCACCAACGTGAAGTCGAGTTCACTGTCGACAGCAGTCTAGGACGAGCGACGTTGAGCTACCGCGACGCCAGCGTGAACTGGTGCTTCGCCCCTGACGGGTCTGTGGCCATCGTTGCAGCATGCTTCAGCACGTGCACAGAGAATGGGCGGTTGGAGTTCGCCCTTCCGATGGCGTAAGACCGCCGTCGGCGGTCATTCCGGTCGACGGCTGAAGGGGTGGCATCCTTTCCAGCGTTGCGCCTCGTCAACACTGGCTAGTGAGCGTCTTGCGCTCCTGACTGGCTTTGCCGGCCCGGGAGCGTCGGCCGGATTTCACGTCACGCCAGGCACCCCCTAGTTTCACCTTGGCCTACTGCGAAGGATGCGCTCATGACTGCCAAGCCGCTGACGTTCGTCCAAGACCCAGCTGGGCTGGTTACGGCGCTGGTCGGGGGCGGGGACAGTTCCTCCCCGAATCATGTCGTGCGGATCATGAGGCCGGACGATCTCGTAGTCTTGGAAGTGCGGTGCTTCGGCCTGGATCTCGTCAGGGACGACTATGGGGCGGCATTGGTTCCGATCCGGGAGGGCGCCTTTCTTGTCGTCGGATTCACGTTCCAACACGTTGCTGAGCAGGCTTTCCTAGACGCCTCCCTGGTGACGACGGAGACACCACACTCACCGGTGTCTGTGCTGGTGGCCGAGCCGTCGCGACTGGCTTTCGCCGTCGGGCCGGGAGAGCGCATCCCCTACACCAGTGCCGGCATCCTCGAGGCGTTGTCCCGACTACCGCTGCGGGTTGCTCCGCTCGCGGCGCCCCGCGTGCTCCCTGCCCTGGCACCCCAGCTGCCGCCGATCGTGTCGCTGCCTGGTGGGCTTGTCTTGGCGCACTCCTCCTCGGTCGGCGGCCTCGTCCTGTCCCACGCGGCGGCTGATCCGCCTGCACCGCTCGCAGTTCCCACCGACGCTCTGGTCGCTCATGCGCAGGCGATGCGGGTCGCGCGGTCGCTGTTGGCCGAGGCAGGTGCCATCGACCTGGTGGACGTCTCAGAGGGCACGTCTCAGCCGTTGGCGGCGGGCGAGCAGGTCACCGCCTCAACGGGCCTGGCCGCTGCTCGGCGCAGCCTCGGCGACGTCCTTGTCCGGCCCACTCCAGCAGGGCCTCCGCCGACGCAGCAGCCCCGGCCGCCGCGGCCCGACGAGACTGCGATCGAGGCCCCGTGGCGTGTGCTCCTCTCTCCGAGCGTGCAGGGTGGCTTCGCCCATGCCGTGACCCCGGCTGCGGCCCCCGGCGACGCGGATCGGATCGAACTGTGGCACAGCAGGCTCGCTGTCCGGCAGGTCGCCGATGACGGGAGCGTCACCATCGTCGAGCAGGACAACGCTCAGCGGGTCGTCCGGGCTATCTGGGCCCGCGACAGGGGTGGCGCCCAGCCCGCCGCCAGCAACGACGTCACTCCGTTCCGGACCTCGCTGACGGCCACTCATCGGGTCGCCCTTGTCATCGAGAGTGCCGATCCGACGATCGCGGTGCCGCAGCCGATCGACGCGGAGCGACTCTACCTGTCCAGTCAGGGCGCCTGGCTCGACCTGCACGGGCAGTGGGACGACAGGCCCTACACCCAGGCTGGTGTGAGCGCGATCGACTCCTGGGACCACCTCGCGCCGATGGGGCGCGACCAGCACGTCAAGGTGACCACTCCTGCTCACTACCACATCCTCGGTCATCGATGTTCTCTTGTCACCGTGACCGAACGCCGGATCGACCCGGGCGGGGAGCCGATCGCCTACCTGCACCAAAGGCGGTTCATCAAGCTCCGTGAGCCGATTCGCTTCTACAACGACCCCACGATGCCTTTCGTCAGGGTGGAGTTGCGCCCGGCCATCACGCCGTTCCTGGACCCGGTCACGCCGGGAACGAGCAATGTCATCAGCGGCGAGGACCTGTTCTGGCCCACCGTCGGTGGGGTGAAGTTCGAGTACACCTGGGACTGCTTGGACCGGGACGGACGTCGGGTGTTGCTGCAGGCGCCGCTACTGTTCGTCAGCGCCGCGCTCGGCAGCGACCCCGCCGAGGCAGACAAGATCCGTAGCGCCTACATCACACCTGACAGTGGCTCGCCGGCGCCGCGCGGCATTCCAGCGCTGTCACAGTCGATCGCGTTGGCGCCCAGCGCGCGCTCGGGCGACACCGCGTTCGAAGTCGACACCCTCCGGTTCACGGGCGACCCGGTCCCCGGAGCCGACCCCACCTCGACCCCCCATCTCAGCGGGGCAGCACTCGTCGTACCGGCAATGAAGCGGCTTTCTCCCCAAGCTGGTCCGGTCGATGTGCACTACGCGACGCCATATCTTCAGCACGGTTTCGCCGGACCCAATGTCGATCCTCAGGTGTTCCTCGAACTCGAGACCATGTCTCCCATCTCCTTCGCTGGATCCGCCGGCGGGTCCACCGAGAAGTCCGGAGGTTTCCTCCAACCAGACCTCCCGGTCCGTGGCTTGTCCCGCGTCCTGGGCACCGTCGGGCAGGTCGACAGCCTCGTCAACCCCCTTCCCAGTACCAAACCCTTCGACCCGGCCACGTTCCTGGACGGCGTGCTCCCACGACTGTTCGGCCTGTTCTCGCTGGTCGACATCCTGGATGCCGCTGGCTTGGAGAAGGCGCCGAAGTTCGTCACCGAGACTCTCGACGAGGTAGCTGGCCTGCTCTCGGCTCTTCAGGCGCTCCAACGAGTGTTCACCGACGGGCTGGCCGAGCTCGATCACATAGCGGCCGGCGCGCCAACGGCGCCCTTGCGGCAGTCCGCCGCCGCCGCCAAGACAGCTCTCGCAGCGATCGAGACGGCGTTCTCGCCGGCGTTCACACAGCTCACCACTGGGGTGACAGCACTGAAAGCATCCGGTGACGTCGGCACCTTCCAGGCGGATGCGACCGTTGCCCTGAGTGGCTTGGCCACGGCCATCGACGCACTCACCACCACGTTACCGACTCTGAGTCTGCCGCCGGTGCTCAAGGCACGACTCCAACGCCTGATCGGCGCCCTTGCCCCGATCCGGGTCCTGCTCGCCGACGCGGCCCAGTTGGTCAAGCAGATCAGCGACATCGTGGACTTCGTCAAAGGGCTTGACCCGAGCAGCCTGTCGATCAAAGCCAGCTTCGACTGGAGCCCCAAGCTGCAGAACTTCCCTAAAGGTGCCCTCAACGATGACGCCTTGTTCTTCGTCGACGAGAACGGGTTGCTGCTGTCCATCGAGGTGCGCGCGGCCGGCACCGGCACTGTCGGCGTCGATGTGCTCGCGCAGTTGTCGAACTTCGGTCTGAACCTGTTCGAAAAGAAAAGCTCGACGCTGATTCGGATCGCGATCGACCGGCTCTCCTTCCGAGCAAGCAGCGGAGGCAAGCCCGAGGTTGATGTCGTGATGAACGACATGGCCTGGCAGGGGGTCCTGGCCTTCATCGAGGTCCTTGAGACGCTCATCCCGTCCGATGGGTTCTCCGATCCGCCCTTCGTCGACGTCAGCTCGAGCGGGGTCAAGGCTGGTTTCGACCTCGCGCTGCCGAACGTCGCCATCGGCGTGTTCAGCCTGGAGAACGTTTCCCTCGGTGCCGACGTCAACGTCCCGTTCCTCGGGGACGCGGTCACCGTCGGCTTCTCCTTCTGCAGCCGGGACAAGCCGTTCCGCCTGACCGTCCTGTGCGTCGGCGGCGGCGGTTTCGTCGGCGTCCGGTTGTCCCCCAAAGGCCTGGTGCTGCTGGAGATGGAGCTCGAGGCCTGCGCGCAACTCGCGATCGACCTGGGCGTCGCCTCCGGATCCGTCTCGATCGCCGTCGGGATCTACCTTCGGCTGGAGGGCCACGACGGGTCTCTGACCGGCTACTTCCGGATCCGCGGACAGGTCGACGTCCTTGGTCTGATCTCCGCCTCGATCACTCTGGAGCTGTCGCTGACGTATGACTTCGGCAGCGGCAAGATGATCGGCCGCGCCTCGGTCAGCGTCGAGGTGAGCATCTTCATGTTTTCGGTCTCGGTCTCGGTTTCGTGTGAGCGGCGCCTGGCTGGCTCCAACGCCGACCCCACGTTCGCCGAGATCCTGGGCATCATCGACAACGGCACCGTCGTGCCGAACCCCGGTGCACCCGACGGCGGTGTGCCGGCCTGGACCGACTACTGCGCCGCCTTCGCGGAGGTGTGAGCGATGCCCATCGAGTCCTTTCTCGTGACCCCGCTGCCCTACAGCGCCGACCCTCTATCGCCGCGGCACCTGTCGCTGTTCACCACTCACCGGCTCACCCCCGACGCAGGTCACGGTCTGGTCAGCGACTTCCCGCATGTGCGCGACTGGACCGCACAACTGCCGGCTGCGGCCATCACGGTGACTGGACGGGTGGGAACCACGACCCGCTCCATCCCGGTCACGCCTACGCTGGGAGCACTCGACCCCACCCTGTGGCTGCGTGTTTTCCCCGGGTCCCTCCCGGTGCTGCCATGGCAAACTCCGGACTACACCAGCTCGCCGTGGAGAACCTTCCCCGCGCATCGGATGCAGTTCCACAGCCTGCTCGCTCACATGACGAGCATGCTGTCGTCTCCCGTCGAGGCGCCAAGCGTGGCCGGCAACGTGCTCACCCAGATTCTGCTGACTCAGCTGTATGACGAGCGCCTGCTCGGAGTCTCGCGGCTGCTCGATCTCCAACCCGAACTCGATCAACGGGTCAGCACATTCCTGGACGACCTCGTCGGCACCGGCGACCTGACCTCAGCGTTTCTCAACCAGTCCAACGGCTCCGCCGCGCTGTTGCTCGCCGCCGACGCGCACCTGGCCCGGCGCTACTACCAGCGCCCCGAAGAGCAGCAGCCCTACCTGCCCGCGCCGACCGGGCAAGAGCCCCCACCGGTCGCTCAGCAGCCGCCGGATTTCCACCGCCGCGCGTCGCTGCTCGGTGACCTGTCGCCACTCCTGCGCAAACTCGGGCTCATCATCGACCTGAAGATCGACGACCTCACCACCCTGGCGGGGATCACCGAGATCTCCGCCGCCATCGAGATCCCGGGCCTCGCCAACCCGATCCCCGCACAGCCACGAGTGACCTGTCAGGCTGGCGGCACGACATTCACCGCCGCCTCAGTCAGCGGGGATTACACCCAGGGCATGCTGCGTCTCGGCGACCAGAACACCTTCACCGTCCTCGACCTCGACCCCGACGCATCGGCGCTCAAGCTCGAGCAGTACGTGCGGAACCTGCCGCGGATGCTCGCCGTCGAGACCAACGGCGACGCCGGCAACTCCGCACCTGCCACGCTGCGTGCCACCGGCTTCTCGTTCGCCCGAAACGACCGGGCACAGCAGCTGCACGACCAGCTCACCAACGCCCCCGGTCGCGACGCGGACGTCAGCGCCGGAAAAGGGCCCGCCTTGCATCTGGAGGACCTCACCCGGGGCGTCCGCCTAGAAGTCTGGGACGACACCTCCAACACCTGGCATTCCCTGCACCGCCAACGGCTATCCGTCGACATCGACGAGGCAGGCACCGTGCTCTCGGCGGCGCCGTCGACCGGTTTCATCCAGGGAGCATCACTCACCCACACCGACGGCGTGTCCGACGCGCCGCTCAACGCGCACGAAGTACTGGCTGGGTGGGACGGTTGGTCGCTATCGGCACCACGTCCGGGATTGAGCGTCGTCCACGACGCCGGCACCGAACAGGTAGTTCCCCCACCGCAACCAGAACCCGACGCCGAGAACCCCGTGGCCAGCACCACCTCCGTAGAACAAGGGACCCTGCCGCGCCTGCGATACGGCCGCAACTACGCCTTCCGCGCCTGGTCGGTCGATCTGGCCGGCAACAGCGTTCCACACACCGTCGCCGGACCGACCGACGCAGGCGACGTCGGGGTCTCGGGGGGGCTCGGCAACCAGCCGCCCGCGGCTGTCGCGAGCATCGCGGCGAACCTGGCCCAGCAGCGATTGGCGTCCATCGGCACCGATGCTGCCACCTTGCCAGGCCGACCCGCCGAACAGGTGGCCACAGGGGTCGCCAACATACGCAGTCAGATCACGGCGATGCGGCCGCCGCCGCCGCAAGGACCCCAACCAGCCTCAGGCGCCCCCCGCCGTGACGTCGCGGCCGCTCGGATCACAGGCGTGGCCGACCTGGACCGCATCATCGTCGCGGGTCGAGGTGAAGCGCCCATCGGCACGGACCTGACGACGTCGCGGCGTGCGCGGATTGAACAGGCGGTGGACCGGATCGCGCCGCAGACGGCCACGCTCGTCGAGCGCACCGACACCCAGGTCCCGCCAGCCAGTCTGGCCGCGGCGCTCGGCGCGGCCGTTCGGACACAGCCGGCGCCGGCAGGCGACGCGTCCGCCGCGCAACTGCAGCAGCTGCTCGATGTAGTGACGCCTCCACGCCCGTTCCTGCGTTGGGAACCGGTACTCGAGCCGACCGTCGTGCCGCGACACGCTTATACCGAGGCCGAGTCCTTGCTCACCCTGGTGATCCGCTCCGGCGTCGACGGACCGGGCCCGGATGGTGTGACCATGTCGGTGACGCCGCCGGACGAGTACGTGCCGGCTGTGCTCGCCGCACACCCGGGACTCGGTCTGGCTTGGCGCGTCGATTCGCAGCGGCACCTCGCCCCCCCGAAGACAAGCCAGTTCGAGTGCGAGTTGCACGGACTGTTCGACGCAGCGCTCGGTTCAGCCTCGCCCGCGGCTATCAAGGCGGCCATCGCCGCGGCGTTGCGTGAGGCGGGCACGCTGATCGACACCACGGTGGCCGACCTGACCACACCCGGCGCTAGGATCCCGCAGGCCGGCGTCGGACTCGTCAGCGGTCCGACGGCGGACGAGCCCGCCACGACCGCTCCGGGCGACGTCAAGCGCGGCGACGGGCTCAGCCGCGGACAGTACGTCGTCCACGACGTCGACGCCCTGCGCATCCCCTACCTGCCCGACCCGCTCGCCGACGGCGTGTCGTTCGTCTTCCCCGACGCCGAACACGCCAGCGCACTGTCCGGAGTGCTGGCCGTCGAGGGCACCCGTCTGCCCTACGAGGGGTCGTGGCCCGAGCCTCAGCCGTGGCGACTGGTGCTCACGACCGGAGACGTCCTGGCCGCCGACGCCGAGGCCGGCGTGGTCCAGATGGCTCTCCCCCCGGGGCAGCAGCTGCGGATGAAGCTGAGCAGCAGCCTGCGCCCGGAATCACTGGACCTGCTCGGCCTGTGGCGATCGCTACCCACACCGCTACGGACCACGGCGCTGTTCGCCGAGGCCGCCGCCGACGGGTGGCTGTGGTGGCTCACTCCCCCCACGCAGCTACGGCTCGTTCACGCCGTGCCGCGGCCCCTGAAGGCCCCGCTGATGACCTTCCTGCGGCCGGGCCGCCTCCAGGGCTCGACAAGTGTCGATCTGTTCGCCGCCGTCGCGTTGCACGGGGCGAGCACGGAGCGGATCGATGTAGAGGCATCCTGGACCGAACAGTCCGACGACCCCTCCAAGCCAGCCCCGAAGGAGTTGTCGGTTACCGCCGCGGTCTGCCACGCCACGATCCACCCCGACGAGGACCTTGCCGTTCTGGCGCGGGCAGACGCGGACGTCACCCTTGACGACGGCACCACCGTGCATGTCCATGCCGCGGCCCACCACTTGGGCGATACCAAACACCGAGTGATCGACTACAAGATGCGAGCCGCCACCCGGTTCCGGGAATACTTCGACCCCCACGTTCTACCCACGATCGACGACGCCTCGGTCGTCGGACCGGTTCGCACCGTGGACGTCCCCAGTTCCGCGCGACCGGTCAAACCCGCCGTCCACGACCTCATTCCCCTGCTGCGCTGGCACCAGGAGACCGAGGCCGACCAACCGTTCGCGCTGGCACGCACCCGACGCAGCGGCGTACGTCTCTACCTCGAACGGCCCTGGTTCACCACCGGCAACGGTGAACTGCTCGCCGTGCTACTCCAACACGATTCCAACGAACTCAGTGCAGACGAGGTCAGCCAATGGGCAGCCGACCCCGTGTTCACCCAGCAAGGGCCCACCGATCGGGGCACACTGCCGCTGGTCGACATTCTGCACCTCGTCGGCGACGACACCAGCCTGCAGCCCGGCCGGCCGGTCGGGCCACCGAGCCTCGAGACACTCATGGACGTGCCAGGCCAGCCAACCGCGACCGTGCTGGCCTACCAGCCGGAGTACTCCCAGGCCCGCGGCATGTGGTTCGTCGACATCGCCGCCGATCCGGGAACCGCGTTCTGGCCGTTCCTCCGGCTCTCAGTCGCTCGATACCAACCAAGTTCCCTAACCGGCCTGGCCCTGTCACCCGCAGTAAAATGTGACTTCGTGCAGCTACTGCCCCAGCGCGCCGCGCAACTGTCCCGACCCGACAGCCGGCATGCACGCCTCGTCGTCACCGGCCCGGTGGGTCTACCTGAAGGCGCAGACGGCCAGACATTCACCGACCAGGTCCAGGCAACCCGGACCCTGCGCGCCCGCCTCGAACGACGGGCTCCGGCCGTCGAGACCGACCTCGGTTGGCAAACAGTCACCGCAACGACCCTGCCCGTCGCCGGCGTGGACGGAGCCATGGTCTCGTGGGAAGGCGTACTCGAATTGCCCATCCCGCTCCCGCCGAAACGCCCCGGATCCGATCAGAACTGGCGCGTCGTCGTCGAGGAGTGGGAGAGGTTGCCCGCCGACTCCCAGGTGGGTCGCGACACGCCGTCGACGGGCGGTGCCGACGCACGGACCGGTTCCCGGGTGATCTATGCGGATCAGTTACCGCTGTAGACATTCACGCGGAGAGAGATCGACGAGAGGACGTGCGCCATCGGCCACGGTGCGAGTGTCCCCGTCTAGACACCCCACGGTCCTAAGCCGCCAAGTAGATCTTGGTTGCAGTGCTGTTGAGCGGCTTGCCGGCTGATCCCGAGCTGGTCACCGATGACCTGCCAGCTGTGTCCGCGCTGACGCGCCCGACGGACCGCCGCGTGCAGGGCATGGCGAGCGGCGCGCAGGTCTCGC
>Ga0066794_10000178_pt1 | contig 11693 bp, 10 predicted proteins | sample PersoiDNA2013190_FD_70945 | JGI IMG/M metagenome (GOLD analysis project Ga0066794, IMG submission 70945) | Permafrost soil microbial communities from the Arctic, to analyse light accelerated degradation of dissolved organic matter (DOM) -... | ecosystem: Environmental > Terrestrial > Soil >... | reverse complement strand
AACGCCGGCTTCGCTGATCCTCGGGAGATCGCAACCGTAGCGGAGGGATGAGCACGTGGGCGCCAATCGAAATCCCGGCCCGCATTCGCTTTTGTAAACACTTGCCGACTTCCCGGTACTAATCTCGTCATGGCGAGAAATTTCTGAGTGAACTCCCTGAGAGAAACGTGTAAACTTCAGATCGCGCCGTGGCCATTTGGAATCTCCGTAATCATGATTCGCTACAGCCCGCTGCTCGATACAGCAGAATTCCGCATCGGTCGTTTCGACCATCCTCGGGAACATCGTCATCGTGACCCGGTACTGGAAGTCACTCCCGAATACTCCGTCAACCGCGTCGAGCGCGGAAGTTTTGCGGTGGAAATCGGGCGACGGCATTGGGAACTGGGCCCAGGCGACTTGTTTCTTAACTATCCCGGGATGGTCTACCGCTGCCGCCATTGCGAGTTGGTGCCGAGCGATGTATGCATGACCATCGCCTACGTCCCGTCCGCAAGTTCATCGCAAGAGACCGCGGCTTTCGAACGGGCGGCACGAACGCGGCCCGTGCTTCCCCCGAGCAACCGGCTGGCTTACCTGTTCCTACAGGTCGCGCGGATCTCTAACGAACAAATGGCGGCCGAGGAGGCAGCTCATTGCGTGATTGCTGAGATCGCTTGTCAGTCAGTTCCGGTTCGTAGGGCTTACCGCGAGCACCAGTTAAGTTGGTACGCGGAGCGCGTGGACGCTGTCCGCCGGCAGATTGATCGGCACTATGCCGCCGAGCAAAGACTGGCTTGGCTGGCCCGCTCGGTGGGGATGAGTTCGTTTCACTTCGCGCGCATATTTCGCGAACTGGTGGGAATACCACCGCACTCGTACCTGCGACGCATTCGATTGCAGCAGGCCGCGCGCAGATTGCGTGAGGGCTCCTCAGTCACCGAAGCCTGCTTCACCAGCGGATACCAAAACTTGAGCCACTTCAGTCGCCAATTCTGCCGCCACTTCGGCGTAAGGGCTTCCACCTACGCCCGTCAGGTTACGCGCTAAGTCGGGCCCCAAACAGATCCCAAAAAAATAGCAAGAAAGTGCAAGCGGATCACATGCTCGTTCAAGCAGTATTTGGTTCAGTGATGGGGGATCTCATGAGAAACAAGCTGGCACTCGGGATAGCTTTGGGATTGGCATCGCTGACCATCCTACCGGCAACAGGCGCCGACAAGTCTGCAACCACCTTGACGCAGACTCAGTATGCGGAACTGCTCAGGGCACGAGAAGCAGTATGGAGAGCCTGGTTCGCCGATGACCGCGCCGCATTGGAGAAGGTCTTGCCGGAAGACACCATCGCGATCAACAACGGCGATGAGAAATGGGAACATCGTGCTGAAGTGCTGGCAAGTGCGAAACAATTCGGAGCCGATGGAGGCAAGCTGATCCACCTCTCTTTCCCTCACGTGGAGGTCCAGTCTTTTGGCGACGTGGCCGTACTTTACAGCCTATGGACCACAGAGACCGAGGCCCACGGCCAGCACAGTGTAAGCTCTGGACGCGCCACCGAGATCTTCGTGCGCCGTAATGGGCAATGGCTTAACGCCGGATGGCATTTGGATTCGGGTAAGTAAGCCTTCTAAAGGAGCGAGCGAATGCAGCTCACCGCGACGTCCAAATCGCCCGCGCTCACAGCGACACCGAACGCCACCCCGCTAGCTCGACTGTCTTCGATCGACATATTCCGCGGGTTAATCATGGTGTGGATGGCGCTTGACCACACGCGGGATTTCTTCACGAACATTCCTTTTGAGCCGGAGACCCTGGCGCAGACCAACCTGGTGCTATTTGCCACTCGTTGGGTGACGCACTTCTGCGCTCCTATGTTTTTCTTCCTCGCAGGTACCAGCGCCTTCCTTTACGGACAACGGAAGTCACCCTCGGAGTTGCACCACTTCCTCTGGACCCGCGGACTCTGGCTCATTCTCCTGGAGGTCACGGTGGTCGGAACGGCATGGACCTTCAAGTTTCCCTGGGGTTTCTTCGGCGTGATCTGGGCTCTGGGTGCATCCATGTTAATCCTGGCACTCGTAGTGCGCCTGCCGATGCGTTGGATCGCCACCTTATCGCTTACGATGATTGTCGCCCACAACCTGCTGGATGCGATACGGCCTCAGGAGCTTGGCTCGCTTGCTTGGCTTTGGAAGATTCTGCACGCTCGAAGTGAAGTTGTGCTTCCGTTGGGAATTCAGCAATTTGTGCTGTTTCCGCTCATCCCGCTCGCTGCTGTGATGGCCGCGGGCTACGCATTCGGTCAAGTCTATCTGCTAGATCGCGCGCGCCGCCGTAAGTTCATGGCCGGGCTTGGACTGGGCCTGACACTCGCTTTCGTCGTCCTGCGCGCCACCAACCTGTATGGAAATCCGCCAGCGGGACAGGGAGGAGTGTCACAAGGCGACTGGCACCGGCAACCCTCCCTCGATAAAACGCTCATCCTCTTCCTGGATGTTGAGAAGTACCCGCCATCGCTGCAGTTTCTTTTGATGACGATTGGGCCTTCGCTGCTCTTGCTGGCTGCGCTCGACCGCGACTGCGTTCCTCCTGGCAGCTCGGCCTTGCTGATCTTTGGCCGTGTGCCCATGTTTTTCTACATCCTGCACCTTTATCTGATTCATTGGCTGGCTGTACTCGCAGCTGTACTGACCCGTCAGCCCGTACACTGGCTCTTTCACGGAGCCATCTTTACCGATACCCCGCAAGGCTATGGTCACGGGCTGGCGTTCGTCTACGTGATGTGGCTCACTGTGGTGGTCATTCTCTATTTCCCGTGCCGCTGGTTCGGAGGTTTGAAACAACGACGAAGAGACTGGTGGTTAAGCTATCTCTAAGTCGCGAGCCCCTAGCTAGGATGGACTTTTTCTTCATTGACAGTTGGGATGTGCTGTAGTCCCGGTGGGAAAGAAAATCTCCTCAGAAAGTACCCATGATCGCAACGCAAGAATCGGGTGCGAGCTTGCAATTTCGTCCGCTGACAACAAGGAACTGGGCGGATCTGGAGGAACTTTTCGGACCTCGGGGCGCATGCGGCGGATGTTGGTGCATGACTTGGCGGCTTAGCCACGCCGCGTTTCAAAAAAATAAGGGCGCGCGGAACAAACAGGCCTTTCACGGGATCGTGGCTTCGGAGGAACCCACGGGAGTGCTGGCGTACTCCGCCGGCAAGCCTGTTGGCTGGTGTGCGGTCGCTCCCCGCGAGGCGTACGTTCGCCTGGAGAATTCGCGAGTGCTCAAGCCAGTCGACGATCAACCGGTGTGGTCCGTCTCATGTTTCTATGTAGCGCGTCCTTATCGTCGCACCGGATTAACTCAAGCGCTCTTGGAGGCTGCAGTAGAGTACGCACGCCAACGCGGTGCAAAAATCGTCGAAGGATATCCTCAGGATCTTCAGAAAGACCTACCGAGTGCTTTTGTATGGACTGGTCTTCTCCCAACGTTCCGCAAAGTGGGATTCAAGGAGGTAGTCAGAAGGTCGCCAACCAGACCGATTATGAGAAAAGAGCTGCATGCTCAAGAGGGTGGTTTCGCGGTTTGAGCATTGTTGCAGATTCACTAACTGACGGATCACGGCGAATACAGAAGTTGGCTGCGTTTTCGGGATTTGTACCGATAAACGCCCCTGGAGCCGTGTATTTCCCCACCCATCTGATCCTGAAATTGTGGCGCTATGCCGACTTCCCAGTACTAATCGCGGTAAGCCGGCATCAAATCACTTCCGTGTGGCCGACGACACGGGAGCTGGAAGCCCACCTATTGCCCGCGTTGGCCGGACCTCCGGCCCTTGTTTGCTTGCTCGCATACCCGGCACTTACCGCAAGATGTCTCGCTCATGGCCGTACCGTTGTGCCGGGCCTTGCAGACGCGATCTGCTGGCCCGCGTCATCTTGCTTGCGAGCCAACCAGGAAAAGGGAACAGCTGCGCGCGCCGTGCGCTCCGATAACGAGTGCCTGCTCGATGTCGGCGGTTTTGGACGGCCCGGAGATGAAGATGCCGAAGCCGGGGCGCTCGAGACAGATGCGATCGTACGCCTGCTGCATGTTATGGACAATTTGGCCGGCGGGCACGACCAGCACCAGGTGCTGGGTCACGACGAAGATCGCCCGATGCGGACCGAGGATGCTTCCCGGCACCCACACGGCTCCGTTTTCCGCGACGCCGAACTCGCCGGCAATGATGGCGATATCGAGTCCCTCAAGCTCGTGCGGATCCTTGAGGGCGGCGAGATCCACATTGGCCCTACCTACGTCCGGGATAAGGGAGGCAATCTTGCCCGACTGGGTGTATGACTCGAATTTCCCGAGCTCGGTGTTGACCTCCGCGAGGCTTGCGACGCGAACGAATTTGCCGCCCACGGAGCCGAACGCTTCGGCGAATTGTCTCTCGGGGTCGGCATAGGTAATGGCAGTCGGCGCTTTCGGCAGCGGCGACACTGGAAGTGGGTTGCGGCGCAAGGAGGCGAGGATAGCGTCCCGGCTGTTCACTTCGACTCCTTCTTAATAAGATCGCGAAAGCTCTGTCGCGGCATCGGCGGCAGCTCGCGCTGGCGCCCCCATGCGTTCCAAGGGCCATACACGAAGGCCCGAGGCAGCCGCGGCAGAATCCAGCGCATGAGGCTGCCTGCGAGCCGGTAGGCCCACGGCCTCGCTAGAACGGCGCTCATTACTGCCATGCCAAGGCGCTTGTAAAGCGGTACTACCTTCTGTCGGACCAGCTCTTGGCGGAAGGCGTACAGTTCGTGGTGCAGATCGATCTTTACCGGGCAAACGTCGGAGCAGGAACCGCACAGGCTCGAGGCAAACGGTAGGCTGCCGAACTTGCGGGGGTCGCGCAGCGGCGCCAGTAACGAACCGATCGGGCCAGGGACGGTGTAGCCATAGCTGTAGCCGCCTGAGCGCCGGAACACTGGGCAGGTGTTCATGCAGGCGCCGCAGCGGATGCAGGAGAGCGAGCGGCGGAAAGTCTCCTGACCAAGGATCGCGCTCCGGCCGTTGTCGACAATGACCACGTGCAGTTCGCCGCCGCGCATCGGGCCGTGGAAGTGTGTGGTGTAAGTGGTCACCGGCTGACCTGTTGCGCTACGGGCTAGTACCGTGACCGCGTATAGAGGTAATCAATGTAGGCACTTGGCGTGGGCCTTGTCTGACCGTTCTTATGAGGCATGGGCAGAGGCCGGAGACTTCGCATTGAACTCACGCGGCGGGATCGCAAGCAAGTGGATGAGTTGTTGAGGGGCGGATTGCAACCGGTACGCACGGTGTTGCGTGCGCTGGCGCTGCGGCAGATGGACGATGGGCGCTCCACACCTGCGGTGGGAGCTAGCCTGGGGTTGTCGGCCAAGGCGGCGTGGCAGATCGGCAAACGGTATCAACAGGGCGGGCTGGAACGGGCGCTGTTCGAGGCCTCGCGTCCGGGGAAGACTCAGGCGCTGGATCAGGAGCAGCGGCAACGCATCATCGCCGTGGCGTGCTCGCCACCGCCGGAAGGACGAGCGCGTTGGACGGTGCGACTGCTGACCGAAGAAGCGATCCGGCGCAGGCTGGTGCCACGAGTGGGGCGGGAAACAATTCGGGTGTTGCTGGAAAGCCACGACCTGAAGCCGTGGCGGGAAAAAAATGTGGTGCGTGGCCGAACTCGATGAGGAGTACATCGCGCGCATGGAAGATGTGCTGGCCGTCTATGAAAAGCCGCTCTCGGAGCGGGAACCGGTGGTGTGCATCGACGAGAAGCCGGTGGTGTTGCATCAGGAAGTCCGGCCTCCGGTGGCGATGCGGCCGGGACGGGTGGCGCGGCGTGACGGCGAATACCAACGCTGTGGAACGGCCAACGTGTTCTGCGGCGTCCAGCCCAAGGCGGGACGGCACTTTCCCAAGGTGACGCCGACGCGCTGTTCCGCCGAGTTCGCCGACTACTTATTGGACATTGCCGCCAGTTATCCCGAGGCCGACACCATCCACTTAGTGATGGATAACTTGAGCACGCACACCCGCAAAGCGGTCGTCCAGCGCTTTGGTGCCGAGGCCGGCGATTGGCTGTGGAATCGGTTCGCTGTGCACTACACCCCCAAGCACGGTAGCTGGTTGAACCAGGCGGAGATCGCGATTAGCCTGTTCTCCCGGCAATGCTTGGGCCGACGCCGGATTGGGGATCGGCCTGCTCTGCGAAAGGAGACTCGGGCCTGGAACCGCCGCGTGAATCGCGATCAAGTCACGATCCAGTGGAACTTTACTCGCAAGCAGGCCCGTAAGAAGTTTGGCTACACAATCACGCGGTCACGGTACTAGTTGATTCCCTGTTTCTTAACTGCCGGGATGATGAAGCCGTGCCCTTCCCAGAAACCTATTCGCGGCCATTCGTGAAAATACTCACTGAAAGCTCTCGACCACCATGGCAATCCCCTGCCCGCCGCCAATGCACGCCGTAGCCAGCCCGTACTTCTTCTTCCGCCGCCGCAACTCGTACAGCAGCGTGATCACGAGGCGCGTGCCGGTCGCCCCTAGCGGATGTCCCAAGGCAATCGCGCCGCCATTCACGTTCACCTTTTCGCGATCCAGTCCCAATTCTTTTTCCACCGCCAGATACTGCGCCGCGAACGCCTCGTTCACCTCGATCAGATCGATGTAGTCCAAAGTCAGCCCCGCGCGTTGCAACGCAATCTTCGTGGCCGGCACCGGACCGCGCCCCATCAGCTTCGGATCGACGCCCGCAATTCCCCAATTGATAATCCGTCCCAGCGGACTGAGATTTCTTTTCTGCGCCTGCTCCAGCGACATCACCACCACCGCCGCCGCGCCATCCACAATTCCGCTCGCATTGCCCGCCGTCACGGTTCCATTTTTCCCGAAGGCTGCCCGCAGCTTCGCCAAGCCCTCGATTGTAGTCTGCGGACGCCGGTGATCGTCCTCAGCCAGCATCTCTCCCGTCGCCTCGCCTTTAGAATTCCGCAGCGGCACCGGCGTGAGCTCTTCCTGCAAGCGTCCTGCCTTGTACGCCGCATCGGCCGCCTGCTGCGACCGCAGCGCGAACTCGTCCTGCGCCTGCCGCGTGATTCCCTGCTGCTCGCCATACAGCTCCGCCGTATTCGCCATGTATAGTCCGCAATAAGTATCAAGCAGCGCCACCATCAGCGAATCTTCCAGCTTGCCGCCCGGAGCCAGCGTGAATCCATCGCGCCCACGGATCACAAACGGCGCCTGCGACATCGATTCCATCCCGCCCGCCAGCACCACCTTCGCTTCTTCCGTCTGGATCATCTGCGCCGCGCTGACTATCGCCTGCATCCCCGACCCGCACAGCCGGTTCACCGTCAGCGCCGGAGTCTCAATCGGCAAGCCCGCCCGCAACGCCGCGTGCCGCGCTCCGTAGATCGCGTCGCCCGAAGTCTGCTGCGCGTTTCCGAATACGGCATGATCGAACTCTTTCGCATCGATCCCCGCCCGCTCGATCGCAGCCTTCGCCGCCACCGCGCCCAGTTCCTGCGCCGTGTAATCTTTGATCTTCCCGCAATAGCGGCCAAAGGGCGTGCGCGCCCCACTGACAATGGCAATGTCTCCAGGTTTCAACATGAGTCCTAACCAGACAGAAGAGTGCGCTGGCCTAAGGCCAACCTGTGAGTTTAACAGAGCAGCTCTCAGCTCTCAGCTCTCAGCTGTCAGCTCTCAGCCGTAGCCTAAGTTTCACGCTGTTACCTGTTAGCTGAGAAGTTTGGGTTTCATCGCTTCGAAGAAGTTTGGGAACGGAAGACGAATCCCGCCAGGATTTTCTCCGCGAACTCCGCGTAGTATTCTGCGTTCTCTGCGTTAAAGATTTGGATTTTCCCGGCGTTTTGGCGGTGAAAAGCTACGCCACCGCCGCGGATGTCGCGAACTGCGGCGCCTGGCTCACAATTTTCCCCGCGCCCTGCGCCACCGCCTGCTCCAGCGCGTGATCGGCGCGGTTGGCCACTTCGGTCACAATATCCACCGGATCGAAATGCTGCCGCATCACCGCCTGCGCCAGACCCGCGCTGAACTCGACTGCCTTGTCTTTACCCGGAAAACGCACTTCCGCCAGCAGACGCCGTAGTTTTTCCATCGCCAGCAGCGCTTCTTTTTCGCCCGTGTCGCCCAGCACCAGCGCGACCGTCGTCGCCTCATAGCGGAACGCCAGATCGTTCGTCCGGATGTTCGCCGAAAACAGCTGCCCGATCTGCTCCATCACCGCCGTCACCGCCTGCTCGCCATATTCCTTGATCAGCGCGCCGCGCCTGCCAAACTGCATCAGCAACACCGTCACCGCCGTCCCCTGCTGCAACCCGCGCCGGGTTTCCGCCTGCAGAAGATCCAGATACGAAGCCCGCTTCAGCAGGCCCGATTTCTCGTCCGTCACCGAAAGATTCTTCACCAGCCGCCGCAGCCCGGCGTTGTTGAGCGCAATCAACACCTGGTCGCTCAACGTCCGGATCACCAGCACCTCCGAGGCCTGCCACACCCGGCTCGCGTTTTGGGTCAGAATCAGCACTCCGATCTGATCGTTGCCTTCGGTCAGCGGCAGAGCCAACAGCGATTCGATCTGCAATTCCTCGACCGCGCTGCGCACGCCCATCAACTCCGGAGCGTTTCCCGCATCGCCGATCGTCACCGTGCCTCGCGCCACCGCCAGATCCTGCAGCGTTTCCACCAAGCTGACCAGCGCCGCCGAACTCACCGGAATCAGCCCCTCCATGTGATATTCCTGCACGCTCGACGGCGGCAGACCCGGCTTGCGCAACGCCGCAATGCAACGCGCCGTCCGCCAGTTCCCGCCGATTTCGCTCGCCGCCGTTTTCAAAACTCCTTCCGCGTTCCCCTGGTGGTAGAGCTTGCGCGTGATTTCAGCCACTCTTGCCAGACTGCTTACGTCGGCCGCCTCGCCCGCCGTCGCCGCAGCAGCAGCTTCCGGTGCCGCCTGATCGCTACTCGCCCCCGCCGCCGGCGCGGCCGTCGTCGCTGAATTCGCATATTGCGGTGCGATGCCTGCCGCAATGTACAGCCGCTGCAGTTCCTGGTTGCGCTCCTCCTCCCGCGGAAACAGTTCCTGAATCCGTTGCAAACGCTCGATCGCCTTCGAGCGCATCCCGTACTGCACCAGGATCTCGGCTTGCAGCATCAGATCCTGCAGCGCTGCCGCTCCCAACGTCGGCTCTTCGACCTTGACCGCGTGCTCTTCTTTTTTCACCGCCGCGAACCGCGATGCGATTACGTTGAAGCGTTGATCGTCGATCTTGCCCCGCAGCGCCTCCAGCCGTTTCTGATGTCCCGGCTCGTACGGATCCACTTCCGCCCCCCGGTCCAGACACTCGCCCGCTTTCTGGTAGTCGTGCTTCGCGCAATACAGATCGAACAGCTTCAGCAGCGCCTGCGCGTAGTCCGTCTCACGGTTCGACGCGTTGAACATCTCCGCCAGAAATTCCAGCGTTTCCGCCGATGGCCGGTGCGATGCCAATAGCTCCTGCATCGTCGCGATGAACGATCGTCGTTCCCCACGCCGCCGCTGAAAAGCTTCCAGCTTCCGCGCCAACGCCACCGCCTCCGCATCCAGTTCGGAATCGATCATCTTTCCGATCAGGTTCACCACCTGGTGCATTCGCGCCGGGTTCTGCTCGAATATCTGCCAGATCAACGGCTCGCTATCCACGCACCGGTCCGCCGACAGCAGCGCCTGCGCATACAGGTCGCGTAGTTCAAGCGATGCATCTCCGGCATGCACCAGCGGCTCGAAAATAAAAATCGCTGCCCCCGCCTCACCCCGCGACAGCAGGCTCTTGCCATAGGCCACCGCAACCTTCGAATCCGCCGGGTTTTCCGTGTACGCTCGCTCGAACCATGGGCTGGCGTTTCCTCCCGGAGTTTCCGCCAGTTCCGCCAACTGCAAGAATGACTGTGACGCCATCGCGTGCTCGCCCAGTTCCGCCGACAATTCCGCGACCCGCAAATGGTTGGTCTGCGATGGCTCCAGACTCACAATCCGCCGCAAGACCAGCAACCCCTCTTCTTTCTGTCCCTGCCGCTGCAAATCCTCCAGCGCATTTTCATACGTCCCGATCGCCAGCTTTTTGTTCGAATGCTCCAGCAGTTGCCCAAAGCGCACTTTCTGTTCCCACGTCGGGTTGGCATACCGCGCCAGCTTCTTGTAGGTCAGGCTCGCTCGCGTCGCATCCGTCGCCGCCACCTGCCGCTCAAACAACTCTCCCAGCAGCCGCACCGCCTGCGCCCCCTTATTTAAAGAGAGACACAGGTCCGCCGCCATCTGCCGCACATTGTCGTTTTGCGGATCGCTTTCCAGGATTTGCAGGTATTCCGCCAGCGCGTCGGCCGTTTTTCCCTTCTGCAAAAGCTTCTCCGCCTTTTCGACGCGGCGGGCTATTTCGGCACGATTAGGATTTTCCGGCATGGGCGGTCTTGGGACGGAGACTCCCGCCTTGATTCTAGGATTCACCCCCAGCACCAGCAACGCGGTTCCCCCGCTCTGCGATTACGAAAGTCATGCAATCAGCTCGCTCCCCAGTCTGCTGGACGGAAAAAACTACTCAAATCGCAGATTTCAGGCCAGAGAAACGGGCCGGAGAAGCAGCGAAGCAGAAGACTGGAGTTTTCCACCGCCCAAGCCGATCTCTAATAGATTGAGGCGGAGTGTCTCTCCACAACTGACTGATGGATACAGCAGTCAATTTCAACCTGCGTCGCGCAGGTCGCGACCGCGTCGTCACCGCCCGCCCCGCACCCGCTTTGCCCGAATCAAATTTCACCGAAACGGTTACGGCCACAGCCGCCTCGACCAAGACAACCTAGCCAACGCCCGTGTGGGGACGCTCGTGTGGGGACGGGGCTTTGCCCCGTCCAAGCCGAGCGCAGTTCGGCCTCGCCGCATCCACCTTTTCCCCGCCACGAAGCCCCCACTTCTGATATACGAATACGAGCCCTCATGCCCGCCCCATCCTCCAACCCCGAGTCCGGCCTCCGCCACCAACTGACCGCTGGGCAGATGACCATGGTCGCCGTCGGCGGTTCCATCGGCACCGGACTCCTCCTCGGCACCGCCGCCGCCATTGAACTCGCCGGACCCGCCGTCATCCTCAGCTTCGTCCTCGCCGCCTTCATCAGTTGGACCGTCGCCCTCGCCCTCGGCGAACTCGCCAGCACTCATCCCGCCGCCGGTTCCTTCGGCGTCTATGGCGACCTCTACCTCAACCACTGGGCCGGCTTCATTTCCCGCGCCGGGTACTGGCTCGCCATCGCCGTCTCCATTGGAGCCGAGATGGTCGCCTCCGCCACCTACATGCAGCTCTGGTTTCCACGCGTACCCGCCATCCTCTGGGTCTTCGTTTTTTCCGCCTTCCTTCTCTCCATCAACTTCCTCGCCGTCCACAGCTACGGACGCTTTGAATTCTGGTTCGCCATGATCAAGGTTGCTGTCATCGCCACCTTCATCGCGCTCGGCGCCGCCCTGCTCCTCACGGGACAAGCCGCTCCCCAATACACCACCCACGGCGGATTCTTCCCGCTCGGACCCGCCGCCCCGCTCCTCGCCATCACCTTCGCTATCTACACCTTCGGCGGCGTGGAATTCGTGGCCGTAGCCTCCGGTGAATCCACTTCCGCCACGGCCATCGCCCGCGCCGTTCGCATGACCTTTCTTACCCTTACCCTCCTTT
>Ga0066794_10000176_pt1 | contig 11702 bp, 12 predicted proteins | sample PersoiDNA2013190_FD_70945 | JGI IMG/M metagenome (GOLD analysis project Ga0066794, IMG submission 70945) | Permafrost soil microbial communities from the Arctic, to analyse light accelerated degradation of dissolved organic matter (DOM) -... | ecosystem: Environmental > Terrestrial > Soil >... | reverse complement strand
TCCGGACAGCGGCGAAATGCCACAACTCACAATAGTACGCGAGAGTCCCTTCATGACTGGTCGGCGATTCGTCGGTTCCGTCAGTTCTGTCAACTCGGTCGTGCGCTACCAGCTCGCTGGGCAGGATTGCCACCCGTCATGAATACGCGCAGACGCGGCGGGCATGGTGGGTGCCACGACGGGACGCAACTGGACCCTTCTCGTGCCATCCACAGCCGAGCATTTGGGTTGCAGAAAGGTTGCAGAACGGGACTCGGGCGGAGGGTCTATCGGGAGAAATCCCTGCAAATGAGTGGTAGCGCATACGGGATTCGAACCCGTGTTACCGCCGTGAGAGGGCGTCCCGAGGGCATGCCGCGATAGGACCAGAGAGGTGCGTTGGGTCACAGGCAGTCACAAGAACTGTGGCCATTTGCAGCGAGAATCAGAGCCCCGTTTCCCAACGCATCCCAACGAAGGCAATCGCGGACCGAGCATTTGGGTTGCAGAATGGTTGCAGACGGGGCGTGTCGCGCGGAGTCGCCAGCGCACTGGAAGGTCAAGGCCAGGGAAGACCTCCCTTTCCCTCGAGCAGCGCCACGAAGTTCACTGGTGCGCAAGGGAAGTTAGTACGAGAGAAGCCCAGCCTGCTCAGCCGACCTTGGCATCCGCGAGAAGGAATGCAAAGGCCCCATTGTGCACATACACGAGCTGGCAAGCTTCGATGTAGCTGGCTTCGTGGATTCGGCCTGCGCGGACGTATCCGACATCGCCCTTGCTGAGGAGGATCCTCTCTCCATCGGGGACCAAAGAGCGCGCTTCCTTGCGATAGAACTGGATCGACATCCTTCCTTCTATGACGACCGTCATGTCATCGCCAGGGTGTGAGTGAGGCAGCTCTTCGGTACCCGCCTGCCAGCGCTCGAGCATCACCTCGACCCCGTCAGGGTTCGTCGGATAGGTGGTGCGAGCCGAAAACCCTTCTGGTGTTCCTGGAACAGGGACGTGATGGCTCCACACTTCGCTGGTCGCTGAGGTGACATTCTGAGCTGCGTCATCAACAGACATGGTTTGACTCCTTTCTTGAATCTGAGGGGAACGCCATGATCAAGGGACGTCTCTCGTCGACTTCAGCAGATACTCCTGTGTCTCTGCCCCACGGCTTGCAGACGGGATTGCAGACTGCCGGACCGATGGTCGGTCCGACTCTTGCGTCTTGAGGGGCGGCTCGTCGCCGACCTCCGCCGTGCAAAGGCGGCGCTCTCCCAACTGAGCTAGCGGCCCACGAGGGGCGTAAGTATAGCGCGCCGTCTCGGCTCGCTCCCGGGGCGGCGCGCCGACCGTGGCCCGGGTTGCAGCAACGGTTGCACACGACGGTAGCCACCACGTCCCCGTGAAGACCGTGAAGACGATGCAGACGCAGGCAATGCCCCATCAGGCCGACGCGCCGATCCCCGCAGTGACTGCCCACGCATAGAAGCGTAGGCTACGCGAAGGGCTCTCCACACATGCCTGATGCATTTGGCGCTCCATTGTGCGAGGAGGAAACGTGGGAACGTGTTTCGTCATGCAGCCGTTCGACGCGGGGAGCTTCGACCGACGCTACGAGGAGGTCTTCGCACCGGCGATTCGCGAGGCCGGGTTGGACCCATATCGCGTTGACCAAGATCCCAAGGTAGCCATCCCTATTCAGGAGATTGAAAACGGCATCCGTGATGCTCAGCTCTGTCTCGCCGACATAACCCTGGACAATCCGAACATCTGGTTCGAACTCGGTTTTGCGATTGCGTGCAAGAAGGAAGTTGTTCTGCTCTGTTCGGACGAGCGGAAGACGCCATTCCCCTTTGACGTTCAGCACCGGACGATCATTAAGTATGCGACGAAGTCGCCCAGCGATTTCGAGACGCTCAAGGGGCAGATCTCCACGAGGCTGAAGGCCTATGTTGCAAAGGCGGAGACACTCGCGAGCGTTTCCGATATTGCGAACCTCACGACGTTCGAAGGTCTCGATCATCATGAGGTTGTGGCCCTCGCAGCGATGGCCGAGAACCTTCAGTATCCAGAAGACGATGCTTCGATGTATCAGATCAAGCGCGACATGGAAGCAAGCGGTTTCACGAAGATTGCTGCGACTCTGGCCGTGAAGAGCCTGGCCCAGAAGCAGTACATCGAGTACGGAGACCGTCACGATTCCGAAAGCGATGATTACTACACGGGCTATTGGTTCACCGAAACGGGCTGGTCATGGGTCCTGGCGAACAAGGACCGCTTCGTACTCAAGAGGCCCACTCCGGACGACGACATACCGTTCTAGATGCGGCTCAGATTCCCCGACGGCTGGCTTGACTTTGACTTGAATCTCTTCACTGACGTCGCGTACCTAGTCGACGCCAGGCTCGATGAAATCGAGCAGTTGGCCACAAGCAACCCAGGCCTCGCCGACGGCCTGGACTACCCTCTCAGACACGAACACCTTCTCGGCATTGGCTTCGTGGCGGCTCAGTCATACCTGACGGTCGTGACAGCTGAGGGAGAGACACCCCGAGGACAGGCGCTGTCCGTCGGACCTCGACACGCCTCAGGCATAGCCTTGGCTCAACTCGTCCAACACGGCGCGAACTTCTGGAAGCACGCTGACGAGTGGGATTCTCGCACGAGGGATGCGCGGCGAGGTCTGATAGTGGATGCATTCGCGCAAGTCGGAATGGTCGAGGACGAGATGAGCCTCTACGGCCTGCTAGTGCAAATCACCCGTTCCAGCCAACCTAGGGTAGGGGACCTGTCACCGATCCTTGAGCAGTGGCACGATGCGCTGGAGCGCGACAGAGTGCGGTCTTGACCCGCTACAACACCAATCTCGCCGCGGAGTTCTACGTCCTCTCCATGCTCCACAGACTAGGCGCGGATGCGGCTCTCACGCTCGGCAACAAGAAGGGCGTCGACATCATGGTCGCCCGGGCAGCCGGCGAAGCAGTGACGGTCGAGGTGAAGGGAGTCGCGAAGCGCTACGACTGGCCGGCGGGCAACATCCAATCTCCGCATCCTGAGCGCCACTTCGTCGTGTTAGTGAGCTTCGAGGGGCAGATCGCCGATCCAACAGTCGCCCCTCGCTGTTGGGTGGTCCCGCTCCCAGATCTAGAGCCCTACCTGCACCAGTACGGAACCCGACTCGATGTCCTGCAATCGTCGATGCAGGAGAACGGCGAGCAGTTCGAGAACGCCTGGACGCTAATCACCGGCGAACTGCCTGCCTGACGAGACGAAGGCGCTGCGGGATCGGTCTCGTTCGTCGCTTCGGTCGCAGTTCCCACCCCTGCCCTCCATTCCGGCCGGGTGCTATCGTTCTAGGAGTCACCCGCGCCGACCCTACACGCGACTGGCGGTAGGTGAGCGCCAAGGAGCCGAACTTGTGTCTGACCTGACGCCAATTGAGAAGCGGAAGTTGGAGCATGCCCTTGGCATGGGAAGCGGCTATGTCCTTGACTTCTCCAACAGAACGTTCGACGAGTTCTTCTCGGACTACTTCAGCGTCGACATCTACGACGCCAAGTACGACTACCAAAGCGGTTCAAAGGCGAATCGTCTTCGGGCCTTCTGGAACGTCGAAGGCAACTATCTTGTCGGCCGGATGCTCATGACCATATTCGACGACTGGGCGGAGTTCCGCGGGTACGGGGATCCGGAGGAGCCGCCTACTGAATGTGTTCAGATTGCACAGCGTCTCCTCGAAAGCGCCCCCGTACCTGATTTGTCTGTCGTCGTGCCGATCGGTGAAGACAAGTCTCTCGACGCCCTCGCCAGATCTGTTCGTGAGGCCATGGAGCGCAACCAGCCCGAAGCCGGCATGGATCGCCTGCACACGTTCGTCGTCAAGTACTTCCGATCCCTCTGTGAGAAGCGTGGCATCGATGTCGTGCGCGATAAGCCCCTTCACAGCCTGGTCGGTGAATATGTGAAGAGTCTCAAGACTTCGGGCGATATCGAGTCCCAGATGACCGAGCGAATCCTGAAGTCAAGCATCTCAGCGTTGGACTCCTTCAACTCGGTGAGGAACAACCGCAGTCTGGCCCACGACAACGAAATGCTCGGGCGCGATGAGGCGCTCGTCATCTTCAGCTACGTGACTGCATTGATACGGTTCGTGCAGGCCGTAGAGACTCGCAGAGACGCTGTCATCGCTAGCGAAGACCCGTTCGACGACATTCCCTTCTAGGCGGAGTGTGCCGCGTCCGCACTCTTCCGGCCTCGGTCTCTTTCGTCGCTTCGGTCGCAGGTCTCACGCCTAAGCGAGGGTCGAGGGCCTCGCGCGTGATCTCACTAACGTCCTCCGACGCAGATTCCACTCAGCGCTCTCTGTTGTAGACGGCGGGGACTTCCGCAAGCAAGTCAGCAATTGGGAAGTTCAGCTCCTTCTCGGCCCGAGCGCGCAAAGCAGATCGGTGAGTGACTCCAACGGTCGCCATCAGCTCCTGCAGCTTCTGGTCAAGTCGGGTCGCCAGTTGTCGGAGCTCGTCGAGGGCGGCCTCTGCTGCTGGTTCATCCGTCGGCAGGCAGAAGCTTCGCTGATTCGCTTCGACAGCTCGGATGAAGTACTCACCTGAGGCCTCCGGCAGGCTGCCGGCAAACACGATCTGGCCATCCATGGCAGTCACAAGAGTCTGGCGCGTGCCCATCATCAGCTCGCTATGAACGCGTATGGGCGCGGTACCCAGTTGTACGCTTTCTCCCTGTTGAGAGGCAGGTAAGTAGTCCTGCGGGAAGCGACGCCCCCCGAGCAACAATCCGAGATGCGAGGCGATGTCTTGAGCAACATGAGCGACGTCAGATTCGAATCGCTCTCGTTTCATCGTTCCACGACCCGCCGCAAGGGTCTTGCGCACGTTCCCCATGCGCAGAGTGTCGTCATGGAGCTCTGTTAGTCGCTCGGTCGGCAAGCCCAAGGATCTCAATACGACACTGTCGAGGGCCTTCTGGCGTGGAGTCGCACATGCCCGAACAGCCGTCAGTCGCTCCCCAGAGATGAGGTTGTGCGCGGCCAGCTTCCAATCTTGGGTCAGAGAGGGCTCAAGCTGACGGATATCGGGCACGGGCATTGACTTGAGCGTGTCGGTGCGTATCTCAAGTGCCCCCTGCCCCATCGATGTGGCTCCAAAGGTCTCGCAAAGCATCACGAACCATGTTGAACACAGCAGGCCAACTAGGATGTCTTCATCGACCCCGGGCTTTGGGTTGATCTGATTGAAGCGCTGATCAACGCGGATGGGCCTGTCGAACACGAACGGGGCGAAATACTCATCCACTGCCTTGAGAACAACGATCCGTGCTGGGGGGGCGTTGAAGCGGCTGTAGTACCACGGGTGCCCGTCCTTCTGTAGCCGGGGCGTGTCCTTCCAAGGAATCGGTGCGCGACCGTCCACGGGCTTGTGGCTCTGCCTGGCACCCCATTGGACATATGCGGCTGCGCCTGTGCCCACGAGTTCGGATACGTCCTGTCGGCACGTGAACAGCTTCTGTGCGATGCGTCCGCTCGTCTGCGTGAAGTGGTCCTTGGACTTACGCGTATCTGAGTTGAGGAACACAGGCTCCAAGTACACGTCCTCGATGCCGAAGCGAGCGACTTGCTGTGCGTCCACGTAGAAGAAGTCGTTCAGGAACGTCTGGCCACCAAGCTGGATGCGCGCCAGCTCATCGAGCCTGCAGATGCCGATTCTCATGCGTACTCGTAGTCAGTCTGCAGAGTCTCTAGGAGAAGGCGTGGAGCCCGCATGGGAACGTTCCATGGCAACACGCTCATGTGAGCCCGTAGGCGCTGGTACTCCTTCGCTCGGGAGCCTAGCCGGATTCTCAGGGTGGAGTCTTCAAGCGGCTTGACCGCACCCTCTACTTGGCCGGCGAGAGCGTCCAAAGCGGCCCACCTATCCCCCCCAGCGTCAGCCACGATGCCGGCGATGGAGCGCTTCATGGAGACGAACTTCAGCGTGTAGTCATCGGTCGCGCTGAGCGCGTGTGCAGGCTTCTCGGCGATGGTCACGACGGTATTGATGGCCGCCTGAGGGAAGAAGGGCTCCGCTTCCGAGCCGATGATTGCGACGACACGAGTGTCTCTGAGAAGGAGGAGCTGCAGCGCCACGCCGTATTTCGTGTTCAGCCAGGCGTTCGAGGTAACGAAGCCGACGCGCCCCCCCGGGTCGGAGCACGTCAAGGGCATGTATGAAGAACAGGACATAGATGTCCAGCAGTTCTGACTGACCAACGTTGGCCTTGATTGCCAGCTTCTGCACTCTACCTCTATAGGCGGGGTCGAGATCATCGAGCTTCTGCCACCTAAGGTACGGCGGGTTGCCGACCACTGCGTCGAAGGCCGGCACCTCGATAGGGACCTTCTGCTGACCGTATCCAGCGCGAGGCGCCGGGAAGAAGTGAGTGTCCCCCAGCTCGACATCGAAGAAGTCGGACGTGACAACTCGCGGGAAGTTGTTCGGCTGGGTGAAGTCCTGACGACACAGGTTGATCACAGCCAACTCGGTCGGGAAGTGGCTGATGTCGATGCCCCAGATCTCGTCAAGCCGTTCACCATGCGTCGCGATGGGTCTTGTCTTGCGGAGCCTGTCATAGGTTCGGACCAGGAACTCCCCGGTGCCGCACGCCGGATCCAAGATCGTCTTCGTCGAGCCGTCGACGCAGAAGGCGATGATGAGATCGGCGAGTTGTGCGGGCGTGAAGTACTGGCCCAGCAAGTCTCGCTCTTCGACCGGAATGAGATGCTCGAAGACGGCACCCAGAACTGAGGCGTCTAAGGTCCCCCAGTTGTAGCCATTCAGCTGCCGAAGCAGCGTCGTGAATTGGGCCTCTGCTGTTGGAGAAAGGGGCAGTACGTCCAAGACGCTGTCCTCAGCGAACAGGGCTTCATAGTCAATTGCGCGGATGCTTTGCCAGAGTCGGGCGAGCTGTGGTCGCATCGGCTTCTTCGGGTCCACGTCGAATGTCGGCAGCCCTCCCATATGCCCGGCGTACGCCAAGTAGAACGCAGCCTGACCGACAAGTCGGTACGTCATCTGTGCCGCCGCCCGCTCGTATAGAACCTCGGCCCTGACGCTCATGCCTTGTTCAGTAGCCCAACGCTGTAGGCATATGCGAAGGTTGCGGTCGGATGTAGCCGCCGACCGCAGACCTTGGGCAACGGCCTTACGGATCGCACGGACCTCTCGTGAGAGCCAGTCAACAAACACAGAGGGCTCCACAATCCGACCGCCGATCGCACCCGTGTCCCTCAGTGCTGCTAGGGCCGAGAGGATGTCGCGGGCACGCCCCTGAAGGGCCGCCTCCATCACCGAGTTCCCGACGTAGTCCTTAATCACCAAAGTCAGGGAACTGAAATCAGAAAGCGGAACCTGTGAAAACGTCTCCGTCAAGCCCAGCGCATTGTGCGGAGCAGGAGGCGTCTCGTATACTGCCGTCTCGCGCATGTTCCACTGCACACAATAGGGGGCACCGACGCGCCGGGCCTTCTTGATGACGTCATCCTGGAACACAGCGTCCGCCAGGGGCGTCGAGGGCGTTTTGAGCTCAATAGCCGCCAGAGCTTCGACGTCCCTCTGTTGCCAAACGACTAGGTCTGACCGCTTCTGATCTGCGTACTGCTTCTCCTGACCCACGTCACCAATGCCAATTCCGGGTCGCGCCTGGATGTCGAGGCCCATCCATTTCAGGACGTCACCCTGGAACTCCCACTCGTTCGCCATCAGCTGTCCGTGTCAGGAGTCGTTGGAATCCCGTTCAGAGCTGGGCTACGCGGAGGCCCGCTCATCAGGCCTCGTCACCGCCGGCATCGGGTACCCGCATCCATGTCCGCTTCAGCGGCAGGTCGGTCTGAATCTCCGGCGACAGCGCATCGTAGTGGCGAAGAAGGTTGTCCACGATGTCGCCTGCGTCCCAGAGGCGAATCTCAAAGTGCATTCGCCGGGCCTCCTTCAGTAGCGCGCCCGTGAAGCCGCCCCAAGACACAAGTAGGCCTTGATCTGCGCCGAAGTTCTTGAGCGCCCCCTGGAGTTCCCGTAGCACCTTAACGTCCACAGAAGTGTCGCTCGACTTCACCTGGACGCCGAGTCGCGGCGAGTCGAAGCCCATCGGTCCTGCGCCGGCGACGATGTCGATACCGCCGTCAGCGCCCTCCGGAGACACCACCGTGTAGTAACCCTGCGCCTTGAGGATCTCGTCCACAAGGCGCGTTAGCTCGTGGCCCTTGAACTTCTGGCCGATGAAGGCGCTGATGTCGTCCTGCGCGTACTGCTCGAGATCGACGGGGGCAACGCCCTCCTCGTCTTCCTGGACCAGAAGCGCGGGCGGCTTCTGACCGGCAAGGATCGCCTTGATGCGTTCCTCGGCGTTGTTGCGCTTGATCTGGCAGACGGTGAGGAACGCGCCGAGCGAATAGAGCAGATCCTGATCGAACTTGGAGCGTGGGATGTCAGTCTTGATCCACTTCGTTGGGCGAACGTGACGAGCATCTGCGGGAAGGTCCGGACGGAATGCATAGGAACCCGAGATCTTGCCAATGGCGATGGCCGACTGCTTCTTGAGCGGCAGGACGACCAGGTCGCCGACCTGCATGCGCTCTCGAAATGACCACAGTTGACCTGTCCAGTTACTTACGCGCCCCTTGCCGGCGTCAGGGTAGCTCTCGCGGATCAATTCTTCGAGGGCCTCCCGGGTATCGACCTTCGAGAGGTCGGGGAGGCCCTCCCAGCCGACGACGCTGAGACCCTGCTCAAGAGCAAGGGTCTCGCGTTCCCCGTAGCTTCCAGCACGCACGAGCCAGACTGTCATAGGACCCCTCCCGTCCGGCGTCAAACAACGAAGACGGCGGACGCATCGTCCACCCGGAAGGATGCTACACCACTAGTCAGACTGAACCGAGGCCGTCCCGGGAGCCCAGCCAAAGGCTGCTTCGCACGCCGCCGCGTCCCGACAGGTGCGAATCAGCTTCCTCACCCACGCTTCTGTGTACAGATAGTCTTCGTGTGCCGCGTCGAAGACGCAGTACTCGGAGCGAGTGCGATCAGGATGCCCATCGCCCCCCGCAGGTCGCACGCCGAAGAAGCGCCATGCCTGCACGTGATTAGCCATGTTGAAGCGCCGGACGGCCTCCTCCTGCACCTTCCTCACAACCTCACCCGGTTTGTAGAGTCCCAGGTTGGAAATGGGCACCTGCTTCTCCCGGATGAGCACATTGAGCTTCTCAAGCCGCTCCAGTTCCTCGGGACTAGCTTCGTCGGCTCGCACGAACTCGACAGCTGCGTCGGCTGCGCTCTCACGGTTGGCAACTTTGGGGACCAGGAAGACGCTGAACGAGTAGTTCATACTGTTCAGCGTCGTCGACGGCAGGCGACCTCGAAATCGCTCGACGTAGTCGGTGACTCCCTTAGCCTCGCTTGACGCAAGGGCCTTGGCAGCACGTCGCTTCTCCTCCGGAATCACCCTAGAGAACTGTAGCGATACTGCCAGTTGATCCGCCAGGGCATACGACGCTCCGAACTCGTCCGTGAGCGCCGCCTCAAGATTGAGCAGAGCCGCCTGACATTCGCCGTAAAGCTGCGGGTCCAACTCCGGGATATGCCGGTGCTCGATCTTGTTCCTCAATCCGATCACGAACTCTAGGTTCTCGCGCTCTGGAGGGTGATTCGAGCCGAAATGTCGCCTCAGACATTCGGACAGCTCCCAGTGCCGCGGCTCTCCGTCAACTCGCTGATATCGCACACCGCGACCACTGCCGGACCCCTTCGTTTGGTACCACGGCTTCAACCCCTTGGAGTGGAAGAGAGCGTGGAAGTAGGCGGTCCACGCGATCGTCATGAGGACGACGTACTGGGGAGTGCGGAAACGCGCCCCAGAGCGATTGTAGCCGTCCACGGCGGCTGTGGCGGCCGAGCGGCACTTGGCAAGATGATCTTGAACAGTTCGCGGCAACTTGCGAGGCATGACCCCTCCTCCCTCGCGAACGACACGCTGCTACATTCATCGCTGAGGAAGCCAGTCCTTGTACTGTGCATCCACCTCGGAAGTACGCCGGCGATGATCGCAAAGACGAAGTCGTAGTTCGCTGCCTATCTCCCGGCTGTGCACGTCGTGTGTCGACTTGTACACCCTGAGGACGCCGGGACGCGGGTTGTCGCCCGCTTCGGTCTCTATGGTCTCCTCAGTCTCAGCGCCAAGTGCGATGCCCGGGTCCAGGCGTCAGCGACGAAAGCGACCGAGGAGACCGATCTCCACCCTGGTCCGGCCGGCATTCTCCACCCTGACCGCACCGGCATCTCCACCCTGGGTACGACGACACAGCGCGTCTGTTGAGATACAGGACGTGTCGCCGACTGACCGCTCCCAAATTGGTGCGATAGCGATAGGACAGCAGTGCCGCCTATGCAAGGCGGAGGTCATCTCCAGCGTCGCCATCTCGCAATAGGTCCATTTGCAGCGAAATTGCTAGCGGTGGAGCCACCCGAGGCGGCCGAAATAGTGATCGGCAACCGAATCTGCAACCATCTGCTCCGGAAATCGTGCTTTCCGGCCCCACAGACGCACCCTCGCAACTAACCCAATAAGCGATGTCCGGCTCCGACCGGCTCCTCAATGATCCGGGCTACAGGCGCACTTTCCCTGTGCGCAAGTACAAACCGCCCGAGGAGCCGCCGTGTTCGACCTCGACGAAGCCTTCCATTGCCTTCAGACGCTCGATGTTCGGGGCCGCAAGGCACTCAGGCTCTGCGACCTGATGTGGCAGGAGATCCACGATGCCGCCGGCGGGCACCCGCCTAACCCGCTCACCCGTCGTTACCTAGCCGAGCTCTCCGAGCGCACCGAAGAGGTCCGTGTGCTTCGCGAACGCCTCGCTGACGCGCTTGACGGACGCGAGGCCGCTGAGTCTCAACTGGAGAGGGTGCGCGCCTTGGCCACGCATTGGGGGCTCGACACCGAACTCGACCGAGCCCTGGCGGATTGGCGTCCCCACTGTCGCCGCCAGCCCCGCTCGTTCGTGCATGAGGAGCGCATCGACCTGCTAGAGGAAGAGGTGCGGCGGCTGCAACGGGAATCGAAGGCGGCCCGTGAGGCCCAGTTCGTGGCGATCGACCGAATGCAGCAAGAGCGCCTCCGAGCCGAGGCCGCGGAAGGGAAGGCCGCCGAGCTCCGGTCCGAAGTGCGCGCCCTGTACTACCGGAAGGGGCGGCCATGAGCGACCCGCGTCTGCTCGGCGTGCTGGAGCGCATCGCCCACTCCCTAGAGAGGCACGTCGAGCTGCTGCGCGAAGGGCTCGAGCTGCTGCGTCAGCTCGTCGGGGAGCCGGACGCGAACGAGTGACCCGGAGACCCCCGGAGACCCCCGGGCGGGCGCGGGGAGCTGCTCCGCGGAATACTTGTACGGCGAGACCTTACATGACCGTGCTCGGAAGATGCTGCACGGCTAACCCCATCGCCGCAATCGACAGAATTGACGCGTTTCTCGCACCCGACGCACCTTGGGTCGTTTCTGCCTATTCCGTCATCAACCCCGCAAGTCGCGCTTTCGAGACGGCTGGCTGGAGCTGAGGATCGCCGGCCGCGAGGACCTCGGCTAGTACCTAGTTGCATAAGTCAGAATAACGTCGCTTGAGGGTCACCTGCTGGACCTCCTCCTTTGTCCAGGCGAACGGGCTGCAGTCCTCACACCAGGCGCTCGTGAAGCGGTCGATG
>Ga0066794_10000174_pt1 | contig 11713 bp, 10 predicted proteins | sample PersoiDNA2013190_FD_70945 | JGI IMG/M metagenome (GOLD analysis project Ga0066794, IMG submission 70945) | Permafrost soil microbial communities from the Arctic, to analyse light accelerated degradation of dissolved organic matter (DOM) -... | ecosystem: Environmental > Terrestrial > Soil >... | reverse complement strand
GTCATTGCAACAACCGCCCCCAGGCGGCGCTTTCTGGGAGAAAGCACGTTCCTGGGGGCGGTTGTTTGCGCAGGCGCCGCCGGCCGGCGACCGGCTTGTTTTGTTGCCCGGTCGCGTGGTGGGCGGCGTTCTTACATCTCGTGATACTCGCCTTCGACCACGTCCTCGCCGCCCTGGCCGCCCTGGCCGCCCTGGCCGCCCTGGCCACCCTGGCCAGGCCCACCATCGGCCGGGGGAGGCGTGGCGCCGGCCTTCTGGTACATGCGCGAGCCGACTTGCTGCGAGGTTTCGCTCAGTTGCTCGGTCAGCCGCTCCAACTCCTCGACGGATGCATTCCGGTCCAGCGCGCTCTTCAACGCATCCATTTTCTCCTGCAACAATTTCTTGTCGTCGTCAGCAATGCTGTCCTTGTTGTCCTGCAGGAATTTCTGGATCTGGTAGTGCAGCGAGTCGGCCTTGTTGCGGGCCTCGATTTCAGCCCGGTGCTGCTTATCCTCTTCGGCATGCGATTCGGCCTCCCGGACCATCCGGTCAACCTGGTCTTTGGAGAGGCCGCTGGAAGCCGTGATCTTGATACTCTGCTCACGGCTGGTGGCCTTGTCTTTGGCGCTCACGTGCAGGATGCCGTCGGTGTCAATATCGAACGTCACTTCGATCTGCGGCATGCCGCGCGGCGCCGGCGGGATGCCCGTCAGCCGGAAGTCGCCCAGCATCTTGTTGTCGTGTGCCATTGGGCGTTCGCCTTGCACCACCACCACCTGGACCTCGGTCTGCATGTCCGAGGCGGTCGAGAAGATCTGGGTCTTGCGGGTCGGGACGGTGGTGTTGCGCTCGATCATGGGCGTGGCGACGCCGCCAAGCGTCTCGATGCCCAGGGTCAGCGGCGTCACATCCAGCAGAAGGATATCCTTGACCTGCCCACCGAGCACTCCGGCCTGAATGGCAGCGCCGATGGCGACGACCTCGTCCGGGTTCACGCCTCGGTGAGGCTCGCGGCCGAAGAACTTCTTCACCGCTTCCCCGACGGCAGGCATACGCGTCATACCGCCTACCAGGATCGCTTCGGCGATCTCGGACGTCTTCAGTTTGGCGTCTTCCAGCGCGCGCTTGCAGGGTTCGATAGTGCGGTCGATCAAGTCGCCCGTCAGTTGTTCCAGCTTGGCGCGCGTCAGGTTCATGGTCAGGTGCTTGGGACCGGTCGCATCGGCCGTGATGAAGGGCAGGTTGATTTCGGTCTGCATGACGGTCGAAAGCTCGATCTTCGCCTTCTCGGCGGCCTCTTTCAACCGCTGCAGCGCCATGCGGTCGGAGCGCAGGTCGATGCCTGATTCCTTCTTAAACTCGTCGGCGATCCAGTTCATGATGCGCTGGTCGAAGTCGTCGCCGCCCAGGAACGTGTCTCCGTTGGTGCTCAGCACCTGGAAAACGCCCTCGCCCACGTCCAGGATCGAGATATCGAATGTGCCGCCGCCCAGGTCGTAGACTGCGATCTTCTGGTCGACCTTCTTGTCAAAACCGTAAGCCAGCGCGCTGGCGGTCGGCTCATTGATAATGCGCATGACTTCCAGGCCGGCGATGCGGCCGGCGTCCTTAGTCGCCTGGCGTTGGCTGTCGTTGAAGTAAGCCGGCACGGTGATGACGGCCTGGGTGACTGGCTCGCCCAGGTAGGCTTCGGCGTCGGTCTTGATTTTCTGCAGCACCATAGCCGAGATCTCAGGTGGCGAATACTCTTTGCCGCCCATCACCACCCAGGCATCGCCATTTGAGTGTTCGGCGATCTTGTACGGCAGCACCTTGCGGGCCTTAACGACTTCTGGATCGCTGAAGCGCCGGCCCATCAAGCGCTTGACCGAGAAGATAGTGTTGTCCGGGTTAGTGATCGACTGGCGGCGCGCCACCTGGCCGACCGTCCGTTCCCCCGTTTTCGGGTTCACCGCGACCACTGATGGAAACAGGCGGGAGCCCTCGGAACTCGGGATCACCACCGGCTCATTGCCTTCCATGACCGCCACCACCGAGAACGTGGTGCCCAGGTCAATCCCGACGATTCTGCTCATGTGTGCTCCTTCATACTTGGCCCTTTTGTGCCGGGCCTTGGCCTATCAGTTTCGAGCTACTGACCCTTTGCCACACGCACCAGGGCCGGCCGTAAGACCTTTTCACCCAGTTTATAACCCCGGCCGACCTCGGAAATGATGTCGCCCTCGATCAGGCCCGGCTGTTCTTCGTGAGAGACCGCATGGTGCAATTCAGGGTCGAACTTCTGACCCTCCGTGGCAATGGGTGTCGCCCCTTCGCTCTCCAGGATGTTCTGCAGCTTGCGCTGGATCAGCCGGAAACCGCTAACCCACTCCTGGTTGGCCTGTTCGGGCGGCAGGGCCTCGAAAGCCCGGTCCGTGTCGTCCATCACCGGCAATAGCCTGGTCAGGACGCGCGCTGAGGCCGTCGCCTGAAGTTCGGCCTGCTCGCGCTGCATTCGTTTGCGCGCGTTGCTCATATCCGCGAGCGCGCGCCGCCAATTGTCCAGGTACTCGGCCGCCTGGGCCTGGGCTTGCGCCAGTTGGGCCGCCAGATCCTCGGTGGCTTGCCCGTCGCCGGCCCCGCGGGCGGGCGCCTGTCCTTGCTCCGCCTGGTTTACGGATTGACCGTTGGTTTCCACATCATTTTCCATTTTGCAGTTTAGTTACTCCTTTCCACTGCTCACATCACGTGTCGCCAAGCAGGGGGCTTCCCTCGCCCCCTGGGTTATACCAGTCACTGACCAGGGCCGTCATCAGTTGCGATACGTAGCGCACGGCGCCGATAGTGCGGTCATAAGGCATGCGGATCGGACCGACGACCCCAAGAACACCCGTGGCGCTGCCTTTTAGCCCATAGCGTGAAAGCACCAGGCTTACTTCCGTCAGTTCTTCCCAACGCCCCTCCCCGCCGATCAGCACCTGAACCCCACCCACTTCCAGCGGCTGCGCCGCAGCCAGGATCACATCGGCCAGTGAGGGTCCCTCCAATACCTGGACCATGCGCCGCATTTGCTTGCCTTCGGCGAACTCCGGCTCGGTGAGGATGTGGGCCAGCCCTTCCCGGTAGATTGGGTCACTGGTCGGGTAATCGACGGTGGCCATAATCTGCACCAGGATCTCGCCAATCTGCTGGGTCAGCGGAGAGAGCCAGGGGAGTTGGGCAGAAATCTCGTGGCTGGCCCTGCCCGAGAACTGGTCGTTCAGCTCGTTCGAAAGCCGGCTCAGCGCTTCCTGGTCCAACGCTTCCTCGAGGGACAGCATGCGTTCCTTCACAGAGCCGCCCTGCAGAACCAATACCAGCAGCGCCATACAATCGCGCAGGCTGAGCAATTCCAGGTGGCGAAACTCGTTCTCCGAAGGCCGCGGCGGGGTGGCAAGAGCCGCTTTGCGCGTGGTGTGCGCGAGCACTGCTGCTGCCAGGCGCGCCCATTCCTCCAGTTCCAGGCGAGCCTGGTGAAACTGGTGGCGGATCATGCGCTTCTCGCTGAGCGGCAGCTCTGTTTCCCCCAACAAGTGCTCGACGAAGAAGCGGTAGCCATGTTCGGTCGGCACCCGGCCGGCCGAGGTGTGGGGGTGCGTGAGATAACCCATCTCTTCGAGCGCGGCCATCTCGTTGCGGATAGTAGCCGGACTGACGTCAAGCCCGTAACCGGCGACGAAAGCCTTCGACCCGATCGGCTGGGGCGTCTCTATGTAAGAGCGGATCACCAGCCCGAGCACTGCCCGGCGGCGCGGCGTCATGTCAGTCATAATGTTCGATCTCCGTTAGCACTCTCATATCAAGAGTGCTAAAATTACCGGCCCATGATATCATGAAGCCGGCGACGTGTCAAAAGAAGGGGCTTTAGTACGCCGCTCGGTCGATCAAGAATTGCAGCGCTGTGCGAACCATGATCTTGAAATCGAGCCAGAGCGACCAGTTCTCGATATACCACAGATCGTATTTGGTGCGCTCGGTGATGGAGCTGTCGCCGCGCTGGCCGTTGATCTGGGCCCAACCGGTGAGCCCGGCCTTCTCGCGGTGGCGGTCCATGTAGCGGGGAATGCTTTGCCTGAATTGCTCGACATAAGCCGGCTGTTCGGGGCGTGGGCCCACCAGGCTCATGTCGCCGACCAGGACGTTGATGAATTGCGGCAATTCGTCGATGGAAGTGCGCCGGATGAACGTGCCAATGCGCGTGCGCCGGGGATCGTTTTGCACCGTCCAACCCGGTCCGTGCGCTTCGGCGTCCTGGCGCATCGAGCGGAACTTGATCATGGGGAACGGCTTGGCGTCCAGCCCCATACGCTCCTGCACGAACAGCGCCGGTCCGCGCGAATCCAGTTTGATGGCGATGGCGGTGAGCATCATCACGGGTGAGAGAAATAGCAGCGCCAGGCTGCTGAAGATGATGTCCACGGTGCGCTTGAGGCCCAGCTTCCAGCCACGCAGCGCCACATCGCGCACGGTCAGCAGCGGCAGGCCCCCCAGGTCGCCGATCGTCACTTCGGAGGCCATGATTTGGAAGACGTCTGGAAAAACGCGGATGCTCACCTTCTCGCGCTCGCACTGCGAGATGATGCCCACCAGTTCCTGATGCGAGGCCTCGGGTAGCCCGATGATCACTTCACTGGCATGGCTTGCCTCGATGATTTCGGGCAGGTCGCTGATCGAGCCCAACACTGGAACGCCCATCACGCTTTCCGCGCCGCACTCGGTATCGACGAAACCGACGACCTGGTAGCCCAGCGAGGGTGTATATTGGATCTTCTGCAGGATGGTGCGCCCAACCTCGCCCGTGCCGACGATCAGCACTCGCTCCAGCGCCTGCCCACGCTTCTGCATCAGGCGCATCCAGCGGTTGTAGAGGAAATGCCCCAGGGTGATGGTCATCAGCCCCGCCGCCCAGGCGTAGACGATCATCGAGCGTTGGTAATCAAGGGTGTCTTTCAGAAAGCCCAGGGCGGCGATAGTCAGCAGGGTGGCAACCGAGATCTGCACGAAGATCCGGTAAAACTCGTCGATGGTTGAGGGGACGTGGCGGCGGTGGTAGGATTTGTAGAAGAAAAAGACCACCAACGTGCTGACCATCTGCATCGCCGCCAGCGCCAGGTAGTCGCTAAACGGCCCTATCTTGGGACCCTGCGTCAGCACGCGTGCACGGTAGGCCAGGTAGAACGCCAGCAGGCTCATATCGGCGTCCGTCAGCGCCAGGGCCAGGCCAAACAGCACGCGCCTGCGTTTCACGGGCGAGCCTCCGGAAGCGTCGCGCCGCCCGGAGCGGCTTTCGAGCGGGATCCCTGCGTACCCCGCAGGCGCCACGCCAGCAGATTGAGACTGCCAAAAACGCGTACTCCGCCGCGGATGGACCAATCCAGCCACAGGGGAGTTGTGGCCTTGTAATGCTTCTCGTAGAACAGGATCAGCGCCCGGTAAAACTCACGGCGCGCGCGGAAGCTATGCCGGCTGGCCGCTTCCTTGATATGCGTGACGGTCACCGCCGGGTTGTACCAGATTTCCCAGCCGCAGTCCTGGATCCGCTTGGCCCAATCCAGGTCCTCGCCGTACATCCAGAATGTCTCGTCGAGCAGCCCCACCGCGAGGATAGCCTCGCGCCGTACCAGCATAAACGCGCCCACCAGCGCGTCCACCCGGCTCAGCACATCCGGGTCCAGGTAGGTCAGGTTATAGCGCCCGAAGCGCCGGCTGTGCGGAAAGAGCCGGTCCAGCTTGAGCATATGCCACAACGACGTGCTCGGGGTCGGGAACGAGCGCCGGCAGGCCGAGTCGAGCGAGCCGTCCAGCCGTACGAGTTTTGGACCGGCGGCCCCGGCTCCTGGGTGATCGTCGAGGAACCCGACCATGTCGCTAAGCGCGTTTGATGGCAGTACCGTATCTGGGTTCAGTAGCAAGGCATAGCGCGGCCACTTTTCGGCCGGCAGACCGGAAGGTTCGTCGCCGGGCGCGCGGAAACCGAAATAGCGCAGGCCCTGGTTGTTTGCCTGCGGATAGCCGGCGTTATCCCCGTTCGCGATGACGTGGACCTGGGGAAACTCGGCCCGCACCATGGCTACGCTATCGTCGGGCGAGGCGTTATCCACCACGCAAACTGCCATCGACAACTGTCCCTGGCCGGCGTAAACCGACTGCAAGCAGTCACGCAGCAGAGAGCTGGTGTTATAGTTGACGATGACAATGGCGAGGTCGAGGGGATCTGAGATGTCTCCTCCCATAGCAACGCGGATTATAGCACCAGTCTGCGACACCGGTCAATTGCCCCGGCCGCGTGTTCGTGATAAAATGGCCCAGTTGTGATGGTGACTGATAGAATATGGTAGGATGAGAGTAAGTCTGGGGGGGCAGAAGCATGGTCCCGGAGCGTCGGTGGTTGGTGATACTCTGTCTCTTCGCTTTGCTGGCCCTGGTTGTTTCGTTCGGAAGACCGCCATCGAGTGTACGGGCTCAGGCAGCGTGCGCCGAATTGATCAGCGATGGTGGCTTCGAAACCGGCGAGGCCTGGCAGTTGAGCGCAAGCCCAGTCGCTCCGGACTACATAACTTATCAAAAACACGACGGCGATAGGGCCTTACGCCTGGGCATCGACGATAGCCAGAATGTGATGGGCTCTTCTTCCGCCCGGCAGACGATCACTATACCCGGCTCGGCCAACGATGTCACCCTGTCGTTCTGGTCTTATACCTTCTTTACCGGTCCGCCAGGCGCCGATTCAGTCGAGCTTGATCTGTTGGCGCCGGACGGCTATACGGTCCTGGAGCGGCTCTGGTCAGCCGACAACGATAGCCGCGTGTGGAGCGAATCGACTATAGACCTAACGCGCTGGCGCGGCAACACCGTGCAGATCTATTTCACCGTTTTCAATGACGGCCAAGGCAGCACGGCCGGGATGTACCTGGACGACGTTTCCGTCCAGGCCTGCCCTGCCGATGGCACCCCGCTCTCAGGCGCTACGCCCACCCCGAGCGCTACCCCGTCGCAGACGCCGGTCTACAACGTGGCCTCGCCAACCGCGACCCAGATCCCGGTCGCTGATACCGCCAGCCCCAGCGCACCTTCTGCTCCCGCCGTGCCGCCGGCCGGCTGTGTGGACTTGCTCCAGGACGGCGGCTTCGAGCAGATGGCAGCGGGCTGGGTTCCCGGCCGTGATCCGGTTCCCGTGCAGATCGCCGGCACACCGGTCCATTCGGGGAGCTACTCGCTGAAGCTGGGTGAGGATGCGGGTAATGTGCTCAGTTACTCGTCTGCCCGCCAGGCTGTGGCGATACCCGCCGGCTACGGGCAGGCGCTGCTGGATTTCTGGACCTGGACCTGGGCCGATGACACCGGCGGCACAGATCACCAGGAGGCGGATTTCCTTTCGGCCGGCGGCCTCGTTCTGCAGAAGTTTTGGCGTGTTACGGCCAACGACCGGGCCTGGGTGCAGCACATCATCCCGGTAACATCGTACGCCGGGCAGACAGTCCAGGTGTACTTCAACGCCTACAACGACGGCAGCGGAAGTCGGGCCGGCATGTACCTGGACGACGTGCATCTGTGGGTTTGCCCCAACCAGGTATTCCAGCCTGCCGGTCAGCCGAACGCGACGCCGTTGCCGCCGGCAGCCATGCCCACACCGCCGGCGGCAACGGTAACGCCGGTTGCGGGCGGGCCAGTTGAACCGGGAGCGACGGGCACAATCACTCAGGCAGGGCCTGCGGTCACGGTCATTGTTCTCGGCAATGGGCAGCCCACGACGGTCGCCCAGGCCGGCAGTACGGCCACTCCCACTGCAGAATCAACGGCCACGCCGGTGGTGGCTTACCTTGCACCGACTGCCGCGGCTCCGGTGCCCGCGCCTGGCATTGCGCCGGTTTTAACGGAGACGCCCGCCGCGCCGGCGTCGCCCGCCGGCCCGCTGGCGGGCGACGCCTCTTGGCTTACGGCGAATTGGCCGAAGCCCTGGTGGATGCCACTTGCCGTAATCGCCGCGCTCATCGTGGTATTGATCCTGCTGCGCGCGATCCTCCTGGGCAGCGCGTCTCCGCCATAATCGGCGCGGGTTGCCTGCTCACCACGCTACCTACTCGCTCCATGCAAGGGAGAACTGTATTTTGGAACTGACTCTGTACCGTGACAGTGAGGGCTTTGCCAGTTTGCGCGCCGAATGGAACGGCCTTCTGCGCAGGAGTCCCTTTGATACGATCTTTCTGACCTGGGAGTGGCAGTCCACCTGGTGGCAGCAGCTCGGCATGTCGCGCGGCCCGTTGTTCCTGTTGGCGGCGCGCCAGGATGAGCGGTTGGTCGGGATCATCCCGCTTTATCGCACGGGCACGCCGGGAAACTACACGTTGCAGGTAGTGGGTTGTGTCGAGGTGTCGGACTACCTTGATTTGCTGGTCGAATCCGGCCAGGAGGACGCGGTCTACGGCGCATTCCTCAACTGGTTGGCGGGGCCGGACGCTCCTGCCTGGGATTGCCTGGAGTTGTGCAATCAGCCGGCTGCCTCGAAAACCCACTTGCACGTGCCGTCCTTGGCCGGGCAGTATGGTTGGGCGGTTGAGGTGGCGCACGAGGACGTCTGCCCGGTGGTGGATTTGCCGGACAACTGGGACGCCTATCTGGAGACATTGGACAAGAAACAGCGCCATGAGATACGGCGCAAGCTGCGGCGTGTCGAGCGAGAAGCGCCGGATGCCGAGGTGCGCTTCGTGGACGGAGGCGATGACCTGGATGCGCAGGTAGATCTGTTTATCGATCTTCACCGGCGCAGCGACATGGCCAAGAACGAGTTCATGGTTCCACAGATGCAGGCGTTCTTCCATGCCATCGCCCGTTCGGCGGCTGAGTCGGGTTGGCTGCAGCTTTCGTTCATGGAGATCGCCGGCCGACCTGTGGCTGCCTATTTCTGCTTCGATTACCAAAATCAGGTCCTGGTCTACAGTTCGGGTTATGACCCGCAGCTTGACCCACAGCTCAGCTTCGGCTGGGTCTTACTTTCCCACGTCATCCAGCATGCCATCGGGCAGGGCCGCGCACGTCTTGATTTTCTTCAGGGCAACGAGGACTATAAGTACCGGTTTGGCGGCACGGACACATTGGTCTATCGAACGCTGATCCGGCGGACATGAGAAATAAGACTGCAAAACGAGATATCTGAAGCGAAAGAGCACTCATGCGCGTCATAGCCGGCACTGCCAAAGGCCGCACCCTCCAATCCGTTCCCGGCGATAGCACCCGGCCGATCAGCGACCGGGTCAAGTCCGCGCTGTTCAGCATATTGCACTCGCAGGATATGATCGAAGGGCGGCGCTACCTGGATCTCTTCGCCGGCACCGGCGCGGTGGGCATCGAGGCGCTGAGCCGCGGTGCCGGGTCGGCCTTGTTCTGCGAGCGGGACCGGGCCGCGCTGCGCACATTGGGCCACAACCTTCACGCCGCCGGAGTGGCTGACCGCGCGCAGGTCATACCTGGCGATGCCTTCGCCTACCTGACACGCCCCTCCCCGGCGCCATTCGATGTAATCTACATTGCGCCTCCCCAGTACCAGGGGCTTTGGCTGAAAGCCTTGCAGTTAGCGGACGCCCGGCCCGAGCTTCGGACGGAGGAGGGCCTGGTCATCGTGCAGATTTTTCCCAAGGAATGGCTTGAACCGGGACTGGCCCACCTGGTGCACGTGGATGAACGCAAATACGGCAGCACCGCGCTGCATTTCTTTGAGGGGAATCATTAGAGGATGTCTCTGCCCGTGACCCGCAAGCGCGCCGGCTGGCGCCCCTGGCTCATGGCCGGTCGCCCTAAGACTCTGTATGCAGGCATTTCCCCGGTCCTGGTCGGGACCGGCCTGGCGATCCGGCATGGCGTCTTCCGGCCCCTGCCTGCCCTCGCCACACTGTTGGCGGCGGTGCTGATCCAGATTGGGGCCAACTATGCCAATGATCTCTTCGATTTCCGGCGCGGGGCTGACCCGGTCACGCGCACCGGTCCCACCCGCGTCACCAGCGCCGGGCTGTTGACGCCGGACCAAGTTGAGGCAGGCATGTGGGCGGTTTTCGGGGCTGCCGCGCTGATCGGCCTTTACCTGGCGTACCTGGGAGGCTGGCCGATCCTGTTGGTCGGCATCCTTTCGATCCTCGCGGCCATCGCTTACACCGCCGGGCCGTTCCCCCTGGGTTATAACGGCTTGGGCGACCTGTTCGTCTTCATCTTTTTCGGCCTGGTGGCTGTGCTTGGCGCCTATTTCTTGCAGGCGCATGCGCTCTCCGTTGACGCAGTCGTCGCCTGCCTGCCGGTGGGCATGTTGGTGACCGGAATCCTCGTCGTGAATAACTTGCGGGACGTCGAGACCGATCGAGAGGTCGGCAAACGCACGCTGGCCGTCCTGCTGGGGCGCAACGGTGCGCGCGCCGAGTACATTTTCCTGCTGGTTGCCGCCTATGCCGTGCCGTTTGTTCTCTGGCTGGGTTTCGGATTTTCAGCGTGGACGTTGCTGCCGGTGCTGAGCATCCCGCTGGCGCTGCGTCTTGCCCAGACAGTCTCTACCCAGACCGGTCCCGTGCTCAACCGCGCTCTGGCCGGCACGGCTCAACTGAGTGCTCTCTACGCCTTGTTGTTCGCCATAGGCATCGTCCTGTAGGTCGTCAGGTGCTCCGGTCACACGCCGGGGCTACCCGGCGACAGCTACTGCCAGCCGCGCGACTGCCAGCGGATCGGTCCAGAGCAGGCTGCGGATTTGCACCGCCACCGCTCCCAACTCCTGGCACATCCGGACCTGTTCGTGAGTCTGAATGCCACCCGCGGCCACGAGGGGCGCACCCAGGCGCAGAGCGGATACCCGGCGTAGGGCGCTCAGAGTGAAGGGGAAAGCGATCGGTCCGGCTACCGCCCCTTCCACCAGCGGACCCTCGTCCGCGGGGTAGGCGGCTCGCGGCGCGAGACCCACCACCAACGCGTCCGCGCCGCCTTGTAGACAGGCTTCGGCCAGCGCGGCGGCTTGCCCGACCGGCAGTTTAGCCAGCAGCGGCAGCGTGGTGGCCCGTCGCACGGCGTTCAGGACCTCACGCGCCAGCCGGGGATGGGCCTCTTCCGGCAACGCCAGCTCGAGCCCCGCGACAAGGCCGCTCTCTCCCCATAACTCGGCCAACCTGACCCAATCCCCCATGCTTTGGCCGCCGGCCTCGTCCAGTCCATCCAGGGCAGCCAACACCGGCACTCCCAGTCGCTGCCAATTGCGCCCATATTCCTGCGCGGCCCGCCGGTACCCGGGGTTCTGGCCGCCCGTGTTCAGCAGGAAGCCGGCCGGCAGTTCCGCCAGGCGGGGAGCGGCCAGGCCCCGGCGAGGCGACAGGGAGACCGGCGACAGGACAATCGCGCCGAAGACGGCGGCGCCGAAGGCGGCCGCATTGACCGGCGCCGGCCAGGCGTCGCCCAACCCCACCGCGCCGCTGCCCGCGATCAGCGGCGCGGCCAGGCTCAAGCCCTGTTTGTTGCCCGGCGCCAGCTCGATGCTCATGGTTGGACATCCGCCAGGTCGAAGACCGGGCCGCGCAGGCAGACGCGCCGCCTGCCCCCCGCCACATCCGCTGTGCAGGCCTGGCAGGCGCCTGTGCCGCATAGGAACGTGGCGGGATAGATCACCTGCGCGAAGCTCCGGCTGATGCCGAAGCGCGCCTGGCTGGTTGCAGCCGAGAGCCTGGCGTAGAACTCCAGGGAGCCGGCC
>Ga0066794_10000172_pt1 | contig 11736 bp, 7 predicted proteins | sample PersoiDNA2013190_FD_70945 | JGI IMG/M metagenome (GOLD analysis project Ga0066794, IMG submission 70945) | Permafrost soil microbial communities from the Arctic, to analyse light accelerated degradation of dissolved organic matter (DOM) -... | ecosystem: Environmental > Terrestrial > Soil >... | reverse complement strand
CCTAGCCGCACGGATCGCGGGTCTGCTGCTCGCGGCGATCGCCGTTCAGATGATGGCCGACGCGGTCAGCGCGTTCATCGCCGCGGTAGCCGGGGCTCCGCTCGGTGCGTCGCTGTGCCGTTCCGCGCCGTCCGCCGGACGGCGACGGCCGCCTCCGGCGGCTCGCTCGCGGCCACCGTGTTCACGACTGCCGTGATCGGAACGGCCCGGCCGGCCGGAGCCGTGGTCGGAGCCGTGCCCGCCGCCGGAGCCGTGGCGCTTGCCTGTCTCGCCGAGGTCCTCGACGTTCTCGGCGCCCAGGCCTGCGCGGGTGCGTGCCGCCGCCGGCAGGGTGCCCGTCGTCCCGACCGGGATGCCCAGCACCTCGTACAGGTTCGCCGAGTTGGAGTACGTCTCCTCGGGCACCGGGATGCCGAGGTCGAGCGCCTTGTCGATGAGTCCCCAGCGGGGCAGGTCGTCCCAGTCGACGAACGTCACCGCGGTCCCGGTGTTCCCGGCGCGGCCGGTCCGGCCGGTGCGGTGCAGGTAGGTCTTCTCGTCCTCGGGGCACTGGTAGTTGATGACGTGCGTGACGTCCTCGACGTCGATGCCGCGGGCTGCGACGTCGGTCGCGACCAGCACGTCCACCTTCCCGGCGCGGAACGCGCGGAGCGCCTGCTCACGGGCGCCCTGGCCGAGGTCGCCGTGGATCGCGGCAGCGGCGAAACCGCGCGCGGCGAGCTCGTCCGCGACCTTTGCGGTCGTCCGCTTGGTGCGGGCGAACACGATGGTCAGGCCGCGCCCCTCGGCCTGGAGCAGCCGGGCCAGCACCTCGATCTTGTCCAGCGCGTGCGCGCGGAACACGACCTGCTTGATCGCCTTGACCGTCACCCCGGTGTCGTCGGGCTCCGCGGCACGGATGTGCGTCGGCTGAACCATGTACCGGCGCGCGAGCGCCACGACGGCGCCCGGCATCGTGGCGGAGAAGAGCATGGTGTGGCGCGAGGCCGGGGTGCGGGCGAGCAGCCTCTCGACGTCGGGCAGGAAACCGAGGTCGAGCATCTCGTCGGCCTCGTCGAGCACGACGGTCCGGACGTGCGACAGGTCGAGGTAACCCTGGTTGATCAGGTCGATCATCCGGCCCGGCGTGCCGACGACGACCTCGACGCCGCGCTGCAGCGCCGTGACCTGCGGTTCGTACGCACGGCCGCCGTAGATCTGGAGGACGCGCACGGAGCGCTTCTTCGAGGCGGTCGCGAGGTCACCCGCCACCTGGGCGGCGAGCTCGCGGGTCGGAGCGACGACGAGGGCCTGCGGCTTGCCGGGTGCCGGCAGCGTGTCGAAGCCGTCCTCGTCCGGCGCGATCACGAGATTCAGCAGCGGCACGCCGAAGCCGAGGGTCTTTCCGGTACCCGTCTTGGCCTGTCCGATGATGTCGTGCCCGGCGAGTGCGACCGGCAGGGTCATGGCTTGGATCGGGAACGGATCGGTGATGCCGACGTCCGCGAGGGCCTCGACGATCTCCGGTCGGATGCCGTAGTCGCCGAAGGACGGATTGTGTGCCTGCACGCTCGGGGCAGGCTGATCTGTGGTGGTACTCATGGGGTAATGCCTCACGTCGTCTCGTGGCAGGCCACCGGCGTGCGCTCGCACCGGGGTGCTGGGCGGGCAGGACCGTGCCGCTGATTCGGCAGCCGATCGTGAAGGTACGTGGCTTGATCGCGCAGGCGTGGGCCTGCAGGGCCGTGGCTGGTCGAGACGACCGGGCAACCGCTGAACACACCAAGTCTACCCTGCGGCTCGCCGGAGCCCACCATCGGGGCCTGCCGCGGGTAGCTACGCTGGTCCGCATGTTCTCACGCGCCGGTCGGACCGGCTCCGACCGGGTTCCGCGGCCCAGGATGACGAGGTGACGATGAGGGTGGTCGTCATGGGTGTCTCGGGCGCCGGCAAGAGCGTTGTCGCCGCCCGCCTCGCCGACGCACTCGGCTACGTCTTCGTCGACGGCGACGACCTGCACGGCGCGGCGAACCTCGCGAAGATGCGCCTCGGTCAGGCGCTCACCGACGCGGACCGCGAGCCGTGGTTGCGGCGGGTCGCGGCGTGGCTGAGGGACCGGCCCGACGGTGCGGTGGTCGCGTGTTCAGCGTTGCGGCGCTCGTATCGCGACGTGTTGCGCGAGGCCGGGCCCGACGTCGTGCACGTGCATCTCGACGCGCTCGTCGGCACTCTCGCGGCGCGGATGGCGCGACGCGAGCACTTCATGCCGAGCGCGCTGCTGCCCTCGCAGCTCGAGGCGCTCGAGCCGCTCGGACCGGACGAGCCGGGTGTCACGATCGCCGCCGATGCACCCCTGGACGATGTCGTGGCGCGCTGCCTGGCGGCGCTGTTCGCGCTCGGCGAGGGGCCGACGCGGCTGGGCTAGATGGCGCCGAAGCCGACCCTGTGCTGCTCGTCGGTACCGATCTCCACGTAGCCCAGGACCGCAGTGGGAATGACGATGCGGCGGCCTCGCGCGTCGGTCAGAGTGAGCGAGACACCGCCGTCGATCGCGGCGCTCACCGCGGCCGCCACCTGGTCGGCGGTCTGGTCTGACTCCAGCACGAGCTCGCGTGCGACGTTCTGCACGCCAATCGTGATCTCCACGGTTACTCCTTCGATCCCGGTGCGCGCGGCGTCGCGCGTCCTGGTGGGTTGTCTGCTCGGCCCATCCTAGGTCGAGTGCTCACGACCGGATGGACGCGTCGTCCGGGAGGAGGTGCCGGACACCACCCCAGGCGAGCTGCGCGACGAGCGCCACGGCGTCCTCGACGCTGTGGCGCTCGTCCGCCCGGAACCGGCTGGTGGCCGCGGCGCGAGCCATCGAGGTCAGGGCACAGGCCATCAGAGCGGCGTCCTCGGCGCTCCTCCCGGTGATCTCCTCGAGGGTGTCGGCGATGATCTGTGACGCACCCTCGGCCGCGCGTTCGACCTGGAGCCGGAGCGCCGGGTCGCGGGTGATGTCCGACTCGAAGAGCAGCGAGCTGCCTTCCCCGACGTCCTCGACGAACTCGAAGTAGGTCCGGACGAGGGCGCGGACCAGCTCGTGCGCCTCCTCGGGTGTCGCGGAGCTCAGGTCCACCGACGCGAGCGCGGTGCGGACGGTCCGGGCCAGCTGCGCGCCCCGGTACTCGACCGCCGCGAGGTAGAGATCGAGCTTGGAGGTGAAATGCCCGTAGAGCACCGGCTTGCTCACCGCGGCGCGAGCCGCGATGTCGTCCATCGAGACGTTGTAGTAGCCATCACGTGCGAACTCGTGCAGGGCGACCTCGAGCACCTGAACGCGGCGGGCGTCGCGGGTCATCCGGGCCGCGCGTGGGCGAGCTACCGGGGGACGGGTCACGATGGTGATCGTAGCCACGCGATCCGACCCGTCATGCAACTATTTGACGATGCCCCGCCGATCCGCCGCGCAAAGGTACGTTGCGTCGGTGACCCCGTCGCGCCGCCCTGCTCGTGTCGGGCCGGTGATCGGGGTTCGACGCCTCGGCGGCTTGGCGCTCGCCCTGGCCGGCCTGGCCAGCGGTTACCTCCTTGCTCCCGCGGTTCTGCCCGCCACGTTGTCCGGCCGGGTCGCGGCGTCGACCGCGTCGGAGCGGGACGCGAATGGCCGCCGGGGGGCTCCGGCCCTGGCTGGCGAGAGCGTCGCCCCCCTCGACAAGGCGGCGGCGGCTGCTGCGACGCCGGCGGCCGGACTCGCCAAAGCGGATGTGCGGGCGGGCTTGCTGTCGACGAAGATCGTCGCCGACGGCGGTGGCGCGCTCGCGGTGGTACCGGGCAACGTCGCCGGGCCGGGGCGTGGGCCGGTCCGGAGTGTCCGCGTCGAGGTCGAGTCCGGCCTCCCGGTCGACGGCGAGGCGTTCGCGGCCTTCGTGATGTCGACCCTGAACGATCCGCGATCCTGGGGTGTCAACGGCCGGATGACCTTCTCTCGGACGGACGGTGCCGCTGAGATCCGGGTCGTGCTCGCTTCCCCGGCCACCGTGGACCGCATCTGCGCGCCGGTCGCGACGAAGGGCGTTCTCTCTTGCGGGCACGATGGCGTCGCCGCGTTGAACTTCACCCGATGGGTTCAAGGGATCAAGTCGTACGGCGGCGACTGGACCGCGTACCGGCAGTACCTGGTGAACCACGAGGTCGGTCACCTGCTCGGATACCCGCATGTCGAGTGCCCCGGGGCAGGACAGCGAGCGCCGGTGATGCAGCAACAGACCGCTCAGGTCGCGCCATGTACCCCGAACACCTGGCCGTACCCCGACGGCGCTTGACCACCCGTTGTCGGCCCGGTGTGGTGTGATCGCGGGGTGAGTACGCCCGGGACGGCCGACCGGCGCCGCGGCGTTCGCCTGACCCGCCCGGCGACCCGGCAGGTGAGGCGGCCGAGCCTCGACCCGGATCAGCGCGCGGTGCTCGAGAGCGGCGAGGCGCGGCTCCTCGTCGTCGGCGCGCCAGGGACCGGCAAGACGACCGTGGCGCTAGAGCTCGTGCTGGACCGCTGCGATCGCGGCGCGCTGACCCCGGAGGACGTGCTCGTGCTCGCGCCGACCCGGCGGGGCGCGGCGGAGCTGCGCGACCGGCTCTCGAGCATGCTGGCCCGGACCACCGGGCAACCGGTGGTCCGCACCGCGGCGTCGATCGCCTTCTCGATCCTGCGCAGCCGCGCCCTGCTGCTCGGCGAGCCGGTGCCGAGTCTGATCAGCGGACCGGAGCAGGACGTCGTGCTGCGCGAGCTCTTGCAGGGTCACCTGGCTGACGATGGTCCGCCGAACCCCTGGGATCGGCTGGTTCCGCCGGAATCGCTGGCCCTCCCGGCGTTCCGAGGTGAGCTCCGGGACCTGCTGATGCGCGCCGCCGAGCGCGGGCTCGGCCCAGCAGACCTGGCGGAGCTCGGCCAGCGGTTCGGCCGCGACGAGTGGCGAGCCGCCGCCGTGGCGTACCAGGAGTACCTCGACGTGACCGCGCTCCGGCAGTCCACGCCCGACGCGGGCGCGCGGTTCGATCCGGCAGTCGTTGTGGACGAGGCGGCGCAGGCCCTGGCGACCTGGGGCGCGGAGCTCCCGGAAGCGACCCGGCCGGCCTGGCGGCTCGTCGTCGTCGACGACTACCAGGAGGCCACCGCGGCCACCGTGCGGCTGCTGCACGAGCTCGCCGGCGCTGGCGCCGGTCTCGTGCTGCTGGCCGACCCCGATGCCGCGGTACAGACCTTTCGCGGGGCGAGCCCGGCGTTCGTCGGGCGGGCCGAGGTGACGGGCCGCGGCCTGGGTGAGCTCGGCGCGAAGCGTCTCGTGCTGATGCGGGCCTGGCGCCAGTCGCCCCAGCTGCGCGCCGTCACGGCGACCGTCACGGACGCGATCCCGAGTGTCGGTGTCGTGGCGCACCGACTCGCGCGCTCGGCGGAGCAGGCCGGGTCCGCGGCGGAGCTGGCGGTCGACGGTGGTGGGGCGGTCGACGTGCTGCTCGCCCGCGGGTCCGCGCAACAGGTCGCCCTCGTCGCGGACGTCCTGCGCCGGGCGCACTTCAGCGAGGAGCGGCCGTGGCGTCAGATGGCGGTCGTGGTGCGCTCCGGTTCGCAGCTCGAGGAGCTGCGGCGCGGACTGGTGAACGCTGGGGTCCCGGTGGACGTCTCCGCTCAGGAGCTGCCGCTCCGGGAGCAGCCGGCGGTCCGTCCCTTGCTCGCCGCCGTCCGGATCGCGCTCGGTGATCAGGCTCCCGATCCGGAGGTCGTCACCCAGCTGCTCGCCTCGCCGCTCGGCGGGCTCGACGCGGTCGGCCTGCGCCGGTTGCGCCGGGCGCTCCGTAGCGAGGAGCTGACCACCGGCGGTGGCCGGTCGAGCGACGCGCTTCTGCAGGAGGCGATCGCCGATCCCGCGCGCCTCGCCTCTCTCGCGGTGCCCGAGGCGCGCGCGGCACGAACGGTCGCGGGCGTGCTCGCGGCTGCGCGAGCGGCCCTCGACGCTCCCGGCGCGACCGCCGTCTCCGTGCTCTGGGCGGTCTGGCAGGCCTCGGGACTCGCCGAGCCGTGGCGTCGCGCGGCCCTGTCCGGCGGCGGCGCCGGGGCGCGCGCCGACGCCGATCTCGACGGGATCGTCGCCCTGTTCCGGGCGGCCGAGCAGTTCACCGACCGGCTCCCGCTCGCGTCGCCGGCGTCCTTCATCGAGTACCTCGGCGCTCAGGATCTGGCCGGTGACACGCTCGCGGCCTCGGCCGCCGCGGGTCCGGCGGTGACCCTCACCACGGCGGCCGGTGCGGCCGGGCGCGAGTGGGACCTTGTCGTCGTCGCCGGGGTGCAGGACGGGACCTGGCCGGACCTCCGGCTGCGGGACTCGCTGCTCGGCGCGCAGTACCTGGTCGATGTCGTCGCTGGGCGCACCGCGGGCGCGCCGGGCGAGGCGGGTGCTGCGGAAACGGCGGCGGAGGCACGGCGGGCCGTCCTGGCCGACGAGGTCCGCGCCTTCGCCGTGGCCGTCTCGCGCGCCCGTCGAAGGCTCGTGGTGTGCGCCGTCGATGACGCGGACGAAAACCCCTCACCACTGCTCCGGCTTGCGGCAGAGGCCGCCGGGGTCGAACCGCGTCTCGCGGCCGTCGAGCGACCGTTCGACCTCCGGGGTCTTGTCGCAGCGCTGCGCGCCGAGCTCGAGACGACGGTCCGAACGGACGTCTCGCCGGCGATCGATGGCTCGGGCGAGGTGGCCGCCCGGCTCGCCGGCGTCCTCGCCGAGCTGGCACGCGGCGGGGTGCAGGGCGCCGACCCGGCCGAATGGCGCGGGGTGCCCGAACGCTCGACGGACGCGTCGCTCTGGCCGGACGACGCGCTCGTGACGGTCTCGCCGTCCGCCCTGGAGTCCGCATCGGTGTGCCCGCTGCGCTGGATGCTGGAGGGCGCCGGTGGGCGTGCCGCCGCCAGTTCCGCGCAGAGTCTCGGGATGCTCGTGCACGACATCGCGGCGCGGTTCCCGGCCGGGACCCAGGCTGAGATGCAGGCCGAGCTGGACCGGCTCTGGCCGGCGCTCGGGATCCCCGACACCTGGTTCGGGCGACGGCACAAGGAGCACGCCGACGCGATGGTCGCGCGGCTCGCCGCCTACTACCAGGATCACCCGGAACCCGCTCGGACCGAGGACGTGTTCGACGTCGTCATCGACCGGGCGCGCCTCCGGGGTCGGGTCGATCGCTTGGAGCTCGGGCCCGACGGAGCGGCGAGGATCGTCGACTTCAAGACCGGGGCGCCGATGGCCATCGCCGAGGCCGCCGAGAACCCGCAGCTCGGCGCGTATCAGCTGGCCGCGGAGCACGGTGCCTTCGAGGGCATCGCGGCCAGCGCGGGCGCCGCACTCGTCTACCTCGGGAACGGTGCCACCACGCCGACGACGCGGCCGCAGCCGCCGCTCGGGGCGGACGGGCTCGGCGCCACGATGACCGAGCTGCTGTCCTCGGCCGTGCGGGAAATGAGCGCGGCGCAGTTCGACGGACGCGAGAACCCGACCTGCCGTACCTGCCCGGTCCGGCGCAGCTGCCCGATCCAGCCGGAAGGGCAGCAGCCATGAACCTGACCCGTGTCCCGGGCAGATCCGCCGGCGAGCTCGCCCGCCTGATCGATCCGACGAGGCTGCCCACCGCGGAGCAGGAAGCGGTGATCGAGGCACCCGCCGAGCCGCTCCGGGTGATCGCGGGCGCCGGGTCGGGCAAGACCGAGACGATGGCGACACGGGTGCTCTGGTTGCTCGACAACTACGACCTGCGGCCCGAGGAAGTGCTGTGCCTGACCTTCACCCGGAAGGCTGCCGGGGAGATCGCGGAGCGGGTCCGGCGCCACCTCGGGCGGCTGCGCTCGGCCGACGCCGTCGCCGTCGCCCGAGCCGGGTCGAGGACCGGGCCGACCGCGCTCGGCCTGGGGGAGCCGACGATGGCGACCTACAACTCCTACGCCGCCGGCCTGGTCAAGGAGCACGGTTTGCGGCTCGGCGTCGATCCGGATGCGGCTCTGCTCAGCGACGCCGGTCAGTGGCAGCTGGTCTCCCAGCTGGTCGAGTCCTGGACCGAGGACCTGTCGGTGGACAATGCGGTCAGCACGGTGACGGCTGCGGTCATCTCTCTCGCGCAGGCGTGTCACGAGCACTTGCGCGAACCGGCCGAGGTGCAGAACGAGATCCGCGAGCTCACCGCACACATCCGGGCGCTGCCACGCACGGCTGACGGGAGCGGGCCGGGCGCGCCGTACGCGGAGATCGCTCCGGTCCTCGCCTCCCTGGACGCGCGTGCCGAGCTGATGGACATCGTCCAAGCGTTCCGCCGCGCCAAGCGGGAGCGTTCGGTCCTCGACTTCGGCGACCAGGTCGCGATCGCGGCGCGCCTAGCCGCGATCCCGGCGGTCGCCCAGGCCGAGCGGTCCCGGTATCGCGTCGTGCTGCTCGACGAGTTCCAGGACACCTCGCACGCCCAGTTGCAGCTGCTTGCCAGACTGTTCGGATCCGGGCACCCGGTGACCGCCGTCGGTGACCCGAACCAGGCCATCTACGGCTGGCGGGGCGCCTCGGCGGCCGGCATGGATGACTTCCTGCCCGCATTCCGAGGCGTCGACGAAGTGGTGCCGCGCACGCTCACGCTCTCGGTGTCCTGGCGGAACCCGGCGTCGATCCTCGGTCTCGCGAACCGCGTCGCCGCTCCGCTCCGCGGCGACGCGCACCGCGACCTGCCGGTGCTCCGCTCTCGCGAGGCCGAGCTCGGCCTACCCGAGGCGTTCGCGGTGATCCGGGCGGAGTACGCCACGAATCTCGAGGAGGAGGCATGCGTCGTCGTCGACTACCTGCGCGAGCAGTGGCACGAACCGAACGAAGCGCGCGCCGAGGGCGAACGGCTCTCCGCCGCGGTGCTGTGCCGGACCCGGGCACAGTTCCGCCCGATCGTCGACGCCTTGCGCGACGCGGGCTTGCCGTACGAGGTGGTAGGACTCGGTGGCCTGCTCGACACCCCGGAGGTCGTCGACCTGGTGGCGGCACTCGAGGTCGCGCATGACCCGTCTCGTGGCGACTCACTCATGCGCCTGCTCACCGGCGAGCGACTCATGCTCGGCGCGGCGGACCTCGCCGCCTTGGGCGACTGGTCTCGCGAGCTCGCCCACCGGGACGATGCCACCGCGACCGCGACCGCGACCCGGACCGCGACCGCGACCCCGTCGGCGGAACTGGTCGCGATCGACGCCGACGTCGTGGACGAACGGAGCCTCGTCGACGCGCTCGATTCCCTGCCCGGGCCGCGCTGGCGAAGCCGCACCGGGCGCGCCCTCAGCGATCCCGGGCTCCGGCGGCTGCGCGAGCTCGCCGCGACGATCCGGGCGATCCGCAGCCAGACCTACCTGTCGGTTCCCGACGTCGTGCTGGCGGCGGAGCGGTTGCTCGGGCTCGACGTCGAGCTGATGGCCCGGCCCCAACGCGAGGTGTGGCGGGCGCGCACACACCTCGACAGCCTCGTCAACGTGGCGCACGATTTCGCGGCGAGCGCGGAGCGCGCGACGCTCGGCGCCTTCCTCGCCTGGCTCGACGCGGCGCGCGCGCACGAGCGCGGCCTCGAGGTCGCACCCGCGGAGCCGGCGCCAGGCTCGCTGCAGATCCTCACGGTCCACGCTGCGAAGGGCCTGGAATGGGACGTCGTCGCGGTGCCCGGACTGAGCGGGGGACACTTCCCGTCGGTCCGGCCGGTGCCGGCCGAGCCGGGGACGTTCAAGCACACCGGATGGCTGACGGAGCTCGGCGCGTTGCCCGCTCCGATGCGGAGTGACCGCCGGCACCTGGCCGAGTGGCGGTACCGGGACGCGGTCTCACAGCTGGACCTCCGAACCGCTCGGGAGACATACCTTCGCGACAACGGCGCCCACGAGCTCGCCGAGGAACGCCGCCTGATGTACGTCGCCGCGACGCGCTCGAAGCGCGCACTGCTGCTGACCGGGTCGTGGTGGCGTTCGGGCGCGTCACCGACCATCCCATCGATCTTCCTCACCGAGCTCGCCGAGCACGGCCTGGTCGATGGCGCGTCGATCGGTCCGGCGGCGGCCGAGCGGGCGAGCGGGCTCGAGTCGCCGCAAGGGGAGCCGCGCGTCGCCAGCTGGCCCACGACGGCCGGCTCCTCCACCGCTCGCAGCGCGACCGAGCGCGACCGGCGGGCCGCGGCGCTGCGCGCGGCCGCGCACCTTGTCACGGACGCGCTGCGGGCCACCGGGCCGGCCGCGCCCGGGATCCGCGAGAGCGCGGCGGCGGATTCGCGGCTCGCGCATTTCGAGGCGGACGCGCGCACCCTGCTCGCCGAGCGGCAGCAGCGGGCCCGGCCGGTCGCGGAGGTGGAGATGCCCGGCCATCTCTCGGCCTCTGCGGTCGTCCGGCTCGCGACCGACCCGCGCGCGTTCGCCGAGCAGCTGCGTCGGCCGATGCCGCAAGAGCCGTCCGTCGCGGCGCGCCGCGGCGTGGCGTTCCACAGCTGGGTCGAGTCGTTCTACTCGTCGGCGTCTTTGGTCGACGTCGACGCGCTGCCCGGGGCGGACGACGACGTGATCCGGCTCGACCAGGACCTCGCCGACCTGCAGTCGAGCTTCGCCGCCTCGCCGTGGGCGGCGCGCCGCCCGGTCGCGGTCGAGGTGGACGTCGAGACCCCGGTCGGAGCGCACATCCTGCGGTGCCGGATCGATGCTGTGTTCGAGGACCCGGACGGAGGCTTCGTCGTCGTCGACTGGAAGACCGGTCGGCCCTCGCGCGATCCGAGCGGCCGCGCTGCCCGGGAGCTGCAGCTCGCGAGCTACCGACTGGCGTGGTCGCGCTGGCGGGACGTGCCGCTCGAGCTGGTGCGGGCCGCGTTCTTCTACGCGGAGAGCGGTGAGACCATGACCCCGGATCGGCTCGGCGACGCCGCCGAGATCGAGGCGCTCCTCGAGGCTGCGACGATGCCGAGCGGGGGCGACGCCGGAACGCCCCGGCGCGAGGCCGAACGCTAGGTCGTGGTGAGCGCGTCCGCGACGTAGTCCTCGAGATCCGCGAGCATCGCGACCGCGTCGTCGATGATCTCCTCGTTCTCGGTGCGCACCCCGTGCAGCAGCCAGCGCGCTAGCGCGAGCTCGCCGGCGAGGTGCGCACGCTCGGTCAGATGCGGGTCGGAGAACTCCATTCGGCGCAGTGCGTACGCCTCGGTGATCGAGTCGACCGCGTCGCGCGGTGCCGCGACCAGCAGCCAGGCGAGGTCGTCGGCCGGGTCGGCGACCTTGGCCTCGGACCAGCCGAGGATCCCGGTCACCTCGCTGCCGCCGGTCAGGACGTGGTCGGCGGTCAGGTCGCCGTGCACGACGGTCGGCCGGAACCGACAGATCGCCACGTTCTCCAGCGCGTTCTCCCAGCGACGCAGCAGCGATGCGGGCACCTTGCCGGTCTTCGCGGCCTCGTCCACCTCGGTTAGGCGCCGCTGGCGGTAGGTCTCGGCGTCGTAGACCGGCAGGCCTGCGTTCTCCACGATCGCGATCGGCAGTTCGTGGATCGAGGCGAGCGCGCGGCCGAGCGAGGCGCTCAACCCCGGCCCGGGGCCGAGCACGTCGAGCCTCAGCGACTGCCCTGGCAGGCTGCGGTAGACCACCGCGCGGCCGCCCTCCGGGAGGTGGGCGAAGCCGGCCGGACGCGGGAACACGAAGGGCAAGGCGTCGGCGTCGAGGGACTCGGCCATCGCGTCGAGCAGGGTGACCTCGGC
>Ga0066794_10000171_pt1 | contig 11759 bp, 10 predicted proteins | sample PersoiDNA2013190_FD_70945 | JGI IMG/M metagenome (GOLD analysis project Ga0066794, IMG submission 70945) | Permafrost soil microbial communities from the Arctic, to analyse light accelerated degradation of dissolved organic matter (DOM) -... | ecosystem: Environmental > Terrestrial > Soil >... | reverse complement strand
GTGGGCATGGCGACGATGCCACGCTGCAGGTCTATCACGACGAGCGCCGTCCTGGCTGGTTCGAGCTTGAGTTCCATGGCCTGCCTCCGGATAGCTATTGCGGAAGGAAGATACCTCGGTTTGGTCTGGCGATCGGCTAGTGGCAGACGACCACTCATCAGCTGCGCTTCCGCGTCACCTACAATCGTCGTCAGTGTGGTCGGTTGCGCGCAAAGCGCCAACTCGACTGCCGTAAGGAGCCACTGGCAATGCGTTTCTCATTCATGGTGGATCCACAGGAAGGTCTAACGTACGCGCGAATGCTCGAACTCGCGCAGGCGGCCGAGTCGGCCGGATTCGAGTCGTTCGTTCGATCGGACCACTGGCTTTCACTGCAGGGCGCTTGGTCGGCTCACGCGACAGACGCCTGGACGACGCTCGCCGGGCTGGCGCGCGACACCACTGGCATCAGGCTCGGCACCCTGGTCAGCCCCGTCACGTTCCGGCTGCCGATCGCTCTGGCGAAGACGGTCGCGACGGTCGATGAGATGAGTGGCGGGCGAGTCGACTTGGGGATTGGAGCGGGCTGGTACGACGCGGAGCACGAACGGTTCGGCATTCCGTACCCGGCCATGCCGGAACGCTTCGAGATGCTCGACGAGCAGCTGCAAATCCTGATCGGCCTGTGGACGAAGGATCGCTTCGACTTCAGCGGGCGGCATTACACGATGCGCGACGCGGTCTGCGAACCCAAACCAGTCCAGCGGCCTCATCCTCCGATCGTGGTCGGCGGGTACGGCAAACCCAAGTTGCTCCGGCTCGCGGCGATGTACGCGGACGAGCTGAACCTGGACAACCCCACACCCGAAACGTGTCGCGAGATATTCGGCCGGCTGGACGACGCCTGCCGCGCTGCTGGTCGCGATCCGGCTGAGGTGCGGCGCTCGGCGATGCTGGCATGGGACGGCGCCGCGGCTCACGCCACCCCAGACGAGCAGCGGCGGCGGCTTTCCGGGTACGAACTGGCGGGCGTCCAGAAGATCGTCCTGGATGGCTGGCCGGGTCCGGCTGACGCGCAGTCTATCGAGCTGCTCGGTCGCGAGGTGGTCGCGGCCTTCCGCTAGGTGGGGCGCCCAGATGCGCCGAGTCGGGCAGCCACTGGGCTGCCGCGGGTCTAGTGGCGGACCTCTTCGGGAGTTTCGTACCAGCGCACCCGCTCCCCCACCCTGGCTCGAGCCTTCCAGGCCAGGGACTTTGGTGCGTTGGCGACGGCCGCAGCGATTCCCCGTACCTGGCTCGCGACGTCGTATGGGGCCCCGTTCACCGGCTCGGCGGCCCACAGGTCCGCCACTTTGCCCAGGTTCCGCTCGACCGTGTGGCAGAAGCCCCAATCGGAACCAAGGACCGCGGCGAGTCGATCCAGTCCGATGTCATCGTTCCCATCGTTGCCCAACGGGTGATCCGCCATCAGGCACAGGACATCGCCGAGATCCTTGCGATTGATCTCCCAGATTTGCAGCTTGGTCAGAACCAGATCGGCCAGCTGGATGGTCGGCTGCGGGCCCGAGAGACGACCGCGCAGGTCCAGGCGATGGCTCATAGCCAACTCGTCAATCAGGATGTCGATAGTCCAGCGGCCGTTTGGTTCGGCGTAGTTGAGTCGTTGGGCGCCGTGTATGGCATTGAACAACTTTTCGGCCACGTAGCCCTGCTCCGCCAGCAGAAGCTTGACTGCGGCCACGCCTTTGGAGCCAACCGCAAAGTCCATATCCGCGTATTCGCGAACGAAAGGTGGCTTGCGGATCGACTCCGATCGCAGCCAGATGGCCAATCCGCCCATGAGCCGCATGGGCACTTTCTGGGCCACCGCCAGTTCGGCCAGACGCTGCGCCTCGGTCCGGATATCGGCCAGGATGACGGTGTCGTCTGCCACGACGGACTCCCAATGGCGGTGGAATTGCTTTGAGCGTAACAGCAGCGGCCCCAGCTCTGCAGCCGGGGCCGCTCCGCACTACCGGAGTGGAGGGGTCACTCCGGCGGCAGTTCCTTGTACACGAGGTCGATGTCGATGCCTTGGGTCTTGCGGACGAACTTCGAGATGAAGTACACCGCCAGACCCACGACCACGATCATCCCCATGAAGGCTGGGATTTGCCACACGTTGCCGGGGTTGCCGGCAAGGGCGAGGGCTGGATAGTTCACCGTGCACCAGGTCAGGAACGCCATCACCGCGATCGAGAGTGGGGCGACGATGTACAGGACCGGAATGCCCAGGAACTTCCAGTTTGCCGGGGATGCCTGATAGAGATCGGGGCGTCGTCGCGGGAAGGCGATCGCTGCGACAGCGACGATGACCACGCAGACCACTCCGGCCAAAACGCCGAGCGCCAGCCACGTCTGGAAATCCGTGCTCACGATGCTCCACACGAGCATCCCGGAGATGATCACCAGCTCGAGCAGGATTGCCCACACCGGAGAGTGCGTCCGCTCATTCACCTCGGAAAGCTTCTCGGGAAGCAGCCGATCGAACGACCAGGCGAACCAGGTGCGGATCGGCATGAAGGTGTTGCCAACCATGGCCGGCAGGCTCCAGAAGAGGAACGAGCCGACGATGAGGAAGGTCAAGATCGGGGCGTTGAAGACGAGCGAAGAGATGAAGTGGTACCAGGGACCGGTCGGGAGTACGTAGCCGGAGGCTGCCGTGTTGACCGCGGCCATGAAATCGTAGCCGGTCACCTTGAACAGAAGCACGACGCCGACCACGATGAAGATCACGTCCCAGGCGAGGGCGCCGAACATGACAGTGATCTGACGACCGCGGTTGGCGGCGCTCTTGAGTTCGCCGCTGAGGTAGACGGACCACCAGTTCCACATCATGAAGGTCATCACGACGAAGACCGTCGGCAAGGTCGCGTTAAAGTTGCCGGCATTGGGCGACGCCCCGGTCGTTCCGGCGGCGGCGATCAGCGCGGCGGCGTGCGGGCTCGCGTACTTGTCACTGACGGAGTTGAAGTTGTTCACGAAGTCGGCGTGATTGCCGAAAATCAGGACGACGAACGCGAGGAAAGTACCCAACGAGGCGATGATCCAGAAAATGTTCTGCCAGCGGAATGTCGTCCGCAAGCCGGCCACCAAGATCACGCCCATTAGGACGACCATGACCAGGGCTCCGCCGAAGATCCAGTGACTATCGGTTTGGAAGCTCTGGCCCCAGTCGATCAGGGTCTGGTTGTTGAAGGTGACGCCGAGGGTAGCGAGGATCGGGCCCAGGGCAAAGACCGGGAAGTAGCGGGCCCAGAACGTCGCACCGATCGTCGCCGACAGCGCTGCCCCGAAATTGGATACCAGGGCCAGGGGTGGCGATAGGATCCGGCTCACCCAGACGTAGTCGCCGCCGGTTCGCGGCATGCTCGAGGCGAGCAGCGCCATCATCAGCAGGACCGGAATGTTAATCAGGAACGAGATGATCGTCGCCGCGACCAGATCGGCCCCCGGGAACGCCGATAGGGCGAAGAAGACGCCCCAGGCCAGCGTGGCTCCGACGGGTGCCGAGAAGACAGCGTTGAAGATCGCCGCGTCGAGAGCGCTTGCCTCTCGGACCAAGCCCGTACTCTGACGAACGAAGAGCTGGCTATCTCCTGCCACTAGTCACCTCCATGACTGACTTCCGACGGGAAGCCGTCGCTGGGCCAGCCGTGGCTGTCGCCGGGCCTAACAACAGGGTCCGCTGCTTGACAGTCCTCTTGAGCCCAAGGGAAAGTTACACAATCGCACATATGGCGTCAATCACTGATGTGAGATACGATCCCCATCGATGTGCGAGTATGTGACTCGTCCCGGTCCGACGGAGCCTCTGTAAAGGAGGAGAATTCGCGGATGCCACTAGCAGCTGATCGGCGCGTGAAGATCCTCGAGCGGGTCGCCGAAGGCATGTCGATCCAGGTTACGGACTTGGCCCGAGAGTTCGTCTGTTCCGAGATGACCGTAAGACGCGACATCGTGCGCCTAGAACATGACGGGTTCCTGCGCCGCACCTACGGCGGCGCCACGGCGCACCTGACCCGTTCGCTGGAGGTTGCCTTCAACGCTCGGTCTCTCGCCAACGCACCCCAGAAACGGCTAATCGCCCTGACGGCAGCCGGACTCATCGGAGACGCCCGGCTTATCTACGTCGGAATCGGAACAACCGCCGAGCATTTCGCGCGCTACCTGCCGGCCCGCCCCGACCTGACCGTTGTCACCGGCTCCCTGCCGATAGCGAGCCTGCTGGGCACCCGCCCGACGAAGGCCGTAGTTCTGGGCGGTAACGTGCGTCGCGATGAGCTGAGTTGCATCGGACCAACAGCCCGCGCGACGCTCGATCGGTACCGATTTGATCTGGCCGTGCTGGGCACAGCCGGACTAACAGCACGTTGGGGCCTGACGGACCTGAATGACGACGAGGCTGAGATCCACCGCGTGGCGATCGATCGGAGCGAGCGGCTGATGGTGATTGCCGACGGCTCCAAACTCGGCGTCGTCACAAGCGCCATCGTGGCCGGGGCCTCGATGATCCGCACCCTGGTCACCGATTCCAGTGCACCCGACGACGAGGTCGCGCAGCTGCGCACCCTCGGCGTCGAGGTCGTAGTCGCCAAACCCGGCAGCCGCCGGCGAGTAGAAGACGATGAGACAGCAGAGGTACAACACGTATGAATAGTCTGATCCGAATCTTCGGCGTCCCGAAGCCCGTGATCGCCATGCTCCATTTGCCCGGCCTACCCGGGCGACCGCTGCACGACGTGGCGGGTGGCCCCGACGCCATCCTCGCTCCGGTCGCGAACGATCTGGAGGTCCTTCAGAATGCCGGCGTAGATGGCCTGCTCTTCTGCAACGAGAAGGACTATCCCTACCAGCTCAAGGTGGGGCCGGAGGTGGCAGCGGCGATGGCCGCAACCATCGGCCGCCTGCGTGATCGCATCAAGCTCCCGTTCGGCGTGAACCTGCTGTGGGATCCGACTGTGAGCCTTGCGGTTGCGCGAGCCACCGGAGCCAGCTTCATCCGTGAGGTCCTGACCGGCGTGTACGAATCGGACCTAGGAATCATCGCACCGAACATCGGCGAGATTTCCGCCTATCGGATGGCCATCGGTGCTTCCGACGTGGCCCTCTTCGATAACATCTCACCGGAATTCAGCAGCCCGCTGGGCACGCGGACCATCGGCGACCGCGCCCGAGGGGCGGCATTCCTGGGCATGGATGCCATCCTGATCAGCGGTTGGGCTGCCGGCAGCCCCATGGCCATGGGTGATCTGATGGCGGCCAAGAAGGCGGCTCCGGAGACGCCGATCATCGCAAACACTGGCGTCCGGGCTGAGCGCGTGGCCGAGATCATGAAAGTGGCCGACGGGGCCATCGTCGGCACGAGCCTAAAGGTCGACGGCGTCACTTGGAACGCGGTCGATCCGGAGCGAGTCCGGCAGTTGATGGCCGCCGTGCGCGAAGTTCGCGACCGTTCCACCGGCGCCTGAAGGATTCGGATCGATGGCCCACAAGACGCGCATCTACTTCGCCACCGACGTCCACGGCTCGTCGAAATGCTTCCGCAAGTTCCTGAACGCGGGGCCGGCGTACGGCGCCGACGTGATGGTCCTCGGCGGCGACATGGCCGGCAAGGCGATCCAGTCGATCGTCAAAGGGCCAGCCGGCAAGTACCGCTGCAACTTCATCGGCGTCAATCATGACGTGGATGAGGGCCCCGAACTCGACGCCCTGGAGAAGCTAATCGCCGACCACGGCTACTACCCGTACCGGGCGGAGCCGGGCGAGCTCGAAGATCGCAAGGCTAAGGGCACGCTCGACGACCTGTTCCTCGAACTGATGCAGGAGCGTCTGACCGGCTGGCTGAGCCTGGCCGACGAGCGGCTGCGTCCGCTGGGCAAGCCGCTCTACTTCATGCTCGGAAACGACGACCCACCGGCGTTGCACGAACTGCTTGATCGGGCGCCATGGGGAACCCACGACGAAGACAAGGCGGTCTGGCTCGACGACGACCACGAGATGATCAGCTGGGGCTTCTCCAACATCACGCCCTGGCGCAGCTACCGCGAGCAGGAGGAGCCGGACCTGAAGGCCTCGCTCGAGAAACTTGCGGCTAAACTGACCAACCCCGAGCGCGCGATCGTGAACGTCCACGTTCCGCCGTTCGGCACGCAACTCGACGACGCCCCTGTCCTGGACGAGAACTTCAAGGTTCAGCAGGTCCTTGGCCAGGTCAAGATGGCGCCCGCCGGCAGCACGGCCGTGCGCGAGTTCCTGACCGAGCGCCAGCCCCTGCTAGGTTTGCACGGCCATATCCACGAAGCATCGGGCATAAGGCGACTCGGCCGCACGATCGCGATCAACCCGGGCAGCGACTATTCGACAGGGACGCTCAATGGCGCCCTGATCACACTGGAGAAGGACAAGGTCTCGGCCCATCAACTCGTGCGGGGGTGAAATGACCAGCGCTCCAGGCGAGGTACTCCTGGCGATCGATGTCGGAACCTCCAGCGCTCGAGCGGTCGCCTTCGACCTGGACGGGCATCGACTGCTTGAGGCGCGGCGGCGCTATTCGATCTCCACGCCCCAGCCGGGATGGGCCGAGCAGGACGCCAGGCTCTGGCGGTCGGCCGCGCTGGCGGCGCTGGGGGAGGCGATCAGGCGCTTGAACGGCATGGCGGGAAGGGGCACGACGGTCGCGGAGGGCGCGGTCCGTATTCTCGCCATCGGCTTAACCGGCCAATGCCCGACCGTCGTTCCGGTTGATCGTCGCGGCGAGCCGCTGGGCCCCGGCCTCATGTATCGCGACAACCGGGCCAGGGCAGAGGCTGCCGAGTTGCGGGACCGCTTTGGCGATGAGCGGATCCACGCGCTCACGGGACACCTACCTGCGGCGTTCCACATCGGCCCCAAAATGATGTGGCTGCGCCGCCACTGCCCCGAGATATGGGCCAGCGACCCGTTGTTCCTCCAGCCGCGCGATCTGGCAGCGCTGGCACTCACCGGAGAGGCTGCCACGGACGGCACTCACGCCGCCGCGACCCTGCTGTACGACCTCCGTGCCGGGGCCTGGAGCGACGCCATGCTGGGTGCACTCGACATCGACCCTCGGGCGCTGCCGCCGATTCGAGCGCCGGGGCAGGTGCTGGGCGACCTTCGGCCGGCACTCGTGCGTCGCTTCGGCCTGCCTGGGACGATACCAGTCATCCTGGGCGGCGCCGACTCCCAAGCTTGCGCCCTAGGCGCGGGCGTCGTCTCCCCAGGTCCAGTCAGCGAGATGGCCGGGTCATCGACGTGCCTCAACTCGGTGGTTCGCGAGCCGCTGACCGAGCTGCTCATCACCCACTACCCGCACGTAATACCGGGACCGTACACGACCGAGACCGGGATCAACACCACCGGGGCCGCCGTGGGCTGGCTGGCAGACCTGCTGTACGGCCGGCACGGGGCACACGCCAGCGGGGCGGATTACCTGGCTCTCGATGCCGAAGCCGCGGCAGTTCCGCCGGGCGCGGACGGCGTTCTCGCGCTGCCAGTTCTGGGCGACGGCGAGCGAACCAACGCGGATCTGCGGGCGGCGTTTACCGGACTCTCGGGACGGCACGGCCGCGCCATCCTAGCGCGAGCGATTCTCGAGGGAGCGGCTTTCGCGATACGCGGCCAGCTCGAACTCCTCCGCAATGCCGGAGCGCCGGTGACTGAGCTGCGCGTTTCCGGCGGCGACACGCGGCTGGCGACCTGGAATCGAATCAAGGCCGACGTTACGGGGCTGCCGGTACGGCCTATCCCCGGAGACGCCGCGGCCACCGGAGTCGCCATGCTGGCCGGCCTTGGGGCCGGCGTCTATCGCGACGTGGACGAGGCAATCGCCCGCTGCGTGCGGCCAGATCTGGCTATTGAGCCCTCCGAATCCGCGCGAGATATTTATGACCGCGCCTATCAGGCCTACGCGGAGCTCGCCGGTTCGGCCGTCGTGACCCGAACCCAGGGCTGACGGCGACCCGGACCACAAGGAGTCCGACCATGCGACTCGAACTCGGGATCAACACCTGCTTCGCGGTCAAGCGCTGGCCGCTTCCGTCCGAATGGGCCGGAGTCGTTCGCGATCGCCTGCAACTACGGCTGGTGGAACATACCTTCGACTTGGTGGATTTGGGCGCCGATTCGGCAGCCGAGCAGTCCGCCGCCGTGGTTTCGGCAGCACATGAGTTCGGGCTGACCATTCGGTCGACCTTCACCGGCCTGGCAGCCTATTCGTCAAACATGCTGCTGAGCCCGGACGCCGCCGTTCGCGGGCACGCCCTCACCTGGTTCCGCCGCGCCATCGCGTTCAGCGAGAGCATCGGCGCCGTAGCCACGGGTGGACACGTCGGCGCCTTCTCCATCGCAGACTGGCACGACGCCGAGCTTCGTTCCGAGCGCTGGGAAGAGTTGCGCGCGAGCTTGCATGGCCTGGCCGCCGAAGCTCACACGCACGGCCAGCAGGCGTTGCTGGTGGAGAACCTCGCCGCCGCCCGCGAGCCATCGACGATGGCGATGATTCGCGACCTGATGGTCGAGCCGGACGCCAGCCACGCCGCCGTCCGCCTCACGCTGGACGTGGGCCACATGTGCGTCCCGGGCACCACCGGGGACGACCGCGACCCGTATGCCTGGCTGCGCGAACTGGGCAGGGCGGCCTTCGAGGTGCAGCTGCAGCAGTCAGATGCCGAGGGCGACCATCACTGGCCATTCACGGCCGAAGCCAACCACCACGGCCGCATCGACGCCGATAGGGTCATCGATGCCCTGGGCGATGGTGGGGTCGATGAATTGGCGCTGGTCCTGGAGGTCATCCCGGCATTCGAGCAGGAAGACGGGGCCGTCCTCGACGACCTGACTGCGTCGGTCGACTACTGGCGCGAGGCGCTCTCCCGCCGCGGAGTGCTGGCCGACTAGCGCGCCCGCGCCAGCTGTCGTCTAAATCCTGCGCACAGGATGCTGCGCAAACGCCGTGCGGGGAGTCGCGCTTTTTGACACCCTGGGCGGAGCCCGGAGACCCTGGGGATGGGTCGCTTTGCCCGGGGAGGAGAGTCCGTCAACCGTAGGAGGAGTTCATGTCAGCCGCCGCCGCGTATGTCCGCGGGATGTTCCAATGGACCGTCAAACGCGATGGAATCATCGCCCCCGACGAGCGGCCGCCGGCCGTCCAATCGGTGGCGCTTGGCGTTCAGCACATCTTCGCGATGTTCGGAGCGACAGTCCTGGCGCCGATACTCATGGGCTTCGACCCGAACACCGCCATCTTCTTCTCGGGCGTCGGCACCCTCATCTTCTTCGTCTGTGTCCGCGGCCGGGTCCCGAGCTACCTCGGCTCGAGCTTCTCGTTCATCGCCGTGGTCGTCTCGGCTGAGGCGATCGGCGGGGGCCACAACATCCCCGTCGCCCTTGGCGGCATCATCGCCGCGGGCGCCCTTTACGCCCTCATCGGCGTGATCGTCATGGTCGTCGGCTACAAGTGGGTCGAGTGGCTGATGCCCCCGGTCATCACCGGCGCCATCGTCATGATCATCGGCCTGAATCTCGCCCACGTGGCCGTCGCCGACCTGAGCGGCGTCGCGAGCTGGTACGTCAACCCGGCAATCGGCCAGGCCAACAACCTCTTCCTCATGACCATGGGCCTCCTCACCACGGCCGCCGTGGTTTTGGTGGCCGTCTACGCGCCGGGCATGCTCCGCCGTCTGCCGATCCTCATCGGCGGCATAGTCGGCTACGCTCTCTACTTCGTCAGTGTGAACCTTCTGCACCTTGGTCCCGCCGGAGCCGATATCAGCTTCAAGGGCATCGAGAAGGCGGCCTGGATTGGCCTGCCCAACTTCACCGCCCCCGCATTCGACGGCCACGCCATCCTCCTGATCGCACCGATTGCGATCGTTCTCGTGGCTGAAAACCTTGGCCACGTCAAGGCTGTTGCCGCGATGACGGGCAAGAACCTCGATCCGTACATCGGCCGCGCGTTCCTCGGCGACGGCATTGCGACCATGATCTCCGCATCCGGCGGTGGCACCGGTGTCACGACTTACGCCGAGAATATCGGCGTCATGGCCGTGACGAAGATCTACTCGAGCCTCGTCTTCGTCATCGCCGCCGTGGTGGCGCTGGCGATGGGCATCTGCCCCAAGTTCGGCGCCCTGATCATGACCATCCCGAGCCCCGTGCTTGGCGGTCTCGCCATCGTCCTGTTCGGCCTCATCGCCGCCACCGGCGCGCGCATCTGGGTCCAGAACAAGGTCGACTTCGGGGTGACCAAGAACCTGGTCACGGTGGCCGCTGCCCTGACAATCGGTGCCGGCGACCTGACCCTCAATTCGGGCGACTTCTCGCTCGGCGGCATCGCCATGGCGACCTTCGGCGCGATCATCGTCTACCAGGTCCTGAGCCTGGGGAAGGCGGCCCCCGAGCCCGAGGCCGAGGCCGAGGCCGCAAGCGCGACCTAGCCGCAAGCCACTTGCAATAGCGAAGCGGGCGGCCAGGTGGCCGCCCGCTTCTTTGTCGCTGCCTCTACCTCACGCGGCCCGTCCCGAACTGGCGGTCACCGGCGTCGCCCAGGCCTGGCAGGATGTAGCCCAGTTCGTTGAGCTGGCGATCCACGGCCGCGCAGTAGATCTCCACGTCAGGATGAGCGGCGGTGACGGCGTCGACGCCTTCCGGGGCCACGATCAAGTTAATGAGCTTGATGCGCGAGGCACCCCAGCGCTTGAGGACTTCAATGGCCGCCGTGGCCGACCCACCCGTGGCCAGCATCGGGTCGAGGATCAGGCACAGGTCGACGCTCGCCGAATCCGGCAGCTTGTTGTAGTACTCGACCGGCCGAAGCGTCCGCTCGTCGCGAAATAAGCCCAGATGCCAAACCTCAGCAGTCGGCATCAGTTCCAGCATGGCGTCGACCATGCCCAGGCCGGCGCGCAGGATCGGCACGAGACCGATGCGGACGCCGAGTTCGTGAGCGTCGATGCACTCCATCGGCGTGTTGACCTCGATCGGCCGGACTTCCACATCCGCCAGCGCCTCGTAGCCGAGCAGCCAGGACAGCTCGCGTACGACCTCGCGGAACTTCTTCGGCTCCGTTCGTTCGTTCCGCAGAATGGCAAGCTTGTGCAGGATCGCCGGATGCCGCGAGACGTGGAGTGTCGGCCACGCGGCTTCGCGAACGGGTAGTGGAGAGCTGTCGGGCACGAAAGGCTCCTCCTTGTACACGGCTGCGAACGCTGCTGCCGCCGGTATTAGGTCAATCCTAGAGGTCCGGAGCCCGGAGCGCCGGGCCCGCGCCTCAGTCTGGGCGTGGAGGCGTTGCCGCGGTGCGCCGGACAGTGGCGCGAAGGCCGACGATGGACGTGCGGAGCTCCGAGCGACCCTGAGCCAGAACGCGGCCCAGATCCCCCCACGACCGCGCTCCGAGCAGAGGGAGCGTGGCGATCATGATGCTCAGTCCGCCGTACCAAAGCGCCGGGAGGGCGAGCATCGCCGAAACGGGCACGGTCCAGCGGCGGTTCGTTCTGGCGCCCCAAACCACCACTGCCAGCGCGAAGGGCAGCCGGACGGCGAGCGGAATCGGAACCGCAGCCCAGGTCCCGCCCTTCCCGACGTTGCCGGCGAGGACCTGCGGCCAGCGCTGCCACGCATCCGGCATCAGCACGAACGACACGGCCGCGACGGCCGCCGTGGCCACCAGAGCGATGGCCAGCGAGCGCCACTCACGTCGAACGGCAAACCAGAGCAGT
>Ga0066794_10000169_pt1 | contig 11792 bp, 18 predicted proteins | sample PersoiDNA2013190_FD_70945 | JGI IMG/M metagenome (GOLD analysis project Ga0066794, IMG submission 70945) | Permafrost soil microbial communities from the Arctic, to analyse light accelerated degradation of dissolved organic matter (DOM) -... | ecosystem: Environmental > Terrestrial > Soil >... | reverse complement strand
CCTAGATAAGACGGGCACTTTGACCGAGGGCCGACCGCGTGTTACCGACGTGGTCCGCGTCCCGGTCACCCTGACCGACGTCGCTGTCGTGGCTCTCGCGGCCGCCGCAGAACGCGGCTCCGAGCATCCACTGGGAGAGGCGATCGTGCGGTATGCGACGGAGGAGCGCGGTCTCAGCCTCGCCGACTCAACTGATTTCGCGTCCGTGAGCGGCCAGGGCATCGCTGCTCGGGTTGGCGGACAGAAGATCCTCGTGGGGCGCGCCGGGTACCTGAGCGATCAAGGCATCGACCCGTCGCCGCTAGCGTCCGCAGCAGATCTGCTGGCCGCCTCCGGGAAGACCCCCGTGTACGTCGCGATCGACGGCAGCCTCGCCGCCGTGATTGCGATCGCCGACACGCTCAAGGCCAGCTCGTCCGACGCCGTCTCGCAACTCCATCGTCTCGGTCTCCAGGTCGTGATGCTCACCGGTGACAACGAGACGACTGCCGCGGCAATCGCTCGCCAGGCGGGCGTCGACCGCGTCCTAGCCGATGTTCGGCCCGATGAGAAGGCGGCCCAGATCCGCCGGCTCCAGGCCGAGGGCAAGAGGGTCGCCATGGTCGGCGACGGCATCAACGATGCGCCCGCCCTCGCCTCGGCCGACGTCGGTGTGGCAATCGGGACGGGCACCGACATCGCCATCGAGTCCGCCGGGGTGACCCTGATGAGCGGCGACCTGCTCGGCCTGGTTACCGCGTTTGCCCTGTCGCGGGCGACGATGCGGAATATCAAGCAGAACCTCTTCTGGGCCTTCGCCTATAACGTGGCGCTCATCCCGCTGGCCGCCGGAGCCCTCTACCCGTTCAACGGGGTGCTGCTCGACCCAATCTTCGCGGCAGCGGCGATGGCCCTTTCCAGCGTGACGGTCGTCTCGAACGCACTCCGTCTGCGTGGGTTCCGCGCACCAAGGGATGCCCGGGCGATGGCGCGCTGACTTGTCAGGGCGAATCTCAGCCGTTCGTTAGGTCGCTCTCACATGCGTCTCAGCCGCGGCCGCTGTACTTATCAGATGCGTACCTCGTCATCGTTCATCGAAGACTCCGGTCGGGCTTCGCTCGTGGGCGTCGAGGGCGAATCGGATCCGTCGCGCCCGAGTACGCGCAGCGCCTTCGCCGCAAGCATCGGAGCGCGGGCGGGCGTGGAGCCTCAGGTTGTCGATATTTGGGTCAATCGCGGATACCAGCCTGCGCAGACCGTGGCCACCGCCGACGCCCCGCTCCGTCTCGTCTTCCACCGGCACGATGCCGACCTCTGCACGGAGCGGGTCGTCTTCTCGTCGCCGCGCATCGAGCGCCGCCTCGTAGCCAATGGGACGACCGTTGTCGACCTGCCTGGCCAGCCGCCGGGCATCATCCGGTTTACCTGCGGCATGGGCCGCTATCGAGGCGAGATCGCACTCGTCAAACGTCGGGCGACACGGGTCCCGCGCGGCTGGCTGCTCCGCCCGCTCGCGGCGAGCGCGGCAGCGATAGCTCTGCTCGCCGGTATCGGGATGCTCCAGGTCGAGGCGGCGGCTGGCGTTGGCGTCCTCATCGCGGGCGCGACAGCAGTCGTGTGGGTCGAGTCGAGATTCGCCAAGACCCGTCCCTCCAGCCAGTCCTGAGCGGGATCCCAATGCCTTTCAGCATCGACATCGACCCCGTCATTACCTCATTCGACGGGCTCGCTATCAGCTGACCCTCAATACGGAGATCGCACTGCCATGAACGTCCAGACAAATGAGCACACCACCGTCGCACCCTCGAGTCACGAACATGGGTCGGTGGCTGGGGACGCACACGAAGCCCACGCCATGCCCGCCACCGGCCGTCGCGCGGACGGCGCGGGCGTCACGGCTCTGGGCACGGTACTCGCCCTCCCCCGCACGGTCCGAATCATCGGCGGTGCAGGGGTGGTGATCGGCGGGCTGCTTGCGGTTGGGGTGCCACTCGCGACGCTCACGCCGCTCCTCCTCCTGGGTGGGTGCCTCAGCATGCACCTGTTCATGGGCCACGGCATGAGTCACGGCGAAGGACACGGCCAGCATGGGACAACTGGCGCCGCCGGCGCCGGCCCGGCCGAGGACACGTCACCCCGGAGGGATGGGTGATGCTCGCCGTCCGGGAGGACTTGGTTGTCATCGACTCGACCGCCCAGCCGGCGGGCACCTGCGCGGCCTGCGGCCAATCGATCGGTGTGGGCGAGGGCGTCACGGCGATATACGGCGGGCGGTTGCTGAGGTTCCGCTGCTCCGGCTGCCTGGCAAGCTTCCGCATCGAGCCCAATCTTTGCTACATCTCAGCGCTCGACTACTGCTGCTCGAGCGATAGGTGCCAAGAGTCGCCCGCGAGCGAATGGGCCGTATGACCGTCCCGGTGCAGCACGCGCTGGGCGCCGCGACGTCGGTCATCGTGCGTCGCGGCGCCCAGCTTGGCCTACATCGACGGCTTGTACGCAGGATCGAGATAGCGGCCGGGATCGTCCCCGAACTCGAGCTTGCAGCCACGACCGCAGAAGTAGTAGGTCGTGCCTTCGTGCTCAGTCGTCAAGCCCTTCGCGATAGCCTGCTTGGCGTCGATGGTCATCCCGCATACGGGATCATTGATCTCGCCGGGCTGCGTTGACATCGAATGCTGATCCATCTGGACTCCTTGCGGTCAATTTGGCTTCCTGGGCAACTAATGGGGAACAGGTCGCGGCCGGGCTAGAACCTCCCGTCGGCAGCTCACCGAGGAACTCAGCTCGACAGCCGCGCGAGCAGAAGAAGACCGTAGCGCCGTCGCGCACAAGGCGGCGCTCGAGTGCGATCACGTCACCGATGCAGCCCAGGTCGAGAAGCCGGATTCGGATTAGGCGCTCGTCCATAGTCATGATCATGTTTCGCTCCGCTTAGCACCACCTGAGCCGATGCTTAGGACTTCGTGAGAGTCGCGGACACTGGCCTGCGCGCGAGCCGCTGCGAAATCAGGCGACCGGCAGCGCAACCACGAAGGTTGAACCCGTGCCAGGGCCCCCCGATTCGGCCCGGACGCGCCCATCCATAGCGGTTGCGAGCGCCAGGGCGATGGCCAGGCCAATGCCCGATCCGCCGAGTGCCCGCGACCGCGAAGGGTCCACACGATAGAAGCGTTCGAAGACCTGGGCTCGCTGCTCGGGGGTAAGGCCTGGGCCCTGGTCCACGACCGAGAACTCAATGGCGTCACCCGATCTGCGAGCCCGGACGGCGACGCCCGCTCCGTCAGGGCTGTAGCGGATCGCGTTGGACAGGAAGTTACCGAGGATCTGGATCAGCCGGTCGCGGTCCGCCAGCACGGTCAAGCCGCTGGGAACGTGGGTCTCGAGCGCGATCCGGCGCGCAGTCGCCTGCGGCGCGAACCGCTCGACCGCGGCGGTTGCAACGGACAAGGCATCCACGGGCTCGACCTTGAGCGGCAGCTGACGAGCTTCCGCACGCCACAACTCCTGCAGGCCGTCGACGAGACGCGTCAAGCGGGCCGTCTCACCCCGGAGAAGGCGCCAGGTATCGTCGCCGGCTGCGATGACGCCGTCTTCGAGGCCTTCAAGGTAGCCGTCGAGGGTGGCGAGCGGGGTCCGCAACTCGTGGGCCACGTCGCCAACCAGCTGCATTCGGCGCGCCTCAGTCGCTTCAAGTGATCCGCTCATGGCGTTGAACGCGGCCGCCAGCTCGCCGATCTCGCCCGCTCCAGCGGCTGGGACGCGCTCCCTGTAGTGGCCCGCCGCGATCCTCCTCGAGGCGCTGGCAAGGCGGATCACGGGCTCCGCGATCGCACCCGATACGGCGAGGCTGAGCACGACCGAGGCCCCGACGGCGATCATGCCGGCGGCGATCAGGGCGTTGCGAAGAGCATCGTCAAAGGCGAGCCCAGTGGCCGAGTCCATCATCGAACCCATGACGCTGCCTGACGGGTGGCCCATCGCCTGGGCAAAGTAGCCGGGGCCCACGACGCTGACCGCGACGACGACGGTGCCGAGCGCCGCACCGGCCACGACCAGGTTAGTCAGCAGCAGCCGGGCACGAAGCGAACGAAGCCAGCGGTTCATGACACCATCAGCCGGTACCCAACCGCCCGGACGGTCTCAATAAAACGGGGCGCGGTCGGGTCGTCACCGAGCTTACGGCGCAGGTTGGCGACGTGCACGTCAACGAGATGGTCGTCGGCGACGAACTCGGATCCCCAGACGCGGTCAAGGAGTGCGGTGCGGCTGACGACGAGTCCGGGGTCGCGGGTGAGGGCGGCCAGGATGCCGAACTCGGTCGCCGTCAGTTCGATCGAGGTTCCGTCCACTCGGACGCTGTGGCGAGGCTCATCGATCTCGAGACCCGCCGGGGAGGAGATCCGGACGGTGGCACGAGGCCGACGGAGCAGGGCCTTGATCCGTGCCACCAACTCGCGCGGGCTGAATGGCTTGACGAGGTAGTCGTCCGCGCCAACCGACAGGCCTACAATCCGATCGATCTCCTCCGATCGAGCCGTCAGCATCAGGACGTAGGCGTCGGAGAACGCCCGCACCTGGCGGCAGACCTCGAGGCCGTCGATGCCCGGCAGCATCAGGTCGAGCACGATCACGTCCGGCGGGTTCGACCGCGCTCGCTCGATGGCGGTCGGTCCGTCGATAGCCACGTCGACGGTCCAGCCCTCGCGAGTGAGGTAGCCGCGCACGAGTTCAACGATCGGGGGCTCGTCGTCTACGACCAGAATGCGTGTGGGCGATGCTTCGGGCATGGCTACAGCATCGCCCCTGAGGCCGGTCGATGCCAACTCATTTTCAACAGGCCCGGCCCAAAAGTCAGCCGACGACCGTGACCGTCCCGCGCATGCCCGCCTCGTAATGGCCGTCGGCGTGGCAGGCGTAGGCATAGGGGCCCGCGCCGTCGAAGGTGTATGTCAGCGACTTCGCCTGCATCATCCCGATGTCGGCGACTTCAGGGGTACCTTGGCGGTTAGCCGCCACAGCGTCCGCCGGACCGACCATGAATTCGTGGACGAGCGGACCCATGCTCGTGACGACGAAGGTCACGGTCTCGCCGCGAGCCACCGTAATCGTCGACGGGCTGAAGGTGTAGCCCGGACCGGCGAATACCCGGATCGCTCGGGGCGAGGCCGTCGTTCCGGGAGCGAACCCAGCCGTTCCAGGCTGAGGCGTCGCGCTTGCACTTACGCCGCCCATCATGCCGGCGCCACCGACGCTCATCATGCCGCCGATGCTGCCGGCGCCGCCGCCCATCATGCCGGCACCATTGCCGCCCAGTCCTGGTCGACCGAGCATGACGGCGCCCAACGCTACCGAGCTGATCGCGAGCGCGCTGACGGCGAGAGCTAGCACTAGCCCGTTGGGTACGTGGATATCACGAGGCATTCGATCGACTCCTATCGCTTGTCGAGCAGGACCGTTCGGGCCTGCTCGAACTCTTCCTTGTTGATCTCACCGCGCGCAAAACGAGCACGCAGAATCTCCATCGCGTCGGCCTCGACCGGACGGTTCGGACTCCGGACCACCAGCCAGACCATCGCCAGAAGGGCGACGATCCAGACAGCCATCCAGACCCAGCCACCGACTCCCCAGGACATCATCAGAACCGCCTCCGGTATCGGGCTGGTAGGTCACCAGCACATCCCCAGACTATCGGAGGCAAGTCACAAGTCCATGGAGATCGGCTCACAACCCCGTCAAGATTCGGTCAAGCCAACTGGAGTCGGTCGGCGCTTGCCGGAGGCGTTCGAGTTCGACTTGAGGCGGCCGGATCAGGAGCTGGCGCTGAGGGCGGCGTCGATCGCGGCCTCGACCCAGGAGCGCTCAGGGACGCCGCGGAGTCCGGAAGTGGTGTAGTAGATGCGGCAGCTCGGCGTGTAATCGCCCCCCGGGTCTCTGAAGCCGGGCATCACATCGACCCCGTTAACCCGGATCGTGGGCGAGCCGGGAAAGCGAAGACGCCTTGCGATCGCCGGATCGCTCGCGTCGATGTCGCGGACGGGCGCACTAACGCCACGTTCCCGGAGCACGTCTTTGAGCATAGCCCGGGCCGCGACATGGTTCGGGCAGTCCTCGAACCACAGGAACTCGATGTCGATCATGGGCACTCCTAACGATGGCGACGCCTCGGGACTCGCCTGGTCGGAATGATCCCATGTAGAAAAGGCCTGTGGCGCTGCGCGCGGACTGCTTGTCGAGCGCTACCGGCGGTGGCGGCGGCCCCCGCGGCCCTGGCTGCGCGATGCGATCGCGATTCCGACCACAAGCGCAGGAGTCAACGCCGCGAGAGTTACAAGACGCGGCGCACCGGCCATCCACAGACCTGCCCCGACGCCCACTGAGAATGCCATCAGAAGTTGGAGCCTCGGATCGGACAACTCTTGGAGCATTCTCACGGACTCGGCAGCTCCCTCGGCGCCGACCGAGGCGATGCCGGGCAGGCGGGTCCCTACCTCATCGGCAGTAGCCCGCGCACCGGCCAGCGCTGCAGCTGCGCCTTCCTGCGCCTTCGTCGCGAACTCCGCGGCCGCGTCTATCACGTTCTTGGACACATCACTGCCGGCTTGACGGACTTCGGAAGTCTTCATCGTTTGCTCCTTGTGGTCATATTTGACCTGTTGGTGATCTTTGAGTGCCTTAGCGGGGCTGAGTTGCCTCGGCCAAGATCTTCGTGGCCGCATTTGGTGCGCGGCCAAGCATCAACGGCCGGCACCCGCTGCCCGTCGATGAAGTCTAGGACAAAGGCTCCGTCCTGGCCACCGAACAGGCCGTCGTATTCGCCCGACTATGGGCCGCCGTGAGCCTCATCTTGCGACCGACGCCCCACCGATCACCGCCAGAACGGCTCCGTGAAGATCGGTAACCTCCATGTCGCAACGGCCACCTCCGGTCCGCGGGGCTGGCCCACCTCCGACCAGCACGGTCGCGAGCCCGGGCGTCCGCGCGGACCCGCAGCGGCTTCGGTCTCCGACGATCAGCCAGGCCGGCGTATGGCTCGAGACACCGGGCAGCGGCTGGTCGGCGTGCCGCAGCCGAAACGTCGAAGTACACGGATGCCATGGTGGCCTCCAGGCAGGTAACCGAGTCATTGGCTCTGTGGCCCGTAGAGGTGTTTCGTCCGGCTCGCAAGATCGTCAGCAGCGGCCGGACTCAGAACGGCCGGCCGCGCAACCTTCGAGCACCTATCGCAAGTCGGCCGCGGTTCGACCCAGTGGGCCAAGCCGCGACCGACTCATGAGCGACCGTTTCAGCGGGAGTGATGACGTTCCGCGTCGCGCTTGGCGTCGTGGGCGCCACTCCGCACGTCGTCACCGGCGTTCCCGACCTTGGTCCGGGCCGCATCGCCGATATTGGCGACGTCGTCCTTGAGGCTGTGACCGTCAGCCTCGCGGGCCGTCTTTCGGACTTTGTCGGCGCCTGCTCGGAGAACCTTCTTGGGGGAATCCATCAGATTGAACCTCCACTTTGGATGCGGCCCGTATTTGCGGCCGTGTCACCAGGCTAAGAAGCGAGGGCTTCGAAGCAGTACTCCGCGACCCTGCATACGTTTCAAAGGCCTCGCAGAGCGCCTCGGTTCAGACTGCTGAGCGGCCCCTCAGGAGCTGGGCCACCACGACGATCACCACCAACACCAGAAGGAGATGAACGGCCGAGCCGCCGATGCTGCCGAGAAGGCCCAGCAGCCAGAGAACCAAGAGGATCACGACGATCGTCCAGAGCATGAATACCGTCCTTTCCGACGCGAACTGCTCCATCCAAGGAGACGACTCGATTTTGAGCCGCGTCGTGCATCAACACTATGGCACATCTGCCGTGATTCGAGGTTCATCATCGGCGCCGAGCACCAGCGGCTGCGTGCTCAAATCACTACCTCCTCAGGGTGTCCGCGGCCCGTCCGTTTGCCAGGCCACATTGCCGCCCAGGGTAGTGTCTTGCACGGACATTGCAATGGCTGGTAGGCCTTGGTTCACGGTGAGGAACGCCTTGCCTGGTAGGCCGACCAGACGCTGCATCACAACCCAACGCGAAGGACCAGCGACCACCTCTTCGTCGACGACGGTCGTCTTCTGGCCGGATGGTCTGCCGATGCGGCACGACCAGTGCCCGATGGCGCAGACCCTGCGTGAGGGTCGTCCTGTCCGCGGAGGTATGGCCTTCGCGGAACGACCGGATGGCACGAGGATCGCCTTCGAGGCCTACCCAAGCCCCCTCCGAAATCAAGACGGCAAACTCGTCGGCGCGATCACTGTTCTCGTTGACATCACCGAGCGATTGGCGGCCGTGGAGGCGCTGCGGTCGAGCGCTAATGAGTTGCGCCGCTCGAACGCAGTCAAGGACGAATTCCTGGGCCTCATAGCTCGAGCCTCAACTCCTGGAACACGCGCTCCGCAGGTCATGCGGCGCCTTCGAGAAACGCAAGAATCGAAAGGTCATATTCAAGCGCAAGGTCCGCGGCCACCTCGTCGTCGAGGCCGACCGGATCTACCTTGACCTCCTCGTTACGAGTCTTCTGAGCAACGCCGACAAGTACAGCCCGCCCGAGCAGCCCATCGAGATGGTTCTGGACTCCGTCGACGGCGAGGCCCTCGTCTCGGTTCTCGACCGGGGCATGGGGCTGGCCGGGGCAGACCACGACCAGCTCTTCACGCCGTTCTATCGGGCCCCTGGCGCCAAGCGACGGGCCAGCGGCATGGGCATCGGGCTGGCCGTCTGCAAGCGAGTTGCGGAAGCCCAGGGTGGTCGGATGTGGGCCAATTCCCGATCCGGCAGCGGTGCCGAAGTGGGCTTCTCGTTGCCTTGATGCAGGACCCGGGCGACTGATCCCGCGCCGCGGGGCCGCGTCCTTATGGATGCGCCGAGGCCCTACTCGGTCAGCCAGAGGGCGATGTCGCCGGCCGAGGGGATGCGGCCGTAGCTCACGACCTTGCCGTCGATGACCAGGCCCGGCGTACTCATCACGCCATAGGCCATGATCTGCCCGTAGTCGGTAACCTTCACAACCTCGGCCTCGACCCCTGCCAAGGCGACCGCCTCGCGGGCGACCTTCTCGAGCCGGACGCAGTTGGCGCAGCCGGGACCCAGGACTTCGATCTTCTTCATGATGCTGACTCCTTCTTTGAGGGTTGACCTATCAGGGGATGAGGAGATTGAATAGGTAACCGATACAGAGGATCCCGATCGTCACGACCGTGCCGAAGACCGCGATGAGTGGCCAGCGGATGACGCGGCGCAGGATGATGAACTCGGGCAGGCTGATGGCGGTGATCGCCATCATGAAAGAGAGGGTCGTGCCGAGCGGCATGCCCTTGCCGAGGAGGGCCTGGACGATTGGGATCGTGCCGGCGGCATTCGAGTAGAGCGGGATGGCGATCAACACGACGATCGGCACGGCGAGCGGGTTGGATCGACCGCCGATGGCGGCCACGAGCTCCGTCGGGGCGTAGCCGTGGATGAGGGCCCCGATGCCGATGCCGATCAGCAGGTAGGGCACGATCCGTCGAACGAGGTCCTTCGTGTACGCCCAGGCATCGTGAATGCGATCTTCCCAGGTCAGCTGGACCGCCGCGATGGTCCCGCCCTTGCCCTGCAGCGCCCAGACATAGTCCTCCACATAGCGCTCCATGCGAAGCTTGCCGATGATGAGCCCACCGACGATCGCCACCGTTAGTCCGGCGGCCATGTAAACGAGAGCGATGCCGGGTCCGAAGAGGCCCCATAGCAGGACCAGGGCGACTTCGTTGACCATAGGTGAGCTGATCAGGAAGGCGAAGGTGACTCCCAGCGGGATGCCGGCCTCCACGAAGCCGATGAACAGCGGCACAGCCGAGCAGGAGCAGAACGGCGTAACGATGCCGAACGAGGCCGCCGCGACGGTTCCGCCCACTTCTCCCCGTCCCGCTAGGGCCGCCCGGACGCGCTCGGGCGGGAAGAAGCCGCGGATCAGGGTCACGACGGTGATGATGCCCAGCAGGAGCAGCAGCACCTTGGGCACATCGAGCAGGAAGAAGGCTATCGCCTCGCCAAAATGACTCCCCCGCTCGAGACCCAAGACCGTGAAGGTCAGCCAGTCCGACAGCGGGGCCTCCGCGAACCAGGCGATGAGCCAGGCGACGACCGAAACGCCTACCGTAAGCTTGAGCGGGGGATGGAAGCGGCGGACGCGGTCGAGGCTGAGCGTGGTCATCGCGTTGGCTCCAGAAGGGTTCTTAGCTGCGCTAGCGCCGCCGTGCAGGCGGTTTCGTCGCGCTCGTAATACACGCGCCGGGTGTCGGCAGGCGCTCGAGTGGCCCTGACCAAGCCGGCGTCGCGGAGCCGGGCCAGGTGATTGCTGACGTTGTTGGAGCGCTCGTCGAGAGCCGCGGCAAGTTCGCAGACGCAGTGCGGACCGCCCTGCAACATGGCCAGGATGCCAGCCCGATTGGCATCGGCCAGCAGAACCGCGATGGCTGTTGGCGCCTCGACGTTGGGCGGGGAAAGCGCGAGACGGAGTTCCGGCAGGACCGGTGAGTCAACGGCCATCGGAGGCCTCCACTAGAAACATGTCACTGGGGAGTGTATCACCCACGGCTGATATATATACGGGGACGGTCGGCCCGTCTTTCACGGGCTGAATGTCACCGGGGTTCATCGCCTCCTGACGGAGTGGCACCGAACGCTCGCGCTGGCGATCCCCTTCGAGGCCGACGGACTCCTTTTCCTCCTCGTCCACGGCAGCCCTGTGCGGATGAACAAGCACCTCTACGTGCCGCGAATCGCAGCCGCAGGCGCCTCAGCTCCGCCGCTCGAGGGCCAAGCGTGTCCCTATGATTGGAAGGAACAACGCCCTCGCAAGCGGCTCGACGCCCGGCCCATTTGGCTCGCAATCTCTCGGAATCGCTCAACTGCATCGGCGCAGAGCGCGTATGACACGTTCGAGCCGCAGCGTTCAGAGCGCACCCAGCCCGCCTCTCGGAGCACCCTGAGGTGATGCGAGAGTGTCGACTGTGACACGGTGCTGCAGCACTCGATGAAGTCGCAGGCGCAGACAGATTTCTCCGAACTCAGCTCGCGCAGGATGGCGAGCCGCGTCGGATCGGCTGCGGCTTGAAGGAGGAGGATGTCGGAGTCGATAGGTCGATGCATGGCGTCCGCAGATCTTCGTGGAATCGCCGCTCGTCAGCGGTAACGGGCGGGCAGGTTACTCACTGATCGTCGACTCACATTGGGAGGGACTCGGGGACGCCGCTCCGATCGACTCCAACAACTGGCTCGCCGAACCAGCGCCTGGAGAGCCGCATCGCCGCCCACACGAGCGTGAGCATAACCGGCACCTCGATGAGCGGGCCGACTACCGTCGCCAGCGCGACAGTCGGCGAGAAGGCCGTGATCGCGATGGCAATGGCGATTTCGAAGTCCCGGCCGGTGGCGTTGAAGGCGACGGCCACTGCGTCCCGATACGGGAATCCCAGCCGCGATCCGAGGAAGAGGACGATGAAGAACATGGACGCGAAGAAGAGTGTCATCGGGATCGCCATCTGCACGACGATGCCCGGTCGCTGCAGGATGAGGTCCCCCTTCAAGGAGAACATGACGATCAGCGTGAAGAGCAGACCGAGGATCGAGAGGGCGTTTAGCCCGGGCTTGAGCCGATCCATCGCCGCCTCACCACCGTGACGGGTGACTGCCATCCGCGTAAGTACGCCGAGCAGCAGCGGCAAGCCCAGGTAGAGCACCACGGACTCGGCGACGACCCAGACATCGAAATTGACATTGCCGATGAGCAGTCGGGCATAGACCGG
>Ga0066794_10000168_pt1 | contig 11799 bp, 9 predicted proteins | sample PersoiDNA2013190_FD_70945 | JGI IMG/M metagenome (GOLD analysis project Ga0066794, IMG submission 70945) | Permafrost soil microbial communities from the Arctic, to analyse light accelerated degradation of dissolved organic matter (DOM) -... | ecosystem: Environmental > Terrestrial > Soil >... | reverse complement strand
ATCATCGCGTCCCATCATGAACGGTATGACGGTGCGGGCTATCCTCATGGGACAGCCGGCACGGACATCCCTCTTGGTGGACGCATCCTGGCGGTGGCTGATTCGTTCGACGCCATGGTGACTGCGCGCGTGTATCGACATGGTACGCAGCCCGACATGGCTGCCGCGGAAGTGGCGCGGTGCGCCGGATCGCAGTTCGATCCGGTTGTCGTGGAAGCCTTTCTGGCCACAACACACTTCAGAGGAGTCCATCATGGCGAGAAGAGCACGGCGCAGCGAGAATGACCAGCTGACCGGCCTCAAGACCGGCAGCAGCGTCACCAAAGGGTTCGCCGAAGGAGTCAGGCGCGGCGAGACCCACCCGGAAGAGTTCGTCATCGCCGAGGAAATCCAGGAGGCTCTCCGCAAGGGAACACCCGTCGTCGCCCTCGAGTCTGCCATCATTACCCATGGCATGCCGTACCCGATCAACCTCGAACTGGCACAGGAGCTCGAAGACATCGTCCGCAAGGGTGGAGCCGTTCCGGCCACGACTGCCCTGGTTTCGGGCAAGATCTGCGTGGGCCTCTCCAAATCTGAGCTCGAGATGCTCGCTCGAGCCAAGTGGGTCAAGAAGATCGGACCCCGCGACATCCCCGTCGCCGTCGCCATGGGATTCAGTGGGGGCACAACCGTCGCTGCGTCCTTGCACATCGCCGACGCCGCAGGTATTCGCGTCTTTGTCACCGGTGGCATCGGGGGTGTGCACCGCGGCGTGAGCGAGGTCCTCGACATCTCACAGGACCTGCCCGTGATCGGGCGAGCTCGCTGCATCACCGTGTGCGCGGGCGCAAAGTCCATCCTCGACCTGCGGAACACGCTGGAGTACCTCGAAACAATGTCCGTCCTCGTCCTGGGCTACCAGACCGACACCCTGCCCGCCTTCTACGTGCGCGACTCCGGCATCCCGATCGAGTACCGTGTCGAGAGCGCATCAGACATCGCAGCCATCGTGGAGGCACGCGACCGCCTGAAGCTTGACACCGGGATCCTTGTCACGAACCCGATCGCCGAGCGTGACCAGGTCAACCCAGCAAAGCACGAGAAGGTGCTGCAGGCAGCGCTCAAAAAGGCTGCAGAAGAACATATCGAGGGCAAGGCGATGACACCATACATTCTTTCCTATATGCAGAAAAACCTGCCCGGCGTCATCGAGGCCAACATCGCCCTCATCAAGAGCAACGTCGCGCTGGGAACACAGATCGCCACCCTGCTGAAGCAACGCTGATCGCTGGCCCCATGTTCTTCGTCACGGGCGACCTCAACATCGACACCATGACGGTGGCGCCCACCCTGTCGCTTTCCGGAAAGGAAGCACAGGCGGACATCATGCTGTCCTGCGGAGGGCAGGGAGGGAATGTCGCCTTCTTCCTGCGATGCCTGAGCCGGCCGGTACAACTGTTCGGTACCCTGGGGACCGACGTCGCAGGAGATCTGTACATGTCCCACGTGACGCGCCTCGGCATCGCATACACCGGGGATCTTGTCGACGAACCAACGGGCATGGTCAGCGTCGTCCAGGAAGCCGGCTCGTACCACATGTACCGTCAGCGGGGCGCCAACGCAGCGGTGGATCCAGCAGCATTCACACGCTTCGTGCGCAGTGCCTGCGAAGCCGCTGGAGACTTCCTGTTCGTCTCGGGGTACAGCCTGCTTGATGAGGGTTGCCGGGCGGCACTCGGGGCAGTGCTGACAAGTTCGACTCCCGCTCGACCGATCGTCGTCATGGATCCCGCCAGCATCGACGCCATGAACTCCATGGGCCGCGACACAGTCCTTGCTGCTGCACGAATCTGCGATTACCTGCTGCCCAACGAAGAGGAAGCCTGCTGGCTCGCACAGAAGGCAGATGCCAGGGAGGCAGCCCGAGTACTCCACCGATCGACGAGGGCAACCATCGTTGTCAAGCTCGGCGCACGAGGCGCCCTCCTGTGCAGCAACGCTGGCATCATTACATCACCTGGCGTCACGCTCACACCCATCGACGTTACCGGGGCCGGAGACTCCTTCGCAGCCGCTCTTCTGTCAGCGCTTGCGACCGGGGCAGGCCCTCAGGCCGCGCTTGACGCAGCTGTGCGCTTCAGCACGGCCAAGGTGCGCCTTCAGGGAACACAGCCCGAGGAACTGCTCGGCTACAGCGGCTGACCCTCAGCGCCCGCGGGTTCTTCCGGAGCAGAGCGGCGGCTGGAAGCGATCCCCAGCGCCAGCCCGGCCAAGATAACGACACCTCCTGCAAGCTCGGCCGGACCCGGCCGGTCACCCAGCACCAGGAACGCCAGCAGACTGCCCAGAATTGGCTCCCACAGCAGCATCAGGGCCACAAACTGCGGCTGAAACCACGCCAGCGAAGCATTGATGAAGCCGTGGCCGACAGTCTGGCCCAGGATTGCAGTCACCGCAAGCCACAGGAACGACGTGCCCGACAGCGGCAGGAGTGGCCTTCCAGCGACCACGCACACGATCCCCATCAGGACGGCGGCCCAGCCGAACACTCCCACATTGTAGGAGAGGGGGTCCATCTCCCGGGACGCCCTGCGCCCGACGATGAGATATAGCGACGCCGCCAGGGCCCCGCCGAGCGCCAGCAGGTTTCCGAGGTTGGCGCCCGTGCCGGACCGCAGCCCAATGAAGAGACCGCCAGCGGTCACAACTGCGACAGCCACCCACAGCAGCGGGCTGGTACGTTCCCGAAACAGGACAAGGTCCAACACAGCCACAAACAGCGGGCTCATGGTGACGAAGACCAGCGAGGACAGCACCGAGGTCATCGACAGCGACGTCACCCATAGAGCGAAGTGCACAGCCAGCAGTGCGCCCGCCAGCATTGTAACAGGAGACAGACGTAGTTGTTGTAACAGTGTTACCCTTCGGGACGGTTCCGTTTCTGTAACAGTGTTACACTTTGGGACAGGTCCATTACCGGCGAGCGTGTTATACCTGCGCCACACCTGCAACGGAAGGAGCAGAAGCGTCGACAGCGCCAACCGCCAGAACGCTGTCACGAGAGGGTCCGTGCCCGCCAGCTTCATGAACGTCGACGTACCCGACACACCCAGGATGGCCAGAACGAGCCCTGCCCAGGCCCGGCCTCCGGGTCGACCTCCGCTCTTCTGTCGCGTTGCTGCTCTCATGCCATCAGTATAGTCACACTTCGACGTGCTCGCTGCGTTCAGGGGGTTCAGGGCTTCCAGGTGATGGTGACCGTCCTGGTGGTATCGGACCATTGCACATCCAATCCCAGCGATTCCGCAACGAAGCGAAGAGGCAGAAGGGTCCTGGAGTTCACCATAATCGGGACAACGCGGTAGTCGTCCGTATCGATGTTCATCGACTTGCCATTCACGCGGGCAATGTTCTTGCCGATCCACAGCTCCACCATCCGGTCCTTGCGCTTCACCGTGACCTTCCGTGTCCTGGCGTCCCACGAGACGACACTCCCGGTCACCTCCGCGATGGCGCGAACCGGCAGGAGCGTGCGCGAGTTCCGGATGATGGGTGCCGCATCGAGCTTGACGGCCACGCCGTCCAGGTACATCCAGTACTTGCCGATGATCAGCTTGAGAATCCTGGTGGTGTCATGGCCGAAGGTCGCCGTGACGCCGAGGGCGAACTCGTTGTCCTCAACAGTGGCGGTGACCGTGCCGACTGCGATGGCATTGTAGCCGGTATCGGTCGAGGTGACCATGTGCGCAATTCTTCCAGTGTGGGCCCCTTCCGCGATAGCATCGTCCACAGCGGTCACGGTCACCGTCTGAGGAGAGATCCAATTGGCGGGCGTGAACCTGAGGACAGCCGGGGATACCTTGACCTTCGTGTCGGGACTGGCGACGATGATGACGTCGGCCGTCGGAGGATTCTTGAGTGCGATGGTGTACGTATCAGTGGCCCCGCCCTCCGCAACCGACACGCTGGTCTTTCCGAGTTTGACACCGGGAGGCGTCACGGTGATGGTATACGTGGCGGATCCTACTGCAGCCAAAACATTGGTATAGTCCGAGACACGCATGACCATGCTCTCGGCCAGGACTAGCTCGACCGTCACAGTGCCAGCGACCTTGCCGCGGAAGATGATGGAGGAAACCGGACCCGTGCCGTCAAACGTCTCCCCGCCCATGCAGGTCCGGTTGATGTCGACGGTGCCGGCCGCATTGTCGAACGTGGTCGGCCACTGCATCGGGAACTTGGAGTCGGTTGCATCGATGCGGACAACTTCGAGCTTCGCCGGGTCAAACTTCACATAGGCACGGACTGCGTTGACGACCTCGCCCGCGGTGATGATGCTGACAGCCACGGAAAGGTCGCCGTCGCCCGTGGCGAATGTCCCGGTGGCCGGCGCAAGTGACAGCGTCGTCCCGCTTGCGGCAGAGGCCGCAGGGCCACAGAATGCACTGCTCAGGGCGCTGCATGCCAGGATCATGGCAAGGACGACGGACAGGATCCTTCTCTTCATATGTTCTTCCATTTCCCCAGGGCAGTCTGGACCAGTGCGCTATCGGCACACGGGCCAGGGACCCCGATCAGTCCCCGGGATGTCAAGGTGTCCGTTTGTACGTCAGGATGACGCTGCGTGCAACCGCGTTCCAGACGACGCCCAGTCCCAGGTTCTCGCTCAGGAACCGCAGAGGAAGGAGGGTGCGGCCTTCGATGATAACGGGAACGACCTTCTTGTCGGCAGCGTCAATGGCGACCTGCTTACCGTTCACGGCGGCGGTGCTCTTGCCTATCCACAGCTGCACCATCCTGTTGCCCAGCTTGACCGTGACCTTGTGGGCCACGGCGTCCCACCCTGCCGTCCCGCCCAGGGTCTCGATGAGCACGCGGACAGGGAGGAGTGTTCGGCCGTTCTGGATCACGGGAGCCACCTTGCCCGAAGGGTCTACTGCAACCTTCTTGCCGTCCACGGTCATCGTCGTCCGACCAATGACGAGGACGATAGTTATGGTACGGGCGGCAGTGCCGGATATGGTGAACTGACCCGGGCTTGTGCCGGCAAGGACGTTGATGTTGTCATCATTGCGCATGAGCTTCGAGGTACCCTCGAACGTGACCGTGGCCAAACCTGCAGTCTTGGCGCGGAAGGTGATAGTAGCGACTTTGCCGGCGCCACCGGTGAAACCGGGGGTCGGTACGCCGCCCGCGATGCGGATACGGCCCGACGTGTTGTTGAAGCTCTTCTCGACCACGACGGGGAGGAAGCTGCCGGCTGTGGCGTCAACCCCGGTGACTTCCAGCATTGCCGGCGGGAACCTGAGGTCGGCTTCGACGGCATTGATTGCCTCACCGCGCGTGTCGACAAGGATGGAGACGCGAAATGACTGACCGACGCCACAGGTGCCTGTCCGCAGGTCAAGCCTGAGGGAAGCCCCTCCTGCCGCATGGACGGCAGCCCCCTGGCGAACCAGGGGGCTGCCCAGCATGAGGGCAAGTGTGCAGGCGAGAGCGACGACGTGCAGTCTGCTTCGAGTTCTGCTACCCAGAATATTCATTCTGCTACCGTGTTCTCGTCCGAATGCACTGTCAGCGACGGCCTAGTTGCCGCCCTGCCACAGCGACATCATCATGCTGAGGTCGACGACGTCCACCTTCGTGTTGTTGTCGAGATCCGCCACAAGCAGAGGGATCTGGCCCGTTCCGGTGCCCTGTGTCTTGCGCCATTGGTTGATGAGAACGGTCGCATCGTACATGCCAACATTACCGTCAGGGAAGAGACCACCGCCACTACCGTTGATGTCACCACGGCGGAAGAGGTTGACGACGATGGTGGTGGGTCCAGTGATGTTGGTGAACACCAGATCCTGAGCCTGTCCAACGTTGCGGGTGGTGAAGAAGGAGGCGCCGCCCTGGGCCAGCGGGACGGGATCTGCACTATTGCGGCTCGTGCTGTAGATGTACGAGTAGTCAGTCGTCGGCGTGACACGGAACGTGGCGATTCCGCCCTTCGTCACGTTCTGTGACCAGGGCGTAGTATGGACAATGCGGCTGTTCGCCGCGATGGTGACGATCCAGAAGTTGGCGTCGAAGCTCGCTGCCATGGTGTGGTTCGCAGTGACGTTCGTGAACGTATAGGTGGTAACTGCGCCCACGGAGACCCCGTCCACCAGGACGTCCAGGACGTGGTAGTCGGCGACGGCCTCGATGGTAAATGTCTGATCGGTACCGTAGGGTACTGGCACATCACCGGACGGCGAGACGGCACCGTTCGCGCCCGCTGATGCAGTGATCGTACGGTCGTTCTTCACGGTGACGTTGGCGTCGGCGGTGAGGGTCGGGAGGGCGACAGTGTCCACGAAGGTCGCGCCCTGCTCCCATACGCCCGAAGCCGCCCGACCGCTGTAGGTATCGGCGTCCGTGTCGAACGAGACAGTGGTGTATGTCGGTGTCTCCGACGCGGCGGTGAACGTGATGGTGGCAATGTCGCCCGCAGGGGCGAAGCCAAGGCTGTTGTCTCGGCCACCTGCAATCCGCACGGTGCCGGATGCCTGCATGACTTCCACCTGCGTGGGGAAGGGATTGTCGGTGGTGTTGCAGGTGCAGCTCACATATGTCAGGCAGGTCGTGTCATAGTCGATGGTGGCGACGAACGCGTTGGCCCTGGCGCCGCTGGTCGCGTCGAAGTGCAGGGTCATGGTGACTGTGTCATCGACCCTCTTGACTGGGCCGGCAGACGGCGTGAGCGACAGCAGCGTAAAGGTTGCGGCTGGATATCCATACCACGGATTGGTCCAACCAGTCTTGTCGCCAAGATGGTATACTGTAAATCCGCTGCCACAACTCGTAAACATAGCATCAGTGCCTGAGGGTGCGTTGCCCAGGAAGTACGCTGCGGTCAGGCTCGAGCAAAGCTGGAACGCATTACCGCCAATGCTGGTCACGCTGTTGGGGATGGTCACGCCGGTCAGTATCGTTTTACCAGCAAATGCACTGGCGCCAATGCTGGTCACTGAATGCCCGCCCAGTGTGTCGGGGATGACGACAGCACCTCCCGACCCTGTATAGCCGGTAATCGTGGCGTTGCCGCCATCAACCGAATACGCCCAAACCCCTTCAGTCTCCGCCCTTGCCTCGGACACCAGGGCGAAGATACCGGTGAACAGTGACAGGACGAGACACATCGCGATGGAAACTGACAGAGCCTTTCTCATTTCGTATTCCTCCCCTTTAGGATTAGGTGTCAGTGTCATGGACGTCGACAGCTAGCGTACGTCTACCATTTTCAAGCACACACGACAATAAAGTTGAGTATCCACCGCACCTCCACTGTGTCAAGCCTGAGGGGAACGCCTCCTGCGGCATGGTGGGCAGACAAGAGCGACAGCCTAGTTGTCCTGCCACAGCGACATCATCATGCTGAGGTCGACGACGTCCACCTTCGTGTTGTTGTCGAGGTCCGCCACAAGCAGGGGAATTTCGCCGTCTCCGGTACCCTGCGTCTTGCGCCACTGGTCGATGAGAACGCTTGCGTCAGATCCGTCAATGGTGCCGTCCGGGACGAGACCAGCGCCACTACCGTTGATGTCACCACGGCGGAAGAGGTTGACGACGATCGTGGTGGGTTCAGTGATGTTGGTGAACACCAGATCCTGGACCTGTCCAACGTTGCGGCTCGTGAAGAAAGAGGCGCCCTGGGCGGCCAGCGGGACGGGGTCTGCACTATTGCGGCTCGTGCTGTAGATGTACCAGTACTGGTCCGAGTCCTTGTCTATCTTCGGCGTGATATTGAATGTGGCGGCTCCGCCCCTGGTCACATTCTTTGACCAGGGTGTGGTATCGACAATGCGGCTGTTCGCCGCGATGGTGACGGCAAACGTGTCCACTGCAAAGGTGGCCGTGACACTGATGTCTGCAGTGACGTTCATGTCCGTCCTGGGGTTGACAGTGCTGCCGTCACTCCAGCTGACGAAGTGGTAGCCGGCCTGTGGAACAGCTGTCACAGAGGTGCCGCTGGCTCCATAGTTTACGGTCTGCGAAGTGGCGCCGGTGATGACACCGCCTGCGGTACACGTGTAGGACAGCGACCACGTCGCAAGCCCAGTGTACAGGCGCCCCTGGTATGCCCCTGCCATGAGCCGGAAGCCGTCCGCACTCGAGGCGCAGCACTGCCACGCGGCGGCGACGGTGCCTGCCGGCTGCGCGTCGGACCAGGTCGCTCCTCCGTCTGAGGACGTCCACACGCTGCCACCGTCCACTGCCGCCACGATATGAAAACCGTCTGCATCCACAGCCACTGCCTGCCAGTTGCGATCGACGTCGCCCACCGGCCGCAGTTCGGCCCATGTGGTGCCTGCATCGTCCGAACGGTAGAGCCGGCCGACGGTAGACAGTGCTGAAGGATAGCTGGCCACCACGAGGGTCGAGCCGTCAGCATCCATCGCGCACGCTTTCCATGGACGATTGGCATCGCCCGCAGGACGCAGTTCGGTCCACGTTGCCCCAGCATCAGTCGAGGCATAGGCTCGCGTGGTCCGGGTCAGCGCCATGATGCGTCGGCCACTGGCGTCGCAGGCGACCGCCTGCCACAACAAGTCAGCATCGCCGGCGGGACGTGTTTCGCTCCAGTCCGAACCTCCATTTGTCGACAGCCACAACCTGCCTGAATACACGGCGGCGACCAGCGTGGTACCATCTACGTCGCTGGCGACGGCCTTCCAGCTCCGACCTGACGTCACGCCCCCGGGTGAAGTCGCGCTCCAATCCTTCCCGGCGTTCGTAGAAACGTACAGCCGTCCGCCGTTGACTCCGGCAATGAGGACAATTCCGTCGGCGTCCGAGGCGCACGCCTGCCAGTACCTGCTCATTCCTCCTGCCAGCGCGCCTGCCTCGACCCAGGTTGCGCCGCAGTCTGCCGAGATCCACAGTCGCCCACCATTGTCACCGGCAAGCAGCCTCTGCCCCGTCGCATCGGATGCACACGCCAGCCAGTTTCGGTTGAGGTCGCCTGCAGGCTTCCTCTCAACCCAGACCGAAGCCGCAACGGCCCGCACTGCATGAGGCACAATTAGTAGCTGCGCTAGAAACAAGACGATAAGTGTGCTACCAAGAGCCCACGAACGCCAATCCCTTTTCCCGACTTTCCACCTTTTCACAAGGTCCCCCTGGTCTCTGATAATTTCGCAATGCCAAACGACTTTTCCCCCTGAACACTCTAGTCATTTCGTTTCTCACTGCAATACCATTCGCAATTGTGGACCACTCCCAGAAGGAGGCGTTCCTGAAAAGACGCATGGATTCCCGCATTCGCGGGAATGACCGAGACTGTTACACTTCGGGACGGTTCCATATCTGTAACACTGTTACACTTCGGGACGGTTCCGTTTCCTCTAAGACTGTTACACCTGCGCCTCCCACTGCGACCCCCTGGATATGAAAAAGCCCCCAACGAAGGGGTACAGATTGGATTCCCGACTTCGCGGGAATGATGGATGGGGACGCGTCCGCGGGAATGACGGGTCAGGAGCGTATGTTACACTTCGGGACGGTTCCGTTTCCCCGTGCGCAGCTCATGCAACTGCCGTGCAGCAGCCAGTTCCGTCTTCATCTCGACGTATATCTGTCGTGCCTTTGGATCAGTCTCGACAAGTCTTCTGATTTCCTACCGATACGCTTTAGTATCGGCCGTCATTTCACGAATGCTCTTCATGTCTCTTCTCCTCCAGGAAGCAAGGAATACTGCTCAGACGTCATAAGCGTCAAAAGACGATCGTTGTTCATCGTGGCCTCATATCGTGTTCGGCCAGGGTCTGGATGGCGACCGTGTGGACAGATTCATCAATGATGCTAGCTGTCGCCATGAGGTCAAGCAATGCGTCAAAGTTACGCGTGAGAACATTCCTCTTTCTTGCTAGCGCGAGCAGTTTCTTGTCATGAGTGATGAGAGAGATGTGCTTTTGTTCCGCTAGTACGAGGTACGCGACGTCGCATAGCGAGACCCCTCGAGTAGTGTCCAGTATCTCGATGAGAGTCCTCACGCTATCGGAAGCGAGTTCCTCGAATGTTGCGCCCTTATCCTGCAAGTCCTGCCAAGACAGTTGAGTGATGAGTTCCTTGGTGCGCATGAGATCTGGGACGTGAAGAGATCCCAATCTGAAGGCGGCGTCAACAAGACCACACGTGCTCAGATAGATCCAGATGTTGGTGTCAATGACCAGGCTCTGCGACGAGTGAATTGGCATACCTTTCTCCGTTACCGAGAACCTTCTCCAGGCTCCAGTCAAGCAGCTCGGCCGCGCGCGTTCCCGTGACTTCACCTTCGGCATACGCGCGCATAACCATGCGCTCCATACGCTGCGGGGCCTCCGGGGGAAGACCGCAGGAAGGTTCTACCGTACGCCAGCCTTCGTGATTGCGCAGCTTCTGCCACCGGATGTTCTCTGCGGAGGAAATGATCTTGAGGTCCGCCGCCCGGTGAATCCATCCGCTGATGCTGAGACCGTACTTGGCCTTGAGCAGCTGAAGTTCGACCATACTCAGGTGGTAGCGGTGTTCGCCGAGTTCGCGAAGTGCAGTATCAGCGGGAACGAGAAACGCTCCGGCAAATCGGTTGGCCAGCCGCTCTGGCAGCTTGCCCGACGGATGTTGCAGGACAAGGTGAGCCAGCTCATGGGCGAGCGTGAAACGGACTCGATCGGCGGGAGCTCCAGTGCGCACGACAATGAACGGGCGACCGTCCGACTCCAGAGCACAGGCATCGAAGTGATCATTGGCAGCCAGCTCAACGACCGGGATGTCATGGTCTTCCAGCAGATCCACCATGCTAGGAATAGCGTCATGGCCCAGATGCCATTCAGCACGTAGTTTTTTGGCAGCATTTTCTACATCCACGACATCGCTGACGCTCAGTGCAGGCAGCTTCAGCTTCTCATGGCGCTGCGCGAGCTCCTCGGCTTCGCTGTAACGCTCGGCTTTGTCCTGAACGGCCGTCATGATAGCCTTGCGCTCTTTGACCGCCAGATCTGAGCGCTTGCGGTATGCTGGTTCCGACAAGATAACGGCTGTTGACCTGAAAAGCCGCTCCAGACTCAGGTCCAGCACCTGGCACAGCCGCATGAGCACGCCTGAGCTTGGCATGTCGAGGTCACGCTCGTATTTGGATACAGCAACTCCGCTCACACCCACGATCTCTCCCAGCTTCCATACGGACAGTCTCTTCTGCTTGCGTGCTACGCGCAGTCTCCTACCAATCTTCATCTCGCACCTCCACGTTGCCGCGTGGGAAAAGTTCCAGATACAACACACGAATTCATCGCACGAACGATTAACAGAATAGCATGTTATTGATATTTGTAAACTGACATGGAAGCGGTGTCGCATGGTGGTTGACACACGCTCTGGTGCATATAGATGTCTGTCTTGATGGAAGGTGCAGGCGCGAATATCGCCTGCTACCGTTGTTACACCTGCGACCCCCTGGATATGCAAAAACCCCCAACGAGGGGGGTACAGATTGGGTTCCCGACTTCGCGGGAATGATGGATGGGGACGCGTCCGCGGGAATGACGGGTCAGGAGCGTATGTTACACTTCGGGACGGTTCCGCTTCCTCACTGTCACCGAGTTTCAGCGTCAGGTCTTGTTGCCGCGATCACGGTGACAACACGTCGATAGTAGTCTCTGATGCTGGCGACAGCGATATCAATGTCGACACCAATGTGGCACGATGCAGCCAGAACCGCGTACGGCCTTCTCCAGGAACCTGGTGGATCCGGGAGTCTCTCTGGAATCGGATGAGTGTCTCTGTGGCTGAACGTCGCCAGCACTGCTGCCG
>Ga0066794_10000167_pt1 | contig 11800 bp, 6 predicted proteins | sample PersoiDNA2013190_FD_70945 | JGI IMG/M metagenome (GOLD analysis project Ga0066794, IMG submission 70945) | Permafrost soil microbial communities from the Arctic, to analyse light accelerated degradation of dissolved organic matter (DOM) -... | ecosystem: Environmental > Terrestrial > Soil >... | reverse complement strand
GGGGTCTCCCAGAGCCCGGTGATGATGGCCAGCTGCTCCTCGAGCCGGTCGAACCGCTCGCCCACCGATTCGGGGAACGGGATGCCGTATGCCGCGTGCTCCCGTTCTGACCATCCCGCGCCGAGGCCAAGCTCGACCCGTCCGCCAGACATCTCGTCGACCTGGGCCACTTGCACCGCCAGTAGCCCGGGGTGCCGGAAAGTTGCCGATGTCACCAGAGTGCCGAGTCGGATCGTGGTGGTATCGCGGGCCAGGCCCGCCAGCGTCGTCCAGGTGTCCGTAGGCCCGGGCAAGCCATCGCCGTCGCCCATGACGAGCAGGTGATCCGAGCGGAAGAACGCAGGAAAGCCGCACTCCTCCGCCTTCCGCGCGACGGTGAGCTGGTCGACATACGACGCCCCCTGCTGAGGCTCAATGAACACGCGCAGCTCCATGGCGGCCACTCTATGTGGCCGCCACCCGTGTGTGCTCAACCTAGATCCACCGGTGAGTTTGCCCCGGTAGCGAACGCTGATCCTGAAGGACGGCACCATCAAGGCCGCCATCCCGGAGGCCCAGCTCATACCGCAACGGAAGTGACCGCGGTGGGAGTGGCCCTGCAGCCACACCGGCCAGGGGACGTCATCGCCGGCAGTGCCTGGCGCCGAGCGAAACGTGAGTGTGGTGATCGTTGCCATTGCCGGCTCCTCACTGCTCACAATTCTGCCGCAGGAAGGTGATCCTGGATTCAGGTGACAAGTAGCGCGGCACGCCGCCAACCGCGAACGCGGAGACAGGTGCCAACCAGGCCACGCGCCGCTATCCAGCTGAGGGCACTCGGATAGCTTCGGTCAGTGCACTGTCAACGAGCATGAGAGTGAATCCCGATAGCCCAACGCCGAGCGACAACAGCGCAGACCGCAGCAGTGTCGATGCATGAACGTCCGCATGACCCGTGCCGTGGAGATTCCCGCTCAGGCACGTCCTACGGCGAGCCCCAAGCCAGCGTCGAGGACCGGAAAGGCCCATTGGTTTCTGTGGGACCCAACCGCCTCGTCACGCCACTGTCGTCAAGCGCGATGGTGTTGGTTTCCATCGCGATTTCATACCCCCACCCCTGCCATACCCGCAGGTCAGCGCGCCGGCAGTCCGGCCAGCACGGTGGTGCAAACCCCAACTTGCGTGCGCATTCCCCACAAACCTCGAACCCGCCCGATCCGGTTTACGCGTTTGCGCAGGTCACAGGCCCGCGGCACCAGAACCTGATGACCGCCAAAACAGGGCCGTTTTCGATACCCCTGCCTGGTATATGAGAAGGGGCCTCCGACCACGTTTCCGCAGGTCAGAGGCCCTCTCACGCACTCGGTGGCAGGTGAAGGATTCGAACCTTCGAAGCTCACGCGATGGATTTACAGACCATGGGCGACAACGCGCTGACCAGCGAAAACGCCCTCTCCCACAACAACTTACGTGCGCATTCCCCACAAACAGCCGGTGATAGTCGGCCACAACCGGACACCCCGATAGGACTTGAGGAGTCTTGGAGGAACGCAAATAGCTGTGCCCGCTGTCGATCCCCTGGCTGCGCCGTCCCGTATGAGGATCGTCTTGCGGGGAGGCGTGAGTGATTTCCGTTCTCCCGACGTGGGTAGGTTGTTGACATGAAGACTCGTGTTCTTGGGACGATGACGGTGTCGGCGATCGGGTTGGGTGGGATGCCCATGTCTATCGAGGGCCGTCCGGAGCGAAGTCGCTCGATCGCGACGATCCACGCTGCCCTGGACGCGGGGATCACCTTGATCGACACGGCCGACGCGTACCACGTCGGCGCCGACGAAGTGGGCCACAACGAGACACTGATCGCCGAGGCGCTCAGTTCCTACGGTGGCGACACGACGAATGTCCTGGTCGCGACCAAGGGGGGCCATCTGCGCCCGGGCGACGGCTCGTGGACTATCGACAGTTCGCCCGAGCACCTGAGGGCGGCGTGCGATGCGTCGCTTGCACGTCTGGGGGTCGAGGCGATCGGCCTGTACCAGCTGCACCGTCCCGATGCGTCGGGCGTTCCGTACGAGGAGTCTGTGGGCGCGATCCGCGACCTGCTGGATGCGGGGAAGATCAGGATGGCGGGGATCTCGAACGCGAACCCTGACCAGATCCGTACCGCTCAAGTTGTCCTGGGCGGCCGCCTCGCGAGCGTTCAGAACCAGTACTCCCCGGCTTACCGCAGTTCCGAACCCGAACTGCGCCTTTGCCAGGAGCTGGGGATCGCGTTTCTTCCCTGGTCTCCGCTCGGGGGGAGTTCCCGGGCGGCCGACCTAGGCTCGAGGTTTGCAGCGTTCCAGGAGATCGCCGACGCGCACGGGGTCAGCCCCCAGCAGGTCACGCTGGCGTGGATGCTCGCGGCGGCGCCTGTGGTCATCCCGATTCCGGGATCATCACGCCCGGAGACCGTCCTGGACTCGGCCCGGTCCGTCGAGCTCGACCTCAGCGCCGATGAGTTGGAGCGCCTCAGCCAGATCTCCTGAGCGCTCTGGGTGCGGCACGATAGCGCGACCGTTCGACGTCTGCTTCAGCCGCGTGGAGTGAGCTCTTGTCCGGTGGCCGATCGGTGACCGCTCACCGAACGATGACCGGACGCATCTGAGCCAAGCCCCGGTGTCCGTAGACCGATGACCAATCAGCGTCGAGCATGCCGACGGCACCCCGTCGCGGGCCACACCAGCCGCTCCGCGGCAGTTTCCGGACGCCCGCAATGCTGTTGCGTCGCTTGGCTACTCCTTTGTGACCTCAAACCTTGTCGACAATTGCGCGGTTGAGTCGCCGCCGACCCAGACGTCGAAGATCGAGGAATCGATCACCCAGTCTCGGACGGCCGCGTTCCAGTACCGCCGCTCGTTCGGCCCCACCGGGAGCTCGACCACGCGTGATTCCCCTGCCGCGAGGGTGACCCGCCGGAAGCCCTTGAGCTCGCGTACCGGACGCGACGCAGAACCGAATCGCTGGTGAAGGTAGAGCTGGACGACCTCGTCGGCTTCCCGATCGCCCGTATTGGTGACCTCCACCGACACGGTGACAGTCCCACCAGTGGTGATGACAGGCTGCTCGACGGTGAGGTTGGCGTACTCGAAACGGCCGTAGCTCAAGCCGTACCCGAACGGGAACAGCGGCGTGCTGTCCTCGTCCCAGTAGCGTCGCTCCTGGTTCTCGGGCTCATGCGAGCGGGTGTGCGCGTACACCATCGGCACCTGCCCGACTGTGCGCGGCCAGGTGAAGGGGAGCTTGCCGCCGGGCGAGACATCGCCGAATAGTAGGTCTGCCGCGGCTGCGCCGCCCTGGGTGCCCGGGTACCAGATGTCGAGGATCGCCGGCACGTGCTCTGCGGGCCAGCGCAGGTCCAGGGGGCGCCCGTTCATCACCAGCAACACGACCGGCGTGCCGGTCCCGACGACGGCTTGCAACAGCTCCCGCTGGCGTCCTGGCAGCTCCAGCGACGACCGCGAAGCCGCCTCGCCGATCATGTTCTGCCACTCACCCACGACCACGACCACGACATCCGCTCCGCGTGCGAGGTCAACGGCTTGCTGGAACTCAGCCTCCTGTTCGAAGCCCTCGGGATCTTCTGGCTTGTTCCGTCCAAACATGTCGAACAGCGAAGGAAACACGCGTTGCACCACAGGTACGCCGCGGGCGTGATCGACCCGCACCCCTTCGCCAGCCCGTGCGCGGATGCCTTCGACAACGCTCACCGTCTCGTCCAGGTCATAGTCGAAGACCCACGGCCCGAGGATGTCGCGCTTGGAGTCGGCCAGCGGACCGATGACCGCGATCGACCGCAGACCCCCGCCATCCAGTGGCAGCAGGCCGCCCTCGTTGCGCAGGAGCACCGCTGAGCGCTGCGCGGCAACCCGGGCCACCTCGCGATGGGCAGGGTCGGCGAGGACCTCCCGAGCAAGGTCCTCATCGATGTACGGTGCCTCGAAGAGGCCCATCCGCACCTTCGCCTCGAGCACGCGCCGCACGCTGGCGTCCACTGCCTGCTCGCTGGCCACACCTGACTCCAGCGCCTCGGGCAGGTGCGCGTAAGCGGGGTCGGCGACCGCCATCTCCATGTCCACTCCGGCGTTGACCGCGCGGGCCGCCGCATCGATCAGATCAGCCGCAAAGCCATGGGTGACCAGACTCCGTACGACGTTGGCGTCACTGACGACGAAGCCCTTGAACCCCCACGTATCGCGCAGCACCTCGGTGAACAGCCATCGGCTGCCCGCCGCCGGAATTCCGTTCAGGTCCATATAGGCGGTCATCACGTTGCCGGCACCAGCCTCGACAGCCGCCTTGAACGGGGGGAAGTACACGTTCCACAGTTCCGAATCGGAAAGGTTGACCTCGTCGTAGTCGCGCCCACCCAGTGCCCCTCCGTAACCGGCGAAGTGCTTCGGACCGGCAATGATGCTCTCAGGTGCACCCAGCTCACCGCCCTGGAAGCCACGCACCTGGGCGACGGCCACGGCAGCGCCGAGGTATGGATCTTCTCCCGCGCCCTCGATGATCCGACCCCAACGTGGATCGCGGGCGATGTCGACCATGGGCGCAAACGTCCAGTGGATGCCCACGGCGCGCGCCTCACGGGCAGCGACGGACTGGCCACGCTCAATAGTCTGCGGATCCCAAGAGGCCGCCATCGCAATCGGTACCGGAAGAATCGTGCGGAGCCCGTGAATGACGTCGAAACCGAACAGCACGGGAATGCCGAGGCGGTTACCGTCGACCGCGAGCCGTTGGAGGCGGTTGATCTCCGCCGGATCGGTGACGAACAGCAGTGAACCCGCAACGCCCTCCCGCAGAGCCGACTCGACCATCCTTGGCTGCTCCTCGGCGTCGAAGTCGAGAGCCGGCTCGGCACCCGCTGGCAAGCGGAAGTAAAAGTACTGGGTGAGCTGCCCGGCCTTCTCGGCCGGTGTCATCTGGGTGATGAGCTCATCCACCTGCGACTGGATCGTCTCCATCCCATTCTCCCTCCGGCTTCAGCGCCGTGTTCCTGCGTTGCAAAAGGCATGCGACTCTTCCCCGTGAGGGCCTGCGGCATCCGCCGCGCTCAGGACGAGCCATCCAGCCTAGCCAAGCTCAAGAACGGGAACCACTCATCCGACAACCGTTGCAGCGACGGCGGCGGATACAGCAGGGTGACATGGGCCTGGCTCTGCTCAACTGTGTCGCTCCGAGAGAGAACGAAAGCCGCAAGCCGATCGGCATACGGGGTGCCCTTGGCGCTGCTCCAGCGGCTTTGCCAACCAGTGCTCGGCGTACTGGCCGTCGTTGAAAGCTGGCACCTTCGTGTAGCCGAGGGCCGCATACAGCCGGCGGGATTCGACGAGGTCGTGGCGGGTGTCCAGGCGCAGTACTGACAGGCCGTGCTCGCGAGCGATGCGTTCCAACTCGCCCATAAGGCGGGTGCCGAGCCCACGGCCTCGGGCTGCAGGAGCCACGAAGAGCCGCTTCACTTCTCCTACCCTCTCCGGCAGCAAACGGAGCCCCGCGCAACCAGGACCGCGTCACGCTGACGGGCAACGAGGAACAGGCCGGACGGAGGCGCCAGGTCGGAGCTGGGGTCCTCGCGCAGTGAAGCGTCGATCTCTTCATCCGTCGCCTGCCGGCCGTAGTGCCTGCTGGCGACGTCATTGATGTAGGACCGCAGGATTTGGCTGGCAGCCGCGGCGTCTGGCGCCACGACCTCGATGAGCACCGGTTCGGGCAAGAATTCCACACCCTCAGTCTCGCCCACGTTCTTGCCGAGCGTGCGGCAAGGTGCCCTGACCGGTCAGCCATCGTTTGCGGGATCCTCACGACGGCGCGCATGTGGTGCACCGCTCCGCCCACGTCGCCCGGGAACCTTGCTGGACGGTAAATTTGGTCTCCGACACAAGCCCTGACGGTATTGGCGGGCGCGCCGGCGGGGTCGGTGGGCACGCGGGCGTATGGCATGACCGGCGAGGGACGCACCGGCGGCACGAGAGGCGGTCATGGCCGGTTCTCCAGCGAGAACTTGTGCTGGGTGCCGGGGCTGAGCTCGATGGTGTGGTCCCGCACGAGGACCTTGATGGGCGGTGCGCCACCGGGACGTGACCTGACCTCCATGTGGTCCACGGCGAGCGCGACGTCGACGCGGTGGCCCCGATAGTGCACGCTGAACTTGATCTCTTTGACCTCTGGCGGCAGAGTCGGCTCGAATCGCAGCACCTCCCCACGAGCCTGCATGCCGGTCAGGCAGCGCAGCACGATGTCGACCGTGCCAGCCATCGCCCCAAGGTGAATGCCTTCGGCGGTCGTCCCGCCCTGCACGTCGCTGATGTCGCTCTCCAGAGCCCCCAGCAGGAACTGCCATGCCTGCTCGGGCTCGTGGCGGGACAGAACCCAGGCGCTCACCACTCCGCTCAGCGTTGAGCCGTTCGAGGTGTGTTCCAGGTGGTAGGTGACGGTCCGGGCGAGCTGTTCGGCGCTCACCTCGTAGCCGAGATTCCCGAGCAGCTCTTGGAGCTCGTCGCGCGAGAGCAGGAACAGCAGCATCAGGACGTCGGCCTGCTTGGCCAGCTTGTAGCGGTTAGGGCTGTCGCCCTCCGCCTCCAGCAGTCGATCCAGCCGCTGGATGTTGCCGTACTTCTCCCGGTAGCCCTCCCAGTCGAACTCGCGCAGCTGCTCATAGCCCTCGAACTGTGTGAGCACCCCGTCGGAGTGGAACACGACCTTCATCTTGCGGGTGATGTCGCGCCAGCGCTCCAGCTCGGTGCCGCGAATCGTCAGCTCGTCGACCAGTTCCTTCCGGTAGTGCGAGGGGAGTAACTCGAGCGCATCGAGCGCCCGTTGCAGCACCCAGACCGCCATCACGTTGGTGTAGGTGTTGTTGTTCAGACCGGGTTGGTCGGAGTCCGGGTAGGCGTCGTGGTATTCGTCGGGCCCCATCACGCCCAGGATCTCGTAGCGTTCCTGCTCCTGGTTCCACGTGGTGATGCTTGCCCAGAAGCGCGCGATCTCGACCAGCATCTCCGTGCCGGTGAAACGCAGGAACTCCATGCTGCCTGTCACCTGATAGTGCTGCCAGACGTTGTAGGCGATCGCGATGTTGACGTGCCGCTGCAGGTGAGAGTGGTCGGGCAGCCAGCGACCGGATTGCGGGTTGAGGTGGACCTCCTGGGCTTCTTCGCGCCCGTTGCTGCCGCTCTGCCATGGGAACATCGCGCCGTCGTACCCGGCCAGCCGTGCGGCCTCGCGGGCCGCGTTCAGGCGTGAGTGGCGGTAGTCCAGCAGAGCCTTCGCCAGGATCGGTTGCTGGAAGTTCAGGAACGGGAAGATGAACAACTCGTCCCAGAAGATGTGGCCCCGGTACGCCTCCCCGTGCCATCCTCGCGCCGGCACACCCACGTCGAGGTTGATCGTGTGCGGCGACACCGTCTGCAGGAGGTGGAAGATATGCAGGTGCAAGAGCGTCTCGGTCCGCGCGTTGGCGATATCCAGCTCGATGTCGAACCGGCTCCAGATCCCGTTCCACGCGCCCTCGTGTCGAGCCAGCAGCCCCTCGAACCCCTTGGCCTCCGCCACCGTAAGCCGCGCCTCAGCGCGGCTCTCGGAGACCGCCCGGTCACGGGAGGTGTAGAGGGCGACGATCTTCTCGACGGTCACCGGGCGTGCCTCCTCCAGCTCCAGCGTGAGGTCGTGCCCGATGAACCCGAGCTCGTGGACCAGGCGTCGGTCGACCCCCGTGATCTTGCCCTTGTGCAGGATCCGGGTGCGCGCTGCCAGCGCAACCCGCACATGAGACTGGGTGGTCTCAACCTGAAGGTCGACCGTCTCCTGGTCCACCTCAGCCGCGCCCAGCAGATCAAGGTGCTGGGCATTCAAGCCGCGGTATCGCTTCACGCCGGAGTTCACCACTCGGCCATCGATCCCGGAGCGGATCTCCAGCTGACCAGTCCAGTTCTCTGCCATGAACGTCGTCTCTAGGCCGGCGAGATGTTCGTTGTGCATGCTCACGAACCGGCGCTGGGCGACGCTCGTGCGCCGGCCGTCCGGCTCCTGCCACACCAGGCGCCGCGTGAGGGTCCCTCGGCGCATGTCCAGCTCCACGCGATGGTCCAGGACCTCGGCCCGTTGTATGTCGAACCATTCGCCGCCGGCAACCCGGAACTCCAGCGGCAGCCAGTTGGGGACATTGACGAGATCCTCGTTCACGATCGTACGGCCGGCCACCTCGGTGTGGGCGCGGTTGTATAGCCCTGCCACGTACGTGCCCGGGTAGTTCACCCCGTCGGCCCGGGCCTCGGGCAGGGCGCCGCGGGTCACGAAGTACCCGTTGCCCAATGCGCTCAGCGCCTCGCGTGGCCCCTGGCGCCCGGCGTCGAAGCTCTCATAGACCAGGGACCAGTCGTCCGGCGGCCGCTTCTCGAGGCGCGGCGGGAGATCGGTGGCCGCCTGCTCTTCCTCCAGTCCGCCCTCGGCCAAGGCCCGCAAGGAGACGTCGTCCAGCGTCGTCACGACCAGGTCGGCACGCGACTCGACAAGCAATACCTCGTCGTGCAGACGCGCTATGCCGAGGGAAGCCATCCCTGCCGCCCTGGCCGCGCTGATCCCGCTGGAGGAATCCTCGATGACGAAACAGTTGCTGGGGGGGACGCCCAGTTCCTCGGCTGCGGTCAGGAAGATCGTGGGGTCGGGTTTGCCGTGTGGGAAGTCGCGTCCGGAGATGTCGGCGTCGAACAGCTCCTGCAGCGTCATCCCGGGGCGGATGAAGTCGTACTCCAGCTTCTGTTCGGCGGCGAAAGTGTCCAGCCGGATCCGCTCCAGGAGGCGATTGGCGTTCTTGGACGAGGAGGCTGCCGCGACCCGGATGCCCATGTCCTTGACCGCCAAGATGAACCGGATGGCATCGGGGAAAGCCATGAGCCGGCCTTCCTCGATCAGCGTGATCACGTGCGCCTGCTTGTCGGCCGCGTACTGCTCGATCCGTGCGTCGATGTCGGGCACGCCGAAGTGCTCCATGGCCGCGCGTGCACCAGCCATCCGTGGCACCCCGGCGATGAGCTGCTGGTAAACCGCGGGCGTGAAGGCCTCGGGTGTCCAGCGCGTCTGGTCGCGGACGTCGCGCCAGTCGCCCTCCATCAGCGACCGGAACACGTCGCGCCAGGCCAGCTCGTGCGGTGAGTCCACCAGCACGCCGTCCACGTCGAAGATCGCACCTTGAAAGGCCGCCATCGTCACCATTCCTTCGGACTCTTCGTGTACGGCAGTCACCCTGTCAATGGGGATGTCGCATGTTAACCGAACGAGACCCGACCTGATAGAGACTCTCGGGTCCGTCCAAGAGAATGACCTCCTTGGCTTTCCTGACACGCGGCGCCGTCGGCGACTCCCGGTCGACCCGCCAGGAACATCACTTCGGGGCATCGTCGAGCCGCGGTCCGCAGCGGGATCCCGCTACGGGACGACCAGGGTGGCGTTGACGGCGCTGTCACGTGCTCCGCTGACCGTTCCTGTTGTGAGACTTCGATGGCCACTTTGCCGTAGGTCATCGAGGGCTTCGAATGTGACCTTCAGCGGTAAGTGGCGCGGTTTCTTCAGCGCTATTTGGCGCGGTCGATAAGACAGGCAAGAGAGGGTCGCGGGGTCATCTCTGCTTGTTGAGGTGTCGCTCGAACCCGCCAGGCACGGAACCCACGAGTAGTTCACTACTCGTGACCGTCCTGCCCGCTTACGACGGTCACGACACGGCGGCGGACCCGCCGCCCCTTTGCCTGTCCCCGACCGGGACTTTCACCATCTGGAACGCATACGGCACCGCCGATGTCATCATTGATGTCATGGGCTCCTACGGGCCGCTGAGCTCGTACACGTACAACGGGGACGGCTTGCGGGCCACCCGGACCACAACGACTGGTACCCAGAACTTCGCCTGGGACCCCACCGGCAGCGTGCCCCTGATGCTCACCGACGGCACCATCAGCTACATCTACGACAACAACGGCAACCCGCTTGAGCAGATCCGTGACGCTTGTGAAGGTGCCGCGGCGGATCACCTGGCCGGTGATGACCTCGAAGAAGCCCTTGACGAGGTTCAGCCCGGAGGCTTTCCCACATCCGCCAGCAGGCGATGCTCCCCCGAACCCTCCCCCTCAGAGGCCCGATCTGAGGCCCTGCGGTTGAAGGTGTTGGCCCGTTCGGCCACTCGCCTCTCCTCATTGCCGGCGCGGGTGGGCCGGTGCGGTCTCTCCGGGGCTGAAGCCAGCGCCTCGAGATAGCTGTTGGCCCACCAGTACACGTCATGTGCGGCGACGAGCTTCCTAAGCGCCTTCATCCGGCGCCGCCGCTCATCCTCGGGAATGTCGATCGCACCCATGATCGTCTGCTTCAGGCCCTCAATGTCGTGCGGGTTACAGATGAACGCCTGGTGCAGCTCGTGCCAGGCGCCAGCGAACTCCGAGAGCACCAGCGCCCCGCCCAGGTCGTGACGGCACGCGACGTACTCCTTGGCGACCAGGTTCATGCCATCACGCAGCGGTGTCACCAGCATCACGTCGGCAGCCAGGAACATCGCGGCCATCTCTTCGCGAGAAAACGCCTGGTGCAGGTACTGGATGGCAGGTGAGCCCATGGCGGAGTACTCGCCGTTGATCCGCCCCACCGTGCCATCGACCTCTTCGCGCAGCTGCCGGTAGGCGTCAATGTGTTCGCGGCTCGGCAACGCGACCAGCATGAGCGTCACCTCCGGTGAGGCGATCGCCTTGTCCTGTAACAGCTCCAGATAGGCCTTCAGCCTGGGCCGGATCCCCTTGGTGTAGTCCAGCCGGTCCACGCCCAGCATGAGGATCTTCGGGTCGCCCAGGCAAGCACGAATCTCGGCCGCCCGGGCTACGACCCGCGGGGTCCGCGCCAGGGCGTCGAGCCCCTTGAAGTCCACCGAGATCGGTATCGCACCGACCCGGACCGTCCGCCCGTCCGACAGGTCCTTCCCAAATGGCGTGAACGTGACCGTGTCGCCCTTTGTGGCCATGCCCAGCAACTGGCCACACACGCGCAGGAAGTTCTCGGCGTCGGCGGTGCGCTGAAAGCCCAGGAAGTCCGCGCCCAGCAACCCCTCCACCAGCGCCCGACGCCACGGGAGCTGCGCGAAGAGCTCGACCGGCGGGAAGGGGATGTGGTCGAACCAGCCGATGCGCAGATCAGGGCGCATAGCGCGGAGCATCGCGGGGACCAACTGCAGCTGGTAGTCGTGCACCCAGACGGTGGCACAGGGCGCGGCCACCTTCGCGATGGCCATCGCAAAGCGATAGTTGACCGTCCGGTAGGTGTTCCACCAGGTGCGATGGAACGACGCCTGAACAATGACATCGTGGTAGATCGGCCACAACGTGCCGTTGCTGAAACCCTCGTAATACTCCTGGACCTCGGTGGGCGACAGAGCCACCGGCTGCAGATACATCCCGTCGTCGCTGAACGGCTCGGGCGCCGGACCGGGCTCGCCAGCCCATCCCACCCACGCCGCGTCGCGGCCCCGCATGACCGGGTCCATCGCCGCTACGAGTCCCCCCGGACTTCTCTGCCAGGTGCTCTTACCGGCGGCATCGAAGACAAGGTCAACAGGCAGGCGGTTCGCCGCAACCACCAGATCAAACGTCGGCGCAGCCACAGTCATGGACATAGACGATGAACCCCCCATCGTGGGTCTCTATCCAGCCTACGGGCCCGGCCCCGCCGCGGCCATGCCTGCGAAACAAGGAGGTCATGTGCACAGCCAAACCGATCATGCCCCGCAGTTAATCACTTACCCCGC
>Ga0066794_10000164_pt1 | contig 11878 bp, 12 predicted proteins | sample PersoiDNA2013190_FD_70945 | JGI IMG/M metagenome (GOLD analysis project Ga0066794, IMG submission 70945) | Permafrost soil microbial communities from the Arctic, to analyse light accelerated degradation of dissolved organic matter (DOM) -... | ecosystem: Environmental > Terrestrial > Soil >... | reverse complement strand
TGTGAAACAGGCTGTTGAAATAACACTTCAACTGCGCGGCGAAGCTGGCAGAAGGCAGATAGAGGGTGCCAATATAGGTCTTACGCATAATGTTGGAGGCTCAGGCGGCACTGCTGTTGTTCATATTTTCGGGAGGGATAAATAAGCATGTCAGTCCCAAGATTTTGGAGAAGACTTAAAAACCTTTATAATCTCATCGGAACGCACTGTGGAAAATGCGGCGGTTATTTCTATCCGCCCAGGAACATGTGCCCCGAATGCAGGAGGAACGGTATAATAAATCCTTTTAAATTCAAGGGGGCCGGCGAGGTGGTAACGTATACTATCGTGCATACTTCCGCAAAGGATTATTCAAAGCTTACACCATATATACTTGCCATAATTAAACTGGATGAAGGCCCAAGGCTTACATCCCAGGTAATTTGCGATCATTCGGATATCCATATTGGCATGAGGGTCAAAGCAGCATTCCGCAAGCTTGGTGAAGAGAGCGATAAAGGAATGATATATTACGGGACAAAATTTGTCCCGATGGAATCTAAGAACACAAGATCAGGTGTCTGACATACTCTCTGCCCTGAAGTGCAGAGGTTCTCTGACCCGTACAAACCTCATGTGGTTGTTACCTATCAGTCTGCACATCAATGGTTCTGTCAGTGAGACGCTACTACTTACGAATGTAGGTATTCCATTCGACCGTAGATACCAAGTATTTCTTATGAACCAAGTTGCATCATTTTCTGTTTGAATCATGCCCGTTGGTTGTTGTGTACGAGATAATACTTATCTTGCTTGGTGTTTTGAAATGATTAGTTTTAGTATGCGCTCACCCCTTAACCCCACGATTCTTTCAAACACAACTATCAGATTTTGTGTATGAATATATCGATAAATTTAAATATTATCATAATCAGTATCATTATTTATGAAGAAAGATAACCTGCAATATATTTTAAGTGTCTTGACAAATGACTTTGAAACTCTCGCAACCTCAGAACAGGTAATGAAATTTAAGAAAAAACATTGTGGAGTGAAATGGCAGAATACTCTGGAAAAAGACCTCTTAAATTATGCGAACAATGCATTTAAATTGGAACGGTGGATTGGAAATGTGGTAACATTTATGATGGAGCATAATATCCATTCGAATATACAGATAAATAATAATAACCTAAAGTAATACATAAAAAAAAAAGAAAACATCCAATCTATTTTAACACAATTTCCGAATTGGGTTTCAGGATAGAAACTAAAACAGTATTCAAAATAATCGATAAACATATAAGTTGTTTACGGGGAGTCTGGCCAGGCATGTGAACTCCGATTTCCTCCTGTAATGTTGAATTTAAACCAGATCATTGCTAAGGGGGGACAGGCACATCATTGTATTATTGGGGCATGGTTTTAAAAAATTCATATATAAACTATGATGAGTATGATGATAATTATTTCATAATTAAAATTTTAAAACAGTAAATTATATATGTTTGTCATTCAATAATGAGTTACTATGTCAAAACAAAGGTGATATAAAATATGAAATCTTGGATAATCGGAATATTATTTGTGTGTATAATTGTCGCCGGCGGAATCATTTATTCTTCGGGATTTGCTGCTGACAATAGCGTTCCTGAAGGACAAGGGGCTGGAATTGCACAAACCAACACTGAAGCCCAGGATATGACTTCCACGACTATTGATTCACTTGAAACAGCATCTTCCACAGATGGAAAAGTATCTGTGACTGCGCTGACATGTACAATCATAAACTCGGGAGACTATGTAGTTGACCTTAGACTAAAAAATCCAGGCATAGAAGCCAGAACAATTACAATTGATCCATCCGGAACAAAAATAGATTTGTTACCAGACCAGATAAAAAGATTTGACCTTCATCTTGGAACGGAAGCTTCTATACTCGCTCTCTTAGTGGATGATGGAACAGAACTTCAAGTCCAATCGCCCCCCTGTACAAACTCAGGCAGTTCGGGAAGTGGCGGTGGAGTAAGTGGCCTTTCCAATCCCACAAAGCAGAAGTTCTCCCCGCCTCCTCCAGTCCCGGAACTTTCTCCATTGGTATTGACATTGGCTGGAATTTCCGGACTGTTGTTAGTATCGAGGATAAGGAAAAATTAAGAAAAGAATAAACAGAACTGTAATTCAAAAGGAATAAAAGGACAAAGAGAAATATCCTGCACTGTTTTGCATGGGTATGTCTCCTTTCCATTTTTTGCGTTTTTTTAATATTATAACACCAAAAGATTTTACTCCCACTGCATTCACATAGTCTTATATACCAGGTTAAAAAGAATATTGATTATGAATCCGCCGTTTGCAGATTTGTTCCTCAAAAAAATCAGGAGAACATTTTGGGAGAAAATGTTATGAATTCAGGCGACCGCTATAAGTATATGTCCATACGACAATTACAGGACCTTTCGAACGATTTGAAAGAAGAAGCAAAAAGTGACCCATCACGTGACAAACAGATTTTGAAGAGAAAACTATCTTCCTTCAAAGAACAGGACTTCATCGGCATCAACCAGCGTGGCTTCTCCAAGTTTGCAGCATTCAGCACGGCGAACCCGCCCTCGCCCTCTCATTTCCAATTGGAGGCGGGCAAGCTGGAACTCCGATTCCTCATAGGACTCAGGTGTCTTCTGGATAACCCTGTGCATTGAAACCTGCTTTTCACGAATTCGTACAATGAGGCCCGATGTACCTGGTCTCATGTCTTCCTGGCTTGTTGCTGTAAGAAATATAAGGTCTCCTACATTCGTTTCCAGCGCAGAAAGGAAATTATGTGGGCTTCTGATCTCGATGGTCTTGATCTTTTCATGTTCAAGATCACGCAGGACATGATGTGATATTCCACTCAATACTATATGGCGCATGAGATCACCCGTACATAGGGAATTCTTTCCTGGGCAATGCAGACGATTCAGTAGTCTTGACCTGATCTGCAAGTTTTGACAGTTCAAGTTCTATCTGGTCAGCCTGGCCCAACAATTTCTCGGTATCAATGGCCAGGTCATATATTTTATTAAGAACAGTTATTACCTGGACCGCTGCTCTCGGATCAGGATTGGGGCCAGGCGTTTCACCCAGAAGACTTATTGCAGGCAAGCCACGAAGATAACATTCTGTCATTATGCTTCCGGAAATACCCGAAATAGTCCCTACCTGGAATATTTCAGTCTTATCTTTTATTTTCTCAAGCAATTCTGCACTTGTCGCGCCCCCGAAAACACGTCTTTCTCCTGTTGTTGTAGCTATTCCAGCTATTGAAACTATGTTCCTGGCATTTATTGTCTGCATCCAGTCTATCAGGACCTTACTGATATCATATGATGCGGAGGGATGTATGGGTATATCGGAAATTATTACTATTATCTCTTTTTCAGGAGCCTCATAAATGCGAACAGGCATATAGACAATCCCGTTAAATAGAACAGCCAGTGGAGGGAAGTATTTGGAATCTATAGAGCCCATATATTTCATTCCGAGTTCTTCAATGATATGCTGGCAGGTTATGTTCCCTACAAGACCTATGCCCGGAAACCCTTCGATAATTAATGGATTCTTTGATTTAAGAGGTTCATTGATGATTTTCACAAATTGTTCTGATGTTTCTGATGCCATGCTTCCACCTTACTAGGATTGACCCGAATATACATATATCTAATGCAAGGATCAAGGAAAATCTTATCCCATTTCGAAGCCATATAGATTAAAATATGGAGACAGGTAGATGGAGACTGGCGAGATAATCCAGATTTTTGCGGAATCCGGATTCCAGATAGATCCGCAGGCGCTTGACGCCATGAGAACAAGCTCCCATAAACAAATACAACATGTTGTTAAGACAATGGACAGTTCAGTTCTCGTGGTGGGAATTGAGCATATATGCCCTCTTGTACAGGAACCACTACAAAAGCACATATCCTTGCCTTTACCTGAAATACCAATAAAGAAAGACCCCATGCCGATAAAGATCAAGATATTAGAAAGTCCGGTCACAATACTTAAAGATATTACAAACCAGTCCACCTGCATCGGGGAATATACCGAATTTGTGCAGTATTTCAGGGACCGCTACAGTTCCCTGGGTGAAATCCTTCGAAAAAGACTTGGCGCAAGACCTATTGAAAGCCTTAAAAAGAGAAATCTTGACACAAGGGAGCCTTTGTCTGTGATAGGTATGGTACTGGATATAAAAACAACCTCAAATGGCCATAAACTTATCCAGATAGAGGACACAACAGGAACATTACGGATCCTGATACATAAAGAAAGAGATAAAGAACTGTTTGACTCGGCAAACCATATTCTGCTTGATGAGGTTATTGGAATAACCGGTACACTATCTTCCGATGGCAATCTTATGTTTGTGAACAGGATATCATGGCCTGACATTCCCAATTCCCGGAAAGTCACCCTGGATGGGAAAAAAGCAGTGGGAAAAGCAGTGTTCATTTCCGATATTCATGTTGGCAGTAAGACTTTTCTTGAAGATTCCTGGCTTAAGTTCATCGACTGGCTCGGGGATGAAATAAATTATCTTGTTATAGCAGGTGATGTGGTTGATGGGATAGGTATTTTTCCGGGTCATGATAAGGAACTTGCCATTTCCGATATATATGAACAATATGAAAAAGCAGCCCAGTATTTGAACGCAGTCCCAAAACATATCAAGATCATTATTTCACCTGGAAACCATGACGCTGTGAGACAAGCTGAGCCGCAGCCCCGTTTTCCTGAGAGAATTACCAAAATGTTTCGCAATGATATTATCTTTGTAGGAAATCCCGCCATGGTGGATATCGGGGTAAAAGTCCTTATCTATCATGGAAGATCAATGGATGATATTATTGCAAGCATACCCGGATTTTCATATACGGAACCAAATAAACCAATGAATGAAATGTTAAAACTGAGGCACCTTTCACCGATCTATGGAGGAAGGGTATCTATAGCGCCGGAAAAAAAAGATCATTTCGTGATCGATGAAATTCCTGACATCCTTCATTGCGGCCATGTTCATACTGTTGGCGTTTCACGCTACAGGGATGTACTTACAATCAACAGCGGTACATGGCAGACCCAGACCGAATTCCAGAAAAGAATGAATCTTATGCCTGTGCCGGCAAGAGCTACTCTTGTTGACCTGTCCGGAATGGAATACAAAATAATGGATTTTAATTGAGATATGTTGAACAATACCTATATTCATATACCCTGTATCGGCTCTTCAACAGAACGGATGATATGGAAATCCGGGATACAAAGCTGGGATGATTTTCTCATAAATCACGGAATGTTAAAAGCGACCAAAAAAAAGCAGCGGTTATTATATTCAGGAGTTGAAGAATCAATTGAACAGCTCTCAGGCAAAAACCACGTTTTTTTTGCACGTCGGCTCTTGCCCTGTCATCATTGGAGGGCATACAGGCAATTTGAAGAAAAAACGGCATTTATAGATATAGAGACTACGGGTTTATCTTCACAATCCGACAGCATAACGATAATAGGTATATATAACGGGAAAGAAACAAAAACATATATTCGGGGCGTCAACCTTCATGAGGCAACAGAAGAACTGGCAAAGTACAAGCAGCTGGTTTCCTTCAATGGTGCGCGTTTTGATCTTCCTTTTATCGAACATGAATTTCCGGGATTTTTCAATCACCTGCACATCGACCTGATGTATCCTTTAAAAAATATCGGATATAGCGGGGGTCTTAAGAAAATCGAATATTCACTCGGGATAAGAAGAAGCGAAGAAACAGAGGGCATATCCGGTCTTGATGCCGTGCGTTTGTGGAATAAATATAAAAAGGGGAATGATGAAGCCCTGGAAGTGCTTATCAAGTACAACAAAGAAGATGTTGAAAATCTAAAGACTATTATTGAAATGACTTATCAGAAAATGGTGGACAACGAGGTTGCACCAAAAGACAGAAAGTGTGCTAATGTTGTATCAAATAAGACCATATAGAAGTTTTCCTGCCACAAATAACAAAACGAGAGCAAATAAATTGCTGATACCTTTGGATGAAACGCGCTTGAAAATTATTTTTGAACCTATCTGCGCGCCTGCAAAAGCAGCTAATCCTGCATAAAATAATACTCTTATATCCAGCGTCTGGGTTCCAAAAAGGAGATGCCCCGCAAACCCGGAAAATGAAGTAAATGTTATAATAAATGCAGAGGTTGCAGCAGCGTTTTTTACCTCCAATCCGATAATCAGAAGAAGAGGTACTATAAAAGTGCCTCCGCCAATACCTACCAGAGAGGAAATTATTCCAAAAATAAAGGCCAGGCCTGCCCCGATCAAAATCTTCTTATTTTCTCCATCTTTGACCATGAAGCCAATATTGTCAAAAAAAAATATACGCAAAGCTGCGATCAAAAGTATGACTGAAAGCAGTATGATTATAATCCTGGTTCCTACCCTGGATGCAAGATATGAACCGATAAGAGCGCCTGCTATTGACGTTAAAATCAGAGGATAAGCTATTCTTTTATCCACCAGTCGTTGTTTCAAATAAGTAATTGAAGCCGATGCTGTGGTTATCATGTTCAATAAAAGCGCCATAGGGATTGCCGCAAGAAGTGGAATGCCCATCCAGAAAAAAAGAGGTGTGTAAATGATCGCCCCTCCAAGCCCCAGTATGGAGAAAAGGACAGCGATCATGAATGCAATTACAATGACAGGGATTATATCCATATTTGATCATAAACACATCGAAGGATTAATAATGCTTGGAAGAAACATTTAAGTTTAAGAGAAACATTTAGTTCGTAAGGATACAAATGAATAAAAAAAATCGTTTATTATTTGGTGTTGCGATCGTTGTTGTTTTATTAGGATACCTCTTTTTTTCCTCAGGAACCTCGAAAGTATATGAGGTCAGTGAAGCGGTAGCGGCGCGGGAAACTTTTGACGGAAAACCTCCAATTACCGTTAATGGCACACTAATACCCGGAACTGACAACTGGAACCCGTTAACTAATACCCTCACATTTAAAATGACCGACGGCATTGCAACAATGGATGTCGTATATATTGGCGACAAACCCAACATGGCAGCAGAGGCGGTAAGTATCCAGGCCATAGTTACAGGGCAATTCAAGAACAATGTATTTGAAGCCTTCAGGATGCTGACCAAATGTCCTTCAAAATATGATGGCGGTCCTGTTGCTACACAGGGCAAATGAAGATTTGATTTTCTTTTTTTTTTTAGGATTTGTATATAGTTGGTCATCATGCCTATACACAGGTTTCATGAAACATTAATGGATAGGTGAGGAACCAAAAAATAGTTTTTTGGATAGGATAGGAGGTTCCTCTAATGCTAAATACATGTGCTACATTTAAATCAATTTTCCATGATTATACCCAAATATTTACCAATTCATCCAAAAAACAAAAATAGGAATAAATGAATATCACATCCGGAACCCATGGACAAGATGACACCTGCGATGAAGCAGTATTACGAGGCAAAGGAAAAGCATAATGATGCACTCATTTTTTTCAGGATGGGTGATTTCTATGAGTCTTTTGGCGATGATGCAAAAGTAATCGCGAAGGAACTTGAAATAACACTCACATCAAGAGGCAGGGATAAAGAAGGCCAGGATATGCCTCTGGCCGGGATACCACATCATGCTATTGATTCATATCTTCCAAAACTTATAAAGAAGGGATATAAGGTAGCAATATGCGAGCAGCTTGAAGACCCGAAAAAAGCAAAAGGAGTTGTAAAAAGAGGAGTTGTCAGGGTCATCACTCCCGGAACTGTCATTGACTCATCTCTTATTTCCGACCAATCCAATAATTACCTTATGGCAGTTTCCGGTGAAGGTACGCAATTTGGGGTATCGTTTCTTGATGTTAGTACGGGCGAATTCCTGACCACCCAGTTTTCAGATAATAGTTCATACGATAAAATAATAAGCGAAGCTTCCCGGATGCATCCTGCTGAGTGCATACTTGCTCCCGCGCTTTTTGAAAATATGAAATTGACCCAGAGATTGAGGCAATCCGGTTTCGTTCTTAACAAATTCGACAATGAAGCTTTTAACACAAAAAACGCACGTGAGCAGCTTCTAAAACATTTTGGGATAATGACCCTTGAAGGTTTAGGATGCGAGAAACTCGATCTTGCGATCGCAGCTTCCGGAGCTGCCCTTGTTTATGCAAAAACAACCCAGATGAGGGACTTGAATCACATCCGGACAATGAGAACTTATTCCGAAAATGAGTTCATGGTACTTGATTCCATAACGCTGAGGAATCTTGAGATCATACAGAACATCCGGGGCGAGGGGGCACGATCCTTATTATCTGTCATTGACCGCACAAAAACACCCATGGGGGGACGTCTGATCAGGAAATGGCTGCTTTTGCCCTTGATCTCTGTTAGTAAAATTACAGAAAGACTGGATTCCATTGATGAAATTGTCAAAAAAACCCTTTTGCGGTATGATCTGCGCTCCCAGCTCTCGCGAATACGAGACATAGAACGACTTATCGGTCGTATCGTATATGGCAACTCGAATGCCCGTGATTTAATAGCGCTTAAAATTTCACTTCTTTCAATACCTGAGATCACAGCTTCCCTTAAAGAAAACGGTGTAAAATCAGGGCTTTTGCCGGGTATATCAGAAAGGCTGGGCGATCATAAGGATATAGTAGAGCTGATTGGAAGGGCCTTTGTTGATGACCCGCCCGTTAGCGTTCGCGAAGGCGGCATGGTAAAGGAAGGATATAATGAAAAGCTTGATGAACTCAAGAAAATGTCCCTTCATGGAAAAGACTGGATCGCTGAAATGCAGCAGAAAGAACGAGAAAGGACAGGTATAAAATCCCTTAAGATAGGATACAATTCCGTATTCGGATATTACATCGAGGTCACAAAAACAAACCTCTCACAAGTTCCTTCAGATTATATAAGAAAACAAACAACTGCAAACGGCGAACGCTTTTACACCCCTGGACTCAAGGAAAAAGAAGTGATGATACTTTCTGCCGATGAAAAACGAACGGCGCTTGAATTTGAACTCTTCACCGAGATCAATTATTTCATTGCAGGAAGGTCGAAAGAATTGCAGATCACGGCGCAGGCTCTCGGAGAACTGGATGTCATCACGAACCTTGCGCAAATGGCCGTGGATAATAAATACATAAGACCCGAAATAAATGATGGCTGCAATGTTCTGATAAGGGATGGAAGGCATCCTGTGGTAGAATTTGCTATTCCAGGCGGCTTTGTCCCGAATGATACACACATGGATTGCCAGGATAACCAGTTCCTGCTCCTGACAGGGCCAAACATGGCTGGAAAATCCACATACATGAGGCAGACGGCGCTAATAGTTATAATGGCACAAATTGGCAGTTTTGTGCCCGCGTCTTTCGCTTCTATCGGGCTTGTTGACCGGATATTCACCCGCGTAGGGGCATTTGATGACCTCGCCAGCGGGCAGAGCACTTTTATGATAGAGATGGTGGAACTTGCAAATATCCTTAATAATTCCACACCCAGGAGCCTTATTCTGCTTGATGAGATCGGAAGGGGCACAAGCACCTATGATGGTTACAGCATAGCAAAAGCCGTTGTTGAATTCATCCATAACAAAGAACGTGTGGGTGTGAGGTCGCTTTTTGCAACCCATTATCACCAGCTAACTGCCATAAGCAGTGTCCTGAAACGGGTGAAAAATTATCACGTGGCCGTTAAAGAAGAAGGCAATGACCTTGTATTCCTTCGCAAAATCATTCCCGGCGCTACAGATAAGAGTTACGGTATCCATGTAGCAAGGCTTGCAGGCGTCCCTTTGAAGGTAACGCAGAGAGCAAAGGAGATCTTAAAAGAGATGGAGAACGAAAGTTCCATCGGCAGCAGGGGAAAAGACAGCGCCAGGTATACACAGCTCATGCTTTTTGATACGGATAATGCTGCAAAAGAATCGCCGGTCGTTGGGGAACTCAAGAAACTTGATGTGGACGCAATGACGCCGCTTGAGGCGCTGAATGCGCTGGCAGGACTCAAGAAGAAGGCATCGCAAGAGTAGTGGTCGCAGAATTCAAGAAATATGTTCATTCATGGGAATTATTTCACGCGACAATATAGTTGGATTTGAATTTATTTACCGCATCTGCGAGTTTTTCTCCCATTTCAATAGCATTTGCTTTATCTGCTTCTCCCGGCATACCTTTAACCGCCAGACCTGGTTTGATGAACTGGGGATTTAATAAGCTTGCAAATTTTTCCAATGATGCAAGCGCAGCAACCTGCCTTCCCTGTCCTGTTGTAAAAAGTAATACAGGTTTGCCACTTATTTTTTCTTTTCGTAGATAGAGTTCCTCAAAGAGATTTTTAATTTCCCCTTCCATATACTCGGTAGCAGAATGTGAGCCAAAAGCATAACCATTGGCTGAAACCACATCATCTGGTTTGACGTCCCTTGCCCTCTTCACATCAACTGCTATACCCTCCACTTTTCTAATCCCTTCTGCGATTACCTGCGCAAGTTTTTCAGTACTCCCTGTTCCAGAGGCATAAGTTATTAGAATTTTTTTATTATTAACCACAAGATCATCTCCTGTTATGATTATATCTGGAATAATGATACAGGAACTATAAACACTTTTTCTTCGACTCCGCACTATGCAAAAAGCTCAGCAGGGAAGAATGATATGCCTGGAGAGATAGATAAGAAAAGGGAGATGAATTAATGAGTTCCATTGGAAAAGAATTTATGGAAAAAACAAAGTTCCAGTATCTTGACAGGTCTGACCAATCCAATCACTTACCTGCGCCTTTATTGGAGAGAGAATATGATGCGTCAAAACCAGTAATAGATCTTCCAGGTCATGAAAAAATCAAAATAAGAAGTTTTGACTTGAGGCAGGCCATTGAAGGTCGAAGAAGTATACGCAAGTATTTACAGGAACCATTAACAATTGAAGAACTGTCATATTTATTGTGGGTTACACAGGGAGTGGTTCAGGTCACCCATGGTGCAACTTTCAGGAATGTGCCTTCTGCAGGTGCAAGGCACGCTCTTGAAACGTATCTGCTCATCAATAATGTCAATGATGTTCCAAATGGTATTTACAAGTTTTTGGCTGTCGGTCACAAACTGGTGGAAATAAACTTGCAGCCCGGCATAGCTGATAGGGTCGCTGAAGGCTGTTTAGGACAGGACTTTATCCTGAAAAGCGCTGTTACTTTTATCTGGACAGCAGATACTTACAGAATGAAATGGCGGTATGGTGACAGAGGATACAGGTATCTCCACCTTGATGCAGGACATGTCTGCCAGAACCTGTACCTGGGCGCAGGCTCTTTAGATTGCGGTGTATGCGCCATTGCAGCTTTTTCAGATGATCATATGAACGATCTGCTGGAGCTTGATGGAGTGGAACAATTTGTAATATATATTGCAACTGTGGGGAAAAAATAAATAACAAAAGAGCCTATAAATTCTTGAATATTACAAGGTGATAATATAACCAGAATAAAAGAGCTGATGGATGTCGCTGCCGGTATTCCTGACGCGGTTGAACGTTCACGAAAATACAAAAATATTGTGGGGTTGCTATCACAGGAAGCGGTGCGTTCAAACGATCAACAGCATATTGAAGAAGCATTGAAAATAGCGGGAATGGTGACTGATGACCCATCCAAAGCTTATGTTGAGATCATCCGCGCGATTGCAGGAATGAAACGAAAAGATAAAAATAGGTTCGATGAAGCTGTAAAAATTTCGGAGAGTATCGATAACAACCTTGATCTTTCCGTGGCTCTGCATGAAATCGTGGTTGGGTTTGGAAGATACAGCATTGAAAACAAAGATGAAATTA
>Ga0066794_10000161_pt1 | contig 11952 bp, 11 predicted proteins | sample PersoiDNA2013190_FD_70945 | JGI IMG/M metagenome (GOLD analysis project Ga0066794, IMG submission 70945) | Permafrost soil microbial communities from the Arctic, to analyse light accelerated degradation of dissolved organic matter (DOM) -... | ecosystem: Environmental > Terrestrial > Soil >... | reverse complement strand
GCGACCGGGAACCTCACGGTGGCGAGGGCCGCCGAGGTCGCTGCCACCGGGGTGGACTACCTGTCCGTCGGTGCGCTGACCCACTCCTCGCCGATCCTCGATCTCGCGCTCGACCTGGTCGAGCGCACCCTCCCGGCACCCTCGTGACTCGGTAGCCTGGTGCGGTGAGCACCACTGATCCCAGCAGGCCGGCCGGCACCCTCGGACAGCCGGCCGACGTCGCGTCTTACGCCGAGGCGGCCGCCGACCTTCCCGAGCAGATCCTGGTGCGCCGGGCGAAACGCGAGCGGATCCTCGAGCGTGGCGAGCAGGCATACCCGGTCTCGGTGCCTCGCACGCACACGATCGCCGAGGTCCGGGCCGCCCACGGCGAGCTCGAGATCGGCGAGGAGACGGACGTCGTCGTCGGTGTCGCGGGTCGGGTCGTGTTCCTGCGCAACACGGGCAAGCTCTGTTTCGCCACCGTGCAGGACGGCGAGGGGAACCGGCTGCAGGTGATGTTCAGCCTTGCTGCCGTCGGGGAGGAGTCGCTCGCCGCGTTCAAGGCCGACGTCGACCTCGGTGACCACCTGTTCGCGCACGGACGGGTCATCTCGTCGCGCCGCGGCGAGCTCTCGGTGTTCGCGGACTCGTGGCAGCTGGCCGCCAAGGCGATCCGGCCGCTGCCGGTGCTGCACAAAGATCTGTCCGAGGAGTCGCGGGTTCGCCAGCGGTACGTGGATCTGATCGCTCGCCCAGCCGCGCGTGAAACGGTCCGGCTGCGCGCGGCCTTGATGCGTTCGCTGCGAGAGGTGTTGGACCGGCGTGGGTTCCTCGAGATCGAGACGCCGATGTTGCAGACCATTCACGGTGGTGCCGCGGCGCGACCGTTCGTCACGCACATGAACGCGTTCGACATCGAGTTGTACCTGCGGATCGCACCGGAGCTGTTCCTCAAGCGCGCGGTCGTCGGCGGGGTGGAGCGAGTCTTTGAGATCAACCGCAACTTCCGGAACGAGGGCGCAGACTCCACGCATTCGCCGGAATTTGCGATGCTCGAGGCATACGAGGCCTACGGCGACTACAACACGATGGCGGCACTTACGAGGGATCTCGTCCAGGGTGCCGCGATCGACGTGCTCGGGGGCACGACCGTGACGCTCCCGAACGGAACCGAGTACGAGCTCGGTGGCGACTGGGCGGATCTCTCGCTCTACGACTCGTTGTCCTCGCGGCTGGGCGAAGTGGTCACGCCGGGGACGAGCCTGGCCGAGCTGGAGCGCTGGGCCGAGAAGCTCGACGTGGCGATCGATCCGGGGCGCGCCAGCCACGGCAAGCTCGTCGAGCAGCTGTGGGAGACGCTCGTCGGCCACCACCTCGACGCCCCGACCTTCGTGCGCGACTTCCCGGTCGAGACCTCACCGCTGACCCGTGACCACCGGACCACGCCCGGGCTGGTGGAGAAGTGGGACCTGTACGTCCGCGGCTTCGAGCTCGCGACGGCGTACTCCGAACTGGTCGACCCGGTGATCCAGCGGCAGCGCTTCGAGGCGCAGGCGCTGCTCGCCGCGGCCGGCGACGAAGAGGCGATGCGGGTCGACGAGGACTTCCTGACCGCGATGGAGTACGCCATGCCGCCGAGCGGCGGGATGGGCATGGGGATCGACCGCTTGCTCATGGCGCTGACCGGCCTCGGAATCCGCGAGACGATCCTGTTCCCACTCGTCAAGCCCAGCCACTGAGCACGACGTAGGATCACCAGGGTGAACCTCGCCGTCCAGATTCTCGCCGGACTTCTACCGTCGGTCGGCGTCGGATTCTTGTTCTTCATCGTGATCCGCTCCCTCGTGCAGGCCGACCGGCGCGAGCGGATGGCCGCGGCGAAGCTCGACGCCGCCGAGGGTGCGCGAGAAGTCAAGCATTCCTGAGCGTCGTCCCGCGACCTCCGCGCTGGCTTCCTCCCTCCTTTGTTGCGCCGATGGCTTTGGTGCGGCAGAATTCGCATGCGATGATTCATACGTGATCGCCCGATCACATGTATCGGGTGGACGGGAGAGGGAAACATGGCACAGAAGGTACAGGTCATTCTTGTCGACGATCTCGACGGCGGAAGCGCCGCAGAGACGGTCACGTTCGGCTTGGACGGAGTCTCCTACGAGATCGATCTGTCCAAGGCGAACGCGGCGCGGCTGCGTGAGTCCCTGGCAGCGTGGGTCGGTCACGCGCGACGTGTCGGTGGTAGGGCGAGCCGTGGTCGGCGCGTCGGTGCCACTCGCGGCGGTAGCTCGAGCTCCGCGATCCGTGACTGGGCACGCGCTCAGGGCCAGCAGGTCAGCGAGCGCGGACGTATCTCCGCGCGGGTCAAAGCTGCCTACGACGCGGCCCACTAGGCGCGTCAGCTCCTGACAGGTTCGGGAGATGAAGGGCGGGACCGTGGCATGCCACGAGTGACCGTTGCATTCGAAACGAAGAACGGATCGACAGCCGAAGTTGCTGGCTGGATTGCGGCGCGCCTGCGCGAGCACGACCTCCAGGTCGAGCTCGCGCAGGCCCGCACTGCGACGATCGGTGACCGCGGCTCTCGACCCGATCTCGTCATCCCGGGCGGAGCGATCTACCCCGGCCACGGCGTCGGACTTCTCCACCTGGACCTTGACCGACCAGTGGTACCCGAACAACGTCGAGAACCAGACCTGGGTTCCGTACCCGGGTGACGCCGGGCTGACGGGGTTCGTGATCGACTCCAGCCGCAACGGCCAGGGCCCTTGGGTGGGCAACGAGGACTGGTGCAACCCGCCGGATCGGGGACTCGGCCTGCGGCCGACGTCGAACACCGGTGTCCCATTGATCGACGCCTACCTGTGGGTCAAGATCCCGGCTGAGTCGGACGGCTCGTGCACCCGCGGGACCGCCGGTCCCGGCGACCCGGTGCGCGGCATGGTCGACCCGGCCGCGGGCAAGTGGTTCCCACAGCTGGCGCTCGAGCCGGCGCACAATGCCACGCCGCCGCTCAAGACCGGCTGGCCGTGGGGTGGTGGGCACTGACCTGAGTGCGGCGCGGCTCACTCGGGCCGCCGCCTGAGTCGTGGGGGGCACCGCGAGGCGCCCCACCCACGACCATGTCAGTGCGGCTGCCGGGCGGTGAGCTCGCGGACCGCGGCGTACTGCTCGCGGACCACCGGGGTCGCTGCGGCCGAGTAGACCTGGACCGTCGCGGCATCCCAGCGTGGCGGTTCCGCACCGCCGGCGAGTGCCCAGGCGGCCTGCCGCGCGGCGCCGTCGGCGACGTACTCGCCGGGCGGTGGGACGTGCACGTCCAGGCCCAGCACTGCCGGCGCGATCCGGCGGACCGCTTCGGACTGCGCGCCACCGCCGATCAGCCAGATCCGCTCGACCGGGACACCCTGCTCTCGCAGCGCGTCGAGGCCATCGGCGAGGAGGCAGAGCATGCCCTCGATCGCGGCCCGCGCCAGGTGGGCCTGGGTCGTGTTCGCGAGCCGCATGCCGTGCAGGGCGCCGGTCGCATCCGGCTTGTTCGGAGTCCGCTCGCCCTCCAGGTACGGCACCAGGACCAGCCCGCCGGCGCCGGCGGGCGCGCTCAGTGCGAGGCGGCCTAGCTCGGCGTAGTCGGTCCCCGTCATGCGAGCGGCGGCGTCGAGCACGCGCGAGGCGTTCAGGGTGCACGCGAGCGGTAGGTACCGCCCGGTCGCGTCGGCGAAGCCGGTGACCAGGCCGGACGGGTCCGCCGTCGGCACCGGGGAGACGGCGGAGACGACGCCCGAGGTGCCGATCGAGATCGCCACGTCGCCGCTTGTCATTCCGAGGCCGAGGGCCGCCGCCGCGTTGTCACCCGCGCCGGCACCGAGCACGACACCGGACGGCGTGCGCCCGGCCCGCGCGTTGGCCTCGACGACCCGCGGCAGCACGGCGTCGTGCCCGAGGGCCAGCTCGAGCAGGTCGTGCCGGTAGGCGCCGGCGGCGGCGGAGTAGTAACCGGTGCCGGAGGCGTCCGAGCGGTCCGTGGTCAGTGCGTCGAGCGAGCCGGGGCCGGACGGCTGTCCGGCGAGGCGCCAGGTCAGCCAGTCGTGCGGGAGGGCGACCGCCGCGACGCGGGCCGCGTTCGCGGGCTCGTGCTGGGCGAGCCAGCGCAGCTTGGTGACGGTGAACGAGGCCACCGGCACCGAACCGATCGCCCGGGCCCAGGCCTGACGACCCGCCGCGGCGTCACCGTCGCCGAGCTCGCGGATCAGGTCCTCCGCGGCCTGCGCCGAACGGGTGTCGTTCCACAGCAGCGCCGGTCGGACGACTGCGCCGTCGGCGTCGAGCACGACCATCCCGTGCTGCTGGCCGCCGACGGCGAGCGCCGCGACGTCGGCCAGGCCGCCGGCCTCGGCCAACGCCACCTGCAGCGCCGACCACCAGTGGTCCGGGTGGACCTCGGTACCGTCCGGGTTCGGGGCGCGGCCCGAGCGCACGAGTGCGCCCGAGACCGCGTCCCGGATGACGACCTTGCAGGACTGCGTGGACGAGTCGACACCTGCGACGAGTGGCACGAGCGAGCCGGTCAGCGCGCGCCGAGCAGGTGCTCGGTGGCGAGCTGGTTGAGTCGGACGAAACCGTAGGAGCGTTCCGCGGCCTTGTCGGGATCGAAGTCCTCGAAGGCGCTCCGGTCCGCGAGCAGGTCGGTGAGCGACTCGCCCGCGGCCAGGGTCGGCACCGCGAGCTCGGCGACCAGTGAGGTGGCCAGTGCCGCCTGCACCTCGGGATCGGCGCGGAATGCGGTGGCCCGCTCCTTGAGCAGCAGGTACATCTGCATGTTCGCCGCGGCCGACGCCCACACGCCGTCGTAGTCCTCGGTGCGGGACGGCTTGTAGTCGAAGTGGCGCGCGCCGTCGTACCTGGGGCCGCCGCTCGGGAAGCCGTTCTCGAGCAGGTCAACGGTGAAGAACGCGGAGGCGAGGTCACCGTGACCGAAGACGAGGTCCTGGTCGAACTTGATGCTCCGCTGACCGTTCAGGTCGATGTGGAAGAGCTTGCCGGCCCACAAGGCTTGTGCGATCCCGTGCACGAAGTTCAAGCCGGCCATCTGCTCGTGCCCGGTCTCCGGGTTGAGGCCGACGATGTCGCCGTGCTCGAGCTCGGCGATGAACGCGAGGCCATGACCGACGGTCGGCAGCAGGATGTCGCCGCGCGGCTCATTCGGCTTGGGCTCGAGCGCGATCTTGATGTCGTAGCCCTTGGCCTTGATGTACGACGCGACGGTGTCGACGCCCTCGCGGTACCGGTCCAGGGCCGCCTTGATGTCCTTCGATCCGTCGTACTCGCTGCCCTCGCGGCCGCCCCACATCACGAAGATGCGGGCGCCGAGGTCGGCGGTCAGGTCGATGTTCCGGAGCAGCTTGCGCAGCGCGAAGCGGCGGACCGAGCGGTCGTTGGAAGTGACGCCGCCGTCCTTGAAGACCGGGTGGCTGAAGAGGTTCGTGGTGACCATCTCGACGATCATGCCGGCGTCGGCGAGGGCGGTGCGGAACTCGGCGATGATCCGGTCCCGGGTCGCGGCGTCGGAGCCGAACGGGACGAGGTCGTCGTCGTGGAAGGTTACGCCCCAGGCGCCGAGCTCGCCCAGCCGGCGGACCGCATCGATCGGGTCGAGCGGGGCCCGGGTCGCGTCGCCGAACTGGTCTCGGGCCTGCCAGCCGATCGTCCAGAGGCCGAATGAGAAGTGATCAGCGCGAGTTGCGACGGGGGGCATAGCGGCTCTCCTTGACTAGAATTTGTATTATTGCTGAACTTATGCCCGCGAGGCGCTAAGGTCAAGGCCATGTCGCAAGGGCACAGCGTCACGCGCAAGGTGGCGCGCGGGCGCGGCGTACATGGCGCGGATCCGAACGCCGCGGCCCGCCAGGGAAGCCTGCGCGAGCACAACCTCACCCTAGTGCTGCGCCACATCCTCGACGCGGCGGCACCCCCGTCCCGGGCCGATATCGCCGTCGCGACCGGATTGACCCGCGCGACCGTGTCCGTGCTGGTCGACCGCCTGTTCCAAGCCGATCTGATCCGTGAGCTCGAGCCGGTCACGCCACAGCGAGCAGGCCGTCCCGCGATCCCGCTCGCGCCCGCCTCCGGCACCCTCGCGGCGCTCGGTCTCGAGGTCAACCTGGACTACCTGGGCGGGTGCGCCCTCGACCTCGCCGGAGCGTGTGTCGCCGACCGGATGGTGACGGGGGACTTCCGGCACAGTGACCCGCACGCGGTCCTCGCCAGTATCGCCGCTCTCGCTGCCGAGGTCGTGGTGGAGCTGCGCGACGAGGGCGTGCGGGTCGTCGGCGCCTGCCTCGCACTGCCGGGCATCGTCGACACCAGGAGAGGCCCGCTGCGGAACGCTCCGAACCTCGGCTGGCGCGATCTGGACGTCGCCGCGATCCTGCGGGAGCACGCTGTCTTCGATGCCATCCCGCTGCGACTGGCCAATGATGCGAACCTCGCATCGAGGGCCGAGGCCAGTGCCGCCGGTGACGAGGAGACCTTCATCTACCTATCGGGCGACATCGGCATCGGGGCAGCGATCGTGATCGACGGCGAGGTGTTCCGCGGTCGGCATGGCTGGAGCGGCGAGATCGGCCACACCGTCGTGGACCCGAGCGGGCCACGCTGCAGCTGCGGGGCCTCCGGATGTCTTGAGCGCTACGCCGGCAAGGACGCGTTGATGGTCGCCGCGGGACTGTCCACGGATCTGCCGATCGGTGCTCTTGTCGAGGCCGCGGAGCGCGGCGACGCGCTCGCGCTGCGGTCGATCGCCGAGGCCGGCCGCGCCCTCGGCGTCGCGCTCGCCAATGTCGTCAACCTGGTCGACGTCGACCGCGTCGTCCTCGGCGGGATCTACGCGCGGCTCGAGCCGTACCTGTTCAGCCACGTGATCGAGCAGCTCCGGACGCGCGTGCTCTCCGCACCGTGGGCGACCGTCGAGGTGCGCGCGGCGAGGGTCGTCTCGCGGGCCGCGATGTTCGGTGGCGCCCAGGCCATGCTGCGCCGGCTGATAGCGGACCCCGCGTCCTGGGTGGACCGCGAGCAGGTGTCCGCGACCACCTAGACTCGGCCCGTGTCAGGGACGAGGTCGTACTGGGTGGGTACCTACCCGGCCGCGGGCGCCGGAACCCCGGTCGGCCAGGGTGAGGGCATCTGGCATGTTGAGCTCGCGTCGGACGGGAGCGCCGTGGACGCCGCGCTCGCAGCCGTAACCCCGGCGCCGTCCTTCCTGGCGCGGCACCCGGAACGCCCTGTCCTGTACGCCGTGAACGAGATGGCCCCGGCCGGCCGGCTGAGCGCGTGGGCGATCGGGCCCGGCAGCACCCTCCGCCCGCTCGGCACAGTGTCGAGCGGCGGCGGCGATCCCTGTCATCTGCTGGTTCACCCGGCGGGTCGCGCGCTGTACGCGTGCAACTACGCCTCCGGCACCGTTGCCACGGTCCTGTTGGAGCCGGCCGGCGGCTTCGACCCGATGGCCCTCGAGCGCGGCGAGCCGACGGTGGTCCTCGGGCACCACGGCACCGGACCCGAGCGTGCGCGACAGGAAGGCCCGCACGCGCACTTCGCGGCGTTCGCGCCATCGGGACGCTGGGTCCTGGTCGTCGACCTTGGCACCGACGAGCTGCGGCGGTATCGGGCCGAGCCCGACGGGCGTCTCGTCGCCGACGGGATCGCCGCTCGCCTGCCCGCGGGAACCGGGCCGCGCCACCTCGCCTTCGGCCCGCGCGGGGCCCTGTACGTCGCCGGCGAGCTGGCTGTGACCGTGCACACGCTCCGCTGGGACGACGCGTCCGGCACCGCGAGCCACGTCCAGGTCCTGCCGGCGTGCGGCACCGGCCTGCGCAGCGGGCACCGAGTGCTACCGGCGCTCATCGGGCTGGCGGGCGGGCGGCTCTACCTCTCGGTCCGCGGCGCGGACGTCATCGCGGTGTTCGAGGTGTCCGAGGACGGTGCGCTGCGGCCCTCGGCCGAGGTCGACTCGGGTGGCACCTGGCCACGGCACTTCGCGGTCGAGGTCGGTCGGATGATCGTCGCGAACCAGACCGGCGGCGGCCTGGCCGCGCTCGCGCTGGGCGAGCCGCGTTCCGCCGACGGGCACGCGCCGGCGGAGCATGCACAGGCCGGAATTCCCACGGTGCTCGGACGGTTGGACCTGCCGAGTCCCGCGTGCGTGATTGCCGAGCAGTCGGCATGACGGCGGGCGGAGGAGGAGGGTGATGGGTCCCTGGCAGCCGCGCATCGCGATGCTCTCGGTGCACACTTCCCCGCTCGACCAACCCGGGACCGGCGACGCGGGCGGCATGAACGTGTATGTCGCGGATCTCGCGCGCGCCCTCGCGCGGCGCGGTTCGGAGGTCGAGATCTTCACCCGCGCGACATCCTCGAGCCTCGCCGAGAGCGTCGAGGTCGGCGACGGAGTCACCGTGCGGAATATTTCCGCGGGACCGTTCGAGGGGCTCGCGAAGAACGACCTGCCCGGTCAGCTGTGCGCCTTCACCGCCGGTGTGCTGCGGGCCGAGGCGGGCCGGACCGAGGGCTGGTACGACGTCGTCCACTCCCACTACTGGCTCTCCGGCCACGTCGGCTGGCTTGCCGCGGACCGCTGGGATGTCCCGCTGATGCACACCATGCACACGATCGCCGCGGTGAAGAACGCCTCGCTCGCGCCGGGCGACGAGCCGGAGCCGGCGGGCCGTCTGATCGGCGAGCAGCAGCTCGTCGACGTCGCAGACGCCCTGGTCGCGAGCACCGACGACGAACGCGCCGCCCTCGTGCAGCACTACCAGGCCGACCCGAGCCGGGTGTTCGTGGTCCCGCCCGGGGTGGACCTGGCACTGTTCCAGTCCGAGTCCCACACCCGGGCCCAGCTGCGTCGTCTGCTGGGCCTGCCGGAGTCGGGCCACTTGGTGCTGTTCGCCGGCCGGGTCCAACCCCTCAAGGGACCCGATGTGCTGGTTCGCGCTCTCGGCGTGCTGGCTGCGACCGGGCGCGAGGTGCCGCACCTCGTCGTCCTCGGCGGTCCCAGCGGGCGGCCGACTGCAGTCCGCGAGCTGCAAGCCCTAGCCGAGACGCTCGGCGTCGGGCATCGGGTGACGGTCCTGCCGCCGGTGGCGCGGACCGAGCTGGCCCGCTGGTACCGCGCCGCGGACCTGGTCGCCATGCCGTCGTACAACGAGACCTTCGGGCTGGTGGCCGCCGAGGCGCAGGCGAGTGGGACGCCGGTGATCGCGGCCGCGGTCGGTGGCCTGCGCACCGTGGTCGAGCACGGCCGGACCGGGCTGCTCGTCGACGGTCACGACCCGGTGGTGTGGGCGGACCGGCTCGCCGAGCTGCTCGCGGACGACCTTCGCCGCCTCAACCTCGGGGTCGAGGCTCAGCGCCGCGCGGAGCGGTTCAGCTGGGACGCCGCCGCGGACGCGATGCTCGACGTCTACGCCTATGCCGCGTCACGGCGTGGCGCGGTCGCGGCCACCTCGTGACGTAGGTCCCTGCACCCCTGCCGCCACGATGCGGCAGGATTGGAGACATGACCTACAAACTCGTACTGCTACGCCACGGCGAGAGCCAGTGGAACGCAATGAACCTGTTCACCGGTTGGGTGGACGTACCGCTCTCCGAGAAGGGCGTCGACGAGGCCAAGCGCGGCGGCCGGCTGCTGGTCGACGCCGGCCTGCTGCCCGACGTCGTGCACACCTCCGTGCTGAGGCGCGCCATCGCGACGGCGAACCTGGCGCTGGACGTGGCGGACCGGCACTGGATCCCGGTCAAGCGGAGCTGGCGCCTCAACGAGCGTCACTACGGTGCGCTGCAGGGCAAGGACAAGAAGGAGACCCTGCAGGCCTACGGCGAGGAGCAGTTCATGCTCTGGCGCCGGTCGTACGACGTCCCGCCGCCGCCGGTCGAGATCGGCTCGGAGTTCTCCCAGGACACCGACCCGCGCTACGCCGGTGAGCCGATCCCACGGACCGAGTGCCTCAAGGACGTGCTGGGCCGGGCCCTGCCCTATTGGGAGTCCGCGCTCGTGCCGGACCTCCTCGAGGGCAAGACCGTCCTCGTCGCCGCCCACGGCAACTCGATCCGGTCGCTGGTCAAGTACCTGGACGACGTGGACGACGCGACGATCGCCGGGATCAACATCCCGACCGGCATCCCGCTGCTCTACGAGCTCGACGAGAACCTCAAGCCGACGGTCAAGAATGGTCTGTACCTCGACCCCGAGGCTGCGGCGGAGTCGATCAAGGCGGTCGCGAACCAGGGTCGCTGACCGGCTGGACGAGCGCCGGCGCACGACCGCACGACGCATCACGAAGGCCCCCGCCGATCGCCGGCGGGGGCCTTCGTGATGTCCTCGGCTAGATCCGTCTCCGGTCGTCCGTCGCGCCGCCGGTGACCAGATACACGATGCGCCGGGCGATCGAGACCGCGTGGTCACCGAAACGCTCGAGATAGCGCCCCACGAGCGTCACGTCGATCACCTCTTGCGGCGCGCCGCCCCACGCCGGTTCGAGCACGCTGGTGAACGTCTTCGCGTGGAGGTCGTCGAGGGTGTCGTCGTCGGCCTCGATCTGGGCTGCCAGCTCGAGGTCGTGCGTCTCGAGCAGCGTGGTCGTCCGGCGCGCGACGCGGACGGCGGCATCAACCATCTCGGCGAACGTGTGCACCATCGGCCCTGGGACCGCGTTCGCGGGGTAGCGCAGGCGCGCGACCGCCGCGATGTGCTGGGCCAGGTCGCCCATCCGCTCGAGCGAGGCCGTCATCCGCAGCGCCGTGACGACGATCCGGAGGTCCCGGGCGACGGGCTGCTGCTTCACCAGGATCTGGATGCACCGCTCGTCGATCTGACCTTCGAGCGCGTCGATCGCCGCGTCGCCCGCGATGACCGACTCGGCGAGCGTCAGATCCGCCGTGAGCAGTGCCGTCCCCGCGGTCGAGACCGCCGTCTCGACCAAGCGGCTCATGGTCACCAGGTCGTCGCCGAGCTGGGCGAGCTCGGCAATGAAGATCGTCCGCATCGAAACCCTCTCCCGTGGTGTGCGGGCACACCGTCTCACCCGGCAATGAACGGTTCGCGTCCCGGACGTGAACATTGCCCCCGTGCTCCGCGTGCGCTGCGCGAAGGCGTCCGTGCGTACCTTGCGACCCACCGTAGTCTGACACCGTGACCGAGGGGATCCTTCTGGTGGGTGTCGCGCTGGGCGGCATCATGCTCGGCGCGCTGCTCGGTTTCTGGCTGGCGGCGCGCCGACGGGTTCCGCCCGCAGCGACGGCAGAGCTCGCGCCGCTCGACCCCGGCGTCACCGATGTCCTCGCCGTCCTTCGTTCAGCCGCCGTCGTTCTCGACGACGACGACCGCACGGTCCGGGCCAGCGCGGCGGCGCACGCCTTCGGACTCGTCCGGGGCGGCCACCTCGCCCATGCCGAGCTCGAACGCCTCGCCGGCGACGTGCGGCGGACCGGCGTCGTGCACGACGGCGAGTACGAGCTTCCACGCGGCCCGCTCGGTGTCGGCACGGTCGTCCTCCAGGTCCGCATCGCCCGGCTCGGTCAGCACCATGTGATCGTCCTGGCCGACGACCGGACCGAGGCCCGGCGGCTCGAGGAGATCCGGCGCGACTTTGTCGTCAACGTCTCGCACGAGCTCAAGACACCGGTCGGTGCGCTGACCCTGCTGGCCGAGACGGTCGAGGAGGCGGCGGACGACCCCGAGGCCGTGCGGCGGTTCGCGGCGCGGATCCGGGTCGAGGTGACCCGGCTCGCCACGCTCGTCCAGGAGATCATCGAGCTGTCCCGGCTCCAGGTCGCGAACCCGCTGGGCGAGCTGCGGAAGGTAGACCTCGACGCCGTCGTCGCGGAGGCGGTCGACCGGGTCGCGACCGTCGCCGGCGCCAAGGACGTGGCGATCGCGCACGACTCCGCCCCCGGCGCGATCGTCTACGGCAATCGCGA
>Ga0066794_10000159_pt1 | contig 11979 bp, 10 predicted proteins | sample PersoiDNA2013190_FD_70945 | JGI IMG/M metagenome (GOLD analysis project Ga0066794, IMG submission 70945) | Permafrost soil microbial communities from the Arctic, to analyse light accelerated degradation of dissolved organic matter (DOM) -... | ecosystem: Environmental > Terrestrial > Soil >... | reverse complement strand
GACGTCAGAAGAGCCGTGAGTCAGACCCGCCCACCGGGCCATCCTGGCCCCGGCGGCACCGACCGCCACGCCCCTCAAGGAGTCAGACCAACCGGTCCACCCGTCCATAGTGAAGAGCCCCTTTGCATGTCTCCCCATCGACGGGCCGCCAGCGTGTATCGAATCAGACAATCGTGTCCGCCGAAATGGCTCGTTCGGCCCTCCCAGCGTCAGGTCCCGAGATGGGTGAGCGCTGTGGTCAGGAGCCAGTGCTCGGCGGTCGACGTTTCACCGTATCGGCCGGTTCGCTCGACGATTACCGGACCACCCACTGGAGCGACTGCCGGCGAGTCGCTGCCGACGGCCCACGTCAGATCGAAGGTCCCCTCGATTTGGGATGGGTCAGTCACCATCGTGAACCTCGGTCCGACGAGACGCCCGAGTCGCTCCCATCGGTTCGGACTATCGACAACAGCAGTGACTGTCGCACCAGCGCTGGCGAGCAGCAGCCCTGCGATCGGTGCCTTCGAACACAGATCGAGTACCCGTGTCTTGCCGATGGGGTGGAGTCGCCTTCGTACGGCGTCGAGGAACGGGTCGAGGTGCCAACCCTGTCCGAATCGGTGCCCGAGAACCCCTAGTGAGAACGGGACGTCCGCGGACGGCCAGGCATCCTGAAGGCCCTCGAGCAACTCGTTCGCGGCGCGCGTCAGGCCCGCCCACTCGAGGAACTCGACGAGATCGATCTTGGCGAGCCCATCGTCGACGCCGCGGATATCCGCATTCGCGAAGCGCGGACCCGATGCTGCCTGGTCGAAGTCGATGAGTACCAAACCGCCGGTCGGCTGAACGATCAGGTTGCCTGGGTTGAGATCACGGTGGGCGACCCTGCACGCTGCCAGATTGTCAAGCATCTCGTGCAGATCGACTCCGAAGGAAAGCAGTCGAGCCGTGGCGTCATCGCGGTTGGTGCGCAGCCAGGCGTCCAAGGGCTCACCCTCGACGTATTCGTACGCGATCCAGCTGAATGACGATTCGATGCCGTAGCCGATGGCAATGGGGAAGCGTGACGAGCGACCCTGGAGCCGTCGGAGAAGGTGGAACTCGTCCTCCAAGAGAGTCGGTTTGGGGTCGATCCGGTCATGACGTTGCAGCTTGATGATGGAGTTGCCTCGCCGGTAGACAGAACGGGCTCCAGCGGAGAAGGGGGACACAGAGATGAGTTCGGCTGGGGCAGCGAGGAATGCCTCGATGGCTTCGTCCTGTTGATCGCACCGGATCGACTCGAACTCTGTTGTGCACACGAGGATGTGGAGAGACGGACGGGTAATCGTCACATTGAACGGTTGGAGAGACCACGCAGTCGCTGGATCGACGGTGGGATCTGCGACACGATATGGAGCAAGAGAGCAGGTGATTGTCAGGACGAGCTTCGCACCGGGCCCGGACGCCGATGCCACCTCGACGGCCAATACTGCTGGATGAATGGCGAGCTCTTGGATGACATCACAAACCGGCTGAAGGACAACCCGAACGTCATCAGGGCCCCCGTCGGCGTCGGAAGTCACACCGGCTGTGCTGACCCGCCCCACATGGTCGATGAATGACTCAAGAAGTGGACGTGCGGTCGACCAAGGAACAGCGCGCCGGTACCGGTCATCGGATGCGAGACGGATCCATCGTTCCGCGTTCTGGAGATCGGCCCTCTCAACAGATCCTCTTGCGTCGCCGTTCGCAGTCAGGTCGTTGACGAAGTCATGCACGGCAGCACGATCCGGCCCTAGCGCCGCCGTGGCAAATGGTCGAGTCCGTTCGTGCACGTCGTTGTGGAAGAGAATCCAGCCCCGGAACTCGACGCGGCCCCGGAAAGCCAACACGAGTAGCGTGGTCATTGTGAACCACGAGGCGCCGAGCATCGCGCGATCGATGCCTCTGGGGATTCCGCCACTTATGTCGTGTCCGACCACGGCGACCGCGCAGAGAATCGACGAGAGGGCTGCGGCGAGGCCCAAGGCCGCTACCCACAGTGCTGTGGGTGATCGATTCCCGGCGAACCACCAGCGGTTCGAGAGAATTCGGTATGCACCCTGGGCGATCAGGCCAACAACTGAAAGAGACACAAGAAGCGGCCAAGACGCGTGAGGAGCGGAGCGCTTGAGGAGCACCGGGGTGACCGCCCACAGGGCGATGACGGGCCCGAGAGCGGTTCCGAGGCGACCGACGCGGTTCACGGAGTCGGCGCCGACAAACGCGGTTGCTCGTTGAAGAGGAACTTCGTCAGAGCGGCAGCAGCGGGTTCAAGCTCTCCGTCGTTGCGAAAGGCAACGTAGTCCACCACGGGCTGAGACCGGTAGTGGCGAAGCATGGTCAGGTCGTACCACGCGTGGCCCTTCTCAGTGACTTCGTCCTTGCGACTCTCGATCGTCGACCATGAGGCTCGGATATGGATCGTGGTGCAGGGGCGATGAAAGTTCGCGAGCAGGCGCGCGATTCTGGAGAGCCGCGGCTGGTCGCTCTTGCGGTCGACGATCAGAAAATCACCAAGGTAACGATCGAGCACGGTGTGGTCGGACACGATCTTCGGAAGGCGATAGGCCGCTATGGCGTAGGTGAGAGGAGTGAGCATGTTGTCGATCGTCTCGTAGGGCAGCCTGGGCGTATAGCGGTTGGCCTTATAGATCCCTCTGAAGACCAGGCTCCGTCGGTAGGCGTTCATCGCAGGAAGGGTGTCATAGTCCAGTGCCTCGGCGACCGCCCCGCCGAGGCTCGTCTTGCCGCTACCGTCGACACCTACGAGGGCGACTCCGTTCAGCCTCCGATGCTCGAACCAGCGTCGGCGGGCTCTGCCCAGCACACTCTGCCGGCGTGTGATCCTGCCACGCCCCTCAAGCTGCTCGCCGCATCGTCCTCGAAGCTGCTGTTCTGCCGTCCGAATGGCGCTCCGGTCGATCTGCCCAGTGGTCAGAATGCGTTCGAGCGCCTCGGCAAGCACCGGGTGACCGGAGCATCGGTGCAAGAGGCCAGACAGACGCTCGGCGTTGGAGGGGGACGTCGGGTCGCGGTCCATGATGGCAAGGTGTTGGATATACACGGCAGCCTCGAGATCCGCGGGGAGACGTCGCACGGGTCCATCCGTGTCGACTGCGAACCGTGCGACGTCCTCGTACGTGAGATAGGAGCGACCGCCGAAGATTTGCCAGAGTTGTACCCAGAGATCGATTCGAATCGAATGGGCCATGTCCGCGCTGAAGATGGCCACCCCAATCTTGCGTGGTCCGGAACGTTGCAGCCGATAATGAAGGTTCCACTCGGCGGCAACCTCGTCGACGATGTCGAGCATCGTCGGAATCGCGGCAGCAGCCACCAGAAGGTCGACGTCTCCTCGGTCGACACAGCCTGGGCCGAGTTCCGTCTCGCGGAGCAGGACGGCGTCGCCCCCGCGTTCGAGAATGTCGCTGAGCCCCTGGAGGAGCGAGGTGGTCATCATGTCCCTGCTGTCGGTGAGTTGCGCCGGACGACAAGCAGCGCCTTGGTGAGAGCAACCTGCCAGAACGGCGACATTAACACCAGGACGGAACCTCCGGCGAGACCGCCGACGGCTACCGCGACGAGGAGCATCCCGAGATCGCCAAGATGCGAGTCGAGCACAGCGACCGACGTGCGAGCGCCGACGACGATAGCCGGCACCGAGAAGAGGGCGGGCCGGACCGCGACAAGGATCTCTCTGAAGCTGGATCCCGCCATTCGGATCGCAAGGGCCAGTGTGATGGGCAGGTAGATGAGGGTGAAGGGCGCCGTCCGGCCGACTGCCATGGCCAGTGCCTGGCCCGGGGCGCCCCGATCGCCCACGAGGGAGGCTACGACCAGGAAGACTGCGACGTTGACCGCAGCGAGCGACCAGGTGAGCGCGGCCGTCACGCCCGGCCGGCCGGTTGCCTGGAGCAGAGGTCCACAGAGGTTGTTCACCGAACGGGCCGCGGCGAGCACCGTGAAGACCACCAACACCGTAGCCGCGCCCCTCCACTCAGCACCGAGCAACCGGAAGAACAGGTCGCTCACAGCGGCAGCACCGGCCGCCATCGGGATGACCAGTCCAGCGCTGTGGCCCACCGAGTCCCGGAATGTCCGCGCGAGTTCCGCCTTATCGTCCTGTGACCGGGAGAAGGCGGGCAGGGCCGCCAGGGCGACCGGCTGCGACAAGGCATCGACGATGGTCCGGGAGATGCGGAGCGCCATGCGATACAGGCCGACGGCAAGCGGGCCGAAGAAGACACCGATGATGATTGAGTCGAGCTGAGACTGGACGAACGAACCAACCGCTCCGAGAAAGACACGTCTCGAGAACCCGTACAGATCGACGACGGCAGCGCGGGAAAAGCGGAGGCCGGGCCGCCAGGTGCTGAGGGCCCACAACAACACCAAGGCGATCCCCTGGGTCGCGAGCTGCTGCGCCACGAGGGCCCACACGCCGGCGCCGGCAAACGCGGCGATGATCCCGACTGCACCGCCTATGACCGAAGCAGTGTTGGCGCGAAGGGCGAGGGCTTTGAACCTCAGCGACCGCTGGAGCAGCGCCTGTTGAACGACCGTAAGTGCTTGGATGATGATGATCGGCGACATCACCCGCAGCACGCCGGCGAGATCGGGGGCATTGCTGACTTCGGCCCACCAACCCGCCAATGAGAGGGTGCCGACGATTAGCAGCACAGCTGTGGCCATGATCACCCAGAACGCAGCGTCGAGGTGACGGTCGGTGAGCGTCTTCCGTTGAATGATGGTCGTCGTGAGGCCCTGCTCCAAGAAGAGCTGGACGAAGAGGAGGAAGACCGTCGCCAGGGCAACCGTGCCGAAGGCCTCAGGGCCCAGCAGGCCGGCGATCACCAACAGGACGATGGTGCTAATCAATTGGTTCCCGATATTCATCAAGAGCGACCACTTGACGGCATGACCGAACGAGCCGTGCTCGGAGGAGGCTCCAGGCCCGGTCACTGGGGAGATGCCTTGCGCCGCGGGCCGCGATGGGGGGGTGTGGTCACCAATCCGTCGACTCGATCATCCGCGTCACAGAAGAGAAGATCGGAATCTTTGGCTGCTTCGGCGCCAACATTGTGCGCCGCACTTGTGCCACGTCTCTTGCACTCCAGTACCGAGAGGGCGGGCAAGCGATCGCGGAAGGACTCGACCACGGCTCGAGTGTCATCGGTCGATACGTTGTCGACCACGAAGACCTCCCATTGGAAGCCCGCGTCTTGCGCCCCGAGTGCCGTCAACTGCTCGCTGATCAGTGTCGATGCGTTGAGCGCCGGGATGATGACGCTCACGACCGGTTCCGTTCGCGGAGCCCCCTGGTCGCTCACCCGGCAATCCTAGCCCGGATCAATGAGCCATCAAACCTGGGGGGCTTCACTACAGCCCGATTGCGTCAGCGAACTCGCGTGCGCGCACCGTCCAGCTATGGCTTTCGGCGTATGCCATGCGCCGCGCCACAAGTTCAGCGTCACGAGGCCGCGTCAGCGCCTCGTCGGTCGCGCGGGCGAACTCCGCGGGCCGAGAGCACCGGGTGACCAGATCGTCGGGAAGCATCCGCGCGGCTGGTAGGTCGGTGACCACGGCGGCGCGCCCCGCGGCCAGGTACTCCATGGTCTTGAGCGGGAAGCTGCCCCGGTTGAAAGGCGTATCCGTGTAGGGAGTTAGACCGACGGTTATGTGACGCATGTAGGACGGCAGGTCCGGAAAGGGCCGTGCTCCCGTCCACTGGACGTTCTCGCGGGAGATGAGCCTATCCAGTCGCTGGGTGTCAAACGTCAGTTGGCGGGGACCGACCAGGAGGACCGAATGACCGGTTCCAACGACAGCCTCGAGAAGGTCCAGGTCTATCCGGGCGGACATGTGCCCGATGAACCCTGCGATCGGAGAGGGCAGGTGTACGTCAGGAGCCGGCGCCGTCTGGTCGGTGACCGCGAAGGCGTCGGTGTCACACCCATTTGGAACCACCGAGACCGCTCGTGCGATGCCAGACCACTTCTCCGCAAGGATTGGAGAGACGGCAACGACCAGGTCCGCCTGCGCTAACTGTTCACGCTCACGTCGTTCGAGCCAAGCGGGCCGCAGACCCATGAGTTCCGCGCCGGCCACCCAGTCGTCTGTTCCGTAGACCACCTTGAGGTCCGCATCGCAGGCGCCCAGGACGGGGTTGAACGAAGCTGCAACCAAGGCGGAGACCCGACCGCCGAGTTCGGCCACGGCGCGTCTGATCGCCGCCCTCGTCGCCGCGTGGGCGGCGACGCGGATCATGGGACGGCTCACACCCGGGGGAGCCATCGGGGTGAGCCTGGCCACGCCAGGGGCCACCATCCGCAGCCGGGGACCTCGCAGTGCTGGCCGCAGATGGGGCTTGCGGAACGGTGTAAGCCAAGACATCGGTGGGTCGACGAAGAGGACGGGCACACATCGTCCGAGCGCGATCGCGAGGTGCTTCTCGGACATCCAGGGTTCGTCCCATGACATACCCGAAGCGATGACGACCATGCCGTCCCATGAAGCAGGCTCGAGGTCTGAGGAATCGATCATGGCGGGCTCCCGACTTCCGGGGTCGTCGAGGGCGCGATGAAGTCGGAGCGCATCTCTTGTTGGATGTGACGTCGGGTGGTTCGCGACAGTGCCGCGATCGCGCCGAGCGCGAAGAAGAGCACTCCAGCGACCTGCGGGAAGCCGAAGGCATCGAATGCGGCGCACGCCATCGCGGCGACGGCAACCGTAGCCGTGAGCGCGGCGGCCAGGCTCGCTTCGGCCGGAACCGCGGTTGTCCGGCGGATCTTCGTAGCCACGGAGATCCCGGTGATGAACAAGAGAATCAGCGCTGCCACGCCGATGACCCCGGCCTCGATCAAGAGACCGAGGTACTGGTTGTCGAAGATGCGATAGCGGGGGAGAAATGTCGCGTATCCGCGGCCGGTCAGGGGATGCTGGAGAGCATAGTGCAGGGCGATGTCCAAGCTGTCGACTCGCGACTGAGCGCTGCCGTCTCCGGAGATGTTCGTGAAGAGACGACCCATCGTGCCGAGCAGCCCGGGGACGGCCGAGTAGACAGCCAGACCACCGACAGTGAGCCAGAGATAGGCAAAGCGACGTCGGCGCTTCGACCACGTCGGCATGAGTATCCCGAGAACGAGCGCCAGGCCGAGGAACGTCGACCGCGACATCGTGACCGGGATCGCCGCCGCGATCGCAATCACCGGCCACCATCGGAGCACGCGGGAACGCGCGTCGGTGAAGGCAAGGTGCAGGGCCAGTGGCAGAATCATCGTGAGCAGCACGCCGAACTCAATCGGGTGCGTCGAAGTTCCAGAGGCTCTGGCCAGACCATTGCGGCTGAACGCGCTCGTAGGACTCCCGTTCCATGAGAGCCCGGGGATGAGCAACTCTTCGACGAAGGCTCGGTCAGTCACGAACTGGATCACTCCGAGCAGTGCGGCGAGCCCGGTCGCAGCCACGAGCACGCGCATGACTGAGTCGAGTCTCGGCCGCGCGAGAATCCCGTCCGAAGTCAGAACGGTGATCCCGAGCCACGAAACCACGATGAGGAGGCCGCGATCCGCAGCACTCGTCTCGATCGCCTCCATCGGCCTGGTGGCTGCGGCGATGTAGCTCAACAGGATCGCGATGAAGAAGACGGTCGCAGCGATCCGCACTGGATCGATCGGCATCAGCTGAGTCTGGGTGCGATTCAGCAGGGTGGCGAGCCACCAGGCACCAGCAACCAGACCCAGAAGCTCAGCCGGCGACCCGGCCGCACCGAGCGGCGCCACGACGAGGTTGGCCGGGACGAGGATCAGGAGCAGCGTCCAGATGACGAGTAGCGTCGCTCCGTCGAAGCCATATCGGTGCCGTCCGGTTCTCGGCACCCCCATCGTGTTCATCCGCATCTCGATCAGCGGGGCGCCGGGGCGTTCTGGCGGGCCTCGTCAGCACCATCGGATACGAGGTCTGCTCCGCCTGCCACGTCGGGCGTGCGGTCGGGGTCGTCAAGGTCGTTCACGGGCGCGCCGTCGTCATCGAGAGCGGCGCTCACCGCCCCTTCCATGAAGGCCGCCGGGTCCGCGCCGCCGTCCGAGCGACGTCTCATCAAACTGTCCAGCGCACTCACGCCGAAGAGAGTCAGCGCAAGCCCGCCGACGCCCGAGAGAAGCAGCGCTCGGAACTGAGTCTTGTTGTCCACAGTGGGTGTACTGCTGCGTGCGATCTCGACGACGCGAATCTGCTCCGCGGGCGTCACCCCAACCGCGTTCTGGAGGTCGAGAAGCACCTTCGGCACCGTCTCGGCAACCTGTCCAAGCAATGCCTGCGCGCCATCGCTCGTCGTGTCGGTCGCGTCGATCACGACCACAGGTCCTGCGCCGGAGGTGTCTCGGACTACCTCGAACGCGGCCGTGCCGTCCTTGGGCGCCAGGGTGTCGTGCACCGCGCCGGTGCTGACGGCGCGAGCGAGGACGTCCGTCGCAGCCTGGAGGCCGCCGAGGCCAAGGTACGGGTTCGTCGACTTCTCGAGCGCGCTCGCCGGGGGCAGCAGGAGCATCGCGGCCTGGTCCTGATACTGGAGCGGAACGATGCTGTAGACGTACTGGAGCAGGAACGCGGTGGCGACGATACCGAGGAGCCCTGCCCACCATCGGCGTCGCAGCCCCGCTATCAGGTCGGCAAGATCCATCAGCGAGACTCCTCGTGGGAAGCGAACGGGCATCCAGAGTGCGGCCAGGCGGACAGACTACGCTGCCCATCTGGACGGTCGCGACATGCGACATGCGGCGAGTGAGGTGAGGAGAGATCGTGACGATCTGGGAGTTGATGAGGCTCATGCGAAGCCACCCTGTGCTCGTTGCCGTGATGCTGCTCCTCTCGGCTGTCGCCCTGGCTCTGGCGTCGAGACCGGTTGAGGTCTGGAACGGGGAGGTCCGAGTCATCTTCCTCAAGCCGACTTCGAGCCCAGGCAACGCGCTTGCGGCGACGAGCGTCGCGCTCGTCAGCATGGCGGGCATCGTGGCTCGTGATGTTGAGGGGTTCAGCTCGACTCCCCAGACTGTGAACAGCTTTGTCACTCTCGCGAGCCAGGGAGTCGTCACAGGGGTCGAGGTTCGCCAGCGCAATTCTGGTGGGCAATGGGACCACAACTACGAAGATCCTGTACTGAACATCCAGTCGACCGGGCCCACCCGCGAGGTCGCCCAGGCCCAACTCCAGGCAGGCGTCAACTCGGTGATGCGCACCCTGGACGATCTGCAGAATCGCGAGTCCGTACCGACCGATAGTCGCATTCGTGCACGCTTGAGCGCTGGGAACCCGGAGTACACCACTCAGAAGGGAAGTCGCGTTCGGGCCGTGGGTGCGACTGCGCTCGTCTGTGGCCTGATTACTGTCGGTGCGCTCGCGCTGGTGGAACGACGAAGCCAAGGGCTCGGCGCGGTCAGGCTGAGGAGACTTTGGGGACGCCGAGACTCCGTGCTACGGCGCAGACCCGTGCGCCGACCGAGCGTCACCTTTGCACTGGCTCACGCCCCTCGATCGGCCGGTCCTCTCACCCCGATACCGCCACGTCCCCGTCCGCGGCGCGCCCTCCTCCGGATCCTCCCTGATCACACGCGGGCCTCGCCGTGACCACCGTGTCGAACCTTCTGGCTGGACTCGTCGCTTCACCGACGAGGCGACGCGACCATGGGGTGCACCATCGGCTACCTGCGAGCCTGGATTCGCTCGCTGCGACCGTGACCCTCGCGGCCTTCCTAAGTGAAATGCTCACCGGTTGCACGTTCACCGGCGGGACGTCGAGCCCGAGCACGGGCGACGGTCTCGACAGCCGGTCGGAGGCGATCTGTCGCGAGGTGCCAACTGCCGGTGACCAAGGCGCCAGTGCGTGCACGGGCCCTTCGGACAGCGAGCCCGACTCGGCCTCGCTGTCACCACTCCCGGAGAACTCGCGGAGTGGCCGGCCGAGCGCTTCGCCCTCGCCGGTCGCACCGTGGGGCTCAACCGTCAGATGGCCTGGACCGGGCGACACCGGCGTTCCGGCCGGGACGTCGCTGAAGGCGTCCGGTGCGATCACGGTGACGACGCCGAACACGGTGATCGATGGTCTGGACGTCTCCGGGACCGTGACCATCGCCGCGTCCGGTGTGGTGATCAAGAACTCGAAGATCCACGGCTCGGGGACCTACGGGGTATACACGCGGTCCGGAGACGTGACGATCTACGACTCGGAGATCTACGGCTTTGAGAACGGGATCGGGAGTTCCCGCTGGTCGGCCTACCGGGTCAACATCCACGGCACCTACGGCGATGGTGTCAAGCTCGGCTCGAACGTCACGCTGCAAGACTCGTGGATCCATGACCTGACGCCGGCTGCAGAGGCGCACGCCGACGGAGGGCAGATGCAGTCCGGCGTGACGAATCTCGTGGTCCGGCACAACACGATCGACCTCGCCTCGACCAAGAGCGCGAACTCCGCTCTGTTCATCGCCCCCAGCCTTGGCCCGAGCAGCGTTGGCCCAGTGACGATCATCGACAACTGGCTTGACGGCGGGAACTTCACCGTCTTCATCGTGGATGGTGACGACGGCCGCTACTACGTGGAGAACATCACATTGTCCGAGAACAGATTCGGACGGCACGCACGGTACGGTCCATTAAGGGTCAACGTGCCTGCAATCACATCGAACAATGTGTGGGCAGACACAGGCGTGCCGATCAGGAACGTGAAGCGCCCCAGGATCGATCCCACTCCTGTTTGAGGGCTCTTCAGAATCGAGGGTGTGGTTGGGGTCTGAGCCCTCAGCAGTCCCCTGAAGCCGCCGGTCTCCAGGAGTGATCGGGCGATGTAGTGGGTGAGGTTGCGGAAGTCGAGGGCCGAGCCGCGCAGGTGTTCGAGTCGGCCGTTGAATCTCCTATGCCTGTCAAGTCGTGCTGGGCTGGCGCTCCTCGGTTGCTGCGGCGCTGTTGAGGTGGCGGTAGATCTGGCGGGCGAGGTAGCGCTTGAGGCATCGGCGGATCTCGCGGAGGGTGCGGCCTTCAGCGGTTCGGCGCTCAACGTAGGCGCGGGTGGCCGGGTCCATGCGCATGCGGGTGACGACGGCCATGTGGAGCGCTCGGTTGAGGGGCTCTTCGCAGATCCGGTGGGAGTAGCGCGACGCGCCGGTGAGGCGGGTTCCGCGGTGGTGTAGGTCGAGGTCCTCAGGATCAGTAGCGACCAAGCAACTGCTCCACGAGGACCTCGACGATGCTCAACGCTACGGGGTGCGCGCCTGGCGCGCCCGCAACTGACCCCTGCCCGCGCTGCGATGTGCTGCTGGGCCTGACTGGTGTCCATGTGATCGGTGTCCAGCGCCAGGAGAGTCGGCTGCGGGTGACGGTCCAGTCGCCCTGGCAGCTGATGGGCTGCCCGGACTGCGGGGTAGTGGCCTCGAGCAGGGGACGGCGCACGCGGGTGCTGCACGACGTGCCCGGCCTCGTCCCGGTCGAGGTGCACTGGCGCCAGCGCCGGTGGGCGTGCCTGGACGCGGGTTGCCCGCGCGGGACGTTCAGCGAGCAGTTGCCGGCCTTGGTCGCGCCGCGCGGGTCCCTGACGGCCCGAGCGATCGGCTGGGCGATCGGGCAGCTGCGCGCCGAGCATGCCACGATCCACGGCCTGGCCCGCCGGCTCTCGGTGGCGTGGTGGACGCTGTGGCGGGTGGTCAAGCCGCGCCTTGAAGACCTGGCCACCGACGAGGCCCGGTTCGACGGTGTGAGCACTCTCGGGGTCGACGAGCACGTGTGGCACCACGCCCCTCACAAGGCCGCCACGAAGGGGCCGGGGATGTTCACCGGGATGGTCGACCTGACCCGTGACCAGCACGGACGCGTCCACGCCCGACTGCTGGACCTCGTCCCGGGGCGCACCGGCAAGGCGTATGCGACGTGGCTCCAGGCGCGAGGACCAGGATTCCGCGCCGCGGTGAAGGTCGCCACGTTGGA
>Ga0066794_10000156_pt1 | contig 12008 bp, 8 predicted proteins | sample PersoiDNA2013190_FD_70945 | JGI IMG/M metagenome (GOLD analysis project Ga0066794, IMG submission 70945) | Permafrost soil microbial communities from the Arctic, to analyse light accelerated degradation of dissolved organic matter (DOM) -... | ecosystem: Environmental > Terrestrial > Soil >... | reverse complement strand
CCGCCGCCGCCCGCGGTCCGACCCGGCCGCGTTGAAGGCTCCACAGCACACTGCGCAGATCGCCCTCCGCCCAACGGTAGCCGTGTCCAGCTGGCGCCCGCACGGCCGGGACGGGGCGACCGGATAGCAAGTCACAGTAGCTGCCGACGAGATTCAGTCCGGCGGCGTGGGCCACCGTGAGGGTGGCGTGGACTCGGGGGTTGATGTCGAGCAGGTAGCGACCCACCAAATCGACGTGGAAAAGCCCGTCATAGTCGGCCAGGAGCTCAGCGAGGCCGTCCTCCAGCCGGGTGTCCGGTTCGACTGTCGTGGCGGCCGAAACCGTTCCGCACAGGGCCGGCCAGGTTCGGGCATAGCGCAGGTGCGCGGCCGCAACCAGCGACCCTTGCCACATCAGACCCAGAATACCGCCCCCGGGTTCGTGCAGGTACGGCTGTACGAGCACGGGAAAGATGTCGGCAGCCAGCCGGTCCAGTTGTCGAGGACTCGCGACGTGAGCGGCGAGGGTCCGCTTGACGTTCGGCTTGACCACAACCGGATACGGCAGCTGGTCGGCCTGGGCGAGCAACGCGTCGAGGGTGGCAAACGATTCGGTGGGAGGCACGGCGAGACCGGCTCGGCGGGCCCGAGGTTCCCACTCCAGCTTGTCCACGAGGTGGCGACCCGGTAGTTCCAGTTCGAGCACCGCGGGGTCGCTTGCCGGCAGGACGGTGAGGTAGGGACGGTGTGCAAGCTCGGTGCGGACTGACGCGACATAGCCGCTCGTATCGACATCAACCGCGGGCACATGCACCCGTCGGCGGCAGTAGCGGGACGCCGCAGCTAGCGTCGTGGATGTAGTGTAAGTGACCGCGGGACGCCGGCCGGACTCAGCGAGCAGCTGCACAGCCGAAACCGCCGCTCTGGACTGGCCATCTGAGCCTTCCGTAACGAGCACCCACTGACCGCCCGAAGTCACTTCTCTCCATTCGTCAGGGCGTCACGATGTACAATGTGGGTCTCGCTCACGTACCGCAACCACCGTTCTCTGTCCGGCGGGATTCGTCGGCCGTGATGATGGACGATCTCGATCAACGGACATCGCCGCTCTCCGACGCTGCGGTACCACAGTCGTCGACCGGTCTGTCTCGGCCGGCTCGCGGCGATGAGGAGCTGTCGGCCCTCGATCAATAGCGCCGCACCAGCATCCCACTGCCCGGCAATGACGGCCGACGCAAGACGCCGTACAGCAGGCTGCGCTGTACCATACATGCTGGCCGCCTCCGCCACGCCGGCAGGATCGCGGGCCAGCAGATTCCGGATGTCCTTAGTCATGAGACCCTCAGCATCGTGGCGGCCCCCCCAACGGGTACCGTTGGTCAGTAGCTTCAGGACTCCTTCGGCTCCTGGCCGTAGCCGACGAAAGCCCCGATCGTCCAGCTGGGCCATCGGCAGCAGCTCTGCGGCGCTCAGCAGTGGGCCACCGCGGTAGACCTTGCGCTCCTTAACGCTGAACTCCCACAGCGCCAGTTCACCCGGTGGCACGGCGACAAAGTTCGGTCCGGCCGGGAAGTGGTTGCACATGAAGACGGGCCACAGCTGGAATCGCTCGGCCCAGGACAGCACTACCGCGGAGAGCACGGCGAAATCGTGAGAGCTGGCGACCGCGTCGATGTCACCGGTGCCAGTTAGCGCGGACTCGACGTTCTTGTAAACTAGCCAGGTGGGTGCGGCGTCGGTCGAGGCACGAAGGAGGTCGATCCAGGCGGCCGACCGTGGACGCACAACGAGCGAGTCAGGCGACACGGCGGTTCCGAGGCTCCGGGAGAAGGCGGAGCCAGAACGCTCGTTCACGATGACCGCCAATCCAAAGTCCGGAGTCGTAATAGCTGCGCAGGAGCCGCTCCCCGTCGTGCGGATCAGCGTCGACTGCCTCCAGGTGTCGCCAGCCCGGGCCGCCCGGATCGCACAACAGCGAGCGGGCCTCCCGCTCGGTATGCCGGCCGAGAAGTGCGCCACAGGCAACGACGAAGTGCGCCAGGTCGAACAGCGGTAGTCGCTCCCGGCGCCCGTATTCCCAATCGATCAGCACGGGCGCCGCGGGAAGGCCAAGGACATTCCAAGGCGCCAGGTCTCCGTGTACCACCGGTCCGACGGGGGTCAAGCCGTTCACTAATGCGGTAGACAGCCGGCACGCCGTCTCGACGTCGAAGATGGGTTGGTTCGCGGTGGTCACTGCGTCCATTGCGACGACCAGCCGCTCTCGCCACGGCCCGGTCCAGCGCAATCGCGGCACCGAGAAATCGGTTGCCGATTCCGCCAACGAGGTCAGCAGGGCGGCCTCGTTGGCAAGCCGCTCGTCATTAGGTCCAGCGATCTTCACGACTGTGATCTGGGACCGTCTTGTGCCGCAAACGACGACGAGCCGTCCGGGTGTCGAGGAATCGATCGCGAGCGCCCCGTCAATGTCCAGGTTGAGAAAGCGGCCAATCTCCTCGAGGGAGGCGGGCGGCTCCGCCGAGCGCCCCAAACCCAGCCACAACGCTAAGTTGCTAAGCGGAGCCAGTGCCCGGGCAGCCGGGTTGTAGGACCGGAAGAAGGTTCGGGCGTACCACGAGTCCCCGGTGGCCTTGGCGTGAGTGCGTGCTGCAGTCAGTGGAACGGTGCGCCAACGGAAGTACCTGCTCGACGTTGCTGTGGCCGCCGTCCAGGCGGCGCGAGCGATGCTAACAGGATCCTGGGCGACCACATCGGCGGTAAGTACCAGGCGACCCGCGCGGGGGGCATACTGCTGCCACCGCTCGATTTGCCGGGCCACCTCGTCAATACCGATTTCTGGTTTTCTCGCGTCGATGCTGGCCGGCGCGCCGGCCAGCATCATGATGATATCGGCCGGACGAACCAGGCGGCCGGCGGCCGCCACTAGCGGGCCGAGCTTCGGAGGTAGTCGGTATCGCACCGGATCCACAGCCATGTCGAACCAACCCCGCTCGACAATTGTGAGCGTCGATGTCTCCGATCGCAGGCGCTGGCGGACGGAGTGCTGCAGCCACACCAGCACCAGCGCCGCGATCTTAGCCAGCGCCAAGGGGAAGGGGTAGGGCGCAGCGCCATGCGGGTCGACTACGGGACTGCCCACAGTGTCACGTGGCCGCAGGGTGGGCCGGCAATGCAGCCGGACCACGTGGACGTGCGAGCGAGCGGCAAGCCCCTCTAGCTCATCGGCGACGGAGGACTTTCCGGCGCCGTCCGGGCCGACCAGGAGCAGAGTACCCAGCCCTTTCTGGCGACCAGAGCGCCTAGGACGACAGTCGGCGCCCGCGCCGGTGTCATGGCAGGCTGCCGCCGGCAGTGGGCCCAGGGGTACCCGCTGCCCGGTGCCGGTCACGAGCGGCCCAATGAGTTTGCCGGCGCATGTTCGGTTCGGTCGCGCCGACGGCGGGCCAGGGCCTGGTACGCGGGCAGCCGTCGCCGAAACGAGAAGAGCACCGCGAGGGCTGCACTGGTCGCCAGCGAGCGGACGACAAGCTCCCTTACCGCCGTACTTGGGTTGGCCACGTTTGCGGCCGTGGTGGCGACCAGGTAGAGCGCCACGCCAGCTGCTGCGTGGACGACGTACGCGTGGATGACCATGCTGCCGTTGAGCCAGGATCGCGTTTTCGGAGCAACGAGCATGGCCACGTGCGAAGCCAGCGTTGTGATGAAGATGACCACCACGACCGACGTCAGGTGTTGAGCTCCCACCCCCCATAGGCCGGCGAACGTGGTGACGACAAGCATCGCTTGCACCGACCACAGCAGGCGCATCCACCCGAGAGCCTCCGCCGCCGAGGCCGTCACCGCGTACGCTGTTTGGGCGGCGAACACGGCGCAAAACAGTGGGAACAACTGAATCGCGGGCTTCCACTCGGGCCCAAGCAGCAGTGCAGCGGCGGGCGGCCCGCAGGCGGCGCCGAGACCGAAGAACAGGCAGGAGACCCCGTCGGTAACTACGATCACGTCCGTCAGCGCCCGCCGGAGGCGCTCGGCGTCAGCAGCGAGGCGGTTGTACATCGGGTAGAGCGATCGCTGTATTCCAGTCAATAACTGATAGGCGGGAAGGGACACTAGCTGCAGCGCCCGCGAGTAGTAGCCCGTCGCAGTCGGACCGGCTACCGACGCAACAAACCACATCGGCAGACCCGCGACGATATAGTGCACGAGATTCTGGCCGCTCACGTTGAGGGCAAAGGGGAGCAAGTCACGCCTGGCCGAGGCTGAGTGTGTGAACGACAACCACCGCCAACCGGTGATCGCGCCCAGAATGAGACCGCCGCCGGCGCTCACCAGCTGAGCCGTCGCCAGCGCGCCCACGCCGGCGCCTGAAACCGCCAGGACCCCGCCAACAACAAACCCGAGAAGGGACGTCGACGCGTCGATCACTGCCGCTGCCCGGAAGCGGTCGTTGCGCCGCAGTATCCCTGAGCACACCACCGATCCGCCAGTCAGCGGCGGCAGCCAGGCCAGGTAGTACAACGCAGTGCGCAACTGCGGCATGTGCAGGAGCGCTCCAGCGGGAGCCGCCGCGGCAACGAGCAGCCCGGAGAGCCCGACGCCTACTCCCAGCGCCATGGTCAACGCTGTGCCGGCCGTCCTCCTGTCGGCCTCGGGCGCCCGCATCAAAGCGTTACCCAACGTGGCGCCACCGAAGTAGCTGGTGACCTGAATGAAGGTCAAGGCGACCGCATAGGCCCCGAAGGCGTCCGGTGGAATCTTCCGAGCGGTCACCGCCGTGTAAGCGAGTTGTCCGAGCAGCAGTACGATTCCCGATACGTAATTCCAGCCGAGCGCCCGGGTGAGTACAGGCATCAGCCCCTGCCCCGTTGTCATCGCAACCGTTCGTCGGAGCCCAGCGCGCTCCCGTAGACAGCGAGCCAGTCCTCTACTCCTCGTCGGGGGCTGAAGCGCCGCAGCGCCCACTCCCGGTCCGCCAGGTGATCCACGCACCGGTGGCTCGGCGCCCGGGTCAACGCCGCCGCCCACAGCTGGGCATCCCGCGGGATCAACATCGCCGTGGCGAACTCGCTCAGCCACTGAAGGCCGGCGCTATGCGCGGCGACGACGGGCGTCCCAACGCAGAGCGCTTCGGCTGCAACGAGCGCAAAACCCTCCCGAACGGAGGGGATTGCCACCAAGTCGGCCGATGCGATCAGTTGAGCGACGTCAGCGACCGGACCCAGTCTGCGCAGCTGATGCGGTGGACTCACGCGGGCCCACGCCTCGCGCTCAGCCGAATGCGCTCCGGATTCATGCCCGGCGTGCAGGACCACCACTGGACGACGGACGTGGGCGAGGGCGTCCAGCAAGAGCTCGTGGCCCTTCCCTGGGGCACAGTTGCCCACCAATGCCACGATCAGGGAATCCGCTGGAACAGCGATCGTAGCGCGCAGGGCACGACCCTCCACGACGCTCACACCTCCCATCGTCGCAGTGTCGACCCAGTTCTCGACCGTTGCGGCGACCGACGTTCGATAGCGGCGCCGCTCGTGCAAGGCCACTTCGAGCGAGCACGGAACGGCAACGACGCCGAGGGCATCCGCGATGCGGTTGCGGCGGCGGCGGCGGCGGGTGACGTCTGGGGGATATTCGAACATGGCATGGATGGAGCGGACGACGGCGGGGCGAGGCCGCACGGATGCAGCCAGTACGGAAACGTAGTGAAACATCTGCTCCTCGTGCAGGTGAATGACGGCAGGCTGCAGTTCGCGCAGCAACCGACGCAGAGCCAGCAATCCGCGCATCGTCCGGTTGCTCGGCAGAAGCCGAACGTCGTAGCCTGCGGCCTCCAGCACGGCGGCGTACGGATGCTCGCCGTCGGCCATACCGACCACGATGGGCTCGATGCCGACTCGAGACCACTCGGAGCGACTGCAAGCGAGCATGCGTTCTGCACCGCTGGGACGCAGATTACCGAGTGTGTGTAACACTCGGATCGGTTTGGTCCGCGTCACGCAGCAACGTGCCGGAGCATGGCCGCCTCGTACCACGACAGATAGGCGGCGGTCACGACTTCGCTGCCGAAGGCCGTCCGCGCTCGGCGCGCGCCTGCGGCACCGAGACGCTTGGCGAGCTCTGCGTCGCGCAGCACCTGGAGGACGGCGCTCTCGATGGCGGACGGGTTCGTAACGTCCACGAGCAGCCCTGCGTCTCCGTTGCCGATGGTCCAACCGACGGCGCCAGATCGACTGCCTGCAACCACCGGGACACCGCAAGTCATGGCTTCGGCAATGGAGAGCGCAAATGACTCCTCCACAGAGGGGTGCACGAAGACGTCTGCCTCGTGCAGATGCTGGACAAGCGTCTGCCGGGATAACGGCCCCAAAAACAAAACGCCCTCTGCCCATCCACGTGCCTTCGCCTGAACGGCTGTCTCACCGAGCGGATCAAGGGCCGGCCCGATCAGGCGAAGCTCAGTGTCCGGTAACTGAGCTCGGACGCCGGCAAATGCCTCGAGCAGTCGGGTGACATTCTTAAGCGGGCCCCCACTTGCCACGTCCACGACGACGGAGCCGATGCGGGTGCCGGGCCCCTTGCTCGCTCGCGGCGGGAGCTGGTCGACGATATTGGGGATCACCGTGATGGGGCCACGCCAGAGCATTTCCCGTCGCCACTGCGAAGCGAGGTAGGGCGAGACCGCCGACAGCCTGTGGATGCCGAACCGCGCTCGGTAGGCCACGAGCGTGCGGAGCGCCCGATAGGCGGATGGCATCCGGCGCAATACCGTCAGTGGCGCATCGTGCGCCGTGACGAGGACGGGACGCGAGTCCGACTCGCAGGCCAGGGCGAACTCGTAAGTCCAGTTCGCATGCAGCAGCTCGCCGTCGGTCCGCTTGAGCAGGTCGGCGACGTGGCGACGTTCCGCCCGATACCCGTCGGCGGCCCGGGCTCGTGCGCTCGAACGGTACGGCGCCACCAGGACGCGAAGGTTCGCCGAAGCGAATTCGACCGGCTCGGGCACGTCGGGCGCTAGGGTCACCACCTCGACTTGGCGGCCGGCCTCGAGGAGGCCGAGCGCCAGGGAGTTGACCGGAACCCCTCCGAGCCCGTTGACCTCCTGGGCATTTGCGCGGGCCTGGCCGGTCAACTTAGCCGCAAGCGCCGCCGGGGATGCCGGCCCGACCAGAACGATGCGTGCCGGATCGCTACCGCCTGCCATCTGCCGTCCGCCGTTCGTCCGCTGCCTCGTGCAGCACGTGCGCGAAGGAATCAGCGATGACGTTCGGATGCAAGTGGTCGGCGGAGGCGCGCGCGGCGGCGCTCAGTTCCCGCCACCGGGCCGGACTCACCCCAGTCGCCCAGTCAACCGCCTTGAGAACGTCGTGATGGTCGCAAGGACGGAATGTCCAGCCGTTGACATTGTCGCGCACGAGTTCGGTAACAGCCTGAGCGTACACGCTTCCCAGGACCGGAACCCCAGAAGCCAGCGCCTCGCCGACGACCAAAGCCCATTCGTCGGAGAGGCTGGGGTGGACGAGATAGTCAGCTTGAGACAGGAGTCGTGCCAGTTCCGCGGGTGGTTGCATCCCAACGAACTCGATGGGTAGCTGATAGTCATTTGCTTGCTGCTGGAGGCGCTGTCGTAGGTAACCATCCCCAGCCACCGTTAGGCGCCAATGGTGGCGAGGCAGCGAGTTCAGAGACCGGAACAGCAGGTGCAGTCCTTTGCTTTGCACTAGGCGGCCGATCGCCAAAAGCTCGGTGCGTTCGGTAGACCTTCGGTCGGCCACGGGCGCGACGGCCGCCGGGTTGAGCGCCTGGTGGACCACTTCAATGCGGTTCGCGGGGGCACCGATTGAGCGAAGGTAGTCGCGCCCTGACGTCCCGTTAACGATCAGTCTGCTGGCCCGCCGCAAGATGAGCGGCCGAGCCAATCGTTGCGCTCGACTTCGCCCTTGCTCCGAGTGCTCAGACATGCGAATCCAGAGCACGAGGGGAACGGTGTCCCGGGCGCAGAAGCGGGCTGCCGCCATCGTCCGCACACCGAGGTCGCCGCTAACCACGACGGTCGGCTGGTAGGACGCCAATGCCGACGAGATGCCCAAGGCAACGACCAGTGGCAGCGGCTCAGCGAAGCCTGCCGGGTGCCGCCACGTCCGTTTGAACGAAACGTGCTGGAGAGCGTGCACTTCAATGTCGACGCGACTGAGCGCTTCGCGCGTCGCATTGCTGATATCCCAAGCGAAGACCCCGAGCGCGTCTACGCGGGCGCGTAGAGCGGTGAGAAAGGGTACTCGATAGTCTAGGATCCTGCCCTCGAGAAAGGCGACGCGAACGGTCATTCAGCGCACCATCCGGACGCCTCTGGACGTCAGACCCTTAGCCAAGATCCGCGCATACGGAATGGCAGCCACGACTGGCCAGATTGGACCTCCGTGGCGACGCAGATACCGCACGTGCGATCGAACGGGCATTCCTTTGCGACTGAGCAGGAAGGTCCAACGCTCTCGCCATGGCGCATCGCGGTGCCGATGAGCCATGGGGTTTCCCGCACAGGTGCCAACATGGTTGGGAGCGAGCAGTGCAACGCCACCCTGACGCCGCAGCCGCAGCCCGTAGTCGAAGTCGGCGTAGGCATGCTCGTAGTTGCCATCAATTGATCCGAGAAGTTCAGCGGTTGTTATGGGCACTAGCAAGACGTTCCCGTGGACGGTGTCCACTTCGATGGCGCAACCCGTGGGTCGAACCACTTCGTAGCGCAGCGGATGCCAATCGCGACGTCGTACACCGCCGTACGAAGTGGTGCCTCTGTCCGGATCGAGCACCGGTCCAGCTACGACGTGCAGCCTGGCGGCGCTTCGGCTAACGTCGATCAAGCTGGCGAGCGCAGTCGGCTCAAGAGCAACATCGTCGTTCAGCCAGAGTAGGTAGTCTGGCCGGTGTCGACGCGCTTCTGCCTCGGCCACGGCCATGCCGCTGGCCCAGAACAAGTTACCATTGCCGGCGATCACACGGACCCGCTCAAAACGAGCAAGGACTGCCTCGGTCGTGCCGTCGGGGCTAGCGTCGTCCACCAGCACCGCGGAGATGTCCGCCTCGACGTCGACCTGCGCAAACAGGCTGTCGAGGCAACGCAAGGTCGTTTCTCGCCGGCCGTAGCTGGTCAGAATCGCCGTGACCGCCGGAAACTCGCGACTCACTGTCTGCGTCACTCGGACGTCCGGCGCGTGGCCGAGGTCACTCGCGGGGGATCGGACAGTATGTCGCGACGGTTGCCACTGCCGAGTGCGCCGCTCGCCGAGACCGCCTGGCCGTCGGTCGCCCGTCTGGTGGGCGCGCCGCCCCCAGTGCTGCGCTCCGGCAGTTCGCTTGAGGAGTCGGTCACCATGTTGACGACAATACCGAGCACGTTCGCGCCCGCCTGAGCCATCGTCTGGGCGACTCTTTCGGCATCCCGCCGCATCTTGCCGTGACGTACAACCAGCGCGACGCCGTCCGCCAGACCCGCCACCGTCGACACGTCAGAGTCACGGAGCAGCGCAGGGGCATCGATGAGCACGATGTCCGCCAGTTGCTGGAGGTCACGCAGCATCACCGAGAAGCGCGGGTTGCCTAGAAGAAGATCCGCGCCGTGTGGTCGAACCGTGCCGTGTGGTAGCAGGCGAAGTCGATTGCCGGCAGACAGGCGCACGACCTGCAGTGCTGACTGGACGTCGACGCCGCTCGCCAGCACGTCGGTAAGACCGATGCTGCCGTCGAGGTCGAGATACGCCGAAAGGTTCGGCTGTTGCGCATCCGCCTCAATGATCAAAACACGCAAGCCAGTATTCGCCATGCTTGCGCCGAGGTTAACGCAGGTGGTTGACCTGCCCACGCCAACAGCGAGGCTCGTCACAGCTAGTGACGTCGGCAGCCCCGAGGCGGCGAGGAGGCTCAGGTTGAGACGCAACTGCCGTAATGCCTGGTCATCCATAACTGCGAGGGGCTCACTGTCGGGCATCCATGGAAAAGTAGCGAGCGTCGCAACGACGGTTTGCGGGTTAGGCCCGCTGGTCCGTTCCGAGACGGCCGACCGACGTCGCGCGAGTGACTCGCGCAGCACCGCGGCGCCGACTCCAAGTGCGACGCCCACGAACAAACCGAGCAAGAGGTTGATCACAGGCCGCGGGGATACTGGAGAGGACGGTGTGTCAGCTGGCTGGACCACGGTAACGTTAACGGCTGGCGCCCCTGCCGAGCCCTGAAGGTTCTTCACTACACCGGAGAACTGTGCACCCACCGCGTTCGCGATGTCTCGTGCACGGGTGGCACTCTCGTCCGTGACTGTGATGTCGATTAGTACGGTGTTCAGTGGAACCTTGGCACTTATCATTCCAGCAAGCTGGTCCGGTCGAAGCGGTAACCGCAACTGTTGGATAACTGGCCTAGTGACTGCAGGCGACGTCACGATCGCGGCGTAACTTTGAACCTGTGACTGCGCCAACAAACTGCCCTGATAAGGGCCGCCGACTTGCGGATCGGCGCTATTCGCGGACACGAAAGCCCGCAAGGTGGTGGCGTATGTCTTCGTTGCTGCGGCCGTCGCGCCAACCGCACCCCCGACAACTAGCACGCAACAAACGAGAGCAAGAAGCCAGCGGCGTCGTAGCGCAGACAACATTCCTACTGATTCCACTGTCCCCTACCTGATAAGTGCTTCTGCGGAAACGAATCACTGCGCATTATCCCGCCTGTAACCGAGATACCGCACGGTCGCTACTACGGCAGTTTGCATCGGTGCCCGATGCTATCAGCAGTCGCCCCTTACCCCATCCCCCTCGGTCGACAGATCTGAGCCGCCTCTGCGGCCACACTTCAGCGCCGTCGGCTCCCACTGGTCCACGGAGAGGTAACTGCTCACCTGCTTCTCAGGCGGTGACGGGCATCCACGGGTCCCGGCGTGCAGCATGCGCAAGACACCGAACGCGGACTGACCCTGGTTTCGCGCTGTGGACAAGTAGGAGCGCAACCGGCAGAAAGCAACTCATCCGGCATCGCTGTGGGTCGGTGAGGTGTGCGACGGCGCGGAAGTGCCTTTCGTGCAAGCGGATCGGGGTGGCGCGCTTGGGGTCGGGTGACGCGCACGGGCGGTGACCTAGGTTTGGCGGTTCCGACGCCAGCCAGACGAAGGGTCGCCCGTGCGCGTCACGACTGCATTCAACCGCCTGCTTGCGCTGCCTGGGGTGTCCGTCACCTAGGTGTCGTTCGGCCCGGACACGGTCGTAGTTGATGCCGCGTTGCGCGCCGTCGTCTGTGCTGCCCGCAGTGCCAGTTCAGCACCGCCGCCCGCTATGACACCCGGCCGGTGTTCTCCAGCTGGCGGCACACCGACATGGGCCGGAGGAAGGTGCTGGTGCGGGCCGGTCTGCGCCGGCTGGTCTGCCCGAGCCATGGGGTGCGGGTCGAGGCGGTGCCGTTCGCCCGGCACCGCTCAGGGTTCAGCTCAGGCCTGTCGACCGTCACAGCCGGGCTTCGAGGATCTGGTGGCCTTCTTGGCGTGGCGACCAGGACCGACAAAACCACCATCACCCGGCTGTCCCGGGTGGACTGGGACAGCGTCGGGCGGATTTGCCAGCGGGTCGTCGCCGACGGCTTGGACCCGGGATGTCTTAATGGGCTGGTGAGCATCGGAGTCGATGAGACGAGTTGGCGGCGTCACCACCACTGTCGCACGTTGATCACCGACCACACCGGCAAGAAGATCGTGTGGGGCGCTGAGGGTAAGGACACCGCCACCCTGGACGCGTTCTTCGACGAACTCGGTACGGAACGGGCCGCAGCGTTGCGGGCGGTCAGCATGGACATGGGACCGGCTTTCAACAAGTGTCGAGCGTCGTCGGCACGCCGCCGGCCCGGCGCAGCGCCACGTCAACCGCGGCGTGCACGCCGGGCAGGGTCTTGTCCAGCAGCGGCAGCACCACCCGAAAGCGGCACCAGGCCAGCCAGAAGCAGAACAGCACCGTCACCGTGCCGGCCACCCGGGGCCCGTCGCCGAAGTCGTACTGGCCCCACAT
>Ga0066794_10000155_pt1 | contig 12040 bp, 11 predicted proteins | sample PersoiDNA2013190_FD_70945 | JGI IMG/M metagenome (GOLD analysis project Ga0066794, IMG submission 70945) | Permafrost soil microbial communities from the Arctic, to analyse light accelerated degradation of dissolved organic matter (DOM) -... | ecosystem: Environmental > Terrestrial > Soil >... | reverse complement strand
GCCGAACGACTCCTCCTCGGTCAGCGCCGCCCACAGGTCCTGGTAGCGCGTCGTGAGCCGGTCGCCGATCGCGACGGTATCCGTCTCCTCGTCCAGCAGCTCGCCGGCGACGAGGTCCATCAGCTCGCCGATGATGTTCGTCCGGGCGATCTCGAGGTCGTACCGGCGCTGGCCGACGGTGAGCTTGTCGTGCAGATCGCCCGTTTCGGCATCGACGAGGTAGGCGGCGACGGTCTCGGCGTCACGCCGGAACAGCGTGTTCGAAAGCGAGACGTCGCCCCAGTAGAAGCCGAGCAGGTGTAGTCGGACCAGGAGGACGGCAAGTGCGTCGATCAGACGGGTGGCCGTGTCGGGGCGCAGCACCTGGCTGAACAGGGCGCGGTACGGCAAGGAGAACTGCAGGTGCTTGGTGATCAGGGCGGCCTCGAGCGGCTCGCCCTCGAGCGACGTGCGGCCGGTGATGACGCCGACCGGCTCGACGCTCGGCACGTCCATCCGGTCCAGGGCGCGGAGCAGGGCGTACTCGCGATGAGCGACCGTCTCGCCGATCTCCTTGATGGCGATGACCCGCCCCGACAGCTTGACGAAGCGCACGACGTGCCGCGAGATGCCCCGCGGGAGCGCGGCGATCGTCTTGGCCGGCCACTCCGCGAGCGGGATGTGCCAGGGCAGGTCCAGCAGCGCCGGGTCCGGCGCCGCCGTGACGATCTGCAACGACTTGGCCACGCAGAGACTCCCCTTGATCGGTGTCGAGCAAACGCTATCGGGTGCAGTGAGCCCGGCGCCGGTCGTGCGGCGGGGCCGCGCCTCGAGAGGTCCGACGCCGAGATCAGGGACCCCGTCCTACTACGTCGCGGTCACCGCCCCGGACGCAGACGTGCCGCGGGGCGGGCCGGCTTGCGCCGGACCCGCCCCGCTTGATGCCGAGAGCTGTCTGCTCAGGCGATGCGCTCGCCGGTCGCTGCGGCGAAGTAGTGCTGTGTGTCCGGGCGAATGGTGACCCAGATCTGGTCGCCCATCTTGGGCACGGAGCGCGGGTCGACGCGGACGATGACGTGCGCGTCGCCGGCACCCGAGTGCATGTTCTGCGCCTCGTCGTGCGCGCCCGCGAGCGAGCCGTAGACGAACGCGTCGGAGCCCAGCTCCTCCACGATGCTCACGACCACCGGGAAGGCGCCCTCGCTCTCGCTCGACGTGATGTCGAGCGACTCGGGACGGAAGCCGACGCTGACGTGACGCTTGTCGGCGTCGGTGATGGCACCGAGGGTCTCGCGGCTCAGCGGGAGGCTCGTCGCACCGAGGACGGCAGCGCCGTTCTCCACCCGGAATGTGCCGATGTTCATCGCCGGGGAGCCGATGAAGCCACCCACGAAGATGTTTGCCGGACGCTCGTACATGTCGTGCGGGGTGCCGGTCTGCTGGAGGACGCCGTCCTTGAGGACCGCGATGCGGTCACCCATGGTGAGCGCCTCGGTCTGGTCGTGCGTGACGTAGACCGTCGTGACGCCCAGGCGACGCTGGAGCGAGGCGATCTGGGTACGCGTCTGGACCCGCAGCTTGGCGTCGAGGTTCGACAGCGGCTCGTCCATCAGGAAGACCTGGGGCTCACGCACGATGGCGCGGCCCATGGCGACGCGCTGACGCTGGCCACCGGAGAGCGCCTTCGGCTTGCGGCTCAGGTACTCGGACAGGTCGAGGATGCGGGCCGCCTCCTCAACGCGCTTGCGGATGTCGGCCTTCGGCATACCGGCGATCTTGAGCGCGAAGCCCATGTTGTCGGCAACCGACATGTGCGGGTACAGGGCGTAGTTCTGGAAGACCATCGCGATGTCGCGGTCCTTGGGCTGCACGTTGGTGACATCGCGCTCACCGATCAGCACCCGGCCGGAGTTGAGGTCTTCGAGGCCGGCGAGCATGCGTAGCGAGGTGGACTTGCCGCAGCCGGACGGTCCGACGAGGACGAGGAACTCGCCGTCGAGGATGTGGAGGTCAAGAGCGTCTATAGCGGGACGTTCGGTACCCGGGTAGGTCCGGGATGCGTGGTCGAAAGTGACCGTAGCCATGATGAGGTACTTCCCTTCACCGGCAGGAACGTGCCGGACGATCCGTTGTGAAAGGTGCCCCGCGTGACCGCGTCGACACAGTCCATCGAGCTGGCGCGAGCCGGCGGACGATGGGTCGATGCCTATCCTGCCACAAGATCCGCCAGGTGTTCTAGGGTCTGGCAGAGCTCCTGGGGGTCCCGCACCCGGTGACGTGCCTTGGTGCTCCCGGTGCCGACCTTGATCGTGATATCGGCGGGCCCGAGCGCGCCGAAGGCGACCTCGTCCGTGACGTCGTCGCCGGCGAAGAGGACGGTCGTCGCGTCCAGGTCGTCGCGCAGCCGGGCGAGTGCCTCCCCCTTCGTGGCCGGGACGACGGTCAGCTCGACGATGTCCTTCCCGCGCACGAGACCCGTGCCCAGGGCCGCGGCGAGCTGTCGGGTCTCCGCGATGGCGAGCTCGGCATCGGCCACGGACGCGAGCCGGGTGTGCAGGACGTGAGCGGTCGGCTTGTGCTCGACCCAGACTCCCTCGCGCGCGCGGGCGATCACGTCCAGGGTGGAGCCGACCTTGTCCAGCAACGCTTGCTGCCCGGCGTCGAGTGCCAGTGCGACGGTCTCGACGCCGTCCGCGGTCACGACGCCACGCTCGGCACCGTGGCTCCCGACCAGATGGGTGCCGACGGGGACCTCGACCCGCTGGCGCAGATCCGCGAGCGCGCGCCCCGAGACGAGCGCGATCTCAACGCCGTCGCGGGTCGCTAGCTTGTGCAGCGCGGCGACGCCAGACCTCAGGATCCGCGACCGGTCCGGGTCGTCCCGGAGCGGAGTCAACGTCCCGTCGAAGTCGAGGGCGACCAGGAGCACCGGTGGCTTCATTCGGGCAGCCAGACCGGTCAGTGCGGTCTCCAGTGCCGTCGTGACGTGTGAGGTGCTCATACCTGCTCCGTCCGGGTCGGGAGTGAAGTGAGGACAGCCAAGAATGTCTTGGCCCACTTCGCGACGTCGTTCTCGAGGACTCGACGGCGCAGCCTCTTCATCCGACGGCGGGCTTCCCGCCAGTCGAGCGTGGCAGCCTGCATGAAGGCATCCTTGAGGCCGTCGATGTCGTGCGGGTTGACCAGGATCGCGCCACTCAGCTCGTCGGCGGCGCCGGTGAACTCGCTGAGCACCAGCGCGCCGCGCTCGTCCGACCGGGCTGCGACGTACTCCTTCGCGACCAGGTTCATGCCGTCCCTCAGAGCGGTCACGAGCATCACGTCGGCGGCGAGGTACAGCGCAGCCATCTCGGCTGGCGGGTAGTTGTGGTGCATGTAGTGCACCGCAGTCTGTCCGAGCGCGCCGAACTCACCGTTGATCCGACCGACGGTCGTCTCGACGTCCTCGCGAAGCGTCCGGTAGGCCCCGACGTTCTCGCGACTCGGGCTGGCGACCTGCACCATCGTGCACGCGGGCACCGAGAGGCGGCCCTCCGTCAGGAGCTCGCCGTACGCCTTCAGTCGGTGGCGGATGCCCTTGGTGTAGTCGAGCCGGTCGACGCCGAGCAGCACCAGCTCGGGATCGCCGAGCTCCTGACGGATCTCCGTTGCCCGGGCCTGGACCGCCGGCGTGCGGGCCAGGGCGTCGAACGACGCCGAGTCGATCGAGATCGGGAACGCCGCGGCGCGGACGTGCCTGCTGAAGCGGCCGCGGCCGTCGGTGAGTGTGATGATCGAGCCCCGCGTCGTCGCACCGAGCAGGTGTCGCACGGCGCGGACGAAGTTCGAGGCGTCGCTGTCGCGCTGGAAGCCGATCAGGTCGGCGCCGAGGAGGCCCTGGATCACCTGCCGGCGCCACGGCAGCTGGGCGAAGATCTCGAGCGGAGGGAACGGGATGTGGTTGAAGAAGCCGATCCGCACGTCGGGACGGAGCTCACGGAGCATCGCCGGGACGAGCTGCAGCTGGTAGTCGTGCACCCAGACGGTTGCCCCGGGTGCGGCCTGTTCTGCGGCCGCCTCGGCGAAGCGCAGATTGACCCGTCGGTAGGCGTCCCACCACGGGCGGTGGAACTCCGGCCGCGCGATCACGTCGTGGTACAGCGGCCAGAGGGTGCCGTTCGAGAAGCCTTCGTAGTAGGCCTCGACCTCTTCGCTGCTGAGCGCGACCGGCACGAGCCACATGTCGTCGGCCTCGAACGGAGCGGTCGCGAGATCGGGCGCTCCGGACCAGCCGATCCACGCTCCGTCGGCATTCCGCATGACCCATTCGAGTGCCGTGACGAGACCGCCCGGGGAGCGCTGCCAATCGATCGAGCCGTCGTCGGCGACGATGACGTCCACGGGCAACCGGTTCGCGACCACCACGAGGTCGTACCTGCCAGTACCCACCGAGATCAGCTCCTTGGAATTCCGCCCAGGCTATCGGTCGGCGCCGTGCCTCGCGCGGTTGTCCGTCGCGGGCGTTGGCCGAGGGCTAACGTGCAGGTATGGAACGTATCGGACTCAACCCGGGGGACGAGCTCGGCGGGTACCGGATCGTCGCGCCGCTCGGCTCGGGCGGGATGGGAACCGTGTACCGCGCCGAGGACGTCGCGGGGAACGCAGTGGCGCTCAAGTTGTTGCGCCAACAGCTCGGCGGCGACACCGATGCGCGAGCGCGGCTGGCCCGCGAAGTCGCGGCGTTGCAGCGGCTGCGGCACCCCGGTGTCGTGCGTGTGTGGGATGCGGAACTCGACTCGAGCGAGGCGTTCGTCGTGACGGAGCTCGTCGACGGGCCCGACCTCGAGGAGTTCGTCCGCGACCACGGCCCGCTCAACCGCCAGGCGCTCGCGAGCCTCGCTGCCGCCCTGCACGACGCTCTCGAGGCCGTGCACGCGGCCGACGTGGTGCACCGCGACGTGAAGCCGGCGAATGTCCTGATGACGGTTCATGGACCCGTGCTCATCGACTTCGGGATCGCCCAGGCCAGCGACGACGCACGACTCACCCAGGTCGGCCTGGTCGCCGGAACTCCGGGCTACCTCGCACCGGAGCTGCTCGACGGCGCGGAGCCGTCGGCGGCGAGCGACTGGTGGGGTTGGGCGGCCGTTCTCGCGTTTGCGGGGACCGGTCGGCCACCGTTCGGATCGGGCTCGACTCCGGCGGTGCTCGCCAGGGTGCGCTCTGGACTGGTCCAGCTCGGCGGCTTGCCGAAGCCGAGCGCCGTTGCGCTCCGCGCCGCACTGGCCGCCGACCCGGCCTACCGGGCCCAGTCGGAAGAGCTTCTCGGCGCGCTTCGGGTCCAGGCGGACTCGCGCCTCGAGCCGGTGGATCTCGAGAATGGCATCGGCGATGGCGCGAGCGACATCGTCCCGCTCGCGGGTCTGGCCCCGGACGCCGGGCTGGCGCCGACAGTTGCCGGACTGCCGGTCGCGCAGGGGCTGCCCGAGCCGACGAGCGTGCTGCCCGAGTCGACGCGCCTGCTGCCCGGTGCCGACGGCCCAGCGGCCGACGGCCCCGCGGCCGACGGCGCATTCCGCGATCTCGCTCCGGAGTCCGGTCCTGACTCACCCGCCGATCTCGCGAACCCGCCCGACGAGGGCTACCAGCCGCCGGTGGCGCGGCATCGGGTCGGCTCCTTGCTCGCCCTGTTCATCGCGGTCTGTGCGGGCGCGGCGCTCCGGCCGGGTTGGGCGGCGATGGCCGCGCTCGCCGGGCTGCTCGTGTTCCGGACGGTCGGATCGAATGTTGCGGCGGTGCATGCCCGCCGCGCCTCGCGCGGCGAGCGGTCGAGTGATCGGTTCCGCGCGGTGCTGGCGTCGCCGTGGCACCTGCTCCGGGCGATCGTCGGACTGCTGCCCTCGGTCGTGGTGGGCGCGAGCGTCGCGATCGTGATCGGGGGCGTCGGCTGGTGGGCCGTGGCCAGCGAGCGTGTGGTCGTGCCCGCGGTGCAGAACGCGAACGGGACGGCGCCGGGCGGAGCGAACGAGCCCTGGGTCTACTCGGTGCTGGTCGCCTTGGCGCTCGGTGCCGGGGTGCTCGCCGCCTGGCTCGGTCCGGCCAGTGCGCGCACGCGTGCCGGTGCCCGGTGGACACTTGGCGCGCTCGCGCCGGGGCGCCCGGGTGCCGTCGTCGTCGTTGTCGGCTGCGTGGCTCTCGCCGCGTTCGTCGCTGTGCTCGTTCTCTGGGGGCGTGAGGTCGTGTGGTGGCCGATCCCAGGAGCGCCGACGATCCGGTGAGCGAGCAGCAACGCCGCGGTGAATTGCGCGGCGATCTGTCCCGCCGTGCCGGATGCGCGACGTAGGCTGACGCCATGCTCGGAGACGTGATGCTCAACCAGGCACCGCGCGCGGGTCGCGCGTCCCTCGGCTCGGGGTTGGCGCGAGGGCAGCTCTGGATCTCCACGGTCGTGCGCTTGGTGCTCGGCGGGGTGATGTTGTACTCGGGGTACTCGAAGATCCTCGATCTCCCGGCGAGCGTCCGCGCAGTGCGGGCCTATCGCCTGGTCCCGGAGAGCGTCGCGCCGATCATCGGCAACGGTCTGCCGATGTTCGAGCTGATCCTCGGCGTGCTCCTGGTGCTCGGTCTGCTGACCCGGACCGCGGCCGTCGGAACCCTGATGCTCATGGTCATCTTCGAGTTCGGCATCTCCTCGGCCTGGGCGCGTGGGCTGGCGATCGACTGCGGATGTTTCGGCGGAGGCGGCGAGATCGACCCGAGCAAGACGACCTATGTCGTCGAGATCGTGCGCGACCTCGGCTTCATCCTGCTCGCCACATTCATCGCGCTGTGGCCCCGGTCCCGCTTCTCGCTCGACCGCGCGGTGGGTCTCGACCCGCAGCCGCGCTGAACCGCTTGCCACCCGAGTTCACCGATAGAGGAGTACGTGACCATGCCGACGAACGATCCGAAGCCGTCGAAGGCCAACCGCCGGGACGCGGCACGCGCCAAGGCGCTGGCCCTGCGGGAGGAACAGCGGAAGCGCGACCAGCGTCGGCGCGCTTACCTCGTGACAGCCGCGGTTGCCATCCTTGCTGCGATCGCGATCACGGTCACGGTGATCATCGGGCACTCGGGCAGTCCTTCGCTCAGCAAGATCGCTGCGCCTGCAGGCGCCACGGCGAACGCGGGCATCCCGATCGGCCCCGACGGCGTAGCAGGCAAGCCGATCCGCGACGGCGCGATCGTGGTGGATGTCTACACGGACTTCATGTGCCCCATCTGTGGACAGTTCGAGCAGGAGAACGGCGCGGCCCTCGACGAGCTCAGCAAGGCGGGTACCGCTGCGATCGTGTATCACCCGATCGCGATTCTCGACCGCTACTCGCAGGGGACTCAGTACTCGACCCGCGCCGCTCAAGCGGCGGCAGTGGTTGCTGACAAGGATCCCCAGCACTACCTCGCCTTCGACGAGGCGCTCTTCGCGAACCAGCCGAAGGAAGACACCGTCGGGCTCTCGGACGCGCAGCTCGCTCAGCTCGCGACGAGTGTGGGCGTACCGGCCGCCGTCGCGGCGACGTTCACCGATGGCAAGTTCACCGACTGGGTGACGGCGGCGACCGAGCAGGCATCCAAGAACGGCGTCAGCGGCACGCCGGCCGTCATGATCAACGGGAAGCTCATTCCCCCGACCCTGGACTGGCGGGTCGCCGGTGCGTTGAAGACGGCCATTCTGGCCGCCGGTGCCCCGGCTAGCCCTTCATCCAGCCCGACCTCGAGCTGATCTCGCCCGGCCCGGCAGCCGCGCCCGTCGAGTGGAGTGTTCTGGCACGCGCGCACGGCGCGCCCGTGCCAGAACACTCCACTTCGCGGCTCACGAGACGTTACGCTTGACCATTCTGATGCGCCGCTGCACGACTGGAGCGGGCGGCGCGTGCTGGCATGGCGCAACTGGAAGCGCACCCGACTTGTAATCGGGAGGTTGCGGGTTCGAGTCCCGCTGCCAGCTCGCAGCGCCCGCTGTCGGCACGTGTCGGCAGCGGTCGGTGTGGTACCCGGATTTCTCGCTTGAAGGCTTCGACAAAGTCGCGTCATGGTCGTGCGGCTGCGTGCTCTCCCTTTGCGCAGGGCCGCGTTCTCCGCGCTGCCCTGGTTGGACGGTCACCCATCGCGTGATCCCGCGCGCGCCGTCGGAACACGATTATGAGAGGGAACTGCCATGGCCACCCACGCCACCTGGGGCACGGGAGGGCGGCATCATGTGGGCAAGAAATCGAAGCAATCGTACGGCGCTAGCCGTGGCGATGGCCGGCTTGGCAGTGGTGGCACTGAGGCCGCTGGCAGCAGCTGGGGCAGACGCGTGGGGACAGTCCGTGGTTGTGGGTGCCGGGGCTGTCGACAGGTGCTCCTCGGAGTCGGTGAACGTCAAGTACATCCTCGGCTACGTCGCGGAGATCGGCGGTTACGGAGTGACCGCCGTCGACCTGACCGGGATGGCAGCACAGTGCGTGGGGCGTGACGTCGACGTGACGCTGACGGGTGCTGATGGGGCACCGTTGGCGGCACTGACGGCACGCGTCACCGCGTCCGAGATGCGACTGGACGTTCCGGCCGCTGCGCCGGTATCGGCCGAGAAGCTCACGGGCGTCTCGATGGTCATCTCGAAGTGACGGTCAGCCGGTTCGCAGTGACCAGTCGACTACGGCTTCGCCCTGCCCGGCGAGGAGCTCGTTGACACGCGAGAACGGGTGTGAGCCGAAGAACCCGCCGCTCGCCGAGAGTGGGCTCGGATGAGCGCTCTCGATCCGTGGGGTCGCGCCGAGCAGGGGCGCGGCCGTCTGGGCGTCGCGACCCCAGAGCACCGCGACCAGCGGTCCACCGCGCCCGGTGAGCGCCTCGATCGCGCGTTCCGTGACGGCCTCCCAGCCGTGCCCGCGGTGCGAGCCGGGCTGACCAGGGCGGACGGTGAGCACCCTGTTGAGCATCATGACGCCACGCTCGGCCCACGGAGTGAGGTCGCCGTTCGGTGGTGGCGGGGCGCCGACGTCGTCCGCGAGCTCGCGGAAGATGTTCTGCAGCGAGCGGGGAAGCGGCTGCACGTCGCGCTGAACGGAGAATGACAGCCCCATCGGGTGTCCCGGTGTCGGGTACGGGTCCTGGCCCACGATGAGCACCCGGACTCCCGCCATCGGCTCCCGGAAGGCGCGGAAGACTGCGTCACCGGCCGGCAGGTAGCCGCGTCCGGCGGCGACCTCGACCCGGAGGAACTCTCCAAGGGCCCTGATCTGGGCCTCGACGGGGGCGAGCGCCTCGGCCCAGTCCGGTGCCATCAGCTGGTCGAGAGGCCGAGCGGTCACCCGCCCGAGACTAGCCACTGGGCGCCGCATTCGCAGGACCGTTCCGAGGCTCGATCTCGTCCTCGACCCGTCCCGCGCCCGAGTGGAGGGTGGTGGCACAGGCTCGCCGCGCGAGCGGGTGCCACCACCCTCCACTCGGGGAATGACATGGGTGTGATTCGGGCCTAGAGTGTGTCTCGGTACCGATGATCTGAGGACCGGGAGGGCGGATGGACGTGACGACGAGCGCGCTTCGGGTGGCCGGCGAACCGGGCATCGCGACCCTCTCTGAACGCGACGAACAAGTCCTCGGCTTTGAGCGGCAGTGGTGGAAGTACGCAGGCGCGAAGGAGCAGGCCATTCGCGAGCTCTTCGACATGTCCGCCACTCGTTACTACCAGGTGCTCAACGCACTGATCGACTCGCCGGCGGCCCTGGCCCACGACCCGATGCTCGTCAAGCGCCTGCGCCGGATGCGAAGCACACGTCAGCGGGCGCGCAGCGCACGTCGGTTGGGACTTGAGGGGTCATTCCCCACTTCGACCGGCTAGCGTGTCCGGCGTGACCAAGGCCAGCTACCCGTACCCGGAAGACGAGTTCGACCAGGCTGCGCTGCACCCGGGTCCGCGCGGAGTGCACCGTCGGCCCCGCAGTCGTTTCAGCCGCTGGTTCCCGTATCTCGCAATCCTGGTGCTCGCGCCGGCGCTCGCGTACGGCCTCGTCACGTACCTCTCGAACTCCGGCTCGACGGCGAACATCCCCGGGCTGTCGTCGCTGACCGACGACGGGGGTGGGTCCGGAACGCCGTCCGCGACGACCTCCCCGACGGCGACGGCCCCGAGCGTCGCGACGCCGACCGCGACAACCGCGCCGACCGCGACAACCGCGCCGACCCCGGCGCTAGGCACGAAGATCACCGTGCTCAATGCCGCGGGGATCAGAGGCATCGCTGCGAAGGCCGTGGCCAAGCTGACCGCGGCGGGGTTCACCGACGTGACTCCGGGAAACTACAAGGGCACGGCGCTCGACGCCTCGGTCGTCTTCTACGCAACGCCCGAGCAGGCGGTGACCGCGAAGGCGGTCGCTGCCGCCCTCGGGATCGGTCCGGTCCAGGAGTCGGCCACCCAGGCGAACGGCGCGATCGTCGTCGTCCTCAAGAGCGACTACAAGCCGTAGGCCTGGTTCCTTCCCTCACATCGCTGTCGGGCGAGCCGAGCGGCGCTCGCTCGGTCGCGTCGCTCGGCGCGGACGACGCATCCTCGGCGCGGACGACGGATCTCAGGTCCCGCGCGCGCGGATCCGCGATTAGGCTCGATTCGAGAGCTGCGCCGCGGTGGCACCGCGACGTGGTGGGGACTCGAGGGGGAGCAGAAGCATGGCGCAAGGCACCGTGAAGTGGTTCAACGCCGAGAAGGGCTACGGCTTCATCACACCGGCCGGCGGCGGCGCGGACCTCTTCGTGCACTTCAGTGCGATCCAGTCGGATGGCTACCGGCTCCTCGAAGAGGGCCGGGAGGTGGAGTACGAGGCAGGCCAGGGAACGAGGGGTCCCCAGGCCGAGCAGGTGCGTCCGCTGTAGCTCCGCCGTCTTGCACTCTCGGGGTGAGAGTGCTAACCATTACCTAGCACTCTCACCCCGAGAGTGACAGCACACTTCGGCAGTCCTCGTGAGGTTCGTGCTGCGTCGGGACATGACCGACGTACGCCGGGCCGTCCGTCGCGGGCACGGGGTGCCGACCAACCGCTACCTGCGGAGGATCGAACCCGAATGGCCAAGCTCATTGTCTTCAACGAGGAGGCCCGTCGCGGCATGGAACGGGGCATGAATGCCCTGGCCGATGCCGTCAAGGTCACCCTCGGCCCGAAGGGCCGCAACGTTGTGCTCGAGAAGAAGTGGGGCGCGCCCACCATCACCAACGATGGTGTGAGCATCGCCAAGGAGATCGAGCTCGAGGACCCGATCGAGAGGATCGGCGCCGAGCTCGTCAAGGAGGTCGCCAAGAAGACCGACGACGTCGCCGGCGACGGCACTACCACCGCCACCGTCCTGGCCCAGGCGCTCGTGCGTGAAGGCCTGCGGAACGTCGCGGCCGGCGCCAACCCGATCGCCCTCAAGCGTGGCATCGAGAAGGCAGTCGAGGCCGTCACGGCGCAGCTGCTGCTCATCGCCAAAGAGGTCGAGACCAAGGAGGAGATCGCCGCGACCGCGGGAATCTCCGCTGGTGACCCCGCCATCGGTGAGCTGATCGCCGAGGCGCTCGACAAGGTCGGCAAGGAAGGCGTCATCACCGTCGAGGAGTCGAGCGCGCTCGGCCTCGAGCTGGAGCTCACCGAGGGCATGCGCTTCGACAAGGGCTTCCTCTCGGCGTACTTCGTCACGGACCCGGAGCGCCAGGAGGCCGTCCTCGAGGACTCGTACGTCCTGCTCGTCGAGTCCAAGATCGCGAACGTCAAGGACCTGCTCCCGCTGCTCGAGAAGGTCATCCAGTCGGGCAAGCCGCTGGTGATCATCGCCGAGGATGTCGAGGGCGAGGCCCTGGCCACGCTCGTCGTCAACAAGATCCGCGGCACCTTCAAGTCCGTCGCCGTCAAGGCTCCGGGCTTCGGCGACCGCCGCAAGGCGATGCTGCAGGACATGGCCATCCTCACCGGCGGCCAGGTCATCTCCGAGACCGTCGGTCTCAAGCTCGAGAACGCTGGTCTGGAGCTGCTCGGACAGGCGCGCAAGGTCGTCGTCACCAAGGACGAGACCACGATCGTCGAGGGTG
>Ga0066794_10000154_pt1 | contig 12065 bp, 13 predicted proteins | sample PersoiDNA2013190_FD_70945 | JGI IMG/M metagenome (GOLD analysis project Ga0066794, IMG submission 70945) | Permafrost soil microbial communities from the Arctic, to analyse light accelerated degradation of dissolved organic matter (DOM) -... | ecosystem: Environmental > Terrestrial > Soil >... | reverse complement strand
ACCGAGGCCATCGCCGTCCGCACCGGGTTGTCAACCCGAACGCTCGACCGGCTCCGCGTTGCCGTCGACAACCCGTCACCCTGATGAGCGAGAACGGCGCGCGCAAGGTCAGAGCAGTTTCGGTGAGCAACTCTGGGCAGTTTCGGTTAGCGCCATCACTGTCGACTGACCGGCCCTACGACAACACGGGACGTGCATTGGAGGCCATGCACCCGGCTGATCGGGTGGTGGCGTCCGACGTTCTGGGCCGGATCAGTTTCTGGGCCCCGGACGTCCGGTTCACCGACCCGCTCGGGCTCAACGAACCGGAGGTGGCGGCAACGCGGGAGCGTGGCGATTACTTCGGCAAGCGGAACGACGCGATCACGGCCGATCGGCACCCCGTTGTCGTCGCGAGCAACTACTGGATAGGCATGGACAGCCTGTACCAGGCTGGCCGCGACCGGGGGGAAGACTATGTGGCCGTGGTGAACCCGGGTCTGACCGAAGACCGGGTGTTCTTGCTGGTGGAGCGCGCTTGGTCCAGCCGCCTCATCGATGCGCTGCGCCCGTACTACGGCGCACTGAGCAGCTCGGTCGAATATGAGCCGGCCAGGGCGCGTTGGCAGACGCGATTTCCCAAGGGCCAGTGATCAGCCAACAAGCGATGAACGGCCAGTCCGCGAAGTCCGTGGCTAAAAGCTCCGCCGGAGCAGTCGACGCAGTTCCGCCGGCAGCGCCACCACCACCACGACGGCCCACACCGTCGTCGCCCCGACGAGTCCGGTAAACAGACCGAGCGGCCCGGCCGCAGCTTGAAAGCCGAGCCATCCCGCTGCGCCGGCTAGCAGTCCCAGCAGGAGAGCTTCGCCAACTCGGCCCGCGACTGCGACGAACTTCGCCCCGGTGAGCCGCGCGCTGAGCTTCACCAGGAGGCCGGCCCCGACCAGCATCGGGATTGTCACGGCAGCGGCGGTTCCCAGCGGTCCGGCAAGCATCGTGGCCGGGACCACGAGGACCAGCATGGCGAGCAGCTGCAACTCCTGCACCCGTCGCTGCGTCGGTGTCCGGCCCAGCGCAATCAGGACCGGCCCCGACGTCGCAGCCACCGTACGTACCCAGGCAAATACGCACAGCAACCGCAGCGGCGCATAGACATCGTGCCACTTCGCGCCGAACAGGACGTCCACTGCATCCGGGCCGGCAACCGCCAGGAAGCCCAGCGGCAACGCCGAGATGCTGGCGGCGGCCCGCACGGCGGTCTCATAGGCCGTACCGAGTGGTTGGCCGGCAAGCTGCAGCCGCTTGTACGTCGGCAGCACGACCCGGTTGGCGGCCAGGCCGATCAGGAAGTACGGGAGGTTGGTCAGGTTGTACACGAAGGCGTATCCGCCCAGCAGCGTGGGGCCGCTTACCGCCCCGACCGTGGCGTTGTCCAGGTTGCCGTAGGCGGTCACCAGGACCGACGTGGTCAGCAGGTCCCGGCCGACCCCCCACAGCTCCTCGGCCTGCCGCCGGTGCAGGGCCATCCGGAGCGTGCCCGGTCGGCGAAGAAGCAGGATGCCCGCCCGGACGCCCTGCTGGACCACGGTCTGCAGGATCAGTGCCGTGGCCCCGGCGCCGGCGAGCGCCGCGGTGACGCCCACCACCGTCGACGATGCGCTGCCCAGCACCTGGGCAAGCGCGGTCTCGGAGAAGCGGAGGTCGCGGTCCAGCAGCGCCCCGGTCACCTCGGCGAGCTGGGTAAGCGGCAGGCTGAGCCCCACCAGTTGGACCAGATGGCGGGCATCCGGCGCACCCAGCGCCGCACAGACCGGGCCAGCCGACAGCGCCATCACCGCGGCCCCGAGGCAGCCGCAGCACAGCGCCATCCCGACGACGGTGCGGTCCCGGGCGGCATCCGGGCCAAGCGCCTGCACCGCCGGTCCAAGGCCGGCGTAGGTCAGGCTGTTCACGATCTGGACCATCAGGAAGGCGACGGCAGCCAACCCGAACTGCTTCGGCGACAGCACCGCGGCGAGCAGGAAGAAGCACAGTGTCTGGGCGAGCCGCTGGCTGGTCTCGGCGAGGACAGTCCACAGGGCACCCCGGGCGGTGGACCGGCCGGTGACAACCCCGGGAACCCGCTCCGGATCCGGCACCCCGACCGGCTCGCGCGCGGCTGTGCTCATGACAACTCGTAGATCCGGACGTCGGTGTTGCCGTATCGCAGCCGGAACTGCGGGGACTGCGCCACCGCGGATTCCAGCCGCTGGACGCCTCCGTCGCCGAAGATGCGGTTCGCTCGGGCAAAGCGTTCCTGGCTGGTGGAGAACACCAGATAACCGTGCGGTGAGTATCCCTGGATGGTCTCCACGACGTACTCCAGATCCGCCGCTGTCACCGGCCGCAGCGGGCGGTCACCGAACGTCGAACCCAACAGCAGGTGGTGGGTGTCCTCACCGTTTGGCCCGACGAACTTGTCGTAGTTGGCCGCGTCCCGGGTGGGAAAGCCCGGCACGCTGAGCATCAGCACCCGGGATGCCGTTCTTGTAGATCCACCTATTGGCCGCCACCTCTTTCGGCGGGATGTAGTACACGTCTTCGGTGCCCAGGAACAGCGGGACGAACATCGCGGTGAGCACTGACAGTATCACGATCGGCGTCCACCGGCGCCGCCAGTTCGACCGGATCGGCTCACCGGACCAGAGCCAGGCAATGCCTACCGCGGCCCACGGCAGGGAGTACAGAAAGACCCGCAGCCGCGCCTCGCCGCCGTAGCTCTGCACGGCGAGCACCGACAGCGGGCTGACGGTCAGCGCCGCCACCACTAGGCTTCGGCCCAAGTGGCCCCGGCGAATGCGCAGGAACAACCCGACCGCGGCAGCGAGCCAGACCAGCAGGACCATCACCCGCGACAGCGTCGCCAGCTTGACCTTCGCGGCCACCGGCTGACCCAGGATTTGCAGCTGGGCGCTCGCGTTGGCCCACGGGTTGAAGCTGCTGAAGACGCCGAAGTGCTCGGCGATGTAGGACAGGTTCGGCAACAGGTAGCTGACGGTGAGCGCCGCCATCACCGCGACCACCCACCAGGGACGCAGGTAACCGGTGATCGCTAGCGAGCCGAACATCAACAGCAGGACGTACGGCGTCAGCTGATGGCTGGCCGCGGCGACGCCGTCCAGCAGCACCGCCAGCAGGACCACGTAACCGCGACGTCCGGCGGGAACCGGGATGAGCCGCTCCGGGGTGATGATGGCGCCAGGAGCTCGCAACCGGGAGACCAGCCGCTCGACCCAGCGGCCCAACCGGTTGGGTCCGGCTCGCAGGAACAGCACCACCAGCAGTTGCACCGCGAGCATCAGGGTGAAGGTGAACCCCTGGGGGGAGAAGTAGCTCTGGCCGACCCATGTTCGTCACCACGAACACCAGGCAGGCACCCCAGGCCGTGCGGGCATTGCCGGAGATGGACCGGGCGATGGCGAGTACCAGGAGGGCCGCGAGCGCGCCGAAGAACAGCTCCGCCCAGGCGGCGAACCGGGTCGAGTCTCCCAGCCCGCTGAACCGCGTGAACCAGGCGGCCAGGGCGAAGAAGCCGGGCCACCGGTGGTAGATGTGTCCAGCGCCCGGTCCACCCACCTTGGGCGTCGATGTACTCCACGACTCCGATGTGCTTGTAGGTCCAGGTGTAGCGCGGGCTTCCCTCGATGGCCGGGGCGGTGGCGTACAGGATGGTGATCAGGCCGGCGGTATGGGTGAGCAGCCGCAATTCGCTGAGTCGGCCGGCGACCAGCGCCGCCAAGGCCCCCCCCGAGCATGACGGCCAGGGCGGCGTACCAGCTCAGCGGCAGCAGCGGCAACAGGCCCCCCACGGCCCGATCTCGCGCAGGTCCACGTGCGACAGCCCGGCGAGCCAGAGCAGGCCGGCGGCCAGTGGCACGGCCACCGTGGACGTGATCGGCAAGCTGTCCCGCGGTGCCGCCGGCGCTGGGGGCCGCTCCGGCGCCGCCTGCTCGGCGAGGGCGGTCACGGCCCCACCGCGGCCAGCGACCGGGCGCGTCGCCGCGCCTGCAGCAGCAGCACCGGACCGGTGAAGAAGCCGGCAAACTCCCACAGGAGCAGGTTGTGCGGCACCGGTGACCCGGCCGGCAACTGATCCCCGGTCGCCCCCGGGATCCGGGCCATGCCCAGCAGGCCGCCGGGAATCCGCCGCAGTACCTCCGGACGGGTACGGCGATCCAGCAGGTGCTTGGTGATGAAGGCGGAGAACCCGGTGCCGTAGGAGTACATCTGCCGACGCAGAGCCGGCATGCTGCTGCGGTGGTAGTGCCACACCAGCGCGGCCGGTTCGTAGGCCAGGGCCCAGCCCGCCTGCAGCACCCGGACGAAAGCGTCGAGATCTTCACCGCCGGCGGTCCGGGTGCCGGCGCCGAGTGCCGGGTCGAAGCCTCCCAGCGCCCGCATGACGTCGGCGCGGACGGCGAAGTTGGCACCCGTGCCGAAGTTTCCCGGCGAGTATGGGTAAAGGGCGTCCCGGGACGCGGGTGGTCGAAGGGCCAGATCGAACAGATCCCGGTCACAGCGGGTGGACCAGTTGGGCAGTCGGGCTTCGAAGTAGGTTTCCGCCACTCCGGCCAGGCTGGCGGTAGCCACCATTCCGGTGACACAGCCCACATCCGGGCGCTGCTGAAAGCCACGGACGATCGCGTCTACCCAGCGGCTGTCCACCGAGACGTCGTCATCGGTGTACGCCACCATGTCACCGCGCGCTTCGGCGAGACCCCGGTTGCGGGCCCAGGACAGCCCCGGGCGCGGCTCCACAACGTACCGGAACCGGGGATCGGCACCCACCTCAGCCTGGAAGGACTGGGCCGTCGAGTCCTCGCCGGGCGCGTTGTCAACGACGATCACTTCGAGCCGCGGATATGTCAGTGTCCGGAGCCGGCGTAGGCAACCAGCCAGCGCGGCACCGCGGTCGCGGGTGCAGACCACGACCGAAACATCGCGGTCGGGCACTACCCGGTTGGGGCAGGCGGCGGTCGGTCCGGGCAGCGGTTCACCGCCGAGCAGGGTCTGATCGACAACGCCTTCACCGGCCAGGTGCTCGGCACACCGGTCGGTGAACTGGGCGCGCAGGCGGTCGAGCAGGTCCGGAGGCAGCGATCCCGCGGTCAGCGGAGCCGTCAGGTATCCCAGCGGTTCGCCGTGCAGCCGGGCCAGGACCCGGGCGCGGACGTGTTGCTCGGGCAGGCCGACCGGCACCGCGGGCAGCGGAGCCGAGAGTTCCACGTCGGTGCACCAGACACTGTCGGCCCCGACGGTCGCCGGAATGGCGCCGTCCGCCATGGGACGACCAACGGTCACGGAATCACCGACGGTTACGGCGTCATGGGCGGTCACGGTGCCGCCTGCCCGCCACCGCGGCGGGCTTGCCGGCGAATCAGCAGCAGGTCGGCGGCCAGCACGATGGTGCACACCGCTGCGATGGCGGCGGCCATCGGGACGGGTTGCCACCGGTGCAGCCAGAGCATGGCCAGGCACAGCGCGGCCTCGAGCGCCAGGCTCAGCGCGATGCTCAACCCGACCAGCGAGTCGAGGGCCCGCAACGGCAGCCAGCGGCAGAGGCAGTACCCCGGCACCACCGACGCGCTGACCAGGGTAAGCGTCACCCGGAGCGCTCCGTCGGAGCGGGTGGCGACCACGGCCGCCGTTGCGGCCAGCAGGACGAACAGGCCGATGTCGACGGCAGCTCGGGCGGGTGGGGAAAGCGCCAGTCGGCGGCGGAATTGGCCACGCTCGACGGCGGTGGTTGCGCTGGTCGTTGGCTTGAGCTGTTGCTAGCCATCAGACGCCCCCCTGGGCCGCCGGAACGCCAAGAGCTCTAGGGAACCGGCATCCAGTAACAGTAACGATAGGTGAGCGTGGGCGGTGCCACCGCCCGGACGACCAGTTCCGCCGCCGCCTTGGTCGATGACAGCACGGCGGCGCAGATCAAATCTCGGAGATCTCGCTCCGGTCGGCGGCGGACCGGTGGGCCGGGGAACGGAGCGCCTGCCGCCGGCTGCGAAGGTAGGCGGCAGGCCCGACCGCAATCCCGATCAGCTCGTACACCGTAAGCCGCCGCGGATAGGACGCTGACTTCTTCGCGTTCTTCTGCGAGCCGGAACTGAGCAGATACCGGCTCGCGGCCGGCAGCCGACGGGCGATCTCCCGGCGCTCCACTCGGGAGTGCAGTACGCGCCTGGTCACCATGGCGCTCAGCCCGACGCCGTAGCTGGCAATCTGGTCGCGGAGCTCAACGTCGGTCTGGCGATGCTGATGGCGGACTATGGCCGCGGGCTCGTACACGATCTCCGCTCCGCTGCGTAGGACGCTCACGTAGATGTCCAGGTCTTCACCACCGCGGGCCGGGGTGCCGGCTCCCAGCTCCTCGGCGAAGCCTCCCAGGGAGTGCAGCACCGCGGTCCGAAACGCCGTGTTGGCTCCGGAGCCGAACCGGCCAGCCGTATACGGATACAGCACAGATCCGTCGCTCGTGCCGAGATCGAACCTCTGGCAGCGGAAGCCCTTGGCGAAGCCACCGAACTCTTCGATGATCAGTTGCGCGGGTGTCTCCAGCTCGGAGGGGATGATCAGTCCAGTAGCGCAGGCGGCCCGGGGTGATCCGGCCAGAGCGGTGACCAACTCCCCCAGCCAGTCGGGATCAACGTCGACGTCGTCGTCGGTGATCGCGATCATTTCGCCGCGGGCAACGGCCAGCGCGGCGTTGCGGGCGCGCGACAGTCCGGCGCGCGGCTCGGTGACCAGCCGGAAGACCTCCGCTGGCAGGCTGCTCACCACCGCCGGCGCACCGGAGGTGCCGGGACGGTTGTCCACGACGAGCACCTCGAGGTGCGGATAGGTCTGTTGCTGCAGGGTGCGCAGGGTGCGCAGAAGTCGCTCCGGCCGACCGCAGGTGGTCACCACCACGCTGGCCAGTGGCCACGGCGGTGGAAGCCGACGCTGCCAGCGACATGGCGCGTCCACCGCAGCCGGTACGCCGGCGGCCGTGATGGGCGTATCAGCTGGCAGGCCGTCTTCGGTGAGGTGCTGGCGGATCTGGGCGCCGGCGGTCTCCTCCAGCCGCCGGGCAATCTCACTCGCCGGAACAGGCGTGGCTTGCAAGGGGAGGTCCAGCTCGGTGACCGGCCGGCCGTGGATCCGGACGAGGAGCCCGGCGCGGCGGTACGGGCGACCGGTCGGGCCCGACCGAGGAGCGATGTCCGGCAGCGGTACGCTGACCTCGATCTCGCCCAGCTGCACCGGCTCCGGTGCATCCGACAGTTCTGCGAAACGCTGCCGCGGCCGGCGCGGGAACCACTTCATCGGCGGATCGACCGATGGGCGGCGGCCCGGGTCCGGCGGTAGGCGCGGAAACCGCGGGTCCGCAGCCGCTCCCCGGACCAGGCGAGCGGTGCGCCGAAGCCTTGCAGTAAGGACTGCACCTGCTGATCTGTCGTATCCGCCGCGATGGTGACCCTGGCCACCGCATACGCGTCGTCGAGGTGGTGCGACAGCGCGTTCTTGACCGCCGCTGCGGAGATGTAGCCGGCGTCGATCACTGCCTGGCGGACGTACCGGGTGTGGAAGCCGTGCGGGTAGGCGAAGCTACGGCACGGTTGGCCGGCGAACCGCTCGCAATCCCGCTTGGACTCCGCCACCTCACTCAGCACAGCTTTCCGGGGCAGTACGTCGAGCTGGGGATGGTCGACGCTGTGCGCGCCGATCTCTACCCAGTCGGGGAGGGCCGCGAGCTCGCGCCACGGAGCCATGCCGGGAGCATCCCGGTGCCCGGTCGTGACGTAGACGGTGGCGCTGCGGACTCCTTCCGTCGCCATCGTCGCGATCGCAGCAGGCCAGCTGGCGTATCCGTCGTCGAAGGTCACCAGCACCGGCCGGCGTCCCGGTGGAACCACCGGGGTGCCGCTGGCCAGGGACTCGGCGTACTGCGTCACCGTCACCGGCACCCGACCACTGGCTTTCACCAGCGCCATGTGCCGCTGGAAGGTTCGGAGACCAACCGTCCATCGCGCCTGACCAGGCAGCGGCGCATCAGCCACGTCGTGGTAGAGCAGCACCGGCACGGGGTCCACCCCGCCCTCGACCGGTCGCGGCGCACCGACCATGTCGGCTGTCTCCTTGGGTTGGCCGGGCAGCCGCGTGGGCCAACGGGCAGTAAGGTAGATGAAGCCCGATTCTATCCGGTCGCTCGGACCCGACCGGTAAGCTCGGGAGTAATCGGGAGTAACCAGTGTCCGCAACGGTGCAGCGGGCCGCCGCCTGAACGATTGAGAACAGGTTTGCCGGTGTCCAATTCTATCCTCGCGCTGTCGGTGATCATCTGCACATACACCATGGAGCGCTGGGCGGATCTGCAGGCCGCGGTCGACAGCGCGCTCGCACAGTCGGTACCGGTGCTCGAGGTCATTGTCGTCGTCGACCACCACCACGGCCTGTATGACCAGACCCGACGGCTGCTGCCGGAAGCTCGCTTGCTGGCCAGCACCGGACCGCGTGGCCTGTCCGGGGCTCGCAACAGCGGCATTGCCGTTGCCCGGGGGGACATCGTCGCGTTCCTTGACGACGACGCCGTCGCGGGTCCGCACTGGGCCGAGCGCCTGGTCGACTGCTATCGCGAGCCGCAGGTCATCGGTGCAGGTGGTGGCGTGATGCCTGCCTGGCGGGCGCCCCGGCCGAGGTGGCTGCCGGAGGAGTTCCTGTGGGTGGTGGGTTGCTCCTACCTGGGGCAACCTACCGCCCGCTCGCCGGTCCGCAATGCCATCGGTGCCAACATGAGCTTTCGTCGAGAGGTGCTGCAGCGCTCGGGTGGCTTCGACCCTTCGGTGGGGCGGCAGGGCGCCAACGCGGCCGGGTGCGAAGAGACGGAGCTGTCCATCCGGGTCCGGCGACAGTTTCCCGGCAGCATGATCCTGCTCGAGCCACGGGCCGAGGTGACGCACACAGTCACCGCCGAGCGGGTCACCCGCCGCTACTTTCGCGGCCGGTGCCGAGCCGAGGGACGGTCCAAGGCGGTGGTGACCACGCTGGTCGGAACCGACGATGCCCTGGCCAGTGAGCGGACCTATGTCACCCGCACGCTGCCGCTGGGGGTGGCGCGGGGGCTCGGTGCCGTCCTGCGGCGCGAGCCGGCGGGGGCTGCCCGGGCGCTGGCCATCGTGGAGGGACTGGCGTTCACCACGGTGGGTTACCTCGACGGGCGCGCGCGGCGGAAATCCGGTCGGCGATGACCGAGACCCGGCCGGTTACGGCGGAGCGGCCTGGCCAATGGCATCCCGTGTTGGCGGCCGTATTCGCCGCTTTCGATGCTCACCGAATCCGGTGGTGCCTATTGCGCGTCCCAAGCCACCCGCAGGGTCACACCGGTGACGTCGATCTGCTGGTGCATGATGCGGACTCGGCGACGGTACGCGCGGTCCTGCAGGACCTCGGGTTCGCCCGCCAGCCGATCGGGGGGACGCCGGATCTGTTCTTTCTCCGTTACCACGGGGACACCGATTGCTGGCTGTGGCTGCACATCACCCGCAACCTCGCGTTCGGACCGTATGGGGCGTTTGACACTGGCGCGGCTGCTGCCTGCCTCGACCGCCGGATGCGCCACCGTGATGCGTGGTTGCTCAATGACGCGGACACGTTCTGGGTGACACTGCTGCACGGGTTGCTGGACAAAGGGACGGTGTCCGTAGGGCACCGGGGCACGCTGTCCGCCTTCACCGACGCGGCCGCGGCCGGTGGACCGGTTGCCGACGTTGTCGCCCGCTACTGCCCGCCGGGTTGGACCATCTCGCAGCTGCTCGGCTGTGCCCACGCCGGAGAATGGGACGCCCTGGCTAATTTCGGCTCAGCATTGCCGGCGCAGTGGCGGACTCAGGCCCCGGGCGCGATGCGAGCAGCCCGGGCGGCACACCTGGCGCGACTGCTTCGCCACCCGCTCAACCCCTGGCGACGGCGCGGCCTCAGCGTGGCTGTCGTCGGCCCCGACGGTGCCGGGAAGTCGACGCTGGCCGCCGGTGTGGCCGATTCGTTCTTCCTGCCCACCGTCACGTCGTACATGGAGGTGCGGGACGAGAGCCTGGCCGGTGTCGCCCGGTGGCGGGTTCCCGGCCTGACCTTTCTGGTCTACCTCATCGTGCTGTGGCGACGGCTGGCCGCCGCACGCTATCACCAAGCCCACGGCGAGTTGGTCGTCTTCGACCGGTACACCTCCGACGCGCTGGTGGCCTCGGCTGACGGGCTCGACTGCAAGAAACGCCTGGCCCGGTGGATACATCGGTATGTGTTTCCCGACGTCGACCTGGCGCTGGTGCTCGACGTCCCGGGTTCGGTCATGTTCGCGCGCAAAGGCGAGCGCTCACCGGAGGAGCTCGAGGCCGAGCGACAGCGGCTGCTCCGGTTGAGTTCGGTGCGGTCCAACATCGACGTCCTCGACGGCACGCAGTCGGCCGATCAGGTCCGCCGCGCCGCGATCGAGCGGATCTGGTCCCGATACGCCGACCGGTGGCGCGGTCGCGGTCCCAGCAACGTCACTGCCTCGACTGCGGCGGACTGGTGACCTGCCGGCGCCGGCGGCTGTGGCCCAGGCTGCTGCCGGCGCTGGGTCGGGGGCGCCAGCGGTGGAGCACCCGGGCGGAACGACGGGCGGCCGTCGGATTGCTGCCCGAGGTGCTCAGCCGGGTGCCCCCGCAGCCCGGGTTTCCGCCGCCCGGCGACTGGCGGCTCCGGCAGGTCGTCGTGACCCAGACGGACACCACAGTGATGCTCCTCAGTGTCCACCGCGGGCCCCCGGTGGCGGTCGTACGGGTGGCCGGATCCGCTGCCACCGGCGGCACGGTGCACGCCAGCGGCCAGCGGCTGACCGAGTTGCATGCCGATGATCGCTTGGCGCCATTGCACCGGTACATCCCCCGGCCGTTGGGGGCCGGTGTCCTTGACGGTTGGACGTACGCCGTCGAAGAGGCGCTGCCCGGTCGGCCGGCGTGCACGGGTGGTCGACCGCCCGTGCCTGGCGAGATTCTGCTGCCGGCCGCGACGTTGATCAGCGAGCTGCACGCCCGGAGCGCGGCGTCGGTGGTGGTGGAGTCGACGTTGCTTGACCGGTGGACCCGGTCGACGCTGAACCGGCTGCGCCAGCTTGACCTGCGCATCAGCGGTCCGGCGCTGGACGCTGCCCTGTCCCAGACGTCGGACGACATCTCCGGCGCGCTGCTCGGACACCCGGTCAGCGTAAGCTGGACCCACGGGGACTACTGGTGCGGCAACGTGTTGGTCGCCGGAAACGACAGTGCGATCACCGGGATCATGGACTGGGATGCCGCCGACCCGGGCGGACTCCCGGTGGTGGATCTGATGCACCTGCTGTTGACCACCCGTTCGCTTGCTCAGGGCGTGGATATCGGCGTGGTGGTGCGGGCACTCCTCGCCGGCGAGCGGTGGTCGGCCGCCGACCGCCAGGTGCTGGCCGCTGGGCGATGGGCCCAAAGCACGGTGGACCCGACCGGGCGGGCAATCGTGTTGGTCACCTGGTTGAGCCACATTGGGGCGGTGCTCGACAAGTATCCGGGGCACATCCGCCAACGGCCCTGGCTCGGCAGGAACGTGGAATCGGTGCTGCTATCGCTGTGACGGGCGCCCTGCAGCGGCGCTGGCGAAAGATGTCAAGCCACGAGACCAGTTCGCGTTAACTTTGACCTTTCGCCACGCCCCGTCTGAAAGGGCGACACGGCCGCAAGACGCACGGAAGTGCCTGCCCTGCCATCAAGACTGCCGGTTAAGACGTCAGTAGTAGTCCGAGGGGGAAGGCACTCCGTGGGTGGTGCGACACGAGGTCGCTTGCGCAAAGGGCCGCGTTGAGTGGAGGTCGGCGGTGTCGTCGACGACGGAGGTTGTCCCGGCTCTCGTAGAACTTGACGTGGCGGTCCCCCACCTGAGCCTTGCCAACTGGTGTTGAACGTCATCGAGGATGAGGAGCTCGGCGTCACGCTGGCTGCGGCTGTGAGGTGATGGAGAAGGCCCCGCCCGGGGGGTTCGGGCGGGGCCTTCGTGGTCGGGCT
>Ga0066794_10000153_pt1 | contig 12068 bp, 10 predicted proteins | sample PersoiDNA2013190_FD_70945 | JGI IMG/M metagenome (GOLD analysis project Ga0066794, IMG submission 70945) | Permafrost soil microbial communities from the Arctic, to analyse light accelerated degradation of dissolved organic matter (DOM) -... | ecosystem: Environmental > Terrestrial > Soil >... | reverse complement strand
ATTGCGCTGCACGTCCGCGATCAACGAAGCCGGGATTCCACCAGCGGCGCGCGTCTCCTCGGCGCCATAAATCTCGTTCACCAGTTCCATGATGGCCGCGATGCAGGTGTTGAAGTGCCAGCGGCCCTGGAAATCGTGGCTCACGCGCTTGATGGTCTGGTGCAGCTTGCGCTGAATCGCGCGAGCCTCGGGCGACAACATCACCAACTGTTCAGCGTGTTCTGGGTCACTGGACTTCTTTACTGGGTTCCGCACAAAGAACCGATACACGCGCCCCAGAAACCGCTGAATGCCCTCGATCCCCGAATCCTGCCAGTCAAGATCGCGATCCGGAGGCGCCGCGAACAAGCTGTACAAACGTGCCGCATCCGCGCCGTAGCGCGCCACCATCTCATCCGGCGACACCACGTTGCCCAGGTTCTTCGACATCTTCGCGCCGTCTTTGATCACCATCCCCTGCGTGAACAACCGCGCCACCGGTTCGTCGTTTTTCACCAGCCCCATGTCGCGCATGAACTTCGTCCAGAAGCGCGAATAAATAAGGTGGAGAATGGCGTGTTCCACGCCGCCAATGTACTGATCAATCGGAAACCAGTAAGCAATAGTTGCGCTGTCGAACGGCGCCTTGTCGTTCTGCGCGTCGGCGTAGCGGTAGAAGTACCACGACGAATCGACGAACGTATCCATGGTGTCGGTCTCGCGCCGCGCCGGGCCGCCACATTTCGGACAAGTCGTGTTCAGGAACTCCGGCACATTCATCAACGGCGATCCACCCGAAAGCGTGACCTGCACTCTGTCCGGAAGAATCACCGGCAAGTCTTTCTCCGCGACCGGCACCACGCCGTCTTTGTCGCAGTACACCATCGGAATCGGCGTTCCCCAATAGCGCTGCCGCGAGATGCCCCAGTCCTTCAGCCGGAACGTAACCGTGGCTTTGCCGAAACCTTTCTCCTCGGCGCGCGCCGACATCTTCTTCTGGGCTTCCTTGCATCGCAAACCAGTAAAGGGCCCAGAATTCATGAGCGTGCTATCTTCCGAAGTAAATGGGAACAGCGGATCATCGGGCACCAGCTCAAAGCCCGGACTGCGGGGATGTACACGCATTGCCGGGACAATTACAGGCCGGATCTCAATCCCATATTTCTTAGCAAATTCATAATCGCGCTCGTCGTGCGCGGGCACGCTCATGATGGCGCCCGTGCCGTAGTCCATAAGGATGTAATTCGCCACCCACACCGGCACCGCTTCGCCGTTGTACGGATTCTTAGCGTAGCGCCCAGTGAACACACCATGCTTCTCGATCGCACCGATATCGCCCGCTTCTTTCGCCCGGCGCTGCTCGGCGATCAACTCTTCCACCTTGGTGCGCAGTTCCGCATCGCGGGCAATCATGTCCGCGACAATCGGATGCTGCGGCGCCAACTGCACCGAGGTCGCGCCATAGATCGTATCCACGCGCGTGGTGAACACCGTGATCGTCGACCCCGCCGGTCCCACTGTTCCGCCCAGATCGAAATCCACCAGCGTGCCTTCGCTGCGTCCGATCCAGTTCTGCTGCATGATCCGGACTTTTTCCGGCCAGCCCTGCAGCTTTTCGAGATCGCGCAGCAACTCGTCCGCATACTTCGTGATTCGCAAAAACCACTGTTCCAGTTCGCGCTGCTCGACGGGAGTGTCCTCATGCCGCCAGCACATCCCACCCACAACCTGCTCGTTTGCCAGCACCGTAGCGCACTGCGGACACCAGTTCACCTTGCTCTTCTTGCGATAAGCCAATCCCGACTCGTAGAGCTTCAAGAAGAACCACTGATTCCAGCGGTAGTAATCCGGCAGGCAAGTCGTAACCTCGCGCGACCAGTCATAAGCGAACCCAAGGCGCTTCATCTGCACCTTCATGGCCGCGATATTCGCAAGCGTCCACTCCTTGGGCGGAGTGTTGTTCTTGATAGCCGCATTCTCCGCCGGCAGCCCGAACGAATCCCAGCCCATGGGATGGAGCACGTTGTACCCGTTCATCCACATGTAGCGAGCCAGCGCATCGCCGATCGCGTAGTTGCGCACGTGTCCCATGTGCAGCGCGCCCGAAGGGTAGGGAAGCATCTCCAGCACGTAATACTTCGGCTTGGTCGAGTGCGCCTCGGCGGCATACAGCGACGGATCGCTTTGCCAGCGCTCAGTCCATTTCTGCTCAATGCGCTGCGCGTCGTAACGCTCATCGCGGGGGTTGGGGATCGGTTTGTCTTCCTGTGGCATAGATAAGGGTAGTTCGGTAATGAGTAATCCACGATTTTACAACGCCGGCTGAGATGTGTGGCGCGAATGCTCGGCATCGCCGATCAGACGTCGCGATACTCCTTGCTTGAGGGACTTCAGGACAAAAGCGATACTACGATTTCAACATTCGAAATTATCCGCAGTTTGTGGAGAAGCTGCGCTATATTCACCGCAATCCGGGGTCCCCAGCGAGCCCGCTTTTGGCTTGCTGGGGTGGAAGCCGGTGAAGCGCGGGTTATGCGAGCGTCCGGAGGACTGGCGGTGGAGCAGCTTTCGCCACTACGCGACCGGCTGTGAGGGGCGAGTGGAGATCGAGTCGGAATGGACGGCCCGAAAACGCGAACGAGCGGCGGGAACACTTTGCCCGGCCGTCGAACTGCCCCACTCAAGCCAAAACCGGGCTTGAGTGGGCCACCCGCCCGGGGATGGAGAGTGCGGAGTTTTTTGTGCTGTTGGCGTCGGACGGGAAGAGCAAGACGTTCAAGGTTGAGGATGCGAAGTTTATCAGCGGGTCGGACAAGATGAAACTTCAGGGTAAGCACCTGAAGAGCATCGATTTCAATGTTCCCGCACCGGACAACGTTCCCACACGTTTCGTGCGGCGTGGGATTCTCGGATGCTACCAGTACAGCGGTTGCTCGTTCGCGCTGCTTGATCCGGCAGCGGTGCACTCGCTGAACTAAGGGCAAGCCTGGCGAAGCGAACGTCGGATTCCTTCCTGCTCGCCGTTGTCGGGCGTCTTGCCCTTAGCCGGTGCTAGTTGAGGAGGTTCTTCCCGAGTCACGGGCCACTCGGAGACCCACCGCCCTTTTCCCGCCCACCGTTTGCCCTGTTCCACACCGGACGCTAAACTTAATGTCTCGGGGTATTCACCATGCTCGTAGTCATGCAAGCGCAGGCCACCGAAGACCAGGTCCGCGCCGTCTGCCAGAAAATCGAAACGCTCGGATACCGCGCCCACTCCATGCCCGGCGCGCAACGCACCGCCATCGGCATCACCGGCAATCAGGGCGAGATCGAATCCGGGACGCTGGGAGAAATGCCCGGAGTGCAGGAAGTCATTCGCGTCTCCAAGCCCTACAAGCTGGTCAGTCGCGATACGAAGCCCGACAACACGGTCATCAAGTGTTCCGGCTCACGCGTCACCATCGGAGGCCCCGACCTCGCCATCATCGCCGGTCCCTGCGGTATCGAGAGTCGTGATCAAGCGTTCAAAATCGCCGAGCGCGTCGCCCGTGCCGGAGCCCAGTTCTTCCGTGGCGGCGCCTACAAACCGCGCACCTCTCCTTATTCTTTCCAGGGCCTGGGCGAAGAAGGACTGAAGATCATGGCCGAAATCCGCGACCGCTTCGGCCTGCTCATCGTGACCGAAGCTGTCGATTACGAATCGCTCGACTTGGTCGACAAATATGCCGATGTCATCCAGATCGGCGCCCGCAACATGCAGAACTTCTCTTTGCTCAAACGCGCCGGACGCGCCCGCAAGCCCGTCCTGCTGAAGCGCGGCGCCTCGGCAACGCTCGAAGAATTTCTCATGGCCGCCGAGTACATCATGAGCGAGGGCAACTACAATATCGTCCTGTGCGAGCGCGGCGTGCGCACCTTCGCCGATCACACTCGCAACACGCTCGATCTCAGCATCGTGCCCGCCGTCCAGCGCCTTAGCCACCTGCCCATCATCGTGGATCCCAGCCACGGCACCGGCAAGCGCAACAAAGTAACCCCACTCTCCCGCGCCGCCGTCGCCGTCGGAGCCGACGGCCTGATCGTCGAGGTTCACCACGATCCCGACCGTGCGCTCTCGGACGGCATGCAGTCGCTATTCCCCGATCAGTTCGACGCGCTCATGGCGCAGGTGAGGCAGATTGCGGCGGTGCTGGGACGGAGTGTTCCCACACCGAGCCATGTTCAGGCCGAAGTTACAAGTTCTGCGGACTGACCCGGCCGCATCTGATAATCTCTTGCCTTCAGCGAGGCCAACTCGTCCTTGAGAAAATTCCTTCTATTCGCCGTCCTCGTCCCGCTCGTCCTGGCCGCCGGCTGGTACTACTTCCACCAGCGCACTCTCCCCGGCTACGGCCCGCTCTACCGCGAATTCGCCTACATCACCAATGGCAAGAGCAATACCGTCACCGTCATCGACCTGAATAGTTTTCGCCCGGTTAGAACACTGCAGGTCGGCGTTGAACCCACCGGACTCGCGGCCAATCCCAAGCGAAACGAAGTTTACGTCGTCAACGCCGGCTCCTCGAACGTCAGCGTGATCGACGCGGAGCAGAACAAAGTCGTCGCCACCATCGGCGTCCACGGACGCCCCTACTTCATCGATGTCTCTCCCGACGGCCGCCGCGCCTACGTCGCCAATTCCGGTTCCGCCAACGTTTCGGTCCTCGATCTCGACCGTCACACTGTAGCGGCCACGCTCCACGTCGGCGGAAGTCCTGGGCTTGCCCGCGTCTCGCCCGACGGATCCACCGTCGTCGTCACCAATCGCGCCGACAACACCGTCTCCATCATCGACACCGCGCGCCTCGCCGTGCGCTCCGCCATCGCCATCTGCATCCATCCGGAAGACATTGCCATCCTGCCCGATTCCAGCAAAGCGTTTATTTCCTGTTCGGGATCGGGCCAGGTCGCGAGCATCGATTTAAAGACCGACAAGTTGCTAGCGTTGCTCGATGTAGGAAAATCCCCGGTGAGCCTCGCGCTGAAGCCGGACGGCGGCGAACTGGCCGCTTTCAACTTCGACGCCGGCAGCATGTCCATCATCGAGACCACGGGCAACGAAGTGTCGGGCAGCTATCTCATCGGCACCCAGCCTACCCGCGGCGTCATTTCGCTCGATAACTCGCGCTTATACATCTCTAACTTCGGATCGAATAACATCGCGGTCTACGACATCGACCTCGGCAAGATCATCGCGTATCTGCCCGTAGGGACGCATCCCGACGCGCTGGCCCTCTCGCAGAATCAGAACTATCTGCTGGTACTCGACTCCGGTTCCGGAGACTTGGCCGTAATTCAGAAACGCCAGCCAAAGAAGAAATTTGAGCCCTCGGAATATTCCTTGCTGACCATCATCCCCGTTGGCATGGCGCCCAACCAGATCGTGGTCAAGTCCTTCATGCTGACCAAGCCCGAGCCGTAAAGACGCGCCCGCCGCAAACAATCAGAGCGGGGGCGTGGTTCCGTTGTGCTAGCATCTCCGCATGCGAACCCGCTTATCTATCCTCCTGCTCGTCAGCGCCGCTTGTCTGGCTTGTTCTGCCCAAACTACCGAGTCCCCGAACCTGTTTCCCATCCAGGAGGGTTTCGTGGACAGCCACGGCGCTCTGATCTATTACCTGTCTGTAGGACGCGGCGCGCCCTTGATGATCGTCCACGGCGGCCCCGGAGCATCGCACGATTACTTCCTTCCTTACTTGTTGCCTCTCATGCGCACCAGCCGACTCGTGTTCATCGACGAGCGCGGCTCCGGCAAGTCGTCGAAGCTCGAGGATGCCAAGCAGTACACCGTCGCCAACATGGTCGAAGACATCGAAGCTGTCCGGCAGGCGTTGGGCCTGGGCAAGATCAGTCTTCTCGGCCATTCTTTCGGGGGTGCGTTAGTGCAGGCGTACGCGTTGAAGTATCCGAAGAATCTCTCTCATCTCATTCTCGGCAGCACTTTCGCCAGCACCAAAGAACTCAACCAGGCGCTCGCAAAAATGAAAGCCGAGATGGATCCCAAGGAACGCGATCGGGTCAACGCTCTCGAAGCCGCCGGCTTGTTCGGCAAGGGCGAAATCTGGGAACACGGGCGCTATTCCGCGGAATACGCCAAACTAGCCTGGGGCAAAGGTTATTTTCCCTATGTCTACCAGAACCGCCCCGATCCCAGTTACGACCCTCTCAGTTCCAATACCGGCACTGCCTGGGACGTGTATCGCGAGATGTGGGGCTCGGATGGTGAGTTCATCGTCGACGGCAATCTGCAGGAAGTCGAGTACGTCGGCCAACTTTCGCAGATCAAAGTCCCGACGCTGATCATCGTGGGCGACCACGACGAGAGCGATCCCAGGATGTCGCAGGAGATGCACGAGAAGATTGCCGGATCACAACTCGTCATCCTGCCCAACAGCGGGCACATGACGTTCGTGGATCAACCCGAGCGGTTTTTGAAAGTGGTCCGCGACTTTGTTACCCACTGAGCGCCGGCGTTTAGCTTTTCGCGGGTGCCCATCCTTGCGCACTTTGCGAAAAGGGTGGGCGATGAGACCACCAGAATCCGTGGGGCGCAGGAAAATCCCCAGCTTGGCTTATGAGCTTCGCCACGCGGCACGGGATGGTTCGTCCCGAGCCTAACTCTTCTTCCCGGTCACGGCAAAAAACGCAGTCACCTCTTGCTCCACGTTCTTGCTGCCGCACTTGGGGCATTTCGCCTCGACCTCGTGTTCCTTGAGGGTGAGAATGACTTCGAAGGTTTTGTGACAATCGTTGCAGACGTAGTCGTACACGGGCATGGGGGGCCTCCCGCTCGAATCGCGATAACGAGCTACGATTAGAATTGTACGCCGACACCTGCCGCTTGTCCGGGAGCGAATCGCACCCTTCGAAAAACGAAGAGTGGGAGCACCCGAATCTTCAGAGTCGCCCAGACCACGGGCATCTGCCGAGCTTCGCTCGGCTTGGACGGGCGAGGGCGCCCGTCCCTACACGATCTTCCGAAAATGTTCGAGAATTGCTTCGGCTTGAGATTTGGTCACGACTGCCGATAGCGCCGCGACATCCGCTTGCTTCACGGCTTGCAGGCTGCCGAAATGTTCGAGCAGACGGCGCGTGGTCGATTCGCCGACGCCGGGAATTTCTCGTAACTCGGTGGCGCGGTCGCGGATCTGGCGGCGCTTGCGATGGAAGGTTACGGCGAAGCGATGCGCTTCGTCGCGGATCATCTGCACCAAATGCAAGACGGGAGAATGATGGTCGAGAACGACGGGATCGTCCTCCTGTCCGTAAACGTAGATGATCTCTTCTCTCTTCGCGATGGAAGCGAGCGGCTGGTTGATGATTTCGAGGGCTTCGAGCGCCTGGGCGGCGGCGTGGAGCTGTCCCAGGCCGCCGTCGATCAGCAGCAGGCTGGGCATGGGCTTTTTTTCTTGCTGCTGGCGCTGGTAGCGGCGGGTGACTACTTCGCGCATGGAGGCGAAATCGTCCACGCCTTCGACGGTCTTGATGATGAACTTCCGGTAATCCGATTTTTTCATCTTGCCGTCTTCCCACACCACCATCGATGCCACCGTTTCCGCTCCCTGAATGTGCGAAATGTCGAAACACTCGATGCGCTTCGGGAGTTCGGGAAGCGCGAGCGCGTCCTGAAAGGCTTCCTGAATGGCGCGCGCATTCGGCTTCAGGACGCGGAAACGCTGGTCGTAGGACTGTTTGGCGTTGGTGCCGGCGAGATCGATGAGCTCGCGTTTTTCTCCGCGCTGCGGAACGGTGATGTGGACGCGCGTCGCTCGTCCGCCTTCGCCGGCGAGTTGCTCGCTGAGCGCCTCTTCGAGTTCTTCGCGGTCTTCGAAGTCAACGGGAACGTAAATGTTGCGCGGCACGTAAGGCTGGGCTAGATAGAGCTGCTTGACTAGAGCAGAGAAGAATTCGCCGGGATCAAATTCTTGTGTGGCGGCGGGGCTGTGCCCCGCCGTGCCCGGGTCAGAGACCCGGGCCCACACGAACTGGGGCAGCTCTTCCCAGAAAAATTCGCGGCGGTCGAGGACTTTTCCGCCGCGCATGTGGAACAAGTTCACGGCCAGCATCTGGTTCTCGTAGTGAAAGCCGAAGACGTCGGCGTCGTCGCCTTCGGCGGCGGCGATGCGCTGCTTCTCCTGCAACTGCTCGACGGTGGAGATCAGGTCGCGATACTTCGCGGCGCGCTCGAACTCCTGCGCTTCGGCAGCTTCGGACATGCGCTCGCGCAGAGATTTGACCAGGTCGGTCTGGCGGCCTTCGAGGAAGAGCTTTACGTCGCGCACGGCTTCGCCGTAAATCTCCGGCGTGGTCAGATCTTTTACGCACGGACCAAGGCAGCGCTTGATGTAAAACTGGAGGCAGGGACGCGGATGGTTGCGGGTTAAGTCCACTTTGCATGACGGGACCCTGAAGTGGCGATGAATGAGGTCCACGATGCGATAGGCGAGATTGGCAGGGAAGTAGGGGCCGTAGTAGGCGCTGCCGTCCTTGCGCAGGCGGCGGGTTACATAGACGCGGGGGAATCGCTCGGCGAGGGTGAGCTTTACATAGGGATAAGTTTTGTCGTCGCGCAGCAGGATGTTGAAGCGCGGCTTCTTTTGCTTGATGAGGTGGTTCTCGAGGGCGAGCGCCTCTTTGTTATTGGCGACAACGATGTAGTCGACGTCAACCGCCTCGCGGACGAGCGTGCCGGTTTTCGCGTCCTCCCAGCGGCCTTCGTGAAAGTAGGAAGAGACGCGCGAGCGCAGGTTCTTGGCTTTGCCGACGTAGATGACTTCGCCTTCGGCGTTTTTGTAGAGGTAGACGCCGGGAGAAGCGGGCAGGGAGCGGATTTTCTGGGGGAGATCCATCGGCTGCTATCTTTAGTTTAATGTAAAACAAATGTACAGATATGTGTTACAATAATGCTCATGGGTAATACAATTACAATTCGTCTACCAGAGGAACTGGCAAACTGGCTCAAGAGCACCGCTCGTAAGACGGGAGTTCCGGTTGGCCGGTTGGTGCGCGAGGAACTGGAGCGTGCGAAACGGGAAAACGGTGACAAGCCCTTCATGCGTCATTGCGGTTCGATCCATGGGCCTGCCGATCTTTCGTCGCGTAAAGGATTTTCAAGGAAATGAGGGCCATCGTGGATACTGGTTTCATAGTGGCGTTTCTGAACTATGACGACCGGTATCACGATTGGGCCAGTGAGATTGGGCGCGCGGTTTCAGACCCGTTTCTCACCTGTGAAGCAGTGCTTGCCGAAACCGCGTTCCAGGTTGAATCGGCGAGTAGAGTGCTCGCGCTATTGCAGGACGGATTTCTTAGGATTGCGTTTGACCTGACTGAAAATATTGAAGAGGTTCATGCGCTGGCCGAGCGTTATCGAGACCGTACACCCGATCTGGCGGACTTGTGCCTCATTCGAATGAGTGAATTAAACGAAGATTTGCCTGTGCTAACGGTGGATGAGGGCGATTTCCGTGTCTATCGGCGGAACCGGCGAGATGTAATTCCGCTCATTTGTCCACCACGAGTTTGACCTGCTTTTGAAGAATAACGGTAGCTTGCTACGCACTCCACCCTTTTACGAACTCCACCAAACTGCGCAAGGCGATTCCGGAGGGGCCTTTGGCGATCCACGGTTTGGCCTCTTCCATCCAGGCGGTGCCGGCGATGTCGAGGTGGATCCAGGGTGTGTCTTCGGCAAATTCCTTGAGGAACATGGCGGCGGAGATGGCGCCGCCGTAACGGCCACCGGAGTTGACCATATCGGCGATGTTGGATTTGATGACTTCCTTGTATTCGTCGTCGAGCGGAAGGCGCCACATCTTTTCACCCGCTTGTTTGTTGGCGTTCGCGAAGCGCTCATACATCTGGTCGTCACTGGCGAAGATTCCGGCGTTGACGTAGCCGAGGGCCACGACTACCGCGCCGGTCAGGGTGGCGGCGTCCACGAGATGAGTGCAGCCGAGTTGACGGGCGTAGCAGAGGCCGTCGGCGAGGATGAGGCGTCCTTCGGCGTCGGTGTTGATAATTTCGATGGACTTGCCGGACATGGCGATCTGCACGTCGCCCGGCTTTTGCGCCTTGCCGGAGGGCATGTTTTCGGTGGCGCAGATGATGGCGGTAACTTTGACCTTGGGCCTCAGCAGAGCGATGGCGCGCATGACGCCGATCATGGTGGCGGCGCCGGCCATGTCGTACTTCATTTTCTCCATGCCGTCGGCGGGCTTGATGGAGATGCCGCCGGTGTCGAAGGTTACGCCTTTGCCGACCAGACCGAGGTGAACATCTTTTGCCGCGCCCTCGGGTTCGTAGCGCAGGATGATCAGCGCGGGAGGTTCGTCGGATCCCTGAGCCACTCCCCAGAATGCGCCCATCTTCAGTTCTTTGATCTTGTCGGCGCCGTAGGCTTCGCACTTCAGGCCGACTTCCGCCGCCATTTTCTTGGCGCGCTCGGCCAGTATGGTCGGCGTCATGCGATTGGAGGGTTCGTTGACCAGGTCGCGCGTGAAGTTCTGCGACTCGGCGACGATGCGTCCGGCCTGCAGGGCGCTTTCCAGGGGCTTTGGATCGCCTTGTACGACGATGGTGACGGCGTCGATCTTCTGGTCCTTGTCCTTGCGATCGCTTTTGTAGTAGTCGGGATCGAAGTTGCCTACGAAGGCGCCTTCCACGATCGCGCGCACGCCTTCCGGCGTGGCGACCCCGTTCTCAGGTAGAGCGAAGGCAAAGCTGCGGATGCTTTTGCTTTTCAGCGTTCGCACAGCCGTGCCGGCGAGTTTACGCAGTTCCATCGAGGAAAAGTCCTGGGCTTTGCCGCCGCCGACAAGCAGCAGGCGCTTGGCTTTCAAACCCGCGGGACGGTGCAGCAGAGTCGTCTCCAGAATTTTGCCGGTGACTTCGCCACTGGCAATTACGTCCTTGGCGGCCTCGCGCACGACGGCGTCGCTCGATTCGAGCGAAGGTGCGGGCTTGTCTTTTTCGTTCCGGTCTTTTTCGCTTCGATCTTTTTCGCTTCGATCAAGCACCACTACGACCAGGCAATCGGTTTCCAGTTGGGACGGAACGGAGGAAGAGAGGTTTGTATTCATGATGGACTTTCTTCAGTATCCACGGTGGAAGGGGGAACGCGCAACTCAGCAACGGGCTTTTGGCAGAGCGGTGGTGTGCCGGGTGCGACGCATGGCAGCCTGTGGTGAAAGTTGAATTCCGAGATCCAGCGCCTGAACTCTACGCTTATTTTCTTCCCCTGGAGATGGCTTCGCGGGCTTCCTTGTCGGCGGTGCGACGGCGTTCCGTCTCGCGCTTGTCCCATAGCTGCTTGCCCTTGGCCAGGGCGAGTTCGACCTTGATTTTGCCATTCTTGAAATACATGCGGGTGGGGATCAGCGTGAGTCCCTTCTGCTGGGTCTTGCCAATGAGCTTGCGAATTTCTTCTTTGTGAATCAGAAGTTTGCGGGTGCGGAGGGCGGCATGATTCGCGTAGTTGCCGTGGTCATAGGGGCCGATATGGCAGTTGAGGAGCCAGAGTTCGCCGTCTTTGAGCAGCCCGTAGGCGTCCTTGAGATTGGTCGTGCCGGCGCGGACGGATTTCACCTCGGTGCCGGTAAGAACGATTCCGGCCTCGAATTTTTCGAGCAAGAAATAGTTGTGACTCGCGTTCCTGTTTACAGCGGCATCCTTCTCCCCGGAAGCGGTGGGCTGGCGGCGAGGATTCTTCTCCCGATTGGGCTGGGTCTGGTGGGTAGTCTGCTTGGCCATGGTACTGAAAAGAAAGTATCACAGGGGGCGGGAGGAAGGTCTCAGGTGTCAGGGCTCAGGTCTCAGGAAAGGCAAACCACAATTGCCTTTCGAGATCGAGGTTTGTCGTGAGACCTAAGACCTGACACCTGAAGGGACAGGTACCAATGAGTGTAAACACCGACCTACCAATCACTTCGGGTGGAAGTTGATGCGATGCTATAATCCGATTTTCCGGTACTTTTTGCGCGTTACGGCCCCTGGGATGCGCGGCCTGTCGGTTTTTCGGGTGGTTGGATGAGTCTTGGTTGGATGAGTCTGGCCGGTGCCGCCGCCCG
>Ga0066794_10000151_pt1 | contig 12177 bp, 8 predicted proteins | sample PersoiDNA2013190_FD_70945 | JGI IMG/M metagenome (GOLD analysis project Ga0066794, IMG submission 70945) | Permafrost soil microbial communities from the Arctic, to analyse light accelerated degradation of dissolved organic matter (DOM) -... | ecosystem: Environmental > Terrestrial > Soil >... | reverse complement strand
ACCCGGCCCTCGCCCCGCACCGGCGACTGATCGACAGTACGATCAACCGTGCGGGACTAAGAAATCTTGACGGCTGGGAACGACAACTGAATTTAGTCACAGCCTCTCAGGATGACAGTGTGGATTTATGCCACGAACTTCCGGGACAGGAGACTAGAACATTCCACAACTACCTCTGATATTCTCCGGCAAGTGGCTTTTCAAGTGACTGCGACTGCCTCACCTGCGACGAAGATCCTCCCCGATGAACGCCAGCAGCAAGCCATCGGACACGTTCATGGCCCGATGCTGGTGATCGCCGGCGCCGGTACCGGGAAGACCACCGTCCTCACGCAGCGCGTGGCCAACCTCATCCGCGAAGGCCGCGCCCGCCCCGACGAAATTCTTGCGCTCACCTATACCGACAATTCCGCCGCGGAAATGATGGCCCGCGTTCGAGGGGAGCTGAAAGGCACCGCCGTCGACGGACTGCAGACCTGCACCTTCCATGCCTGGTGCTATGGGCTGCTCCAGCGTCGCGGCGCTGATTTTGGTGTGCTCGACGACAAAGATCTCTGGGTGTACTTGCGCCGCCGTATTCGCGATCTACGTCTCAAGCACTTCGTGCGCGCTGCCAATGTGGGTCAGTTCCTCGACAGCCTGCTCGATTTCATGCGTCGTTGCCAGGACGAACTGGTCGGTCCCGAACAATACGCGCGCTACGTCGAGCGCCTCGAACGCGGCGAGGTCCCGCTTCCCCGTGTTACCCGCTCGAAAAAGCAAACGGAATTGGAAGAGGTGGAGATCCTGGAGCGCTGCCAGGAAATCGCTCGCGTTTTCGCCACCGTGGAAAACATGCTCCGGGGAAAAAACCTGGGCACCTTCGGCCACATGATCACCAATGCCTATCGGTTGCTGAAAGACGATCCCACGTTGCTCGAAGAAGAACGGCGCCGCACTCGCTTCCTGCTGGTGGATGAATTCCAGGACGCGAACTTTGCCCAGGTCGAAATCCTCTCCTTGCTCGCCGGTCCGGCGGCGAACGTTTTTGCCGTGGGCGATCCGGACCAAGCGATTTACCGGTTTCGCGGCGCTTCGAGCGAGGCGTTCACGCTGTTTGTGAGGAATTTCCCCGCGGCGCGAGTCGTTGTGCTTGGAAAGAACCGGCGCTCGCTCTCGCCCATCCTGCGTTGCGCTTTTGGCATGGTGAACGACAACCCGCCGGTGTTCGGACAAACGCTCGCGCAAAAAGGAATTTCAATTTCTTATCGGCGGGCACCCCTTGAATCGCAGCGTGACGAAGAGGCGAAGCAAAAAGGGGAGAACCCGGCCGCGCCGCCGGTCGAAATTGTTACTTGGGGGGATAAAGAACTCGAGGCATCCGACCTCGCTCGCCGTATCCAGAAGAAGCACGAAGAGGATCTCTGCGAGTGGAGGGATTTTGCGGTCCTCTATCGCCTGCACAACCATCGCGATGAACTAGTTCGTGAACTCACTGAGCGGGACATTCCAGTTTCGATCGAAGGTCTGGACGTGCTCGACACACCCGAGGTTCGCGACGTAGTGGCTTGCCTGACCGCTGCGGTGTCTCCCAACGATGCCGCCAGCCTGTTTCGCGTGGCGGCGCTGCCACAATTCGGCATCAACCCATTGGAATTGCGGGCAGGGATGAGGGCCGTGCGGCGGCAGGAACTGGATCTCCGCACCGTGCTGGGAAGACTGCCGAACGGCGCGGCGGTGCTGGAAAGCGTACAGAACGTGCACCGGGAAATGAAGAAGGATGGAGCTTGCGCGGACCATGCGGTGAACGTTGCGATCCGGAGCTTCGGCCTGCAGCGGTCGGCTTTGGTGGACGCTTTTCTGAAGTTTGCGGAAGAGTGGCAAAAGAAAGCCATTGCCGAAACTGGGAGCCCTTCCGAATTCCTCGACTACCTCGACTATTTTCGGCAGGCGAAAGGCAGAGTTGCGCTGCCGCGCAGCTCGGGCGATGCCGTGCGGTTCCTGACTGCGCACGCCGCCAAGGGGCTCGAGTTCCGGCACGTCGCGATCATTCGCGGCTCATCGAACAACTGGTTCCCAACTCCCTACGCAGAGCCGCTCATTGCTTTTCCCGCGGAACTGCGGAGGCCGGACGCGTCCGCGAACGACGACAAAACGCTGCACGAAGAAGAAGAGCGCCGCCTCTTCTACGTTGCCATGACGCGGGCCAAGGACACGCTCGCGATCTATGCGCACCAGGGCAAGGGCAAGAAGGATCCGAAGCCGGCAAAGTTTTTGCGCGAGTTCATGGCGAACCCGGCGTACAAGAAGTTCTGGTCCACCCACCCGGCGGAGTTCGTGCAGGATATTGCTGCCGGGGAAGCGCCGAGAATTGCGGTGCAGCAATCGAATGTTGCCGCGTGGCTGCTCATGCCGCCGTCGGCGAGCTTCGTCACCGGCCTGAGCGCGTCGGCCATTGAAATCTATGAAGAGTGTCCGCTCCGCTTCAAGCTCGAAAGGGAGTGGAACCTGCCGCGCGACGTCCCCGCGTCGCTGCACTACGGAGCGGCCATGCACCGCATCCTGCACACCTTCTACGATGCGCAGCGCTACGGGCGCGAGATCGGCGACAACGACCTGCTCGAACAGTTTCGGTTTGACCTGGCTTCCGCGGGCATCGCCGACCGCTACCAGTATGAGCTGTATCTGCGGCAGGGTATGGAGCAGTTGCGGCAGTTCTTCGAGTTTGCTCGCACTGCCCCGCCGCCCGAGGTCATCGAGACCGAATGCCGATTTGAACTGCAAGTGGGCTCGGCGAAGTTGGCCGGACGCGTGGATCGCATCGATCGCACGGGCCCGGACACGGTTGCCATCGTGGACTACAAGACGGGCAAACCGCGGTCACAAGAGGACGCCGACGAGAGCCTGCAACTCTCCCTGTATGCACTCGCGGCCAGGGAGACGTGGGGAAAGCACGCCGACCGCTTGATCTTCCACAACCTCGAAAACAACACGCCCGTCTACACCACGCGGACCGACGCCGAGTTGGAAGCGGCGAAAATACGCGTGCAAAAAGCATCCGACGAAATCGCGGAGGGAAAGTTCGCCGCGAAGCCCGGGTATCACTGCGCGTTTTGTCCCTATCGCAATCTCTGTCCCGCGACGGAGAAGATCGTCACAGCTCCGCCGAAGAAATCGGCGTCTCGCGTCAATTAGGTCCCGCCGGGCGGGGACGCCCGGCACTCCACGAATTCAGCCGCAAAAAACTTTGGGGACGCTCATCGCGTCCCCTTTGTCGTTGCCTGTTGCAGGTGCTTAGTGCTTCTTGCTGCTTTTCTTCTTTGCTTTCTTTTTGGTTGCCATGGATCTATTCTCCCTTTTCCATTCTTCATGGAATTTCGCAACGGTCTTTTGTTGCAACTGATTGAATGTATAGAGTCAACGCAGAACGAAGTCAAGAGAAAAATGATCGAAACGGGCGTACGCAACGATGTACCAAAGTCACCTGCGAGACTCGCCCGCGAAAAACGTTCGCGGGACGTCACAACTCACTCTCACGCGTTCTCCCATCCTGTTGTGCCTGCCGCGCGCACGTTTTAAAAGAACGCTTCGCTGCCAAGCGGCCGTGATGGCGCGTCGCGAACCTTCGCGAAGCCTTTCCGCCATTTATAATGAGAGACGATTTTGAAGCGACGCGTTGCTTGAAGGAGCGCGTCGAAAAAGCGACTAGGGAGCGCAACCATGGCCGGTTCGAATGATGTTGTGATCGTCGCGGGATGCCGCACGCCAATCGGAAAATTTCAGGGAAGTCTGAGCGACCTCGTTGCTCCGCAATTGGGCGCGATCGCAGTGCGCGAAGCCGTCAAGCGGGCGAATCTACAGCCGCAGCAAGTTGACGAGTGCATCATGGGCAATGTCGTCTCTGCCGGACTCGGTCAGAACCCGGCGCGGCAGGCAGCGTTATTCGGCGGACTTGCACCCGAAGTGGGTGCCATGACAATTAACAAGGTGTGCGGCTCAGGCTTGAAAGCGGTTGCGCTCGCGGCGCAGGCAATCGAAACCGGCAACAGCTCCATCGTCGTCGCCGGTGGCATGGAGTCCATGAGCAACGCGCCGTATCTCCTGCCAAACGCCCGCAAGGGGTATCGTCTGGGCAACGGACAACTGGTCGACTCCATGGTGCACGACGGGCTGTGGGACATTTACAACGACTATCACATGGGACTAACGGGTGAGAACGTCGCCGAAAAATACGGCATCACCCGCGAAGAGCAGGACGAGTTCGCCGTCAACTCGCACCGCAAAGCCATCGCCGCCCAGAAGGAATGCCGCTTCAAGTCGCAGATTGTTCCCGTCGAAATCCCCGCAAAGAAAAAAGGCCAGCCACCCGTAATCTTCGACAAGGACGAAGGCCCGCGCGAGGACACCACCATCGAAGTCCTGCGCGCCCTCAAGCCGGCCTTCAAGAAAGATGGCACCGTCACTGCCGGCAACGCTCCCGGAGTCAACGACGGAGCGGCCGCGCTGGTCGTGACCAGTGCCGCGCGCGCGATAGAGCTGGGCGCAACGGCGATGGTCCGCATCGTCGCGCAGGCGACCAGTGGAGTCGAGCCGAAATGGGTCATGATGGCTCCCGTCGGCGCCGTGCGGAAGATCTGGGAGAAGACGGGCTGGAAGAAAGACGATGTCGATCTCTACGAACTGAACGAGGCCTTCTCCGTGCAAGCGCTCGGAGTCTGCCGCGAGCTGGGCCTCGATATGAGCCGCGTGAACGTGAACGGAGGTGCAGTGGCTCTGGGCCATCCCATCGGCGCCAGCGGAGCCCGCGTGCTCGTTACCTTGATCTACGAAATGATGCGCCGCGACGTACACCGCGGGATTGCGGCGCTCTGCCTGGGCGGGGGGAATGCGGTGGCGATGGCGGTGGAGCGGTGAGATCGGGGCCTATCAATACTTCCCATTGAATTGAACCCCCGTTTCGAAATTTACTTCCACTTCAACTGGCTCCCCGTCGAGTGTGGTTGGTTCGAAAATCCATTGCTTTACCTCCTGCAGGAACGGGTCTCTGAGATTCGGGGGGCCTTCCACCGCATTGATCTCCTTCATCTTGACATTGGTGTCCAGCACGAAGTGAATCACCACTTTGCCCTTGGTGCGCAAATTCATCACCTTCTTAGTCGTCTCATTGGAAATCTCCCCGAAGTTGTTGCAAACCTTCGCTGCTGTGCGAGTAGGCGGCTTCAGAGCCCTGTATCGCGCCTGGCGCTGGCTGGGCTTGGGACTGCGTAAGTACAAGAAGCAGAACGACACTGCAAAGGGAAACGCTTGTCCAGCGATTCATGAGGGTGGGCCTCCTAACTAGTGCATGTAGAACAAACTCAGCCGCGGCACGCCGCATCGCTCCAGCATCCGCTTGTGCACATATTGCTTGTGTAGCTGCTCAATCTGCGACGCCGTCATGTTCCGGCGGTAGGGAGCAAGATCCCGATCCGCTTCCGCGCGAACATTCACCAGATCTTCATCCGGAGTCGCCGCCATCAACACCGCGAATAGCTTTTCCTCCAGGACGGTCAGCCGCCGCTCCAGATCTTCCAGTCGCGGAAGCTTCCCGGTGTGCTCGATGGCCTCCGCCATCTCACGTAACGAACCTGCTTCTTCCCGTGCCAGCGCTCCAGTCGCGAATCCTGCGCGCTCCGGCAGCTTCGCTTTTTCGAGCTTCTCGGCATTCCCGCGCAGAAACGCTGCAATCTGGGCCGCTTCAAATCCGGGCTCTGGCCGAGCTTTTTCTTCGCCGGTCGCACCCACCGCCGCTTCCTTCATGTCTTCCGCCGCGGCTAGCACGGCCTGCGAGCAGTACGCCAGGCTATTCACCTTCTTTGATTTCGACGGACGCCGATCATACTTGTCAAACGCCGCATCCACCCCGCGGAACACGGCCTCCAGCGGCACGCCCGCACTTTTCCAGGTCTCAATCAGAGCCCAATCGAGCGTCGAAAGCAGCAGAATTCCGCCCCGCCGCCGCTGAAAGTGCTCTTCGATTTCCGTGAAGTAATTGAAGTAATTTTCCACGACGGCTCAGCGCGATTTAGGAGACTTCGACGAGGGCCACGGTTTCGCATCGGCATCCACGGGCTTGGCCGGCGTCTTCGTTGCTTTCGGCTTGGCTTCGCGGCGGTAGGACTGGTTTCGATCCCATATGATGCGCAGCCCCTCAAGGGTCAATAATTCGTCCACATCTTTAATGAAGTGGGAAGCTGTGCCAATCAGCGAGCCCAGTCCACCCGTCGCAATCACGTGAGTTTCCGCGCCCAGCTCATCCACCAGTCGCTCCAGGATGCCGTCGACCAGGCCGAGATACCCGTAGTAAAGTCCCGACTGCACGCTGCCCACCGTATTCGATCCAATCACCCGCGCGGGCTTGCGAATCTCCACCCGCGGAAGCCGCGAGGTACGCTGAAACAGCGCGTCCGCCGAAATCCCAATCCCCGGACAAATCACTCCGCCTATGTACTCGCCCTTCGTCGAAATGCAGTCGAAGGTTGTCGCCGTGCCAAAGTCCACAATCACGCAGGGCCCGCCATATTTCTCAAACGCCGCCACCGCGTTCACGATCCGGTCCGCGCCCACTTCCGCGGGATTGTCATACAGCACCTGCATGCCCGTCTTCACGCCCGGCTCGATGAACAGCGGCTTGGTGTTGAAATAGCGCTCGCACACCTGCCGCAGCACCGAATCGAGCGGCGGTACCACCGATGAAATCACGATCCCACGCACGGCCGAAACTTCCAGGTTTTCCATCGAGAAGAGGTTGCGGAAGATCACTCCGTACTCGTCGACCGTGCGGTTCAGATGCGAGCCGACGCGCCAATTCGCAACCAGCCGCCCGTAGCGAGCTGCTTCCGTGGTCACACCCTCGCTCGGACGGTGCGTCACCGGCGCAAAAACACCCAGCACCGTATTCGTGTTTCCGACATCAATCACTAGCAGCATAGATAAACCACGTGTGGAGACGGGGCGTGTGGGGACGGGGCTATGCCCCGTCCAGCCTTACTGTTCCACTCACCACCGTCCGCAACCCCTCCGCCGTTCTCACCCGCAAAAATCCGCGCTCATCCAATCCCTCGGTAACGCCCGCCAGGCCGCCGTTCTCCTCGATGCTCACTTTTCTGCCGCGCACCGACAAAGAACTCTCCTCGAACCGGCGCAGGATCGCATCTCGCGCTCCCGCATCCTCAGACAAGCTCCGATACTCCCGGTCGAGCGATTTTAGCAAAGCGGCGCAGAGCTCCACGCGCGACCACTCCGTGCCGGTCTCGATCCGCAACGAAGTCGCAATTTCGCGCAGCTCAGCCGGAAACTTCACCTGGTTCACGTTGATCCCCACCCCCACCACCAGATGGCGCACCCGCGTGGCTTCGGCATTCATCTCGGTGAGAATGCCGCAAAACTTCTTGCCGCCAAGCAGCAGGTCGTTCGGCCATTTCAGATCCACCAGAAGCTGCGGCGCAATCTCCGCCACCGCCGCGCGAACCGCCAGCCCCGCAGCCAGCGAAAAAATCAGCGCCTCCGAAGGCGGCATCGCTGGACGCAGGATCACCGAGCCGTAGATCCCCGCCGACCGCGCCGAATGCCAGGTATGCGCGCCACGTCCGCGCCCGGCCAGCTGCTCTTCGGCGAGGAATACGCTGCCTTCTGGCGCGCCCTCCGCCGCCGATCGCATTGCCTCCGAATTGGTCGAGCCAATTTTGTAATAGTGATGGATCTGCCTCGCGCTGGTTTCGCGACTCGGTTTTGGGTAGGGCACGGCTTCAGCCGTGCCGTCCGCGGTCTCGAGAGACCCGGGCTTTAGCCCCTGAGGGACACGCCTTCCCATCCCGCCGAAGATCGTGCCCTTCAACAGCGGCGCCAACATCTCCGGCAGCAGCAAGTCTGGGACCGCGCGCAGTTGATAGCCCGTCGCCGGATGTCCAGCGACATCCACGCCCAACCCGCGCAATTGCTGAATCAGCCGCCAAACTTCCGACCGGCTCGTCCCGATCTCTTCCGCAATTTTCGTGCCGCTGGCGACAACGGTAGCGTGGCTCATGAGCAGGCGCACGATGCGGCCCAGGCGAACATCCGTCGCTTTGTGCACGGACGGTAAGCTGCGAGTTTTCGTGGAAGCTGCGATGGAGGGAATTATAACCAGTCGATGGTCGTTAGTCGTCGGTCGTTGGCAAATCGAATCCGGGGAAGACGGAGAAGTAACGACGGCGTGCCCGGCCCGCGAACGACTAACGACCGACGACCAACGACCGGCTTTTACGCCGGCGTCACTCTCAAACTCATATCCACCGCTGTCGATGAATGCGTCAGCGCCCCGACCGAAATGAAATCCACGCCCGTCTCCGCGTATGCCCGCACGTTCTCCAGATTGATTCCACCCGCGCACTCCAGCGGAATCCGCCGCGGCTGCCGCGAGCAAATCTCGACCGCCTTGCGCACATCCTCAACGCTCACATGGTCGAGCAGGATCGCCTCCGCCCCGTGCTCCAGCGCCTGCTGCAGTTCTTCCAATGACCGCACTTCAATCTCGATCGGCTGCCGGCCGCGCCGGTTGCGGATCGCGCGCTCCAGCGCCGGAATCGCGCCCCCGGCCAGCGCAATGTGATTGCTCTTGATCAACACGCCGTCGGAAAGATCCAACCGGTGATTCTGCCCCCCACCGCGGCGCACCGCGTACTTGTCAATCACGCGCAGCCCCGGCGCCGTCTTGCGGGTATCGAGAATCCGCACGCGCGTGCCCTCCACCGCATCCACAAACTTGCGCGTGGTGGTCGCGATTCCAGCCATGCGCTGCAGAAAATTCAGGATCACCCGCTCACACGACAGGATCACCCGCGCGTTATGCCGGATCACCGCGATCTGCTGCCCCGCGTTCACGCGGATCCCATCAAAAATCGACGGATGGCTCGTCACCTCGTAATGCGAAGTGACCGCCCCGTCCAGCGCCGCATAGACGTCGAGAATCCGGGGAACACATCCGAGGCCAGCCAGAATGCACTCCTGCTTGGCCAGAATCGTCGCCGAAGCGCGCTGGTTAGGATCGATACAGGCGTAGCTGGTCGCGTCGCTCGTCGCCCGATCTTCGTTCAGCGCGTTCTCGATAATCGCGGTAATGCGTCGTGAATTCCAGTCCATGTTCGTGTAGGGACGGCCGCCCTCGGCCGTCCAGCGGCTCGAAGAGCCGCAGTTTCGCGGAAACGCTGTCGAGCTTCGCTCGACCGGACGGCCGAGGGCGGCCGTCCCTACGTTAACTCTTTCAACTTCGCTACCGTCTTTTCCCGCAGCACCCGCAGTTCTTCCGCTCGCGCCTTCAGCCCCTCCACCACCTTCGCGGGAGCCTTCGCCAGAAACTGCTCGTTGCTCAGTTGACGCTGCCCGTTGGCCTGTTCTTTCTCAATCTTCTCCAGCTCTTTCGTTAGACGCTCGCGCTCGGCCGCAACGTCAATCTTTTTTTCGTATATCGCATGTACATCAAACCGCGACGTGCTGCGCGCCCCTGGCAGTTTCGCCAGCGAGCTTTCCACAAACGTGATCTTCTCCACATTCGCCGGACGATCAAGCAGAATCGTGCGGAGATTCTGTTCGAGCATCGCGCGAATCTCCGACTCATGGGCGAACACCTCAATCGGCACTCGGACCTTAGGCTCGACTTTCAATTCCGCCCGCAAATTCCGCACGCTGACAATCAGATCCTGCAGCACAGCCATCTCCGTCTCCGCGCCCAGATCAATCTGCTTTTCCTCGGCCGCCGGATACGCCGCCAGCGCAATCGACTTCAGCGGAGGCATGCCATCGTAGACCGCGTGCCAAATTTCTTCCGTGATGAACGGCATCACGGGATGCAGCAGCCGCAGCGAGGCCTCGAACAGATTGACCAGATTTGCACATGCAAGTCGCGCCGCTCCCGTGTGGGGACGGGGCTCTGCCCCGTCCAGGGCGGGTCGGAGACCCGCCTCCACACCTTCCTCATTCAGCCGCGGCTTGATCAGCTCGATATACCAGTCGCAGAAGTCACCCCAGAAGAAGTCGTAGATGCGATTCGCCGCCTCATCGAAACGATACGTCTCCAGAGAATCGTTCACGTCCTTTGCCGCGCGATTGAACCGCGAAAGAATCCACCGGTCTTCGAGCGTCTGCGCGCGAAAACCGGCAACACCCGCGACGGAAGAGCCTGTGTGGGGACGGGGCTCTGCCCCGTCCAGGGCGGGTCGGAGACCCGCCCCCACACCAGCATCGCCTGGTCGCAGGCCCGGCTCGATCCTATCCACGTTCATGAACATGAACCGCGCCGCATTCCATATCTTGTTGGCAAAATTCCGATAGCCTGCCGTGCGGCTTTCGCTGAACGCGATATCGGTTCCCGGCGCCGCCATCGCCGCCAGCGTGAAGCGGGTCGCGTCCGTCCCGTACTTCCCGATCACCTCGATCGGATCGAGCACGTTCCCTTTCGTCTTCGACATCTTCTGCCGGTCCGCATCGCGCACCAGCGCATGGATATAGACATTGCGGAACGGAACGCTGTCGTTCTTCTTCTCCGACCAGCCGCTCGCCTTCTTGATCGCCGCATCCTGCTCGTGCCCCTCCATAAAGTGGCAGCCGAACATGATCATGCGCGCCACCCAGAAGAACAGGATCTCGTAAGCCGTAATCAGCAGCGTCGTTGGATAGAAAACTTGCGCATCTCGCGTTTTGTCCGGCCAGCCCAGAGTCGTAAACGGAAGCAGGCCCGATGAGAACCATGTGTCGAGTACGTCCGTGATCTGTTCTAACTTTGCACCGCCGCATTTCGGACATTGGGCCGGCGCTTCCCGAGCCACAGTCACCTCCCCACAACTGCCGCAGGTCCATGCCGGAATGCGATGTCCCCACCACAACTGGCGCGACACGCACCAGTCGTGGATGTTGTACATCCAGTTCAAATAAATCTGCTTGTAGTTCTCCGGTGTGATCGTGATCTCGCCCGACTCCACCGCCGCAATCGCCTTCTTCGCCAGCGGCTCAATCTTCACGAACCACTGCTCCGACAGTCGCGGTTCCACTACCGTGCCGCACCGGTCGCACTTGCCGAGCGGCACCGTGTAATCCTTCTCGGCGACCAGGAAGCCCTGTTCCTTCAGATCCGCCAGCACCGCCGCGCGCGCCGCGTAACGATCCAGGCCCTTATAAGGCCCCGCGTTCTCGTTCATGCGCGCGTGCAGATCCATCACGTCGATCTGCGGCAGGTTGTGCCGCTTCCCCGCTTCAAAATCATTCGGATCGTGCGCCGGAGTGATCTTCACCGCGCCCGTGCCAAACTCCGGTTTCGCAATCTCATCAAGAATGATGGGAATCTCCCGCTTCATCAGCGGCAGCAGCACTTTCTTTTCGTGCAGATGCGTGTAACGCTCATCGGCGGCGTTCACCGCCACCGCCGTATCGCCCAGCATGGTCTCCGGACGCGTCGTCGCTACGTTGATAGATTCATTCGTTCCAATGACGGGGTAACGGATCTCCCACAGCTTTCCCGCCACCTCTTCGTGCTTCACCTCGAGATCTGAAATCGCCGTCTCGCATCGCGGACACCAGTTCACGATGTACTTCCCGCGATAAATCAATCCCTCTTCGTACAGCCGGACGAACACCTCGCGCACCGCGCGCGAAAGGTTCTCGTCCATGGTGAAGTATTCGCGTCCCCAATCGACCGATGCGCCCAGCCGCTTCATCTGGTCGAGAATCGCGCCGCCATACTCGCGCTTCCATTCCCACACGCGCTCGATGAACTTCTCGCGCCCCATCTCGCGCCGCTTCTTGCCTTCTTTCGCCAGCTGGCGCTCGACCATCATCTGCGTCGCGATGCCCGCATGGTCCGTACCCGGCAGCCAGAGCGTGATAAACCCGCGCATGCGATGCCAGCGCACCAGGATGTCCATCTGCGTCTGGTTCAGCATGTGGCCCATGTGCAGCCGCCCCGTCACATTCGGCGGCGGCAACAGCATCGTGAACACCGGACGCGAGTCTCCAGGCGCCGGCGTCTCCACGTGAAACAGTTTTTCCTGGACCCAATACTCGGCCCAGCGCGCTTCAATCGCGCCCGGTTCGTAAGCTTTCGGCAATTCGTGCGGCATCGTTAACCTGATTGTGACCGTGCAGGGACGGCCGCCCTCGGCCGTCCAGGCCGAGCGAAGCTCGGCAGAT
>Ga0066794_10000149_pt1 | contig 12188 bp, 8 predicted proteins | sample PersoiDNA2013190_FD_70945 | JGI IMG/M metagenome (GOLD analysis project Ga0066794, IMG submission 70945) | Permafrost soil microbial communities from the Arctic, to analyse light accelerated degradation of dissolved organic matter (DOM) -... | ecosystem: Environmental > Terrestrial > Soil >... | reverse complement strand
ATGGCTAAATGATAAATTGGAAAAACAAGTAAAAACAATATTGACTTTATCCTCTGAATGGGGTGGCATTTATTGTGGTTTTTATAGAATTACAGACAAGAAAATTAAAAAAATAGAAGTGTTTAAAAAAGGCAATCTTAAAACCGAATTATTAAAAGAACAATTGGATATAGGTTCATCGTCTACACTTCTTTTCATCAAGAAAATTATTTTGGAAATAGGGTTATTTGATGAAACTTTTGAACGAAATCAGGATTTTGAACTTTTAATCAGGTTTTTTAGAAAATATAAATTATTCTCTTTGGAAGAACCCCTGGTAAAGATATATACAAGAAATTATAATATCCCGAATGGCGAAATGATGGCTAAAGTCAAATATAAATATTTATCAAAATATAATACTGATATATATGAATACGGGTTAGATATTGGAAATGAAATTGTTGCCATTCAATGGTTGGGAGTAGCATTCATTTTTGCAAAGGAAAGAAAAATTGTTCAGAATATTTATTATATTAGAAAATCCATCAATTATAAAATTTTACCAATAAAAGAATATCTGTACAATTTGATCTTAATTATTAAATATACAATAAAATGATGAAATTGAGGTTATTTAATGATAAGTATAATTATCCCCACTTATAATCGCGAAGAGTTTTTGGAGAAAACCTTAGAATCATATATACATCAAAAATATGTTGACGAAATCCTTATAATAAACGATGGGAGTACGGATTCAACTGATAAAGTTCTGGAAGATATAAGAAAAAAATATGCGATAATTAAAATCGTGAAACATGATTTAAATAAAGGACTTGCAGCTTCTAGAATTGACGGAATTCTCAAATCAAAAAATGATATTATCCTATTTGGTGAGGATGACGTAATATTTGAAAAAGATTATGTTGAAAAATTATTCAATTGTTTGCAGCAACATAATGCCGGAATTGTTGGTGGACGTATAATATCAAAACTCGAAAATGAAACTGATAAAGATGCAATAACAAGATGGAATCACTATAAAATGCCATTAATTGATTTTCGATATTTTGAAGGGAATTTTGGCATAGGAAAAGACAAAGATGTAGAAGTCCCATTTGTACATGCAATTTATTTAGCAAATAAAGAAATTTTCAAAAATGTTAAACTGGAAACTTATTATAAAGGGAATGAATATCGTGAAGAAACGGATCTTCAAATTTCAGTTCTAAAAGAAGGATATAAAATCATATTCTGTCCCGGAGCCATATGTTATCATCTATCAAAATTGATCAAGAACAAAGGAGGAGGAGTTCATTCCATGAATAAAATTTCTTATGAATATTGGACAATAAAAAATAATAACCTCTTTCTCAAACGGCATCATGAATTTTTAAGAAAATCCTGGATAAAAAAAAGCAGGTTGATTATGGCCGTTGATTTTGCTATCCTGAGAATATTCTATTATCTAATATATAGAAATATTGGGAGGTGGTGTAAGAATATCTGGAAAAAATTCTCACATAAATCTTAATCAACCTCTGTTTTTATAAATGACACTGGCATTATTTGTATATATTTTGTTAGTTTTTTCCAAAAACGGGGAAATTTCGCTTATATACCAGTATCTTTTATATTTCGGACCAACCATTATTTTTTCAACATTATTTAAATATCCGGTATATATATACGAACCGCGAAAGATTTTACCGGTGGATTTAGAAATTATGCTATAAAGTCCCTGATTGCCATATGAAATTAAAAGATTGTTCCTTCGGCTAAGATCCAGATTGACATTCATCCTATAATTCCTATACCTTGATAGCCACATCGCGCTAAAATAATCCTGCTCCGGAATAAATGAAGTATAGAAATTTGCTTTTCCCTCAACATTTGCATAATTTTTTATAGTTTCCTGGCTCAGTGAAATCGATTCCGGATTATCTTTTGTGATCTCATACACAAATCCACTATTAAACAGGAAATATATTATGAAGAAAATAAACATTATCCTGATTGAACTTCTGTCAGGGTGCTTATTCCAGGATCGCAAAACTACTTTGCTGATCACATTAAAAACTTTCATTCCGCCGATCACGGCAAATGGAGCTAAAAAGATAAGAGTAATCTGGTATAATCTTGTTGTATTTAACGAACTTGCAAAATATGGAATTGATAATGATGCAAGCAATATCATAAAGTTTCCAAAAGAAAAAGCGATATACTCATTTTCAAATTTTATCTTGCTTCGCTTCAACAATATTGTGATAATGCCAACAACCATAAAGAACTGGGAGATCAAATGAATATATTTACCTATTTCGTGCAGCGGGGATATAGTCTGTTTCAGAATAATATAAACGCCTTCTATACGCTCTTTTTGGTTTACCGGCTCTACATTCACAGGATCAAGAAAGTCACTATAAACACTGTCACTTATTTGACTTCCAATATGGACAATAGTGGAAAGTGCAGAAGAATTTGAAATATACATATACCATGCTAAAGTCAATATGACATATAATAAGACAAATTTGCTGTTAATATCACCTTTTATTTCTTTTGATTTGTACTTTGTAAATAAGTAGAACAAAAACCACACGAAAATCAGTAACACCATAAAGATATAGGAAATACCATAGTGCGATACTATAATTGAAAATGAAAATATGATATATAGCATCGACCTTTTCATTTTGATCATATTCTTATCAATTATTAATAATATGATTAGAATAAGAAATAGTTCCGAAATCTGCTGTCTTGCCAGAGCAAGCATCTCCGTATAGAATGTAAAAAATGACACACAAAAAAAAACAGATAGAAATGCAATTTTGTCACCGATCTGCTTTTGAAATATTCGGTATATTCCAAGCGGCACCATTGAAAAAATCAAAGGATATATAATTTTTAAGACCCATGTCAGGCTCATTCCTGTTATATTGGAATAAATCGGGGCAAGCATTACAATACTTAACATTGCATTGACATTTCCATAGATTGTTGAATTCCATAGTGAATTTTTCAGCACCAAGTTAGCATAATAATATTCAAAATGAATATCCCAACCCCATATGTAATTCGATATGAGTGCGTTATGAAATAGGAGAGAAAAAGAAATAAGATAAACAGCCAGGGGATATAATTTTTTTGGGATGAATATATCAAAACCAATAAAAAATACTATTAACGCAATTAGAACCATCATAAACATAAGAAGGAAGTTACTATGTCGATAAGTGACTGAATATGTTCCAAGTATCGTAAAAAAAGGGAGCATGTATAAAAATAATGCAGGTAACGATAATATATCAGTGAGATTTATGTAACTGTTAGCAAAAAAGTCGCTATCTCTCTTATAACAAATAACACATAATATAATGACCACACAACTTATTGTAATTATTAAATGTATGAGCGAGATCGGCCTGTTAAAACCGAAAAGTGGAGATAAGGTATTTATTAATAATCCACTGAACATTAATGATGCAAGACTCAATCCGACTGCGTATAACAGCGTTTCTATACTATCGAGTTCATGCAATTTGAGAATTCGAAGAATAATTAATCCCGGAATGAAAGTAAGATAGATAAAACCTATTAGTTGTCTTAAGAGCGGGATGTGTAATCCGATATTATCTATTCCTATCGAGCCAAACATAGCCAACTGAATGGATAAAATTACGATGAGGAATTTTCCAATTCTCCAGTCATTCATTTTAAAGATATTATTTACTTGCATATTTTCCTTTAGATTTTGCCGATTCAAGCATTACCAGGTTTCAATTCGTCATATATTCTTAAATATTCTTTCAGAACAACGCTCCAATCCAATTTTTCTATAACTAATTTCTTGCCATTTTCACTTAATCTTTGCTGCAATTTCTCATCATTAAGCAAGATCGTTATTTTTTTTATTAAATCATCTTTAGCATCCGTTGCAATCAGGATATCTCGATTATCACACACAGGCAGTCCTTCTGCCCCTATTTCCGTAGAAACGGTTGGTATGCCCAATGCGAGATATTCAATTATCTTAAGTCGGGTTCCGGAGCCTGCTGTAATAGGTACTACACCAATATCACCCATACTTAAATACATTGGAAATTCATCAAAGGTTATTTCTGACAATTCAATGACTTTATTACTGATAAGTGATGTACGTCCCGGTCCGATCAGCAATAGTTTGAGATTTGTATGCTTTGAACTAAGTTCAGGAAATATTTGATTCTTGAGGAGTTCATTGGCTGCAATATTGGGATAATAGTTCAATGTTCCATGAAAAACAAGTACAATGTCATTTTTGTGTATTCCGTATTTTTGTCGCAACCTATCTCTAACTTCGGTTTTGATTTGAAATCTATAGTAATCTACTCCATTTGGGATCGTCCTTATAGGCCTATTCACGCCCATTTTTAATAATTCCTCTTTATCCTTTTCAGAAACGGTAGTGACATAATTTGCAGAATTGCATATGTTTTTTTCAATTAATTTGAATTTATTAATATCTCCATGTTTTTCTATGGACAATTTAATATATTCAACATTGTGTTCTGAGATTATTAATGGAATGTTAAATTTCTTACTGATAATTGACACTTGATGCGCGGTGTGAATAAACTCAACTTGAATAATATCCGGTTTAATTTTTTTAACTAATTTATTGATATCCCATCTTATAAAAGAGTTATTTATCCACCCAATAGTAAAAAAACCAAGTTTGCTTAATATTCCGCTGGTCAGATATGTAAGTATTGAAAATGTATACGCTTTAGCGCCCGTGATTTTTTCAACAATTTCAAGATGTCTCTTTTTAGTAATATTGCCAACAAGATGTACTTCAATACCATATTTAGTTAAAAATTTTGCCTCTTCGATAACTCTAACTATACCACCGTGGGAAATAGGATATAATGGATGAACCGTAATAATTAATAATTTTGTCAATTTCCTTTACTCCTATTTATTCCTGCACAATATAAAATATCCACTGACAAACGCAGAAGGAAGTTTATCGGCAAGATAGCAGTCTAAATAACAAAATCCTTTTGACTTGACAAGCATCGGTAAGAATGATATGAAATCCGAATGATTTATTTTTAAAATCTCAAATCCGGCTTCTTCTATCAAATTACGAATATTAGATAAACTGAATGTTTTTACATGCTCACTGGGTTGAATATTTGATATTCTTGAAATAACTTTGTTCCTTAAATGATCAGCTATCAATGAGTAAGGGCCATACCCATTTGGAACGGTGATAATTAAAAGTCCTTTATTTCTTAAGATCTTCTTAATCAAATTCAATGCTTTATGGGGGGAATTCAAATGCTCTAAAACTTCAGAACAGATCACAAAATCTAAATTTTCTTTATCAAGTGAAAAGTGCTCAGCATTCCCAACAAAGAAAACCGGATTATTAACTGTTATTTGCCTGGCTTTTGCAGTATTAATATTTTTGGGCGATATATCGATTCCAGTCATTCTATAACCAAGAGATGCAAGCGGAATAGTAATATTTCCTATGCCACAACCCAGATCCAATCCTTCAAGGGTGTTTTTTTCAGAATTATCTCCTATCGATTGAATGATAAAATCAAGTCGTTTTAAATCAACATATCTTGAATAATTAGTGTATTTATTGTAGGTTTTGATCATTTCTTTACCCATTATAAACTTTTATTGTCTCGATAGCAATTTTGTCCCATGACATTTCTGCTTTCATCTTCTTATAAGCGTTTCCTCCCATATTTTTCCTCAATTCATCATTATTTAATAATTTTAATATCGCTGCCGCCAAAGCATGGGAATCTTTTGGAGGAACGATAAAACCGGTTATATTATCCTCAACAACTTCCGAAATGCTTCCCACATCTGTTACAACAACAGGTTTTTTAAAGGCATAAGCTATCGGAATAATGCCTGACTGCGAAGCTTCGAGATAAGGCAATACAACCATCATTGATTTTTTGAAAAGAAGGGCTACCTCTGTATCATTTATATATCTATTAATTATAATTAATTTATCATTATTTATTATATCTTGATTATAGAGGGTAATGTCACCTTCACCTGCTATTATTACCTTATAGTCCCTGGCTGATTTTGAGATTATTTTTTCTGCTTCTATTAAATATTTAATTCCTTTATATGGTTTAATTCTCCCAAAAAACAATATTGTATTATTTTCCTTAATATCAGATTCTGCAAATTTTTCAAAAAATGAATAATCTCCGTGAGGTATCACCACAATCTTATCCGGGGCAATATTTTGTTCTATTAAATCTTTAAATAATTTCTTCCCATGAACTATTATTTTATCAACTCTTTTTAATTGGTAAAACTCATTCAATTTGAAAAGATTCATCAAAAATCTATTCCTTTCGCCAGTATGTTGAACAGGATCATGACACGTCAATACAGCCTTACACTTTATCATAAAGTGAATTATGTTATTAAATGGGTGTTCATTCAAAAAATGAATAACATCCGGGTCATAGGATTTAATGAAATTGCGTAATTGCATAAATGCAAAAATGTTAAAAAAATATAATAAACTTAAAATAATAGAAGGTGGCGCCTTAATTAATTTGATATTAATATTTGCGTCAAAATATTTCAAATCCGTGTAACTTGGAATAATTATGGTAACGTCATTATCATTTCCCAAAGCATTAGCCAGTTGAGATGCATAATGAATCATACCGCCTCTCCCATATAATGAAACAAGTAATATTCTCACTGGTATCCCCTTATAAATCTTAGATATTATTTTTCAACAGTTCATGGTAAATGTTAATATATGTATTTGATACTTTGTCCCATGTATATTTTTCTCTGACAAGTTCCTTTCCGCGTCTTGATAATCTTTCTCTTAAGGGTAAATCATTAAGTACTCTGATAATTGCTTTTGCAAGCTCTTTTTCATTTTTTGGAGGGACAAGTATTGCAGAATCACTGAAATGATCACGGATTCCTGGGATATCAGTGGTGACTACTGGCAAACCAAAATACATTGCCTCAAGAATTGTTGTTGGCAGACCTTCAGAAACTGAAGGAAGAACAAAGATATCCGCTGTATTATAATAATAATAGAGTTCCTCGGTTTTTACACTACCCTTAAAAATTATATTATTAGTAAGATTAAGCTTATCTACTAATGTTTCCAGCTTTTCACGATAATCCCCTTTACCCACAATGATACAACATAATCTATTATCCTTAATAATATCTGGAATTGATTTTATCAAATACTCTACTCCTTTTCTTTTTATCAACACACCTACATATAACAAAATTTTTTCATCATTCGTTTTTTGAATTTTCTTATTATAAGATATATTATCCAAAGAATCATGATTTATGGCATTTGGAATGATAACAATTTTCCTGGAATCGACCCCGATCGAAATAAGATAGTTCTTATCCGAATCCGATAAAGCCGCTACTTTACTAATATTTTTAAAGATGAATTTGCCAACTGTCCTGCTAAATGTGATTTCGAATAAATCTTTCCAATAGTTATTGAATCTTAGCTGGCCATGACAAGAAAGTACGATCGGCTTTTTGAAAAATAAATTAATCAAATAAGTGAGCAAAGTAACAAAAGAATGTTCGTTATGTACATGAATAATATCAAAATCTCTGATATTTTTATAAATATTAAGAAATCCCGGGCAAATAGGATTGTTCAAAGGATTAAATATCATCTTAAATCTAAAAACATCAAGCCCCTGGATTTTTTCATATGCAGGTAGATGTGAATGATTAGAAGTATAAACCGTAACACTATGTCCGGATTTTTTCAATTGTTTGCTCAGTTCCAGAACAAAAATCTCCTGACCTGCAAGATAGGGATAAAAATATGGACATACCTGCAAAATTTTCAATTTCGATTCATTTTCTTGTTTACTCATTATAACTTACTTTTTTCAAACATTCTAAGGTCAAAATATCCGTATATTTAACTTACAGTAAATAAACATATCTGTGAGCGCAAGCCTTTGACTTCACCCACGGGGATAGTGTACTCTTAAAACCAGTCGAAAACTATTCGGATATAAGATTTATCAAAGAAGACTAGAATATTGAATTGCTTCTTTTTATAAGAAGCAATTCGTTTGCGCAACTTATCCGTATTTTGCATTGTAGAATTTTAGCAAATATTTCGGATATGGATTTGTCCTGGAACCCATGTTTGTGTATGGGTATGTTATTATTGCATCCGCATATGGTGCAACTGCATTGAATTCCGATTGTGCCAGTGTCTCTGACCATGTCCATGACCAATCACTGAATGTACCCGTCAATATCCACATTAGTTTACCATTCGGGGCTGTATATTTTGATTTCAAATATTTTATTTTATTTAACGAATAAGAAACTTTTGCAGATGTTGTCGGATATGAATAATCTACGATCGCATCATAGTTTTTCAAAACATAATCAGATGCAGGCATTTGATATTTCATATCCCCATCATAATTGCTGTTCTGCGGGGATAAGAACCCGATTACCATTGATTTCTTTCCAAGACTGTGTACATATTCATTCCAGGCTTTATATAAATTCGTAGTGTAGTACAATTCCCATTCTCTAAGAAGTGGGTCACTCGAACCGGCTTTTAATCCATTCCACCAGGCCTGATTCCATGCTTGATCTTTGTTTTCAATGATCCATGTCTTTAACAATTTTACTTCTACACCATTGAATGTTGCTTTGCCTTCGAGTTGCCAGGTATCCAATGGTTCTGCCCATGTAGATAAGGAGATTGGTCCAAACATTTCTTCATGAAGTAAGAATGGTGCATATTCATATTCATTTTTGTACTTATTTGCTAAATTAAATCTATTCTGGATAAATCCGGTAGGACCAATATCTGTCCACTTAGATGTTGATTTAGACCAATCTGACCACAGGTTAAGACTTACACCTGTTGATTTTGGATAGCTAAGTAATCCTGATGATGAAACTATTGTTTGCCATTTCATCAAAGGATCATCTATCGAAGCTACTGATTCCCTATTAAATACTCCAAGTTCAGGTTTGCCAGTACTTGGTGTGGGAACAGGTATTGTGGGAACAGGCGTTGTGGGTGCAGGTGTTGTGGGAACAGGTGTTGTGGGAACAGGTGTTGTGGGCGTGCTTTTCAAGCTTAACTCTATATCATCCATCCAGAAAGTTCCATAGCCATTCCAGATATTGGCATAAATGTAAATATATTTTGTAGTGGATCCTGTCTTAAATTGTAATGTCTTTTGTGTCCATTCATTTGTGCCCTTACTGAAAACAGGGAGATTAATCTGGCGTAGAGATTTCTTGTTTGCATCAAGCTCGACCACTCTAACAGCGGGAGTATTTGATCCGCCTGCATTTTTTGTTTTACCCCATACGGATATTACATAACTTGTTAGAGGTTGTGCTTGAATTAAATCAGATTGTGGATATCCTGATATACGATTAGTGGTTCCAGAAACGCTTATCTTTACCGATTTTGAACCATTATGTGATGTGGTGTCCCAAACCGGGGTATTTCCATTTTGAGCAACAAACGCCCAGTTCAGGGGAATTGTTTTTCCACTTTCAAAGCTCGGGTTTAATACAATATTTGTATCTGCAAGCGCTGATGATGTGAAAATAGGGTATGCTATTAGCAAAATAAAGATTAAATACGAACATTTCATAAAAACCTTGATTTTAGAAAATACTTTTCCTAAATTCTTCGTCCTGGATTTCATACTTATCATAATTATCATTGAGAAATTAGCATGTCCATGCGGATAAGTACTATGGCCACACAAATTGACGTAAAATGCTTATTGTAATGATTATTATTATTATAATAATGACAATAAAAACGATGATAATATAACAGTATAAATTAAAGACGATATACAGAAAAAGAAAAAAGTCCTCGCTTCATTTAACCGCTGTTGAGGCAGATTCAGCGGGATATTCCGGAATAATCTAAATCATTGTTGTACGCTTTATTATTCTTGAAAACAATATTCTTATACTTCACCTTGTGTCCACGCGTTGCCCAATAACTGATTTTATATCCTATGTTGTTATCATACGCAGTATTGTCGTGGAAGTAAATATTTTGTGCTAGCCCCCCCATTTCGGAACCAGTGGAGAATCCCAAAGCACTATCATAGACAATATTCTTATAGACTTCTATGTTAGAAACCCCATCAGCATAACCATCAATATAGATTCCAGCAGAAGTTACTTTTTCTAAAACATTGTCATGAATTGTGCTATCCGAAGTGCCATCTTTCATATCTATACCTTCTCCTATGGCGTTTTCCTTAATATGATTGTTTTTGACTTCGACATTATGACCATTACTTATGGAAATCATTTCGTTCCATTCGTATCTTATCTCTCTCTTGATAGTGTTTCCATCAATAATTATATTGTTTGATTTATACCATCCTACTTTTATCCCGCTGTGATATGGATTTTCAATATAATTGTTTTTTATTATGATGTTCGAAGCACCATTCACATGGACTCCTGCTCTACCCTTTATCAGATTGAAACCATTAACTTCAATAAAATTTGCGCCTTTTATCCAGAATAATCCCGACCAATCTTCCATTTTCAGGCCATTTCCATCAAGGGTAACAGTATCTCCGGGATATGCCGAAAAGGTAATATATTTCCCTGAGCTTCCTGATTTTGTTACTATGACCTGCTCATCGTAAGTCCCTTTTTTGACATAAACCTTTTCGCCGGCAACTAACGTATTCGCAGTTTTCTTAATAGTCAACCATGGCTTTGCCTCAGTACCCGGGTTATTGTCATTCCCATTCTTAGCCACATAAAAGGTGTGGGAAGAATCGGGAGTAGGTTTCGGAGTAGGAGTAGGTGAAGGGGTGGGGGTAGGAGAAGGTGTAGGAGTAGGAGCAGGTGTAGATGTAGGTGTAGGAGTAGATGTAGGAGTAGTAGTGGATTTAGGTATAGGAGTAGATGCAGGAGTGAATGTGGGTGTAGGAGTGGATGTAGGTATAGGGGTAGATGTAGGTATGGGGGTAGATGCAGGAGTGGATGTAGGTGTAGGAGTAGATGTAGATCTAGGAGTGTTCTTCAAGCTTAACTTTACATCATCCATCCAGAAAGTCCCATGGCCGCCCCAGATATTGGAATAAACGTAAACATAGGCAGTAGTCGACCCTGTCTGAAATTCCATTCTTTTTTGTTCCCAGTCATTTGTACCTCGACTGAATACGGGAAGGTTAGTTTGGCTCAGCCAATTCTTGTTTGCATCAAGCTCGACTACTCTGACAGCCGGATTATTCGTGCCATCTGCATTTTCTGTTTTACCCCATACAGAGACCGTGTAATTTGTAAGAGATTCTGCTGGAATTAAATCAGATCGTATATATCCGGATTTAAGATTGGTTGTTCCAGGGATGCTTATTTTTATTGATCTTGAACTGCTGTAAGATACACTATCCCATATGGGAGTGTTACCATTCTGGCTCATAAATGTCCAGTTCAGGGGAACTGTTGTTCCACTTTCAAAGCCCGGATTTACAACAAGGTTTGTATTTGAATCTGTAATTGCCAAAACTGGATAAATTAGCAGCAAACTGCAAAATGCAAGTGCAATTCTAATTATCGTCATCGATTTTGATTTTGTTGGAATCATTTTATTTTCACCGATTATACTTAGTGAAATAAAAATACTCTGATGATTTTATATGTTTTTTTGAGTTTTTAAAGTTCAATATAGTTTATTTTAATTTTTTATTGCATAATTATTCTTTTTTTTTTAAATACGATAAAATTATAGCTTTATTTAATGAATTGGAACTTTTGACATATACTCCCCATCTTCGATGTATTTTTTACTCCGGGAAGATAATGGCACTGGCTTTGTGTATCTGCAAAAAAAACAAAAGAAAGGGGAAATCAAATTAAAGGTTCAATTGAGCCCTTAGTTTCGTCATTGTTAATTGTATACGTTGTAGTTTTTGGTGTGGTCCATGTTGGATATTCACGTTTCCATGTTATTATCAAATCATTTGCTTTATTTGTATGTGTATAGAATATAGAAGCAAATGAATCTTTTTCTTTCGCAGTTCCCGTACCAGTTACACCAGTAGCTACATGATATACGCTACCTTTAAGTTGTACTGCAGAAGTATGTGTATGTCCGGATAGATAAACTGCAACTTTTTGAGATATAAATAAACTCT
>Ga0066794_10000147_pt1 | contig 12350 bp, 8 predicted proteins | sample PersoiDNA2013190_FD_70945 | JGI IMG/M metagenome (GOLD analysis project Ga0066794, IMG submission 70945) | Permafrost soil microbial communities from the Arctic, to analyse light accelerated degradation of dissolved organic matter (DOM) -... | ecosystem: Environmental > Terrestrial > Soil >... | reverse complement strand
GCAGGGGGTAGGCCATCGAGGGGGACTCCTGGTTCGTCACGGCGTCGATCGTGCGAGGACGACGTCCCGTTGCGGGGCAACAGGTCACCGCGGTACCACCTCGCTTGCCGGCGCACCGGGCAAGCCCGGACGACGACCGCTCGTCAGGGCTGTGACGGGCCCACCCGTCCGGTTTTACTGAGGGACCCGTGCCGTGCGCTGGAGGGCGCCTTCGCCACGGATCCCGGTTCTTCCGGAGGCTCGCCGGTGATGGCCGGTTCGACGCCTGTGTCTGAGATGCTACCGGGCCCGGACACGGCAGGCGCTCACCAGGCTGTGGTGCGAAGGCTCGGCTCGTGAGCTCGGTGCGCGCGGTGGCCCGGCCGGCCGGCGACCATCCGATGGCCGAGAAGGCGCACCGCGCAACCGGCCCCTGGGTCAGCGCTGCGCGAGCTCCACCGGGAGGGTCGTCGCGTCGTCGTGCAGCAGGCAGGACACGCTCCGCCCCTTCTCGCCGAACGCCGTCGGGCCCAGGCGGGGGTGCTCGACCGCGCACCGGTCGACGGCGAACGCGCACCGCGGCTCGAACGGGCACCCAGGCGGCAGGCTCAAGATGTCGGGCGGTGAGCCCGGGATGCCGGTGAGCTCACGCAGGGCCCCGCGCAGCGGCGGGAAGGAGTGCAGGAGCGCACGGGAGTACGGGTGCCGCGGGCGGCGGTAGACGTCCTGGGCAGGGGCGTCCTCGACGATCTCCCCGGCGTACATGATCGCGATCCGGTCGGCGATCTCGATGAGCAGCGAGACGTCGTGGGTGATGAAGATGACCGAGAACCCCAGCCGCTCCCGCAGCTCGGCGATCTGCTCGACGATCTGCCGCTGCATCACGACGTCGAGTGCCGTGGTGGGCTCGTCCATGATCAGCACCTGGGGGTCCAGGGCCATCGCCATCGCGATCATCACGCGCTGGCGCATGCCGCCGGACAGCTGGTGCGGAAAGTCGCGCAGCCGGTCCGGCGAGATGCCGACCGTCTCCAGCAGCTCGGCTGCGCGTTCGAGCGCCTCGGCGCGGGTCACGTCGCGGTGCGCCCGGATGCCGTCCGCGATCTGCTGGCCCACCCGGAACACCGGGTTGAGGGAGTTCATCGCCCCCTGGAACACCATCGCGATGTCCTGCCAGCGCGATGCCCGCAGCTCCGCGTCGCCGAGGGAGAGGATGTCGAAGGTCGCGCCGGACCGGTCGGTGAAGATCACCTCTCCGCCGGTGACCAGGCCGGGCGGCGGGAGCAGCCGGGTGGCCGCGTAGGCGAGGGTCGACTTGCCGCAGCCGGACTCGCCCGCCAGGCCGAGCACCTCCCCGCGGTGCAGAGTCAGCGAGACCTTGCGCAGCACGTGGGCCGGGTCGTCGTCGTACCCGTAGTCGACCGACAGGTCGCGGATCTCGAGCACCGGCTCGCGGGTGCCCGGGGCGACCGGGCCCCGCGCCGGGGTCACCTCGAGGGCGCTCATGCCCGGTCCTCCTCGGCCTCGTGGACGACCGGCGTGAAGCCGATCCGCGGACGGATCCCGCGCCGGCGGAGTGCGCGAGCGTTCAGCCCGGTGCTGCGCAGGCGCGGGTTGACGAACTCGTCGATGCCGAAGTTGATGAGTGTCAGCCCCATACCGAGGAACGCGATGCACAGGCCGGCGGGGGCGAACCACCACCACGCGCCGCGGGCGAGGGCCTGGTTCTGCTGGGCCCAGAACAGGATGGTCCCCCAGTTCCAGTCGCTCACCGACGTCACGCCGATGAACGCGAGGGTGATCTGGGACAGCACGGCGAACGTCACCGTGCCGACGAAGCCCGCCGCGATGATCGCCGTGAGGTTGGGCAGGATCTCGGCGAGGACGATCCGCCGGGTGCTCTCGCCGTTGGCTCTCGCCGCCTCAACGAAGTCGCGTTTGCGCAGCGACAGCGTCTGGGCACGCAGCACACGCGCGCCCCAGGCCCAGCCGGTGAACGCGATCACGGCGGCGACCGTTAGGCCGCCCGCCGAGGGCAGCTGGCCGGCGATGATGATGATCAGCGGCAGCTGCGGGATCACCAGGAAGACGTTCGACGCCGCCGAGAGCACCTCGTCGCCGGCCCCGCCGATGAACCCGGCGGTCACCCCGACGACCACGCCGACGGCGGTCGCGAGGATGCCGGCGACGAAGCCGACGATCATGACGCCGCGGGCGCCGACGATGATCTGGGACAGGATGTCCTTGCCCAGGTGGTCGGTGCCGAGCCAGTGCGCGCCCGACGGCGGCGCGAGGATCGCGGACGACAGTGTGTCCGGGTCCATCGGCGCGATCCACGGCCCGAAGGCGGCGAGGACCGCGAAGAACACGAGGATCCCGATCCCGGTCAGGGCTTTGGCATTGCGCAGGAAGAGCAGCCGCGTGCTTCTTCCCGCCCGGGCTGGGACCACGACCGCCGGGGTGGTCGTGAGCGTGGTGTCGACGGTCATGTCAGCCCTCCTGCCGGGTGCGCGGGTCGAGCGCGGCGTAGACGAAGTCCGCCGCGATGTTCGCGAGCAGGACCGCGAAAGTGATGACCAGGAAGCAGCCCTGCATGAGCGGGTAGTCATGGTTGCTGACCGCCTGGTAGAGCAGGAAGCCGATGCCCTGGTAGGAGAAGACCATCTCCATGATGAGCGTCCCGCCGACGATGAACCCGAGGGACAGGGCGAAGCTCGACACCTGCGGGAGAATTGCGTTGCGCGCCGCGTACCCGAAGATCACCCGCCGCTCGCTGAGGCCCTTGGCCTGGGCGACGGTGACGTAGTCCTCGGAGGAGACCGTCACCATCATGTTGCGCATCCCGAGGATCCAGCCGGCGATCGAGGAGATGACCACCGTGAAGGCCGGCAGTGTGCCGTAGCGGATCACCGAGCCGATGAACTCGGGGGTGAACACGGGCAGCATCGACCGGTCGTAGCTGCCGTTGGTGGGGAACCAGCCGAGCGTCACGGAGAACAGGGCGATCGCGATGAGCCCGAGCCAGAAGTACGGGACCGCGGAGAAGAAGGTGGAGAGCGGCAGCAGCCCGTCCGCCCACGTGCCCCGGCGCCAGCCGATCCCGGTACCGATGAGGGTGCCGATGATGAAGCTGATGACCGTCGCGATGCCGACAAGGCCAACGGTCCACGGCAGGGACTGCTGGATGATCTGGACGACCGGAATCGGAAAGTTCATGAAGGAGATCCCGAGGTTGCCGTGCAGCAGGAGGCCCCAGTAGTCGACGTACTGCTGCCAGATCGAGACGTCCTTGTCGAGCCCGAACAGGACACGGATCGCGTCCTCGGCACTCGAGTCGATCCGGCCCTGGCTCTTGGCAAGCAGAGCGGCGACCGGGTCCCCGGGCATCACGCGCGGGATGACGAAGTTGATGGTCACCGCCGCCCACGCCGTGACCAGGTAGAAGATCGCCCGGCGGACGAAGAACCTCATCGCTCGACCTCCTGCTGTCCGGTGGCCGACGCCGGCCCACCGGGCCTGGCTCCGTAGGTGTCCAGGACCGACCCCACCGCGGGACGGTCGGGTCGGTCGGCGTAGCCCCAGCACGCCGCCTGGCGCTCCGGTCCGACGTCGAGCAGCGGCGGGACCTCCGCGCGGCACAGCTCGACGGCAAACGGGCACCGCGGGTGGAACCGGCAGCCCTGCGGCGGACGGACCAGGCTCGGCGCCTCGCCGCGCGCGCCGTGGGCCCGGGCGTCGAGACCGTCGGGGTCGGGCGCCGAGTGCACGAGCAGCTGGGTGTAGGGGTGCTTGGGGTCCTGCGTGACCGACTCCGAGTCGCCGGTCTCGACCACCCGTCCGGCGTACATGACCATCGTCCGGTCGGCGAAGTACCGGGCGGACGCGATGTCGTGGGTGATGTAGAGGATCGCGATCTGCAGCCGGTCCCGCAGGTCGCGCAGGAGGTTGAGAATGCCGAGCCGGATCGAGACGTCGAGCATCGAGATCGGCTCGTCCGCGAGCAGCACCTCAGGGTTTGCGGCGAGGGCTCGTGCGATCGCGACGCGCTGGCGCTGCCCCCCGGAGAGCTCGTGCGGGTACTTGTCGACGTACCGGGCCGGCGGCGTCAGCTGGACCCGCTCGAGCAGCTCGGTCAGCGCCGCCTCGCGCTCCGAGCGGGACATCCGCCCGCGGTGGATGCGCAGGCTCCTGGTGAGCGTGTAGCGCACCGGATGGATCGGGTTCAGCGAGGCGAACGGGTCCTGGAAGATCATCTGCACCTGGCGCACGTACCGGCGGAACGCCCGGCGGCTCCGGGCGGTGGCGTCCTCGCCGTGCAGCAGGATGCGGCCGCCCGTCACGGGCAGCAGCTGGGCGAGCAGCCGGGCGACCGTTGACTTGCCGGAGCCGGACTCGCCCACCAGCGCGACGACGTGCCCGCGGTGCAGCTCGAGGTTCACGTCGTCGACCGCGTGCACGACAGCGCGAGCCCCGGTCCCCCGGGCCCGGAAGTGCTTGCGAAGGTCGACCGCCTGCAGGATCGGCGGTTCGTCGGCCGGTGGCGCGTCCCCCTGGGTGGGGGTCTGGACAGGTGGTGCGCTGGTCATCTGATCACCGGGGGTCGAGGGCCGGTGGTGCGGTGGGCGACGTCGTCGCCCACCGCACCACCCTGGTCACCGGAGGCTCAGCCCTCGGTCGGGGTGAGCTTCATGACGATCTGCGCCGCCTGCGGGCCGGTGGGCTGCGGGTTGGCGTACGGGTCCTCATCGGTCGGGAACCCGGTGTAGTTCACCGTCGAGTACTGCGCGACGGCCGGCCGGGCCCAGATGACCAGGGCCGGGACGTCCTCGACGTAGAACTGCTGGACCGTTTCGATCGCTGCCTGCCGGGCGGCGTCGTCGGACGCTCCGGCGAACTCGGCAAGTGCGGCAGTGACCTCGTCGTTGTTGTAGCGACCGAAGTTCCAGTTCGCGGTCTCGCCGAGCGGCACGTACTGCGCACCGTCCATCATGTCCGCGTACATGTTCCACGGCGTCGCGCCGCTGTCGGTCCAGTGCAGCGTGGCCTGGAAGTTGCCCAGCGGGATGATGTCGTTGAACCAGGCGTCCTGGTTCGCGGCGTTGACCGTCGCGACCGCGCCGAGGGACTCGGCGCCCTGCTTGATCAGGTCGAGCGCCGTCAGGTAGTCGTTCCAGCCGGCCGGGTTGACCAGCTCGAAGGAGACCGCCGCGCCGTCCGGGTCGAGCAGCGCGCCGGAGCCGTCCCAGGTGTAGCCGGCGTCCTCGAGCAGGGCCTTCGCCCCGTCGACGTCGACCTGGTACTCCTCGCCCTCGAACTCCGAGCCCAGGAAATCCTCACCGGACGGCATCGGCATGCCGGTGACGCTGGAGATGCCCGGCCACACGCCGGAACCGGCCAGCTGGCTGATCTGCGTGCGGTCGATCGCCATGTTGAGTGCCTGGCGGAAGGCCCGGTCGTTGAACGGCTTGGTCTCGTTGTTGAGGTAGAGCACGTCGACGGCGAAGCCGCCGCCCGCGACCTGGTTGTAGTGCTCCGGGTCCTGGGCGATGTAGACGTTCTCGTAGTCGGCGATGAAGGTCCAGCCCCACTGCGCCTCGCCCGTCGTCAGCGCCGTGATGAGGGCGTTGTTGTCGTTGTACGACGAGTACTGGATCTTCGGGACGGCCGGCTCGCCGCCCCAGTAGTCGGGGTTCACCACGAGCGTCGCCGCCTGCGGCGTCCATGACTCGAGCAGGTACGGGCCGGTGCCGATCGGGTCGGTGTTGGTGAAGGTCACCGGGTCGGCGATGTCGGCCCAGATGTGCTCGGGGACGATCACCGTCCTGTTGAGCTTGACCTGGTTGACGTACTGGGACCGGCTGAAGGTGATGGTCGCCGTGTTGCCGTCGGCGGTCGCGCTCTCCAGCTGCTCCGGGAAGTCGGCGTTCAGCGCCGGGAAGTCCAGGAACAGGTTGAAGGTGAAGGCGATGTCCTCGGCAGTGAAGTCCTCGCCGTCGGTCCACTTCACGCCCTCACGGGCGACGATCTGGGCCTCGGTGTAGTCGTCGTTCCACGTCACCGACTCGGCCAGCCACGGCGTCGGGTCCTCGAGCGGGTGCAGGTCGTTGACCTGCATGAGCGACTCGTAGATGACCCAGGCGTAACCGAGGGACTTGGCCGCCGAGCCGGTGGGCGCGAGCGGGTTCTGGTTCTCGGACATCGTGCCGTTCGGCATCCCGACGGTGAGCACCTCGCCCGCGACGTCGGGGCTCTTTTGCTCGCTGTTGTTGCCGGAGCATCCGGCGGCGAGCAGGGCCACCGCCGCAATTCCCGCTGTGATCCCTGCGATCCTTGTCCTTCTCACTGTGTGCCTCCTTGCACTGATGGATGGTGGTGCGGGGTCGAGCTGTGGTCAAGTCAGCGGCTGACCTCCGTGCCCAGGCGTAGGTCGCGGACCGAGCGGCCCACGCGCAGGCGATAGGTGCCGGCCGGGATCGTCCAGCCGTGCTCGTCGACGTCCCAGACCTGCAGCGCGCGCAGCGGCACGTCGACGTGCACCGCGGCGCCCGCGCCGGCCTGGGCGTGGGCGACGGCGAAGCCGGCGAGCCAGCGGACCGGACGCTCGGGTCCGTCGGCCGGACCCTCGAGGTAGGCCTGGATCACCTCATGGCCGGCCCGCGAACCGGTGTTGCGCACCGTCACGGTCAGCCGCAGCCCGCCGTCGGCGGCGTCCTCGCAGGTCAGGGCGTCGTACTCCCAGGTCGTCCAGCCCAGACCGTGGCCGAACGGCGCAGCAGGGGTGCGATCGAGCAGCTCCCACGACCGGTACCCCACGTGCAGGCCCTCGTGGTAGTCCACCCGGTCGTCGGCCCCGGGCTGCGCGCCGGGCACCGGGACGTCGGCCTCGGCGGCCGGCAGCGTCCACGGCAGCCGCCCCGACGGCTCGGTGACCCCGGTAAGGACGTCGGCGAGAGCGTTGCCGGCCTCCTGACCCGGGAACCAGGTCCACAGCACGGTGCGGGCCCGGGCGAGCCACGGCAGCACCAACGGAGCCCCGGCGTTGACGACCACGACGGCGTCCGGAGCGACGTCCAGCACCCGCTCGACCAGCTCGTCCTGACGGCCGGGCAGGGCGAGCGAGGTCCGGTCCCAGCCCTCGGACTCGACCTCGTCGTTGGTGCCCACCACCACGACCACGGCGTCGGCGGCGGAGGCAACCTCGACCGCCTCGGCGATCTCCTCGTCGACGGACGGTTCGGGCGGCCGGTGGCGCAGGGCGGCCCTGGCGAAGGAGCCGTAGCCGTCTGTCCGGACGTTCTGCACGGTGGCGTCGAGCAGCACGGACCGGGGCTGGTCGACATCCACGAGCAGCCCGCGGTCGTCGGGGCTGTTGACGCTCGAGTCCAGGACGACCTCGGCGCCGACCGCGACCTCGTCGCGGGCGATCATCTGGCCATCCACCTGCAGCGTGCAGCGTCCCACGGTGCCCACACCGACCCAGTGCGCGCCAGTCTCATCGAGCCGCAGCGCGGCGCGGATGCGAACCGAGACGGCACCCGGCGCGGCGTCCCGGACCCAGCCGGACCACGGCCCGGTGTGCCGGTCGCTGCGCAGCACGACCCCGGCGGCGTCGAGCAGCTCCACCCGCAGCCCCGGCTCACCGGTCAGCGGGTCGACCGCACGAGCGTCCACGTCCAGGTCAGGTGCGTGACGCCGCACGTCCCCACCCCGCCGGACGACCACCTCGGCGTCGGGCAGAGCGGAGCGCAGACCCTCCTCGAGGGACACCACGTGCCGCGGCTTGACATTGGCGCTTCCGCCGCCCTGGACGAACGCGTCCACCGCGTTCGGGCCGATCAGTGCGATGCGGGCAGCGGGGTGCAGCACGAGCGGGAGTCGGCGCTGCTCGTCGCGCAGCACGACGGTCGACCGCGCAGCGAGCTCGCGCAGCAACGCACGATCGGAAGCCTCCTGCTGCGCGGGCACCGGACTCGCCAGATCCTCGATGCCGCCACCGAGGGCCGGGACACCCAGCTGACCGACATCCAGCGCACCGACCCGGTCGGCGAGCCGCAGGATCCGCAGCACCTTGTCGTCGATCTCCGCCCCGGTGACCTCACCGGCCAGCACCGCGTCGAGCAGACCTTCGGCCCACGGACCGCCCGGGCCCGGCATCACCAGGTCGAGGCCGGCGTTCGCGGAGGCCGCAACCGAGCGGGTGGCCAACCAGTCGCTGATGACGACGCCGTCGAAGCCCCACTCGGTCTTGAGGATGCCGCGCAGCAGACCGCGGTGCTCGGTCGCGGTGGCCGCCTCGACGCCGTCATCCAGGCCGTTGTAGGCGGCCATCACGGTCCAGGCGCCGCGCTCGACGAGGTGCTCGAAGGGCGCGAGGTAGACCTCGCGCAGGGTCCGCTCGCTCATCCGGGCGAGGTAGCTGGTACGGGCGGTCTCGGAGTCGTTTGCCACGAAGTGCTTGACACAGGCCCCGACGCCGGCCAGCTGCATGTTCTCGACGAGCGCCCCGGCGATCTGCGCGGTGAGCAACGGGTCCTCGGAGTAGCACTCGAAGTGCCGGCCCCCGACGGGCGTGCGCTGCAGGTTGACCACCGGCGCGAGGACCACGTCGACGCCGTGCGCACGGGCCTCGACGGCGAACAGTCGGCCGATGCGCGCTGCGAGGCCCACATCCCAGGTCGCTGAGAGCGCGCTGGGCGCGGGGAACGACGCCGAGGTCTCCCCCGCGACCTCACCGGTGCCCCGGACCCCTGCGGGGCCGTCCGAGACGACGAGGGATCGCAGACCGATCTGCTCGAGCGGGTGCAGGCGCCACGCGGTCGCGCCGGTCAGTAGTCGCACCTTGTCGGCGGTGCTGAGCTCGGCAACCCGGCGGGCGAGGTCGGACTCGTCCGCGCCCGGTTGAGCGGGCGGGCGGACCCCTAGGTGCAGCGACGTCACTGTGGCTTCTCCTTGCGCTTCGGTGCAGCAGGCACCAGTGAAGCACGAGTTACTGACCTGTCAGTAAGGTCTAGGATCACGGTATGGTTGCAGATGTGACGCCGCACCGCGAGGACTCCCCCGACGTCGAACCGGCACCTCGGGCGGGATCGCACCGGCGCAGCCGTCGGCCGCGTGCGGAGACCGCCGTGCGCCGTGAGGCGATCCTGCAGGCCGCGATGGTGACCTTCGGCGCCAAGGGTTACTACAACGGGTCCCTGGTCGAGGTCGCCGACCAGGTCGGCATGACGCACGCCGGGGTGCTGCACCACTTCGGCAGCAAGGACCAGCTGCTCCTCGAGGTTCTCGAGTACCGCGACCGGACCGACGTCGAGCACCTGGAGGGTCGCCAGCCACCGACCGGCCTCGGCCTGTTCCACCACCTGGTCCGCACAGCACGGCTCAACAGCGAGCGCCCGGGCATCGTGCAGACCTACGCCGTGCTGTCTGCGGAGTCGGTCACCGAGAACCACCCCGGTCAGGCCTGGTTCCGCGACCGCTACATCGTGCTGCGCGGCCTGGTGAAAGCCGCTCTGATCGAGGTCTGCGATGCCGCGGACCCGCCGCGCGAGGAGGACCTGGACGCCGCGGCCGCCGCGGTGCTCGCCGTAATGGACGGTCTGCAGGTTCAGTGGCTGCTCGACCCCGACACCGTCGACCTCGCACGCTCGACGGCCTTCGCGATCGACGCGATCCTCACCTCTGCCGTGGCAGGCCGCCGCAGGACGCGCACCCTGACGGACGCCGCTGGCGACTGATCGCCGCCTCAGGCCCGCGGTCGGCGCACGCCGGCTCGGCGGCGACCCCATCCGCGGGACCGCTCTGGTGCGAACATCGTCCATGACGACTCTGCTCATCGTCGGCTTCGTGTCCGGCCTCGTGACCGCGATCTCGCCCTGCGTGCTGCCCGTGCTGCCGGTGGTCCTGACGACCTCCGTCGCTCGGGAGCCGTCCCGCTGGCGGCCGTACGTCGTGATCGGCGGCCTGGTGCTCTCGTTCGGCACGTTCACCCTGCTGGGCGGGGCGCTGCTCAGCCTGCTGAACCTGCCGCAGGACCTGCTGCGCTGGGCCGGGATCGCGGTCCTCGTCGTCGTCGGCCTCGGGCTGGCGTGGCCACGCTTCGGGCACCTCATCGAGGCGCCGTTCGTCCGGGCACGGATGCCCCGGCTGAACCGGGACGGCAACGGGTTCGTCCTCGGGCTCGGTCTCGGGTTGGTCTTCGTGCCCTGTGCCGGGCCGATCCTCGCGTCGATCACCGTGCTCGCGGCCACCGCCCGGATCGGACCGGAGCTGGTGGTCCTGACGGTGGCGTACTGCCTGGGCGTCGCCCTCCCCCTGCTCGGTTTCGCGATCGCCGGCGACCGGATCCTCGCGCGCATCCGGGTGGTGCGGGAGCGCACCCGGTTGATGCGCGGCATCGCCGGAGCGGTGATGATCGCCACCGCCCTCGCGATCGCCACCAACGCCGTCGAGCCCCTGCAGCGGCTCACCCCGCAGTGGCTGAACGCGGTCTCGGACCGCATCGAGCGAGACGGCGACGTGCGGGCCCAGATCGACCGCCTGGCCGGCCGCGAGCCCGACAGCCTCGCCGGGCAGGACTCCGGGGATTCCGGCTCGGACGGGTCGCTGACTTTCGACGAGTGCGCCGCGAACTCGGCGGTGCTGGCCGACTGCGGCACGGCTCCGGAGATCCGTGGGATCACCTCATGGCTGAACTCCGACCCGCTCACCCTTGCCGGGCTGCGGGGAAAGGTGGTCCTGCTCGACTTCTGGACGTACTCCTGCATCAACTGCCAACGCACCCTGCCGTACCTGACCGGCTGGGCCGACACGTACGCCGATGACGGGCTGGTGGTGATCGGGGTGCACTCCCCCGAGTTCGCCTTCGAGCGGGTCAAGGAGAACGTCGCCGACAACGCCGCGCGGCTCGGCGTGCAGTACCCGATCGCGCTCGACAACGACTTCGAGACCTGGCAGGCCTACGACCAGCGGTTCTGGCCCGCCCACTACCTGATCGACGCCGAGGGCGTCGTCCGCCAGGTGCACTACGGCGAGGGCGCCTACGCCGAGACGGAGTCGCTGATCCGCGAGCTGCTCGGTGTCGGGGGCGCTCCGGAGCGCTTCGCGGACCCCGCCCTCACCAGCGGCCGCTCGCCCGAGACCTACCTCGGCCTCGACCGGATGGGGATGGTCGACAACGGGTCGGTCTCCAGCGGCCGGGGCGTGTACGACCTGTCCGCCGACCCGCCGCGCGACGCGTTCTCCCTCGGTGGCACCTGGGACATCCAGGGCGAGTACGCCAGGAGCCGGGCAGACGCCCGGCTGAACTACCACTTCTACGCGGCTCAGGTGCACCTGGTGCTCGGCGGCGAAGGCACCGTGACGGTGACCTCGGCCGACGATCCCGGCTACCGCAAGGTGGTACAGGTCACCGGACCCCCGACGCTCTACACCCTGTACGACGGTGCGGCCCGCGACGATGTGCTCCAGCTGGAGCTGTCCGCCGGACTGAGCGTCTACGCGTTCACCTTCGGCTGATCCGGACCCATCCGCGGCGGCCGTCGAGGGCGCTGCGGCCGCCGCGCACCCTTCTGGTTCTGGCACTTGCGGTTGACGTAACGTCAACGTCTAGCCTCGGTTGGGTCCAAGGAGGTGGAGACGTGAACGGCACCGAGCTGTCGATCCGCGAGGTCGCACGAGTGACCGGCACAACCAGCCGCACGCTGCGGCACTACGAGTCGATCGGGGTGCTGCCGAGCAGCCGGGTCGGGCCCGGTGGTCTGCGGTACTACGACGACGAGGCACTGGTCCGCCTGCAACGGATCCTGGTGCTGCGCGGTCTTGGCATGCCCCTCGCCGATGTCGGGCGGCTGCTCGACGACGGCGACGACGGGCTGGGCGCGCTGCGCCGGCACCTCCACCAGCTGCGCACCGAGCAGCAACGACTGGCGCGGATGGCCGCCTCGGTCGAGCGGACGATCGTCACCCTGGAGGAAGGAGGCCAACTCGTGGCCGAGGAGATGTTCGATGGTTTTGATCACACGCAGTACAGGGACGAGGTCGAGGAGCGCTGGGGCAAGGACGCGTACGCCGCAGGCGACGCGTGGTATCGCGGGATGAGCGGGGCCGAGCGCGGCGCGTGGAAGGAGCGTTCCGCGACGCTGGGCGCCGACTGGATCGCCGCCGCCGAGTCCGGCATCGCGCCCGACTCCGACGAGGCACAGGCCCTTGCGCGCCGGCACGCCGACTGGCTGGCTGGGATCCCCGGCACCCCGGGCCACGGCACCGGCGCACCGGCGAAGGGGTACCTGCTCGGGCTCGGGGACATGTACGTCGCCGACCCCCGGTTCGCCGTCAACTACGGCGGCGTCGAGGGGGCGACCTTCGTCCGCGAC
>Ga0066794_10000144_pt1 | contig 12448 bp, 14 predicted proteins | sample PersoiDNA2013190_FD_70945 | JGI IMG/M metagenome (GOLD analysis project Ga0066794, IMG submission 70945) | Permafrost soil microbial communities from the Arctic, to analyse light accelerated degradation of dissolved organic matter (DOM) -... | ecosystem: Environmental > Terrestrial > Soil >... | reverse complement strand
CTGCGTCTGCAAAGATGCGCAGGCCACTCAACTTGCGCACCATGAAGGCGGTGTCATCAGGGCCGTCATCGGGAGCCACCCCGAGCAACACCAGCAACCCCGCTCCAATATGCTCAACCTGCTTGCCGTCCACAGCGACCGACGCACTGCTCACTCGTTGCACCACTGCTCGCATGTTTCACCTCTCCAGCGTCTTCAGTCAAAGACTCATACTAGCACGACCAGCCTGCAACGCCAATCGTGCCGTCTCCGGTTGACACTCGGGGCCTTCCCGCTATACTTTGACTGTTCGTTTTTCAGACGTGGGGATATAGCTCAGCTGGGAGAGCGCCTGCATGGCATGCAGGAGGTCGGGGGTTCGAGCCCCCCTATCTCCACCACCCGACCACCATCACCCTTCTTTCTCGCTTTGGGACTGACTTCAGACCGAGTCAACTCACACACGTTTTCCGAAAATCGCCAGTGGATAACTATGTTAGTAACTCCCAGGTCGATACGTTTCACGAATCTGCGCATGACTTCGAGCTGGCTTTTTCGGTCCAGCTTCGCGAAGAAGGGTTCAAAGTCGGCCAGTATACCCCGGACTTCGTCCAGCTGCGCCCGCTCCATGTCAACTACCGAACGCTCCTGAAGCGTTGTGCGTTTGAGTTCGCGCAGTTCCCCGATGCGTTGTCTCACTTTCTCAACGGACATGTCCGGGTTGGCCAGCCGACCTTCAAGCACAGTGATGTCTCTATCGCACTTCAACGTTCTCGCATCAAGTGCCGCAAGGCGTTCCTTTCCGTCGAATCGAGGAGAGACGCCCCTCAATTCTTCACTTAGCTTCTTGAGAACCACCGGGACCAGGTAGTGCTCCCAAAGCTGGATTCCACATGCTTTCTGCGCCCGTCCCGAGCTCTGACAGGCATATTTGGTCTTCTTCCCTTTGGCGTTGCCGTGGGCGCTCAGGAGATGACCACATTGAGTGCAATACAACAGTCTCCCGAACAGGGGCAACGTGCGCCCCTCATTCCTGTCTGCACGAGCACTTAGTTCCTGCTGGAGCTGCATCCATTCGTCAAAACTCAGAATCGGGTCGATACCAGCGTAGTTGACGTATGTCCACTTGCCGAACGGCACGCGCGTTCCATTCTTCCCGCGCCTGTTGTAGGCAATCTTCCCGGCAAACAGAGGATTGTGCAGCACTGAGCGGATTTGGTCTCTCGTCAGACCGAGCGACCGAGCAATTTCGCGTTCAGGCTCGCCGGAAGTGGCGCGCTTGAGGATGTCCTTCGCCACCCCCAGACCCTCCTGGTCATAACGCAGCTGCTTGTCCACATGCTGAAAGCCAAACGGAGCCCGACCGCAGACCAGCGTTCCCAGCTCTTTCATCCTGGCCTCAGCGTCACGAGTTCGGTCGACTATCAGGTCCCGTTCAAATGCTGCGAAACCTACCAGCATGGTCTGCAACATCTTTCCCATCGCAGTTGCAGTGTCGAAGTCCTGTGTCATCGAAATGAGCCCCACTCCATGTTTCTGAAGCCTGGCCGATAAGTCATAGAAGTCCGACACGTTGCGAGACAGTCTGTCGAGCTTGTACAATAGTACCGCCTGGAACTGACCGGTAGCAGCATCTTTCACCAGCTCATTCAGCTCTGGCCTGTTCAAGTTGGAACCAGAGAACCCTCTGTCTTCATAGTTCCTGAAAACCTGCCAACCCTTTGAATATGCATATGCTTCCAAGCGCGTCTTCTGCATTTCAAGCGATACTCCGTCGACTGCCTGTTCTGTTGTGCTTACGCGCGTGTACGTGACGCAGGTGAACGTGCTCGCTTCGTTTGATGTGTTCGCCTTGCTGCCCCCATCTACTACATAGCTCAATTTCCTTTCCTCCTTGTGCTTCTAACGTCGGATGCCTTACACTCTGAGAATAGCGGTCGAGGGCCTCCGCACAAGCCCCGGCACATCGGCGCTCCCGTCAATGCTCTCACCCTCTCTATCATAACTTAACACCCATCTCTCACCAACCATCGGCAATCGTGGTCACTGACGATTATTCCTTCCCCCCGTCCATGGCTTCAGCGGGCGCTGTTAAGAGTCACAACAGCAAGTTTTGCCTGTTAAGATATGTTAACACTTAAGTTGCGAGTCGGAAGGCCACTATAGATGCTCTACAGCTGGCATACGAACACAAGGCTATTCGGCCACATCGTCTGGCTGCTCGCGTTGATGCTTTGGGTACTGTTTGAGACAACCAGACAAGACATCATCCGCACCTGCGCCCGCTACATGGAACCCTGACAGTGCAGACTGGATGGCGAGATTGTATGTGCTTCGGGAGTAACGTCATAGGCAATCTCGGGTATTGTGTTCACTGAGAATGCTCCCTCTCGACGTCTCTTCCTCACGTAGTCAAACACAACCCGCAGTCCAACGCCGTTTGCACGCTCAAAGCCGGTCGTTGGAGTAAGGGCTCCTCTGCACGGCTACGCAGCTCGTCTCCTTTGTGACACATACTCGAATAGAGCCTTCCAGAAGCCGTCCTCCTTGCCTCCGGCGACAATATCCATGCCAGACACCGGGGAGTAGATGTGGGGAACGTAACCCTTCTCGGGGTGGCTCTCCATCTCTTTTCGCACAAGCCGCCGCACATCATGGAACTCCTGTGTGGACAACTCGACGAAACGAGGGTTACGTGGAAACAGCTTCGAACCCCACAGCCCCCACCATCGACCACACGCTCGCAGAGAATCAGGCAGCATCGCCTGGTGCCGCTTTCTATTATGTGAACCAGGACCCTTGCGCACGTAGTTGACCGCTCCCTCAACAGTCAGCACGTACTTACAATACGAGAGGCTATCGATACTCTCGTCTCCGGGTTCCGTACCGAGTATCGAGCACCAAGTGCGGGCTATCCATCCCTGTAGCCTGTTGAGGAACTCAGGTGGTAGGTCATCGTCCCTGGCTATGTTCCATTCCTTGGCTAGAGAACGTGGCAGTCTCCACACGGTGAGAAACATATGTAGGTGCCACTCACCAGCTGAGGTGAACTCTTGCTTCCATACAGCTGCAAAACCATCACTACCCAAGTACGAGATGAACCGCTCGTGCAGTCTGTGGTGACATACCTTGGGTGACGGTGTCGTACTCGACACATAGCGATGGGTTAGCTTGACGAAGAAGCAGCGTTCTTTCGGTACTTGAGTCCACGAGATAGCCGCGCATGCCAACATCATGTGTTTCCGTGACTGACTCGAGAACCAGGTGACGGGCGCACGTATTCCCCCACCCTTACGCTTGTTGTGAATCGGAGAAACAACGTGCACGCTGACGCGCTTTCCACTACCCTCTAGTACATACCTAGTAGTTGGTGCAACTGAGCATTTGGGTACGTTAAGAGTACTAGGATAGAGAGCCTCGGCAACGGGCGCTGGTTGTTGATTTGCCGGGGCCATTCCTGCCGCCTCTCGAGCGGATTCTTCAGTGAACATCTGATGACGCTCCGGTCGAAAGAGCCAAACCTAGCGCACCTGACAGGGTTCCGGTGGGGCTTACACGCGACACCCCACCAGCTGCAGACGCATCAGCCTTCAGTTGCTGCCACTTCACCAGCAAGAACTCAGTCAGCTCCTCACTGAGTTCGTTCCCAATCGGTCCCTTCAGAGGCTCCTGCACTAACGCCACAACGACGGGCTCGCCGTTCGGCACAGCGCTCGCGTCACCACTCGTCGTTCCTGGCGCGTTGGGCTGGGCTTTGGTGGATTCGAGCGGATTGAGGCTGAGTGCTTCTTCTTGTGTCACTGACGTGCGGTCTTCTGTACTTTTCATTTCGTCTCCTTTGGTGACTAAGTAGGGGATTCAATTCCTCTCCAACCAAGAGAACGAGACGACCAGCAAACCCAATAGTTATGAATAGTTAGGGATGTCGTCTCTCTACAACACTCTTTTCGACTGCAGCCCTCTTGTGTCTATCTCTGTAACACTAGACAAACACGTCCATTCATGGCTCACGGGGGTTGGGCTACTCGTGTTGCACGACCTGAAGGTTCACGGCCCACATGCCGACAGTCGCGAGTTTGCCATGTGCCTTGCATCACGCGCACCAGCGAGCTACAATTAATTTTAGTCGCCACGCTGTATGGGCAATGTCAGCTCAAGACACATATGCGCCAAACGGAGGAGAGACACGGAACCAGAGGAAATCAAAGAAGCGGAAGTCGATTTTGCGGAAGAGGCACTGTCTGGCAAGCAGGCACAGGCATGGTGGCTGAACAGCCACATGAAGAAGCCGGTAGAGGTCGTCCTGCAGAGCGGGAAAACCATAGAGGGAACGCTGACAGAGTTTGATGCCAAGACGCTCGTCATAGAGCGGGATACCGGCGACCATGAGACCGTGCTCGTCTTCAAGAGCGCCATCCAATGTCTCCAGGACTGTTCCCGAAACCGTAGGCCGTCCCGCTCATCACTGCTGGGTTGCTCCCCCGACATCGCCAGCTCGACACCGCCTCGCCACAGTTGGTCCCGTGGACCGGCGAGCGCGGACCCGGCCAGAGGTGTGCCATGAGTAGAGTCGGAAAGTGGCTTTCCAACGGCCTTCTCGACTACTTGGCCAGATTGACTGAGCACATCAGCATTTTTGGCGTCTGCATCGTGGTCGCATCGTTCGTTTGGCTCGCAGTTCTGGGGCAATGGTTTTGGGGTCTGTGGGGGCTTCTCGTGGTAACCCAAGCCGCCATGTGGGCACCTGTGGTCCTTAGCGTCGCACTGATGCCCTCATTGCTGCCAGACTTGTTGCTTCGGCGGGTGCTCTCGACGGGTAGGCATCCTGCGATACTCGCCCTAGGGTGGTCTCTGGGGACGCTCTATACTCTCGCGATTGCGTTCGCTTGGTGTTGCGGAATGTTGTCTTTGGCACTGTGGATTGAACCGACACCATCGACACTTGTACCTGTACTGTTGTTGTCCTCTGTCCTTGCCGTTGGTCCGTGGGGCCATTTGGCCTACATGGAGGGGAAGGCAGGCGACGACACTGCAGGCCACCTATCGTCCGTCGGAATTGTGCTGTTCCTTCTGCTAGGATACGGCATTGCCATGGTGATGATTGCCCGTGGAAACCACTCCCTCAGGAGTACCGCCGTTGTGTTAGGCGTGAGCTTGGGGGTGGCATTTGTTCAGAGCGTGGTCCTATTTCTTCCAGCTCTATGGAGCGAAATGCACCAACCTGAACCCGAGAGACCTGCAGACGAACCCGGGGAACCGGCGGACAAATATGGACCTGCAGATTCCGAGCCCACCGCGACAGACGTGAACAGGAAGACAATGTAGGTGCCCACGTCGTGGTTGTCGAGATGAGAGGGTAAGACTCGTCACGGCTCCTGCACGCGGAAGTAACGTGAGCTAAGAGGGGTTGCCACTGCGAGACGAAGGGGTGTCGTTTCGCCTCTCTGGGCAGGCGCACATGAGGATGGACGTGAAGCCGACGATGGGCACAGGTGTTCTATTGCGTAATGGCGTTATTGTGACATGTGTCCAGTCAATGACTAGCAGCCTCTGTTCCTGGGTCGTGGCCGCAAGTCGAAGGAGGAGCAATGGGATGGTTTGGCAGAAGTCGTAGCGAACTCGTTCCGGCTCACGGGGCTGTTCAACCGAGCACAGTCATCAAAGTCGGACAGGGCAGTGGTATTGCTGCTTTTGGCTGATGACTTCAAAAGGTTGAGGGGTGAAGTTGGGGAACATTTGACAGGGGTGGAGAAGGTTTTGCGTTCTTCAAACGTGCTAACCGCAATGCTTTACAGGAGGGAGGGAGCGGTGACGGCAAAAAGCGTTGTAAGGATTAGCAGAATTCATAACACCGGCATGCTGGTTTTTGCTGCTGATGACGTGGTAAACATGGTTCTGGACTGGGCGTTAGAGTATTCGGAGCGTGCAAAGTTTGCGGCAGGTGAACTGACGAGGGATAGGGTTGTGCATCCTCTGTCTACGGATGAGGGTGGTAAGCTGCTGGCTGAAGAATGGGAGGCGCAAGGGGCGACAGTGGTGTTGTCGCTTTTGGCCGAGGAGTTCAGGAAGATGGTGGCTGGAGCCCCAGCACAGTTGACAGACACGGGGGAGAGATGATACAAGAAAAGGTGTTGCGAATGGCGAAGCTTGACGGTAGAGATGTTGTATACGTTAGTGACTTGGTATATCTGCTTGCGGAGATGGCGGGTGAGGTAATGGCGTTGTGTAGGATGAGTAAGTTGCTGACGGAGCTGGGAGTGATGAAGTAAAGACGGCTGATGCTGATGAGGCTGGGGAGGTATTGCATATTCCAAAGAGGCGTATAGGACAGGGGCGGCCAGTGTCATGACTGGACAGTCTACAGTGTCCAGGGCGTGAGTGACACGACTGGAGGCGCAATGTTGACCGAGAGAAGGATTGGGACTCTCGGTCTCGCTCAGTTTTATTTTCCCCGCCAGTTGATAACATTAAAAGGTGTCGCCCGTACGACAAATCCTGTTGGGAAAAGGCAGCTATGGGGTAGCGTTTCATTGAGACAGAAGCACTCCATGACCGGAGAACCGAAATTCGTAGGTGCGACGGTACAACAATACGGCGTTAGGCCATGACGGAAGCGCGCGTCATCCAGATGTCATAGAGAGAAGGGGGTGAGACTATGGAACAGAAGGATGCTTTGAAGAAGGCCCTGCAGAAGCAGCTTGCTGACACTCCGGCGAAAGCCGAAGAGAAACTTGGAGGGCATCGAGCTGAAGCACGCTGGCTCAGTGAGCATAAGTTCAAGAGAGTGGTTGCAGTTGCGCTCGATGGAGAGAGAATTGAGGGCATTCTGGTGGACTTCGATGGCCAGGCTCTGTTCATTGAGCGAGGTGGCAAGGAGAAGGACGTGATACTCCTCTACAGAGGAGCTGTCCAACGTGTAGAGAGCCTTCCTGACGGAAAATTCGTTGCAGCCTGACAGGTACGTCCGTCGTCGACGGAGAGCATGTGTCCGGTGCAGCATGGCGGTCATCCCTGCAGGTAATATGAGTAATAGTCGATAACACATGCGGAATGTGCCAGTCACGATATCTCCTTGGAGGGCTGAGTGGCACATTCCGCCGTGCGAATTGCCCGACCCACATTGCCACGGGCCGACACAAACAGGCAGCGGCGCATGGACCTAGTGTGACACTCTGGTGTTATGACACTCTGGTGTTATGACATTCGGAAGCAGTTCACCCACCCTCGAATGGCGTGTTTTCAGCCGCTCCCCCAAGACAGAGAACGTCATAGCCCGTGAAACATCATAGCCACGCCCAGTAAGCCGTGGTCGAGCTCGGCCCAAGTGGCGGGAACGGACTCTCCTTGCCACTCTAGCCTGGGACCACGGCTACTCGGCGGGCTTGTTGCCCCCTACAGTAGTGTTGTGTAAGCCAGCAGCACTTAGCATCGCAATCCGTTCTGGCAAGCCTGCGGGAGCCAGGTGGACGTTGAACATGAGGTCTTCCAGACAGACCATGACATACCCTACGTCAGCCGTCGCCTCGAGCGCGTGAAGCAGTGGACGCCCTTCACTAAACAGTTCTATGCCGACAGACACGTACTCATCGGTCTCGTCAACTCCTCCAACTGAGAGCGCCCCTCCAGAGTTTGGATGACCACCATAGCTTATCGTTCTGTCGTAGAGACTGCGAACCGTGGCACGTGGAGCTGGACCCGTATCGGGTAGGTCATTCAAGAAGTCCCCAATCTTGAACTTCGCCTTGCATGCTTGCAGGTCGGCGTCTGAGGTATCGCGCATGGCCCACACGGTGCCAAGCTCCGGTGTGCGCACTATCGCATGGGCATAGACAGCGCTCTCGATACACAGTCGCTGGAGGGCAAAACACGGTGATACCTGCCCGGACAGACACGTGTCAACAGCGGCGATGAAGTACGAGAAAGCGTAGTTGACGAGCAGCATGGGAATAGTCAGGTTCTCCAGATTCCCTTGGACGAAACCAGGAGTCATAATGCCATCATGCGAGACAATCACTTCTTGAAACAGCGAGAACCACTCAGACAATAGATGTCTGCTGACGTGACGATTGCCTTCCGCCCGGTCCAGAATCTGCGTTATGGTCGGCAATCTGCTCCCTTCGTCAATCATGACTATGTCCTCCTACTCATCAGCACTTGGCTCACAAAGGCGCAACCGTTTCGCTCACCGCGTTCTTGGCTCGGACTGACGAGCCACTGCAATGCCGTAGGTCTTCGGGTCACCATGACTGGAAACGGCCAATGCATGAACCCGTTCAGGAAACGTATGAGGGGCAAGTGCAACGCTGAACATCATCTCCTCAAGACAAGCCATGCAGTATCCCGTGAGTGCCGTTGTCTTCAGTGCCAGCAGAAGCGGCAGTCCCTCCAACTCAAGGAACTCGGCACCACCAGATTGCCGTTCCTTGGAACCCCATCTCATCGCACTCGCAAGGGCTGCATCGCGGTTAGGATGTCCACCGTAGTCTATTGTTAGGTTGTATAGCCCCTTGGTGTCTCCATGTGGCAGTAGGTCCGAATCCGGCAATGCGTCAATCAGGTCCGTTATCTGGAACTCCCTCTGGAAAGACTTCCTGTTCTCCGGTGTGTCATTGCGCATGAGCCAGATATCTCCCAACTCTGGTCTGCGCATGATGCTATACGCATACACAGCGCTCTCGATGCAGAGCCGCTGCAGACCAAAGCAGGCGGGAACCTGGCCGGAAAGGCCAACATCTATTGCGGCGGTGAAGTAGTCGAATGAGCACCTCACTAGTCCGACCGGAACCCCCACTTCCTCTGGGTACCCCTGCAGAAGACCAGAAGCCATAATGCCACGATGCGACACGACAATCTCTTCAAACAAGGAAAGCCAACGTTGAAGAGACTGTCTGCTAGCCCGTCGGCATTCGTCCGCTGAGTCCAGGATTCGGCCGAGCACCAAGGAGTCCCAGTAGCTGTTCACCACTCGACTAACCCTCTGCCGAGTTCTGCAGTGTGCGAAAATAGGCGCCTATCTGCAAGCCCGCAGCGTCTATCATTGCATCTAGAAGCCCTCAATCGCCGTGAGCTTGAAACTGGCAGCGTCGTTGTCGAGAATCAGTGCTTCATACCGCCATGTCTCCCCCGGCCCCAGCGGTCCGAACATGTCCAAGGCTGTGTCTAGGTTGTTGCCGCTGGCGTCATACAAAGCGAAGTCCACGCGTACCGCGCCAAGCTGCTTGCCCGACTTGTTCCGAATAACCCCTCTGATGTACGAACCGGAACAGGTCGGTCCCGAGGTCATCTCAAGAGAACCGGAAATCGTGGCACCCGAGGAGCCAAGATAGCGGGGCACGACGTGCGCAGGGCTGCTCGACGTAGCGGATGGGGAACGCTGTCCCTGTGTCGTCGGGACCGATGCCGGTGTACTGACGTGTGTCTGCTCGGTTCCCAGGTGGAGAAACTCCCTTACTCGGGCTGTTGGCAGTGCCTGCAACAGGAACAACCGGTCGAAAACCACTCCAAGGATGAGCATCACGACCATACCAATGACTATGATGACCTGCGACTCTCCATGTCTACTGCGCCAAAACATCATCATGCGCCCCCTTACCTTGTGATACTGATTATTATACTCGCGCTGTGCTGTTGTGTACAGCGCTCAACCGAGCCTACGGGCAGAAGGCATGTAATGTCATGGTGTCATTGCGTAGTTGCGTCATGGTGTCATTGCGTAGTTGCGTCATGGTGTCATTGCGTAGTTGCGTCATGGTGTCATTGCGTAGTTGCGTCATGGTGTCATTGCGTAGTTGCGTCATGGTGCTATGCCGAACAGCAGAGCTGTCACTCGTTCGTCCATTTGCGACTGGGTATCACCTTGGAAGGCATCATCAGGCGTGACTGAGGCCCCTCTACGAAGAGAACCTATGCCAACAAAGTCCAGAAGACAGGCAGCGATGGTGCCTTATGCCTCGACACCACATTGAACGTCGAGAGCGCAAAATTGCGTATACTGGTTTTGGAACGCTCTTGGAGCGCTCGGAAATCGATGTATGGGAGGGGAAATATGTTAATCACGTGCACGAAATGTGGTCAAGAATACAGTTCTGAGTCACCGTCTTGTCCTGCTTGTGGAGCGTCCCACGAGATTACATGCCACGAGTGCGGTAAACAGTACGCGTCAACAAGCCCGACCTGTCCGTACTGCGGTGCAAACAACTTGGTCATAGCAGCCCGAGCGCCTCTCGCTAGGGCTGTTGCACCAGTAAATGTTCATGTGGTGGGAGTGGAATGGAACCTCCTTCAGTCTTTGGCCCGGCACCGCGGCCTATTGGCGACGCTTGGTGCGGCGCTCATCGTAATTTCTCTGTTCCTACCGGCGTGCTACATACCCACGAGAGGTTCTCTTTCGATAATCAAGGACCCTGGAACATCGAGTACCATCGCGTTTGGTATTCTAGTAGTAGCCATTTTGACATTGAGCTTCGCCAAGCGACACTCGTTCCAGTTCATTCCAGCGGCCGTCTGCTTTGCTGTCGTCGCTGTTGACATGTACGATTGGCACTCCCGTATTGCTGCAATCCGCGCAATCGCTGCCACCCCCAGTATGCAGGCGTACACAGCGATGGAGCAGTTGCTAGGCATGGACACGCAAGTGTATCAAACAGACCTGTGGAAACTAGAATGGGGTTGGTACGTCCTTGTCGCAGGAGGCCTACTGGTGCTCCTCTCCAGCCTACTCAGAATCCACAGCAAGAAACAGGACGCCTCGCCGGTTCCACCAGTAAGTATCTGAGGCAAAGGTCATGAGTGGGGACACTGTAATTCACGGTGACACCGCATCCACCACGGCCTGTTGAGCTGACCTCAAGATGTGCATCAGATGAACGAGACCGATGCAGAAATCGTACCATTTCTTGATTCTGAGCATTTTTGCAGCAAACTACTCTTGGAAGACGAGGCTAATGGTGGAGGTGCGAAATGTCTTGGATAGATAGTCGCTTGGAATTACCACAGAATGGGAACAAAGAACACTCACAGGAAGATGCCCAACCTGTTTCACTACTTCCTCCAGATGCAGAGGCGCTATTCGAGACGGCTATGGAGAAGCATCTCACCGACCTGAGAGCGCGGAAAACACCTGAGGCTGCATGTGTGATATCAATGGAGCTTATGGTGACCGTGAAGGGGAAGTCAGTACCAGGGCCCCAAGCTGTGAGACAACGCGCCCGAGAATACGTGGGAACGTGGTTTACAGTGGACACTGCAAACACGTTCCCGGATATTGTGCTGACCGAGGACATTGTCGACGCGGTAGTCTATAACTCCCACTATCAGCTGCTGTGGGAGCTGGCGGGACTGCCACCGGCCGGTGAGAAGTCGGACGGAGCGCACTTCCACTCATTAGTCATCAAGTGTACCATCGAGATGCGAGAGAAGAAGACCTTCGACGACGCGATGCAACACCTTACTGAGCTGGCCAATACTCCCATATCCTTTGAGCCATCCACCGGAGACGTTGATGAGCTTGTGACACCGCAGGCTGCATATGCGGAGTTCGCTGGCCAATTGCGCGCACAGGGACTCGCCGAAACCTCCGTGTTTGATTTGGTGGCACAGCTCTCCAAACTCATCAAGCAGTCTCAGGAGATACTCCCTAGTGTTACCCAGGCGGTTGTGAGGCAGCTTGAAGCACGAGTCCTCTTGTCGTACTACAAGAGCCTGGAAGCCGAGCGGACCGAGAAGGAAGAGCAAACAAAGCAGAAGCAGCTGGCGGAAGCCTCTCTTGCTCAGACGCAAGCCTCCCCTGCTCAGACGGAAGACATCTCTGCACAGCTTTCATCGCTGAATGACATCTCTGCACAGCTTTCATCGCTGAATGCTGTGGCAGAACGTCAAGCTAAGGACACGTCGACGAACACGTTCCTGCACCTCCTTGATGGTTTGTTTGGCCACTAGCGGAACTTCCAACCAGCCTGACATACGCATCTCACGGTTCTAGCGACGTGAAACGCGCACTCAGAAAACGGGGTTGACCGGAAGTTCGACACAAGACCACAGGCTCCTGCGGGCAGTGACCTGCAGGAGTTCTTCCCCTCCCAGCTGACGTGTCAGACGCACCCAAGCCAAGCAGTTCAGACTCACTGTCCCAGGTGCGGACAGGCGTGTGCTGGAGGACCGGAAATCCGGAGGCTAGCCCAGCTGTCTTCATATCGTGCTATGGCCATCGTGTTGCCCAAAGCGAACAACGCGGCCATGATGGGGCCTTTCCGAATCCTAGTCTCTGGCCAACACTGGAGCGGAACCGAGCACGACCTCGAATACGCTCTTTAGCACAAGCATTGCGCACGGGTCGCAAGATGACCTTATCGCCCCTATCTCCACCACCCGACCACCATCATGTTGTTGACTTGCCCACGGATTCGCCACGAGTCGGCCAACAGTGCAGTTCTTGCCCGAGGAAAGGCCAATGCCGCCCATCCTTCCTGCT
>Ga0066794_10000143_pt1 | contig 12485 bp, 7 predicted proteins | sample PersoiDNA2013190_FD_70945 | JGI IMG/M metagenome (GOLD analysis project Ga0066794, IMG submission 70945) | Permafrost soil microbial communities from the Arctic, to analyse light accelerated degradation of dissolved organic matter (DOM) -... | ecosystem: Environmental > Terrestrial > Soil >... | reverse complement strand
TTGATGCGGGCGCGCGGTGACGAGGGCGCCGACTCGCCGCACCTCAGGGTCCGCCTTCATCTCGGCGGCGGCGGTCGGCTCGATTTCGTCGACCAGCGCACCTTCGGCCACCTCGCGCTCCGCCCCCTCGTACCGACGCCCGACGGGGCGCCCGGCGGGCACGGGGCGCCGGACGCCGTCGTGCCGGATCTCGTCGCGCACATCGCGCGCGACCTGCTCGACCCACAGTGCGACCGAGAGGCCCTGGTCGCGGCGATCCGGCGGCGTCGGACCGGGATCAAACGCGCTCTGCTCGACCAGGCCCTGGTCTCGGGGATCGGGAACATCTACGCGGACGAAGCGCTGTGGCGGGCCCGGCTGCACTACGCCCGGCCGACCGACACGCTGCGCCGGGCCGAGGTGGCGCGGGTGCTCGACGCCGCGGCCGAGGTGATGAGCGAGGCGATTGCGGCGGGCGGAACGAGCTTCGACGCGCTGTACGTGAACGTCAACGGGGCCTCGGGGTACTTCGACCGCTCGCTCGACGTCTATGGCCAGCAGGGGACCGCCTGTCGACGTTGCGGCACGCCGATCCGCCGGGACGCATTCATGAACCGCTCGGCCCACGTGTGCCCACGCTGCCAGCCGCCACCGCGCAACGCGCGGTACTGAACGGCGAGGCGGGCTCGGACCACTCCACGGCGAGGCGGGTTCGGACCACTCCACGGAGCGGTGCGCCACGGGCTGCATCCGGCTCGATACGATGCCCTGGTGCACATGAACCCGCCCACTGCCAGCGGACCGGCCGCGACCATCTCGGTGATGATCGTCGACGACCACGAGGTCGTCCGGCGTGGCATCGCCGAGGTCGTCGAACGCGCCGACGGGATGAGCGTAGTTGCCGAGGCCGGATCCGTCGCCGAGGGCATCCGCCGCGCGGCCCTGGTCCGCCCGCAGGTGATCCTGGCCGACCTCAGGCTGCCGGACGGCACCGGGATCGATCTGATGCACACCTTGCGCGAGACGATGCCGTTGACCCGGATCATCGTGCTCACGTCCTTCGACGACGACGACGCGCTCGCCGCAGCACTCGAGGCGGGCGCTGCCGCGTACCTGCTCAAGAGCGTGCGTGGCGCCGAGATCACCGACGTGGTGCGAGCGGTCGCGGCCGGGCGCACCCTGCTCGACTCGCGCACCGTGGCGCGCCGCCAGCTGGACCACCAGGACCCGACGGCGGACCTCACGCCGGCCGAGCACAAGGTGCTGGATCTGATCGGCGAGGGCCTGTCGAACCGGGAGATCGCGGACCGGCTCGGCGTGGCCGAGAAGACCGTGAAGAACCACATCACCTCGGTGTTGGCGAAGATGGGCTTTCAAAGGCGGACCCAGGTCGCTGCCTGGGTGGCCTCGCACAAGCACCGCGAGTGGCGTGGGGACAGCTTGAGCTGAACGTCCGCGGCGCGGCGTCGCACGCCGGGCCCGAGCGCCTCAGACGAGCGGCGCCTCCCACATGAGCAATGTGCCGTGACCGGTCGGGGACATCCCCAGCGTGAACACCCCGCCGTGTCGGCGTGCGCGTGCCGCCAGGTTGTCGGTGCCCGAGCGCCGCTCGCGCTGCGCGTCGAGCCCGCCACCGTCGTCCTCGACCTCGATGATCACCTCGCCGCGCGGTCGACTGCCAACCACACTGATCCGAACCGCGACGGAGGTGGCGCGCGCGTGCCGCGCCGCGTTGGCGAGCCCTTCGCGCACGACGGCGACGACGTCGTCCGCGAGGTCCGAGGAGATGCGCTCGCAGAACGAGGTGGCGTCGTCCGAGCTCTCGTCGTGGATGTCGACCACGCGGCCGTCCAGGCTGAGCAGGAGCGACGGCGCGAAGCCCAGGCCGGTGCGGGCGAGCGAGGACTCGCGGAGCAGCCGTTCGACCAGGTTGGCGGTGGCATCCGGGTCGCGGAGCGCGTGCACGATCGAGCGGATCTGACGGACTGAGGAGTCGACGTTCGTGACCGCGTCCTCGACGATGCTGAGCAGTTCGGTGGCGTCCACGCCGCGCTCGGCCCGCCGACGCACCGTCTCGAGCTGCATCCCGGTCGCGAAGAGCTGCTGGATGGCGAGGTCGTGCAGGTCGCGGGCAATCCGCTCGCGCTCGTCCAGCAGGCTCGAGACGTCCTCGGCGTGCCGAGCCTCGGCCAGGACGAGGGCCAGGGCGGCCTGTGCGGCGAAGGAGCTCGCGGTGGCCAGGTCGGTCGGCTCGAATGGCGCGGAACCGATGCGTCGGAGCAGCAGGAGGACGCCGATCGTGCGGCCCGAAGCGTTCAGCGGCGCGTAGAGCGCGGGGCCGAAGCGCCGCAGCACGTCGAGCTGCAGGGACGGGTCACTGTGCAGCGAGTCGACGAGCAGGCCGTTCCCCTCGTCGAGGACGCTCCGGGTGCGACCGTGCTCCGGCATGGTGGTGCCGAGCATGTCCTGGGCGCCGTGCCCGTTGACGATCTCCGCGATCCAGCCGTCGCCGAACCCAGGCAGGATCAAGACGGCGGTCGCGGCCTCGGCCACCTCGCGCGCCGTCGCGGCGATCCGCTCGAGCGCATCCTCCTCGTCCGCGCCAGAGAGCAGCATCGTGGTGATCTCCTGCCCTGCGCGAAGCCAGTGCTCGCGGCGCTGCCCGGCGGCGTACAGCTGGGCGTTCTCGATCGCGACCGCCGCTGCCGCGGCGAGACCGGTGACGACCTCGACGTCTTGACTGTTGAAGCCGGGCTCCTTGCTCGCGAGGTAGAGCTGGCCGTACACCTGCTCGCGCACGCGCACCGAGGCCCCGAGGAACGACCCGAGCGGGGGGTGGCCCTTCGGCAGGCCGCCGAACGCCGGGTGTTGGGTGAGGTCGTCGAGGAGCAGCACGCCATGAGCGGGGATCTGGCCGAGCACTCCGGTGGCGCGCGGAGCGCGGCCGAGCATCTCCATCACCGTCGGCGCCATGCCGACCTGGACGAAGGTCGAGGAGTTGCCGCGCGCGTCGAGCACGTTGAGGGCCGCGAAGCGGGCGCCGGTGAGATCGGCACTGGTCTGGACGAACCGGCGCAGCACGGTGGCCAGGTCGAGGTTGCTCGAGAGGGCGAGCACCGCGTGCAGCAGGTCCTGCGTGGGCCGGGTGACGCTCGACCGTACCTCTCCGGTCGGCCCGTCCGGCCCTTCGTACGTGCTCACGCAGTCTCCTCGTGCTCGCGATCGTGGGCCCAACGGTACGCGGGATGAGTCGCCAGGAGTGAACCGTGGCTGCCGCGTGCCAGCACCGTCGCGGGCCCGGGGCCGTCCGTCCGACCGAGCACGATGACCTCGTCGGCGGCGTCGAGCGCCGAGAGCCGATGGGTCACCACGAGCACGCCGCGCCCGCCCCGTCGCGCGGTCGCGAGGAGGTCGGAGACGAGGGCGTCCGCGAGCGCGGGGTCAAGGTGTTCGGCCGGCTCGTCCAGCAGCAGGAGCGGCGCGGGGGACAGCAGGGCCCGTGCCAGCAGCAGCCGACGACGCTCGCCGCCCGAGATCGTCGCGCCGTCGGGGCCGAGCGGGGTGTCGAGCCCTCGGTCGAGCCGCTCGAGCCAGCGGCCGAGGCCCGCCGTGTCGAGCGCGGTGCGCGCCTCCGCCTCCGTCACGTCGCCCCGTGCGACCCGCAGGTTCTCCAGCACCGTGGTCGCGAAGACGTGCGCGTCCTCGGTCGTCAGCGCAACCGCACGGGACAGCTCTCCGCCATCGAGCGCATCGACCGGCGTGCCGTCCAGCGACACCTCGCCCGCCCGAGCCAGCAGGACGCCCGCGAGCGTGAGCAGCAGGGTGGTCTTGCCGATGCCGCTCGGCCCGACGACCGCGACGGCCCGGCCGGGCGCGAGGTCCAGGTCGAGCCCGCGCAGGACCGGGGGCTCGGCGGGCCAGCCGCAGTCGGCACCGTGCGCGCGGAGCGTCGGGTGGGCTTCGCCCGCGGCCGGGCGCTCCTGAGCTGGCACGGGTCGCGCCGCGGGCGTCCGGGCCGGGGCCGCGGCTGCGTCGAGCAGGTCCATGATGCGCGCCGCCGCGGCCCGGGATCGGAGCAGCTGGAGCGCGGCCAGCGGCAGCAGCCCGCTCGCCTCGAAGGCGGCGAGGGGGGTCAGCACGACGACCGCGAGCTCGACCGGGCTCAGCGCCCCGGCGCGGGTGGCGGGGATGCCGAGCAGGATCGCGGCGAGCACGGCGCCGCCGAGGGCGGCGGTGCCCACGGCCGCGGCGAGGGCACTCGTCTTCGCGCCCTGCTCGACCGAGCCCTGTAGGGCACCCTCGGCGGCGCGCAGGTCCTGCCGCGCGCGGACGAGTCGCCCGTCGATCGCGAGCTCTCCGGCGCCCTCGATCGCGGTCAGTGCCGCGGCGGCGATGTCGGCTCGCGCCTGCGCGGTGCGCCGCTCGGCGCGTCTGGCGCCCCAGCCGGCGAGGACTGGGGCAAGCACGCCTGCCACGAGCAGGCAGCCGGCGAGCGCGATCGCGGCGCTCGGTAGGGACGCCCAGATCAGTGCCACGCTGCCAAGGCCGAGCACCGCCGCGACACACGCCGGCAGCAGCGCCCGGACCACGGCGTCGCCCACCGCGTCCACGTCCGCGCCGACCCGCGCGAGGAGGTCGCCGCGCCGCAGCCCTGCCACGGCCTCGGCTCGGCCCGCGGCCAGACGGCCATACACCTGCTCGCGCAAGCGGGCCATGCCGCGCAAGGCCACGTCGTGCGAGACGAGCCGCTCGAGATAGCGGAACACCCCGCGGGAGATGCCCAGGGCGCGGACTGCGACCACGGCGACCTGCAGGTCGAGCACCGGCGGCAGCTGGGAGGCGCGGGCGATCAACCAGGCGGAGACGGCCGCGAGTCCGACGGCGCTGCCGAGCGCCCCGACCCCCGCCAGCACCGCGAGCGCGGCCCGCCGCCAGTTCACGTCCAGCAGCGCGAGGGCGCGCCAGAGCGGGTCGCGGGTCATGACGTCACCTCGGCGCGCACGTCGACGACCTCGTCCGCGAGCGCCAGCAGGCTGCGCCGGTGCGCGATGACCAGGACTGTGCGGCCGTCGTGACGCAGCGCGTCGACTGAGTCGAGCACGCGCTGCTCACTCGCGGCGTCCAGGTGCGCGCTCGGCTCGTCGAGGACGACGAGTGGGGTGTCCGCGACGAGGGCGCGGGTCAGCGCGAGGCGCTGGCGCTGGCCCACGCTCAGCCCAACGCCGCCATGCCCGACTCGCGTGTCCCAGCCGGCCGGGAGCGCCGCGACGACCTCGTCCAGCCCGGTGAGCGCAGCCGCGGCGTCCAGGCGCTCGCGATCGGCATCCGCCACGACGTTCTCGGCAAGGGTCCCGGGCAGGATCACGGGCCGCTGCGGCACCCAGGTCACCTGGGCCCACCAGCTGTCCGGCGCGACCTCGGCCAGGTCGACCGGCGCCCCGGTCGGCAGCTCGAGCGTGACGGTCCCCAGGTCAGGGGCGAGCAGGCCGAGGGCGAGCTGCGCCGTCGTCGTCTTGCCGGCTCCGCTCGGTCCGGCAAGTGCGATCACGCGACCCGGCACCAGCCGCATCGTGAGCCGCGCCGGTGCGGACACCCCGCGTCCCGGCGCAGCCACCGAGACGCCGTCCAAGCAGATCGTCGTGTGGCGAAGGTCGGGGGCCTCCCGCGTCCCACGATCCGGGAGCGGCACCTCGAGCACCTCGAAGGCGTGCTGGGCTGCCGCGATCCCGTCGGTCGAGGCGTGGAAGTGCGCGCCGACCTGCCGCAGCGGCAGGTACACCTCGGGCGCGAGCACGAGGACCGCCAGTCCGGTCTGCAGGTCGAGATCGCCGGAGACCAACCGCAGGCCGACGCCGACGGCGACCAGGGCCACCGAGAGCGTGGTGAGCAGCTCGAGCACCATGCCGGAGAGGAACGCGATCCGCAGCGTCGTCATCGTCGCCGCGCGGTGTGAATCGCCGAGCGCCCGGACCCGTGGGATCGGTCCGCGCTCCCGACCGAGCGCGCGCAGCGTCGGCAGGCCGGCCACGAGGTCGAGCATCTGGGCGCCGAGCCGCTCCATCGTGGCGAGTCGGCGGTGCGAGGAATCCTGCGTCAGGCGCCCCACGAGGACCATGAAGATCGGGATCAGCGGCAAGGTCACGGCGATCGTCACCGCCGCGATCCAGTCCAGGCCGAGGACGACGGCGAGGGCGGCCGGGGTGACGGTCGCTGCGAGGAGCAGCTGCGGCAGGTACCGGACGAAGTACGGCTCGAGCGCGTCCAGGCCGCGGGTGACCAGGGTCGCGAGGGGTGCACCCGCGCCGCCGGCGAGCCAACGCGGGCCGAGCGCCGCGGCGTGGTCGACCACGCGGGCGCGCAGCTCCGCGATCACCGCACCGGCCGAGCGGTGCGCCCAGCGTTCCTGGAGCCAGGTGACGACGACGCGGGCCAGCATCACCGCGGCGAGACCGATGAGCGGTCGGCGGACGTCGTTGACGGTCGCGGCCGCGGCGACCGCCAGGGCGAGCACCCGGGCCAGGAGCAGCGCCTGCGCGATGACGAGTCCGGCGGTGACCGCGCCGAGCGCGGTGGTCAGCGCGATCGAACGGCGTGCCGAGCGCGCGTGGCGCAGCAGGCGCGGATCGAGCGGCTTCACGCCCGCAAGCGTGTCACGCGCGCTCGGAGCTGCGCTCGAAGGTGAGCCCGGTGTGCGCGGGGATTTGCGCCGTCGAGATGCGCTTGCGGAACACCCAGTAGGTCCACGCCTGGTAGGCGACCACGACTGGCGTCAGCACCGCCGCGACCCAGGTCATGACGGTCAGCGTGTAGTGCGTCGAGGAAGCGTTCGTCACGGTGAGCGAGTACGCCGGGTCGGTCGTCGACGGCATGACGTCCGGGTACAGCGAGCCGAAGATCAGCACGACGGCCGCGAGGATCGCCAGGGCGGAGAGCACGAAGGCCCAGCCCTCGCGCCGGTGGGCGGTCGTGACCACGACACCGACCAGGGCGAGCGCGGCGACGGCCACCGCCGCCCAGGTCCAGGTGACGGAGTAGGCGAGCTGCGTCCACACCGTGAAGCCGCCGGCGACGACGAGGGTGGCGATCGAGAGTTTCGCGGCCAGCGCCCCGGCCCGGGCGCGCACGGTGCCGTCGGTCTTGAGCGCGAGGAATACGGCGCCGTGCGTCAGGAAGAGAAGCAGCGTGGTGAGCCCGCCGAGCAGGGCGTAAGGGTTGAGCAGCGCCCAGAACCCGCCGGTGTACTGCGCGTCTGCGTTGATCGCGACGCCCCGCATGATGTTCGCGAAGGCCACGCCCCACAGGATCGACGGCAGCCAGGACCCGAAGCCGATGCCGACGTCCCAGCGTGCGCGCCAGACCGGGCTGTTGATCTTGCCGCGGTACTCGAAGGCCACCGCGCGCACGATCAGCGCGAGCAGGATCAGCAGCAGCGGCAGGTAGAAGCCGGAGAAGAGCGTCGCGTACCACTCGGGGAAGGCCGCGAAGGTGGCGCCGCCCGCGGTGAGCAGCCAGACCTCGTTGCCGTCCCAGACCGGGCCGATCGTGTTGATGACGACGCGCCGCTCGGTCTCGTCGCGCCCGATGATCGGCACGAGCATCCCGACACCGAAGTCGAAGCCCTCGAGCACGAGGTAACCGGCCCACAACACGGCGATGAGCAGGAACCAGACGGTGGTGAGTTCCATCAGGTCTCTCCTTTCGGCTCAGTAGGCGAAGGACAGCGGCTCGGACTCGTCGTCGTCCGTCGGCGGGGTCTCGGTCAGTTCCGGCGCACCCTCACGGGCGTACCGCACGATGAGCCGGTACCAGACGACGCCGAGCGCCGCGTAGAGGAGCGTGAACGCGATCATCGAGGTCAGCACCTCACCGGCGCCGACCGCGGTCGAGACGCCGCGCACGGTGAGCAGCCGGATCTCGTCGATCCCGGTCGGGTTCGGCGCGACCACCCACGGTTGCCGGCCCATCTCGGTGAAGACCCAGCCGAAGGACGCGGCGAGGAACGGCGTCGGGATCGCCAAGAGGGCGAGCCGGGCGAACCATCTGTTGCCGGTGACCCGGCCCTTGCGGGTCAACCACAGTGCGAGGAGCGCGAGGGCCGCGCTGCCGAGGCCGAGGCCGATCATCAGCCGGAAGCTCCAGTAGGTGACCGCGAGGTTGGGGGAGTAGCCCACGCCCTCGCCGTAGCGCTGCGCGTAGCGCTGCTGGATGTCGTTCACACCGTCGATGTGCGAGGAGAAGCTGCCGTCGGCGAGGAACGAGGTGAGACCCGGCACGCTGATGACGTGGCGGACGCCCGCGCAGTCGTTCTCCAGGTCGCCGATCGCCAGGATCGAGAAGCTGGCGCCGTCCGCGCTGACACACAGGGCCTCGGCGGCGGCCATCTTCATCGGCTGCTGTCGGAACATCAGCTTCGCCTGCGAGTCGCCGGAGAGCGCCACGCCGATCCCCGCGACGAGCATGACGACGACGCCGAACAGGACGGCCGGGCGGTACAGCGTGCGGGCCAGGGTCTCGTTCTTCGCGCGGACGACCCGGACCATCCACCAGCCGGCAATCCCGGCGACGAACGTGCCGGCGACCAGGAACGACGTCGCGATGGTGTGCGGGAAGGCCGAGAGAAGCGTCGGGTTCGACAGCACGGCGCCGATGTCGGTCATCTCGGCCCGGCCGGTCTGGGCGTTGTAGGTGGTGCCGACCGGGTGCTGCATCCACGAGTTCGCCGCGAGGATGAAGTAGGCGGAGAGGTTCACCCCGAACGCGACCAGCCAGATCGTCGCGAGGTGGACCTTCTTGGGCAGCCGCTCCCAGCCGAAGATCCACAGGCCGAGGAACGTGGACTCGATGAAGAACGCCGCGAGCGCCTCCATTGCGAGCGGCGCACCGAAGACGTCGCCGACGAACCGCGAGTACTCGCTCCAGTTCATCCCGAACTGGAACTCCTGCACGATGCCGGTCGCCACACCGAGGGCGAAGTTGATCAGCAGGAGCTTGCCGAAGAACTTCGTCAGCCGGAGCCAGGTCTCGTTCCCGGTGCGGTACCAGACGGTCTGCATGATGGCGACGAGCGGGGTGAGACCGATCGTCAGCGGGACCAGGATGAAGTGGTAGACCGTCGTGATGCCGAACTGCCAACGGGCAAGTTCGAGGGCGTCCATGAAGCGCTCCGGTCTGTCTCAGCTCTGGCGTCCGGAAATCCCACCCGTCCGGATGCGACCCGTGCGTGGCGAACGTTGCCACGCTAAGAGCACGGGCGCGAGGCGAATACGACGAATGTCCCATGGTTCTGACGCACCAGTCAGATCGCGCTCGCGCCGGAACGAACCCGAGACGCGCCTTCGGACGCCGTCGGGACGTGTCGCTGCTGCTCAGCGCGATGCCGTGTGCGATACTCGGTCCAGTTGCGCGACGTGCCACACCGTTGAGCAACCACACGACGTACGAGCAGCAGGAGCGCGCCCCGCCTGCCGCCGCCGCCGGGCCCGTTTCGCGGGTCGGTCGGGCTGGCGCAGGCGACGCCCCGCCTCAGCGGTTCTACGACCAGACGACTTCCGTCGCGGCGCCGAGGGCGCCGGCGACGAACAACCGCCTCACGGTGCCGCAATGGTGTGGCCGGCGCCGAGGTATTGGAGCACATCCGTGACGAACTTCGACACACCTGAATCAACACCCGAAGCCACCGAGGCCGGCACTGCGCCTGTCGCGGCGAAGAAGGTAACCACCCGCACCCGCCGGAAGGCGTCCAGCGCAGCGGCCTCTGTTGCCACCCCGCCTGAGGGCATCTCCGGCACCGATCAGGCTGCGGCCGAGATCGCGAGCGGTGACGCCGCGGTCGACGAAGCCGCCGCGAATCGGCCCGCCACCCGCAAGCGCACCCCCGCGACCCGACGCCGCACCGCGTCGCCCGAGGCGGCCCCCGCAGCCGAGCTGACGGACGAGGAGCCGAGCGCTCCCGAGTCGGTCCGGCTGCCGATGACCGCTCTGCTGTTCCAGGCGCCCGACCCCTCGGCCGGCCGGCCGAAGCGCCGCCGTGCCCAGGCTCCGGCCGGCCCGCCCGGCAGCGCACCCGCCGCGGCCGCCGAGGCGGTCGACGAGTTGCTTTCCACCGCCCAGACGGCCCGGTCTGATCAGACCGTCCGGGCCGATCAGACCGTCCGGGCCGATCAGACCGACGAGGTCGACGAGGACGAGGCACGGGAGGTCGCCGAGGGCGCCCAGATCACCGACGAGGGCGAAGAGGCCGCCGCTCGGCGCCGTCGTCGTCGTGGCGGTCGAGGCCGTCGTGGCCGCGGTGCCGGTCGCGAGGGCGGCACGGACGAGGACGGCGAGTCCGAGGGTGAGCAGCGCGCCGAGGGCCGGGCGAGCAAGAGCGCCGAGGGCCACAAGGAGGGCGCCGAGGGCCACGAGGACGGCGCCGAGGGCCACGAGGACGGCGCCGAGGGCGAGTCCGCCGAGGAGAGCGAGGGGACCTCGTCGAGCCGGCGTCGTCGCCGGCGTCGTCGCGGTGGCCGTTCTGGCGAGTCCGTCGCAGAGGAGACCTCAAGTCCGGCCCGGACCCGCGGACGCTCGGACGAGGTCACCGCGCTCAAGGGTTCGACCCGGCTCGAGGCCAAGCGCCAGCGCCGCCGCGAGGGCCGCGACTCCGGTCGCCGTCGGACCATCGTCAGCGAGGCCGAATTCCTGGCCCGGCGCGAGTCCGTCGAGCGCTCGATGATCGTCCGCGAGTCGGACGGACGGACCCAGATCGCGGTGCTCGAGGACGATGTCATGGTCGAGCACTACGTCTCGCGCAAGACGCAGACCTCGACGGTCGGCAACGTCTACCTCGGTCGCGTGCAGAACGTGCTGCCGAGCATGGAGGCGGCCTTCGTCGACGTCGGCAAGGGCCGCAACGCCGTGCTCTACGCCGGTGAGGTGAACTGGGACGCGGCCGGGCTCGACGGTCAACCGCGCCGGATCGAGCAGGCGCTGAACTCCGGCGATGCCGTCATGGTTCAGGTGACCAAGGACCCGATCGGCCACAAGGGCTCGCGCCTCACCGCGCAGGTCACGCTCGCCGGGCGCTACCTCGTCTACGTCCCTAACGGTGCCATGACGGGCATCTCGCGCAAGCTTCCGGAGAACGAGCGGGCCCGACTGAAGAAGCTGCTCAAGGAGATCGTGCCCGAGGGCGCCGGCGTCATCGTGCGCACGGCCGCCGAGGGGGCGAGCGAGGACGAGCTGCGCCGCGACATCGCACGACTCACCGAGCAGTGGGCCGATCTCGAGAAGAAGGCCAAGACCGCGTCCGCACCGGCCCTGCTGCACGGCGAGCCAGAACTGTCCACGCGGGTCGTGCGCGACATCTTCAACGAGGACATCAGCTCGCTCGTCGTCTCCGGCGAAGAGGCGTGGGCGACCATCTCGGACTACGTCTCCCAGGTGGCCCCTGACCTGGCCGAGCGCCTGCACAAGTGGACCGGCCCGGCGGACGTGTTCGCCGCGCACCGGGTCGATGAGCAGCTCGCCAAGGGCATGGACCGCAAGGTCTGGCTGCCGTCCGGTGGCTCGCTCGTGATCGACCGCACCGAGGCGATGACCGTGATCGACGTCAACACGGGAAAGTTCACCGGTTCCGGTGGCACGCTCGAGGAGACCGTGACGCGGAACAACCTCGAGGCTGCCGAGGAGATCGTCCGCCAGCTCCGGCTGCGCGACATCGGCGGCATGATCGTCATCGACTTCATCGACATGGTGCTCGAGTCCAACCGCGACCTGGTGCTGCGGCGCCTGATCGAGTGCCTGGGCCGCGACCGTACAAAGCACCAGGTCGCCGAGGTGACCTCGCTCGGGCTGGTCCAGATGACGCGCAAGCGTGTCGGTCAGGGCCTGGTCGAGGCATTCAGCGAGACCTGTGAGCACTGCAACGGCCGCGGCTTCATCGTGCACAGCGAGCCGGTCGAGCGGAAGTCCGACGGCGGCGGCGCCCCGGCGGCGGAGGTCTCGGAGGAGCCCAAGCGGAGCCGGCGCAAGCGCAAGGAGCCGGCGAACGCGCCGCACCCGGCCGTGCCGGTGCTGCCGGAGCAGGATTCCGGGGAGCGCGCCGCCGTGAAGGCGACGCTCGCGGCCATCGCGGCTGCTGCGGCTCACGCGCACGAGCACGACGAGAGCGCCGCCGGGGAGCTGCAGCTCGAGACCGTGGCACCCGCCGCGGCGGAGCAGGTCGTGGTCGTCTCCGACGAGCGGCAAGAGGGCCTCGTCGTAGACGTCCCTGACGTGGTCGGGCTCGAGTCGTTGGCCTGGTCCGAGGGAGACCTGGACGCGACCGAGGCCTCGAACCGGGTGGCCTCCGAGGAGCCCTCCGCCATTTGACCGGCGGGAGCCGATTCCGTACCCTGGAATGTCGGTGCGCTTTGCGCGCATCGCTCCCGTGTGCCCGCATCGGCGATCCCCGCGATCCATCCGGTGCGACGAGCACGCCGTAGACGAGTAGAGATGAGCAGCACGTGGTGTACGCGATTGTGAAGGCT
>Ga0066794_10000141_pt1 | contig 12527 bp, 9 predicted proteins | sample PersoiDNA2013190_FD_70945 | JGI IMG/M metagenome (GOLD analysis project Ga0066794, IMG submission 70945) | Permafrost soil microbial communities from the Arctic, to analyse light accelerated degradation of dissolved organic matter (DOM) -... | ecosystem: Environmental > Terrestrial > Soil >... | reverse complement strand
ATCAGGAAGTACTCCTGCGAGTCATAGAACCGCCGCTGCACATCATCAACAGTCGCCTGACCGGCCCGGATCGCCGCCAACCAGCCCGCCGCACCCACCGGATCCGGCCCACGACCCAACACATCCGCATACGCCCGGGCCACCCGCAACGCGATGTACTCATCAGACCGGGTCAGCGTGTCCACCAGCATCGCCTGACTCGTCCCGCTGAACAACGCCGCCGTCCATCCCGCCAGCCCGGTCGGATCCGGACCCCGACCCAGCAGATCCGCATACAACGCCTTCACCACGGCCTCGGACTCGGCGTAGAACTGCGCGTCGAAATGCGCCCCGGCCACCGCGCGGATGGTCGAGAGAACCGCATAGCCGCCGTTGCCGGGACAGGCGGTGTACGCGACGTCCCGATGGCCGAAGACCCTGTTCAGGGAGACGTCCTGGTCTTGGAACTTGGAGTTCTCCCCGGTCCCGGTGTGGTAGATCATCACGCCCCGGGGGTCGACGTTGTAGGCCGAGAGCCGCATGCCGATGATCTGGCCGACGGACTGCTGGACCTGGGACGGCGGGTAATCGGAGTACGTACCGAGCATCGCGATCCCGACGGTCCCCGTGTTGAAGCCACCGGCGTGGACCCCGACCACCGGGTAGAAGAGGCTGTCTGCACGCCCCTCGTAGATATTTCCCCACTTGTCGACGATGAAGTTGTAGCCGATGTCGCACCAGCCGCGTCCGTCGATGTGGTACGCCTGGTCGCCGCGGATCTGGCGCATCGCCTCCGCGACCGTCGAGTAGTCGTTCGAGCCGGCGGTGTGGTGCACGGCGGCGCCGACCAGGCCGTGCGGGGCCACGTCAGGGGTGCAGACCTGCGGACGGGCGCCCCACTCGGCTCGTGTGATGATGCGAGGGATAGGCGCCATGGCGGGAACCGCGACCGACGCATCGCCGGTGACCGAGGTCCCGTCAGCAGTGGCCGACCCCTCCCCGAGCAGAGCGGCCGAGAGGGCCCGCTCGACGACGGGGTCCAGCCCGGTCGGCCGGTAGTCGGCGGTGCTCGCCCGGAAGGCACCCGACCGGGCGGGCAGCCCGAAGAATGCACCAGCAGCGTCCGCTACGTCCGTCTCGGGGACGTCGACCAGGGCGAGGCTCAGCCCGTCCGGACCGCCATCGGAAGTGGCCGCGAACGAGAGCTGAACGGCGTCCGCGTCACCGACCCACAGCGAGTCCGTCCCGCCCCGCACGGAGTGGGCGGCATCGGCGGACCCCGAGTCCGGTGCGGCATCCGCCGGCTCGAGGGGAACCCACTCGGTCCAGTCGCCATCCGAGCGGGTGCGAACCTCGACAGCCAGGTCCTCCACCGATGCATCGGTTGGCCAGGTGACACCGAGGGTCTGGAAGTCGCCCGGCTCCACCACCTCGCTCTGCACCCTGCCCACGCCGAGGAGGTCGTCGGTCACGACCACAGCCGGCTCGGCGAGCGCATCGAGCACCTCCGCGCTCTCGACCACGTCACCGGCGGGATCGACAGCCGGTACCACGACCTCGAGCTCGGTGACCGTGACGTCCTCAGCGGGGGCGTCGGCCGCGACGATCGCTGCCGCGGGGACCGCATAGGCGGTCGACGAAGGGGCACTCTCGGCGCGCGGAACACCCGCGCCCGTGACGGCGATGAGGAAGGCAAGAGCCAGTTTCATGAGCATGGCAGATGTCCTGACTCGATGGGCGCACGCCTGACTCGATGGGCGCACGGCACTCGCAGTCTCGGTCGGCTGTCAAGTCAGGTCAAGGGCGCCACGCAGCGACGCCCGAAGCGTCCCCATTGTCCCGCCCGACAGCGCCTGTATTGTCCCGCCCGACGGCGCCTGTCGCGTCGTTGCGCCGGTACACTCGCCCGTGCCGTCCACATCCCTGGAGGTCTGCTGTGCGCTTGCTCGTCACCGGCGGAGCCGGCTTCATCGGCGCCAACTTCGTCCACCAGACGGTACGCGAGCACCCCGACGTCCTGGTGACCGTGCTCGACGCACTCACCTATGCAGGGGACCAGGCATCGCTCGCCCCGGTAGCCGAGCAGATCACCTTCGTGCGCGGGGACGTCGCTGACGCGTCGACGGTCGACGATCTCGTCGCGAACGCCGACACGGTCGTGCATTTCGCCGCGGAGTCGCACAACGACAACTCGCTGACCGACCCCTGGCCCTTCGTGCAGACGAACGTGGTGGGCACGTACACGCTGCTCGAGGCCGTTCGCCGGCACGGCACGCGGTACCACCACATCTCCACCGACGAGGTGTACGGCGACCTCGAGCTGGACGACCCCGCCAGGTTCACCCCGGAGACGCCGTACAACCCGTCGAGCCCGTACTCCTCGACCAAGGCGGCCAGCGACCTGCTCGTGCGAGCCTGGGTGCGCTCGTTCGGGGTGCAGGCGACCATCTCGAACTGCTCCAACAACTACGGGCCCTACCAGCACGTGGAGAAGTTCATCCCCCGACAGGTCACCAACGTGATCGACGGGGTGCGGCCCAAGCTGTACGGCACGGGCGAGAACGTGCGTGACTGGATCCACGTCGAGGACCACAACGCTGCCGTGTGGGCGATCATCGCGCGCGGCCGGATCGGTGAGACGTACCTGATCGGCGCCGATGGCGAGCAGAACAACCGGGACGTCGTCGAGCTGATCCTGGAGCTGACCGGTCAGCCACGGGACGCCTACGACCTGGTCAGCGACCGGCCAGGCCACGACATGCGCTACGCGATCGACTCGACCAAGCTGCGTGACGAGCTCGGATGGCGGCCCCGGTACGACAGCTTCCGGGACGGCCTGGCCGCGACCATCGAGTGGTACCGCACGAACGAGGGCTGGTGGCGACCGCGGAAGGACGCGACAGAGGCGAAGTACGCGCGCCTCGGCCGCTGACCGGCCGTCGCAGGTGCGACGGCGCAGACCGGCCAGGGTCAGGCCGTCGCCGCGTCCAGCTCCTGGACGACGCTCCGGGCGATCTCCAACGCGCAGGTCGCAGCCGGTGACGGCGCGTTGAGCACATGCACCTGACGCGGCGCGGACTGCAGGAGGAAGTCGTCCACCATTGACCCGTCCCGACGCAGCGCCTGCGCCCGGACTCCCGCCGGGGCGGGCACCAGGTCCTTCGCGCCGATCCCCGGCACCAGTCGCGACAGGCTCCGCGCGAACAGCCGACGTGACAGCGACCGGGCGACCTCCATGGCACCGGGCGCCAGGTTCCGGGCGCCGAGCCGCCACAGGCCGGGCCACGCGAACGACTGGACCAGGTCCTTGCCGTTGATGTCCCGCCAGGTGTAGCCCTCCCGCGCGAAGGCGAGGACGGCGTTGGGCCCGGCGTGCACGCCACCGTTGATCATCCTGGTCAGGTGCACACCCAGGAACGGGAAGCGGGGGTCCGGCACGGGGTAGATGAGGCCGCGGACCATGTGCTCGAGCTCGGGCACCAGCTCGTAGTACTCGCCGCGGAACGGCACGATGCGGGCCTCCGGCGTGATCCCGCAAGCCGTGGCGACCCGGTCGCTGTGCAGGCCTGCACAGGTCACCAGGGCGTCGGCCGTGATGCGGTCGCGGGAGGTCAGCACCTCCACCCCCGCCGGCCGTTGCCGCGCGGCAACGAACTCCTCGGAGAAGCGGACCTCCCCGCCGGCCGCACGCACGTCCTCGGCCATCGCCTCGCAGACGCCGACGTAGTCGACGCTCCCGGTGCTGGTGACGTGGAGAGCTGCGACACCACCGACCGCCGGTTCGATCTCACGCGCCTCGTCGATGCCGACAACCCGGGCAGGCACCCCGTTGGCCGCCGCGCGCGCCTCGAGCATCCGCAGGGCCGGCAGCTCGGACTCGTCGACGCCCACGACGAGCTTGCCGCAGATGGCGACCGGTATGCCGCGGTCCTGGGCGTACGCAACCATCGACCGGGAACCCGCTGCGCTCATCCGCGCCTTGGCGCTGCCGGGGGGGTAGTACAGGCCGGAGTGGATCACCCCGGAGTTGCGGCCGGTCTGGTGCTGGGCGAGGCGATCCTCCTTCTCCAGGACGACCACCTCGTCCCCGCGGCTGGCAAGCGCCTGGGCGACGGCGATGCCGACGATCCCCGATCCGACGACGACGACCCGCACCTGTGTCACCCCTTGACCGTGGCCGACCTGATCCCAGGCGGCGCCGCCCCGAGTCTACGATCCGCGACGGCGCCCCCCCGGGGACGATGGTCCAGGCGACGACTCAGACATCCGGGTCACCTCGGTAGGCGCCCTCGCGCCGTCGGGCAACCACACCGAGGGCGGCAGCACCACCGGCCATCGCGAGGTCGGCAACGGTGAACAGGACCCGGGACACGGCGGCGTAGGCGACGGCCGTCCCCGGGCCGACGAACGGGGTGAGCCCGGTCACGATCACCAGCTCGCGGATACCCGCACCGGAGGGCAGCACGACGGCGAACAGCCCAGCAATCATCGCGATGCCCATCACCCCGACGAACAGGAGGAGCTCCCCCGCGGCGATCGTCGCCTCGTCGCGGGCGAGCAGCCACAGGTGCAGGCCGTAGGTGAGGTAGGAGCCCAGGGCCCAGGCCAAGGAATAAAGCACCGTGCGTCCGCGGACCGGGTGGGTCGGGCGCGGGCGACGCAGCAGGCGGAAGCCGACCGTCACGACGGCCGTGAGGATCCGAGGGTGCAGGCAGATCAGGCCGATCGGCAGGAGGAGGTACAGCCATCGCAGCCAACCGAGCGACGGGTCCGCGGCGAGCAGTTCCGGCAGCGCGATCGTGCCGACGACGAGCGCGGCGACCACCGCGACCGCCAGCGAGAAGACGGTCGCGGCGAACACCCGTGCCCGGGCGAGCCCGGCGCGTCGACCGAGCTCGAGCTGCAGGACGTAGGCCCACACGGACCCGGGCAGGTACTTGCCGAGCTGTCCGACCAGGAAGATCTGAGCACCGCGACCGGCGCCGATCGGCTCACCCAGGTCGTCGACGAGCACCTGCCAGCTCATGGTGCCGCAGGCGATGCCGAGGGCGACCAGCCCGGCCGAGGGGGCGACGGTGGACCACGACATCTCGGCGATCGTCGCCGAGACGTTGTCCCAGTAGTGCGTCAGCGCGACGGCCGCGGCCGCCAGGACACCCAGCAGCAGGACGACACGGGCGACCGCGAGCACCTTCGAGCGCCGGGATCGCGTGGCCGGGATCTCGGCGACCGGGTCGGCGTCGGGATCCCGCGCGGCCGCGCGGTGCGGGTCCTGGGGCGACTGGCCCTGCGGGTCGCGGCCCGTCACGCGTCCGCCGTGTCGAGCGCCACCCGCACCGGGCGCAGCCCCTCCAGAGCTGCCCACCAGGTCAGCTCCTCGGCGAGGACGGCGAGCCCGAGGTCCGCGCGGACGCTTGTCAGGTCCTGGGTGTTGGCGTAGGCAGCGCGCAGTGCGGCAGCGACCTCCGGCGGGTGCCCGGCCCGCGTGAGCGCGTAGCTGTTCACGTCGCAGAGCCGGGGGGGTGAGCCGTGGACCAGACCGAACGGAGGTACGTCCCGGGTGACCGGGGTGCACATGCCGACCATCGCGCCCGGACCCACCACGCGCCGCTGGTGAATCGCTGCGTTCATGCCGAGGTTGGCACGGGCCCCGATGGTGCAGTGGCCGCCGATGCTCACGCCGGCCGAGACGACCACACCGGGCCCGAGGACGACATCATGTGCCAGGTAGCACCGGTTCAACAGCCATGTCCCGGCGCCCACCCGCGTAGGCCGGCGGGTCCCCTGGTGCACGACCACGAGCTCGCGCACGACGACGTCCGCCTCGACAACCACGCCTACGTGGGCGAGATCGCCGTCCCAGGCCAGGTTCATCCGCGCGGACGTCACCTCCGGCGGCGCACCGATCACCGAGCCGGCACCGATCCACACCCGGTCGCCGACCTCGAGAGGTCCGGTGAGGACGGCGTGCGGCCCGATCCGGACGCCCACCCCCAGCTCGACGCCCGGCCCCAGGACGGCCGTCGGGTGGATGGTGGTCGTCGGGGGCGGTTCGGAGAGCCCAGCGTCGTGCGCCACATCGATCCTTCGCCCAGGGCACGTCGGCGCGGGTGGATCCCCGGTGCTCGGCGCGCAGATCCGCCGTCAGGCGTCCAGCCAGCCGCTAGCATTGCGGCTCGGCGGTGCCCATGTCGCGAGAACTATAGCCACCGGTGGCCCTCAGCGCCCTGCCGCTCGCGTCGTTTCGGCGCACGTCCGGGGCCCTCGCGGCCCGCCCAGAGTGAGAGAGGTCCCCACACAATGATCCCGATTTCCGTGGTCCGGTTCGGCGCCGACGTGGAGCAGAAGGTGCTCGATGTGGTCCGCTCAGGAATCATCGCGCAGGGCCCCGTCGTAGCCGAGCTCGAACGAGGATTCGCCGAGCTTGCCGGGGTGGAGCATGCGGTAGCGGTCAACAGCGGGACGACTGCCCTCGTCGCCGCGCTGCAGGTGCTCGACCTCGAGCCCGGTGACGAGGTCGTCACCAGCCCGTTCACCTTTGTGGCCACCGTGAACGCCATCCTCGAAGCCGGGGCGACCGTCCGCTTCGCGGACATCGCCGAGGCCGACTTCAACCTGGACCCGGGCACGGTCGCCGACCAGCTGACACCGCGGACCCGCGTGATCATGCCGGTGCACCTGTACGGGCAGACCGCCGACATGGACCCCATCGTCGAGCTTGCCGCTGCCCGCGACCTGCACGTGGTCGAGGACGCCGCGCAGGCACATGGCGCGCGCTACAACGGCCGCGGGGCTGGCTCCTTCGGCCTTGGCTGCTTCTCCCTCTACGCGACGAAGAACCTCACCAGCGGCGAGGGGGGCATCGTCACCACCGACGACGCCGCGCTGGCTGACCGCCTCCGAGTGCTGCGCAACCAGGGCATGCGCCAGCGCTACCAGTACGAGGTGGCGGGGCACAACTACCGGCTCACGGACCTGCAGGCCGCCGTCGCCGTGCCACAGCTGGCCGCGTACCCGGACCAGCTGGCCCGGCGTCGGGCGAACGCGGCTCGCCTGATCGAGCTGCTCGCCGACGTCGAAGGCCTCGGTCTGCCGTCGGAGCTACCCGGTCGCGAGCACGTCTGGCACCAGTTCACCGTGCTGCTGCCTCGGGACCGAGCGGCGGACCGCGACGCCATCGTCGATCGGCTCCGTGACGCCGGCGTCGTCGCGGGCATCTACTACCCGCGACCGGTGTACGACTACGACTGCTACCGCTCCAACCCCCAGGTGGTGATCCCCGAGGCCCCGGTCGCCACGGACATCGCAGCGCGGTGCCTGTCGTTGCCGGTGCACCCGTACCTGACGGTCGACGAGGTCGAGCAGGTTGCCGCAGCCGTGCGGAAGGTCCTGGCATGAGCGCCCCGCTCAAGCTCGGGCTGGTCGGCGTCGGCTCCATGGGTCTCAACCACGCGCGCGTCATCGTCGCCTCCTCGCGAGCCGACCTGGTTGCGATCGTGGAGCCGCGGGTGGACGCCGGTGCCGCTGCCGCGGAACGCTTCGGCGCGACGTGGTCGGCCGGGCTCGAAGGCCTTGCGGGGGTCGATGCGGTGGTGGTGGCAGCGGCCACCGAGCACCACCACGCAATCGCTCTCGAGGTGATCAGGGCGGGCCTTCCGGTGCTGATCGAGAAGCCGGTGTGTCCTTCGCTGAGCCAGACCCAGGAGGTGCTCGCCGCCTCCGAAGCAGCCGGCGTCCCACTGATGTGCGGGTTCCTCGAGCGGTACAACCCCGCATTCCTCGTCGCTCGGCAGATGCTCACGGCGCCGCGGTTCGCGCGCGCTGAACGCCACTCGCCCTACGTGCCGCGGATCAAGACCGGCGTGGCGTGGGACCTGCTCGTGCACGATGTCGACCTGATCTCGCAGATCTTCGGCGGCGACGACCCGCAGAGCCTCGCTGTCGAGGTCGGCCAGTTCCACCCCTCGTCGGTACCGGGGGCCGAGGACATCATCGAGGTGGGACTGCGTTTCGCCGGTGGTATCGGCTCGGCGTCGGCCAGCCGGATCGGTCAGCGCAAGGTCCGCACCCTGGTGATCCAGGAGCTCGACCGGATGATCGAGGTGGATCTGCTCCGCCGCGGGGTCACCTCCTACCGGCACACGAGCATCGAGTCCGACGACTCGGGTCGGGGGTTCCGGCAGGCGACCGAGATGGAGGTCCCGGAGATCATCGGCCGTGAGCCGCTCGCCACGCAGCTCGACCGCTTCATCGATCTGATCGAGGGCACCATCGACGCGGACGCGGAGCGGCGGTCCGTGCTGCCCGCCCACCGCATCGTCCAGCTGGCCCTGGACTCAGGGCAGCGGAGTGTCCCGGCCGCCTGAGTCGTCAGTCGTGAACGGCCGGGAACTCCGGCCGTTCACCGGTGGCGTCGAGCTGGACAGTGGCGACGCAGCGCGCCGGTGAACCCGCGACGACGGTGCGCGGCGGGACGTCGGCCGTGACGACCGCGCCCGCACCGACCACGGCCTCGTCCCCGATCGTCACGCCCATCATCACCACGGCGTTGGCTCCGATGAAGACGCGGTCGCCGATCAGTACCGGCGCGCGCTCGATCTCGTTCCACCGGCGGCCAGACACGCAGCGGCGCACCGAGGAGTGGGTGTAGATGTGCGCCCCCGACGCGATGTCGCAGCCGGCGCCGATGGTCAGCCCGCCCGATCCGTCGATCACCGTGAACGCGCCGATCCAGGTGCCCTCACCGATGACCGGTTCCCCCACGATCCAGCAGGCCTCGTGGTACGGGTTCGGGGGCAGCCGCCCCGGCTCCCGCGGCGGCATCAGCTGCCGTTCCGGATCAGGTCGGTCATGCCGTCGCGAACCGCGATCGTCGGCTCGAAACCCAGCACCTCTCGGGCGCGGGTGATGTCCGCGGCGCGCCGGCTCACGAGGACGTCGCGTGGGTTGAAGACGGGCTCGACATCCGTACCGACCGCGTCGATGAGGATGCGCGCGAGCTCAGCGATGGAGGTGTCGATCCCCGTGCCGACGTTGATCGGCAGGTTGGCCTGATCGGCCTCCAGCGCGAGCACCGTCGCCCGAGCGATGTCATGCACGTGGATGAAGTCCATCGACTGCTCGCCGTTGCCGTCGATCACGGGAGCCTCACCCCTGCGCAACCGGTCGACGAAATGGTTGATCACCGAGGTGTAGTAGGCCGTCGTCTTCTGGCCAGGGCCGTACACGTTGAAGAACCGAAGGGCGATCCAGGACAGGTCGGCCCGGCGCTGGTAGAAGCCCAACAGGTCCTCCCCCGCCCGCTTCGAGATGCAGTACGGGGTGAGCGGGGACAGCTCGTCGTCCTCGTGCATGGGGAGCTTCTTCGGGTCACCGTAGACCGACGCACTCGAGGCGAACACCAGACGCCGCACACCGTGATCGGCGGCAGCGGCGATCACGTTGTGGTTGCCGATCATGTTGATGTCCATGGACTCGTACGGGTCCGACTGACTCTTGTTGATCGACACCGCCGCGAAGTGGATGACGTGGCTACAGCCCTTCATCGCCTGGTGCACGGCACCGCCGTACCGCACGTCCTGGTCGATCAGCTCGACGTCGCCGGTGGCCGCCAGGCGGGCGACGGCGTCCCGGTCGCCCCGGAACATGTTGTCGAAGATGCGCACCTTGTAGCCGCGGTCGAGCAGCATGGGGACGACGGCCAGGCCGACGAAGCCCGCACCGCCGGTGAAGAAGACAGTCCTGTCTGACACATGCACTCCTGGTTCACGCCGCTCAGCGGCGGCTGGTGGGGGCGGTGACGACCTCGCGGACCGCGCCCGCGACCGTCGCCACCTGGTTGTCGGTGAGGTTGGCGTGCATCGGCACGGCGAGGTGCCGGGTGAAGAGGTCGGCGGAGACCGGGCAGTGCTGCCCGCCGCCGTACACCGGCTGGAGGTGCGAGGCGTAGGTCCCGATGTTGCACTGCACCCCGCGAGCCCGGAGCTCGGTCGCGACGACGCCGCGGTCGAGGGCAGGGTCGAGGGTCAGGACGTAGGACTGCCACGGGTGCTCGCGGTCGTCGAGCGCCACCGGCAGCGTGATCGGCTCGAGATCTGCCAGGAGCTCGCGGTACCGCTCGGCGACCCGGCGCCGGGCGGCGAGGAGGTCGGGCAGGCGGCGCAGCTGGACTCGCATGATGGCCGCCGCCACGTCGGACAACCGGTAGTTGTACCCCGCCTCGTCGAAGGAGGGCACCGGGAGATCCTTGGCTCCCTCCCGGCTCAGCGCAGGCTCGATGCCGTAGGTGTGGAGCTTGCGGGCGTGTGCGGCGAGGTCGGCCCGGTCCGTGGTCAGGGCGCCGCCCTCCCCCGCGGTGATGCCCTTGCGGCCGTGGAAGCTGAAGGCGGCGACGTCCGCGAGACTGCCCGCCGGCCGACCCCGGTAGGTCGCGCCGGCGGAGCACGCGGCGTCCTCCATCAGCCACAGACCGTTCCGGTCCGCAATGGCACGCAGATCGTCGTAGTCGGCCGGCTGCCCGAACACGTCCACCGCGATGATGCCCACCGTCCGCGGGGTGATCGCGGCCTCGACGGCGGCCGGGTCCGCGCTCCAGATGTCCGGACGGATGTCGGCGAACACGGGGTGGGCGCCGGTCCACATCACCGAGTGCCCGGTGGCCGGGAACGTGTAGTCCGCGACGATCACTTCGTCACCCGGTCCGGCGCCCAGCACCGAAAGACCCAGATGGAGCGCGGACCCGCAGTTGGACGTCGCCAGGGCGTGAGCCGTCCCCATCGCCTGCGCGAACTCCGCCTCAAAGGCCGCGCATGTGGGTCCGGCACCCGACAGCCACCCGGAGGCGAAGACCTCCGCGATGGCTTCCAGCTCCGGTGTCCCGACAGTCGGCTGGCCGAGTGCCACAGTTGTCGACATCTGTCTCCCTAGGTCCTCGACAGGTTACACGGCACCACCCGGTTGGCCCGGCCGGCCGCGGCTCGTGCACTAAGGTGACCGGCGCCGGTGGGAGTGGCCGGCCGCCCGCCTTCCGCGCAGCATTGGGGGTTCGTCGATGAGCACTGCTGCCGAGGCGCCGCCGCACGCCGACCAGCCGGGAGCCGAGGAACCGGGAGCCGACCGGCCGGGGCCCGGCCCGAGGCGGCAGATCCTCGTCCGCAGGCTCATGCCGGCCGCGATGACGGCCTTTCCCTACGTGGTCTCGGCGGCGGTGTCGCTCGCCGTCGCCATCTGGGCGTACCGGCCGTGGCGCCTCCAGGACGCGATGATGTTCCGCTGGGGCGACCCGCTCGCCTTCCACACCTGGGTGCAGGCGACCATCGAGGACGGCTGGTACGAGCACGCCAGCAGGCTCGCTGCACCGTTCGCGATGAACAGCCACACCTACACGGTCACCGACGAGTTCCTCTTCGCCGCCATCGGGAAGCTGTTGGCACCGCTGACCGGCAGCGCCGCAGGAGCGGTGACGATGTGGGTGGTCCTTTCCTTCCCACTGGCCGCGGTATTCGCGGTGGCCGCTGCCCGCTACCTCGGAGTGGGCCGGCTGGCAGCCATCATCCCCGGCATCGCCTTCGCGCTGCTGCCCGACCACTTCCTCCGGGCCCAGGGCCATTTCAGCCTGACCTCGACCTGGGCCGTCTCCCTGGGCTTCCTGCTCGCACTCACCCTGGTCCGCCGGCCCCGGCTGGGTCGCCGAGGACGGATCTGGTTCGAGGCCGCGATGCTCGTCGCCGCTGTCGCGATCAGCCTGACCAACGCGTACTACGCGGTCTTCGCGGCCATCCTGGTCGCGACGTGCGGCGTCGGGGGGGCGATCGCGCGACGGAGCTGGCGGGTCCTGGTGACCACCGCCGCACGGGGTCTGGCGCTGCTCGGTCCGATCGCGGTGGCCGTCGCGCTGGACTCCAGGTACGCCCCCCGGCCGGCCGGCTACTCCTCGTTTGCGATCACCCGTTCCCTGGCCGACGCCGAGGTGTTCGGCGGCAAGGTCAGCGCGATGCTCCTGCCCAGCACCCTGCACCGCTTCGCCTTCTTCCGAGCGCTGCGGGCCCGGTACGACGCGACGTTCCCGAACCCGGCGGAGACCCCGGCGCTCGGGCTGGTCGCCACGATCGGCTTCGTCGGTCTCGTGACCTGGGCGCTGGTGGCCTACTTCCGTCGTCGTCCGGAGCTCGTCGACCCGCGCCTGCGCCCCCTCGCGGCGCTGATGTGGGTGTGCCTCTTCGCCTACGTCGTCGGTGGCCTCGGCAGCGCTTGGGCGGTACTGCTCGACGGTGGCGGGATCCGGGTGTGGAGCCGGATGCACGTGGTGATCGGGCTGATCGCGTTGCTCGCAGTGGCCGTGGCGGCCGACCGCCTGCGCGGCCGCCTGTGGCGGGCACTCGGCGTCGGCCTCGTCCTCGCGGTGGTCCTGGTGGACCAGACATCTCCGCTGGGCCGACCGGACGCGGCAGGCGCTCTGGCCGTCCGGGACGAGGTGACCGCTCTGACCAGGGACATCGCCGAGCTCGCCGGAACGGACGCGATGGTCTACCAGGCACCCTACGTGACGT
>Ga0066794_10000133_pt1 | contig 12728 bp, 12 predicted proteins | sample PersoiDNA2013190_FD_70945 | JGI IMG/M metagenome (GOLD analysis project Ga0066794, IMG submission 70945) | Permafrost soil microbial communities from the Arctic, to analyse light accelerated degradation of dissolved organic matter (DOM) -... | ecosystem: Environmental > Terrestrial > Soil >... | reverse complement strand
TCTGTTACTTTACCAGCAGCCTGTGACAGGAATTATCTTCTCCGTCTTTCCCGCAATCCCAGGGACAAAAGGTGATGGATTTATATGTTCTCCTGTAAATCGAGCAACTGCTTTCTACCCTCTCCCGCTCACTCCAAAATGCGTTTCTACGTTTTGAGAGACTCTCGTCGCAACCTTGATCACAGATACGTGAGACGAAACCGCCGTGCAATTTGTTCACCGTATCCCAAATTAATTGTTTCACCAAAAAACACAAAAGCATAAATAATCATCAGTATTTACCGGTTGAATACAAAAATTTCTTAAAAAAATTAAGATGTAAATATCAACAATAGGAACTCTAATTTATCCTTTCAACAAGCATTTTTCTTGGCCCTTGATGTATCAGCCTTGAGCTTTTTCCTTAATGATTTCTTCACCAGCCTATTGCCTAACCTTATTTGGTATGCTACGATGCGCTCGGCATCAATATATAGTAGCAATACGGGCACTGAGGGGTTAAATTGGAAATCCTGCTACTAGCTTTGTTGGTGATCAGCGCCGGTATCCTCATAGTGCCGCAAGTCCTGAGACAGAGGACGTTAGACTCCCCTTTGGATACTGTTACCGATTTTCACAGGGGGATGACCGCGCTCGCGCCCAGCACCAGGGAGCACGAACCGCGCTTGAAGGGGCATTATTACATGAGAACTGACAGGCAAAACGACCCTGAGCCATACGTCCGCCGCTCTAGTTATGGAGAACACGAAGGGGAGTATGACGAAGATATCATCCCCTACCCCAGCGACAAAGCCCGCGTTGAGATGGAGATGCGGCGGCAGCGCATAATGGTTACGCTTTTGATAATCGCTCTGGGCACCGGGATAATGACCCTCATCCCCAGGATACGCTGGATAATCCCCATCCATATCGCTGTGCTCGTCATGCTCGCCGGCTACTTGCTGCTGGTGATGTTCCTGCCCTATTACGCAAGTCGCCGCTAGTTCCTGTCGCACACCGATGCCCAGCCTGGATGCTGTTTTACCGTTCCCCTTTTCGTGGCAGGAATACTGATCGACTGATCGCCTCGGTCTCCGTGGTGCCGCTCGGTGAAAAAAAGAAGGAGCGCTAGCGGGATTACTTCATAAGGGAAAAGAAGCAAGAGCCTGTCTCGGAGCCTACCGGTCCGGGTGACCCGGGCTGAGCGTTCAGAGGCCGCGGCGCCTTTTAGCGACCTCGAAGCACTCGTTTATGTCCCGCGCAATCTCGCTCTCGGTCCAGGTGCCGACAGCCAGAGCCTGGCCGCCAGCGTCGCCCTGCGCCCGCGCCTCCGCCCAGGCGAAAGTGCTCAGTTCGTTGAAGATCTCAATCGACATGTCGCCACAAAGCTTCTTCTCGATGTAGGCCCTGGTGCGCGGGAAACTCTCTTCAAGAAGCGAGTTGAACTCTCCGAGCACAACGGGGTCGACCTTTCCTCCGGATGCGCACTCCATCAAAGAGAGCTCAAGCTCGAGGAACTTGGTGAATGTCTCGCGCGCTTCCTCGCTCGGCCAGGGTGCGGACAAGGGGCCCACCTCCTCAAGTGGCATTATACGCCCGGGCTTTCCACACGCCCATCTCGAGCGGCAGATTCTCCCTGGCAGTGGCCGGACACGCCCTGTGGAGTGTCCTGAACGCGTTCAGCAAACGCACTGAGATGCTTCACCGCGAAGGGGTTTGACAGACCCGTCGATTAGTCCGCTTTTGATAGAATAGGCGAAAGCGTCCATACAACGCGGAGGTCGAATGCGATGGCAAACGACGTCAAGTCAAAACCCCAGAGAGAGATCAGCAAGTTCAAGGCCGGCATCAAGAAGCTCGAGAAGGAAAGGGACAAGCTGTTCCCCGACCTTGGGAAGGCGGCATACCAGGCTTTTCTGGATGGCCGGCTCCGGGAGGCCTCCCTGGCCGATACGTTCGAGAAGTTGAAGTCCCTCGACGCGCAAATCGAGCAGGGCCAGGCCGAGATAGCCCGCCTTACCGCGCAGGTCGAACAGATGAAGGCCGCCGCGGCCCAACCGCCGGCTGCCGCCGGTTGTCCCCACTGCGGAGCTCCGGCGACGCCGGGGGTGAAGTTCTGCGGTAGCTGCGGGAAGGTGCTCGCACCGCCCGCGCCTGCCGCCGTCGCTGCATGCGCCAAGTGCGGCAGCCCCCTGGCCCAGGGGGTGAAGTTCTGCGCCCAGTGCGGCACGCCTGTCGCCGCCGCGCCTGCGCCCCCTCCGACGACCACCGTGTCGCCTGCCGAACCTCCGCCCGCCGCTCCACCTCCTCCCCCCCCAGCCGCGGCCCCGGCGCCAGCGGTTGCCCCGACCCCGACGGCCGATACCGGGGGCGGGTCGAGGAAGTGCGCTTCTTGCGGCGCAACAGTGGAGGAGTCCGACGCGGGGTTCTGCGGAGAGTGCGGCGTCAGGCTTTCCTGACACGGACCAGGCCTCAGGAGGCGGCCTGGTTAACCCGCGTACCGTCCGCCAACAAGATAGAGGGTGGAACAAGTTGACAGTCCTGGTCACTGGAGCCGAGGGGGTGCTGGGAAGCAGCCTCACAAGGCAACTCGTTGAAAGCGGGTTCACGGTCAGGGCGATGCTCGACCCGAAGAGCGACGCTGCGGAACTTGAAGGGTTGTCTTACGAGATGGTGCCGGGCGACATCCTGGACCCGGAATCAACGCTAAACGCCCTCCAGGGAATACAGGCCGTCTTTCACTGCGCCCACACGGCGGCTTTCTGGCCGCCTCGAGCCGGTTGGATAGACGCCGTCAACCTCGGGGGCACCCGCAACCTCCTCGTCGCGATGTCCAGGGCCGGTGTTGAAACCCTCGTCCACGTGGGCTCCGCCTTCTCCTTTGGTTTCGGGACGCCGGATGAGCCGGGCACCGAGGAGACCCCCTACATGGCGGACCGGTTCCACCTTGCCTGCTTCGACTCCATGCGCCGCGCCCAGGAGCTGGTACAGATGTACACCGATGAGGGCAAGATAAGGGGGATAATCGTCAACCCAACCTTTGCGCTCGGACCATACTTCGCGCCACAGGATGCAGCGGCAAGCCTGATCTCACACGTCAGCAGGAGTCCCCGCCGCTTCCCTTCCGGCGGCATAAACGTAGTCGGGGCAGGTGACGCCGCCAGGGCGATAGTCAAGGCGCTCGGGCGCGGCAGGCCGGGCCGCTGCTATATCCTGGGCGGGTGCAACGTCGGCTACAGGGAACTTTTCGAAAAGATCGCAGCGGCCCTGGGGGTACAGCCGGCTACGAAGCAGTGGCCGGACAGGACCTTGATCGCCCGCGGTTTCCTTGGCTCGCTCCACGGGAAGCTGACGGGGCGGAAGCCGCCTGTGACCAGGGAGGTTGCGCATGTCATGGAGACAGACATGTATTACGACCCGGCAAGGGCGATAAGTGAGCTGGAGTTATCTGCAACCCCATTGGATACGATAGTCGAAGACGCCTGCCGCTGGTTTACAGACCACTGCAGGTAATGCATCCTCCCGGCGTCGGGACAAAAGGTCGTGAGAAATGAATCCGGGTCTGACTTTAGCCAGGCTTCTGCCCTGTGTTAACCTTTATCAGTAAGCTCTTTGACCGACAGGGCCAGGCCCTTGAGGGAAAGGACGTCTCAGATGAGCAAAACAATCAAACTGGCCCTGGTCATCATGCTTGCCCTCCTGATGGCCGGGTCCGGGACTCTTTTCTTAATCGCCATGACCCATCCAAGCGCCACGTACGACCCTAGCAAGATCAAGCTGGACGTGAACCTCCACACAAGAAACGAGATACTGACCTGCGCCTACAAGGTCTACGGGGACCAGAACCAGAACCAGTGGGTCGCCAAGACCATCATCAAGAACACCGGCAAGATACCCATGTACGATTTCAAGATCTGGTACAAGGTCCGGGACTTCACGGACTGGACGTCCGGCGAGGAGTACCCAGTGATCTCTCCCGGGGAGACGGTAAGGGATTACTGCTGGCCGGCCCTCGACGGGGAGAAAGTCAAGCAGATCACCACCAAGACTCCTGTCGAGCTCGTCCTCAAGTACGAGTACAAGGGCCTGAAGAAACCGATCGAGGACTACAAGACAATATACCTGCTGGGAAGGAACGACTTCGTCTTCTCGAGCATGAAGGAGGAGGACCGGCTGACCTTCGCGGACAACTTCGATAACAAACTCTTCGTCGCCGCTTTCATCACGCCAAACGAGAAGACGACCAAGTCGTTTGCGAACGGGATAGCGAGCGGACTCGAGACCCGTACCAACGACACTGACGTATATCAGACCTTTCTCCGGTGCTTCAACACCCTCCGCACCCACGGTGTCAGGTACATCCAGGAGCCGTCCGGCTTCTGGACCGGCAGCGAGGCGCAGTACGTCCAGTATCCCAAGGACACGATCGAGAGGAAGTCCGGGACGTGCATTGACCTCGCGATCTGCATGAGCGCGCTGATGGAGGCGGTGGGAATCAAGTCCTATGTCGCTCTCGTCCCGGGGCACGCGATACCGTTAATCCAGATACCTGGAAGTGGAGACATCATTCCAATCGAGTCCACGTTCATCGACCAGGAATACGCCCTCACGCATTTCCCGGGGACGACATCGCCAAACGTCACTGCGGATGAATGCGTGGGGATCGCCCAGAGTGAGATCGACCAGTACTCGAGTGAAGGGAGACTTGTCCTCATCGATCCCGAGTACTGGTGGCAGGCGGGGGTGATGCCCTCATGGTAAGGAATACGCGCTCCAAGAAGCTCGCCCTTGTCGTCATTCCGCTGGCACTCTGCTTGTTATTGCTGCTTTGGGGATTGGCTCTAGCGCAGGAGGATGGACAGACGGCGGAGCCGACGATAACCGAGACGTACCGCGTTGCCATAAACGATGTAGGGGACGCACAGATCGAGGACACTATCAAATACAGCGAGCAGGACTATGAGGGCATGAAGCAGGTCATAACCGACAATCCCACTTTCCTTACTCGCTTGTATACCACCGAGAGGGATATAGCAGAGGTGTTGAACTTCGACACCGAGATGGATGACGCGAACAGGCAGGTGGTAATAACGTTCGATACGCCCGGCTATTCCTATAACATGAAGGACAGCTGGGTCATATACGGCATCACCAACAAGCCGAAGAAAGAGTCAGGCCGTACGATCGAGTTCGAAGAGCAGACTGACATAAACAACGAGTTCTCACTTTTCACCGACCAGACTCTCAAGACCAGGACCGTCTATGAACTGCCGAAGAAGGCCAGGAACGCGCGTTATAACAAGGAAGAAAAGCAGGTAGAGTACGTGATGCCGGAATCCAGGGCATCGCTGGGCTTCTGGAGCCAGAACCGGACACCACTTTCGGTCATCTTCGGTATCCTCGCTCTGCTGTTCGCGGGCCTCATGGCCTTCGTTATCACCAGGAAGACCATCGAGGCGCCCGCGCCCTCCCACCAGGTAACGCCGACAACGCCGCCCCCCTCGACGGTAATGGAAGCTGTGCCGGAGAAGAGGGAAACGGGTGTTTGCGAGAAATGCGGGCGGAAGATCAAGCATGGCAAGAAATTCTGCACGCACTGCGGGGCGCCCGTTTAAGCGATTTAAGACCTGTTCCGGTGCACAAGGACGTACTGGATTATTCGGTACTATTGACAATTATTACCAATTCAGTTATAATAAATTGGCTGTTTTTTGTCCATTTCCAGGTGTGAGGTGAGGTTTTGCGAAGTATCGAGCCTATGCGGGTAACGATCATGGAGAGGATCCGGGACGATCTGAACGAGTGCCTCGGTACAAAACTCAGAGTCAAGGCAAACAAGGGACGCAAGATAGTGATCGAGAACACTGCCGTGCTTGAAGAGACATACCCGCACGTATTCGTCGTGCGGGTTGAGGCGAAGTCCTCACCCGGACAGCGGGTATCGTACAGCTACGCGGACATAATCACAAAGACCGTTGAGCTGTCACACCCCGAGACGAACGAGGAGCTTTTCCCCTGGCTCATCAGTTGACAACGTTTTCGAGAAGGGCGGCGCTCGCACGGGCGCCGCTTTTTTTTATTACCTCTGATCCTTGACGTTTGCCCGCACATCACGCGTGGGGTTCTCAGCGAGAGCGGCTCTCCTAGGGATCCCCGGTACGCTCAAGCTCTCTGCGAAAGCAGGCTCGCCTCTACCTCGTCCACCATCCTGTCCAGGGTTATCAACTCCTCCGGACCAGGCTCAACTGCCGCGAAGCGGGCTCGGCTGAAGAGCTCGGCAGCGGTCCCGACTGTTGAAACGCCGAGGCTGCTCTCCACGAAAGCCGCGTACTCCATCGGTGTCTGGGAGGGGCTCCGCGGGTATCCCGCCCCGGCCAGGAGCCCGGTCATCCGCCCGAAGATCTTGATCGCCCTCTGCCTGGGCCCGTCCGGCACCGGTGGCGGCCGGGACGCGTCCCGCCTGACCTTGAGTCGCCAGAGGAGAAGACCTCCCAGAAGAAGGAAAAGCGCAAAGACCGTGATTATGCCCCTGTAGTGATCGGATACCGTCGCGACCAGCGCCCCGGCGGCATCCCCTATGCCGGCCCCGACCTTGCGGAAAGCCCCGGCGATCGCCCGGCCCCAGCCCGCGGGAAACACGTGGGAAAGGGCCTGGCCGATGTACTTCAGCAGCGAGAACCCGGACCAGGTATCCTCCCCCGCGGCGAGACCCAGAGGCTGAGACGAGCCGGGAGTCGGGTCGAAAGGTATCCAGCCGTATACGGGGAAATAGACCTCGACCCAGGCGTGGGCGTCGCGGGCAGATACCTCGTAGTAGCCGGTCAGCGGGTTGAGCTCCCCCGTGGCAAACCCGACGGCGATCCGTGACGGGATCCCGATAGACCTGCACATCACTGCCAGGGCGGTCGAGAAATGTTCGCAGTAGCCCCCCTTCTGTTTGAAAAGGAAGAACTCAACCGTATTCTCGTCGTTTCCCTGCCTGGGGCAATTGATGTCGTATGTGAAATTGTCCCTCAGGTAATCGTCGAGGGCGGCGACCCTGTCGTAGTCATTTGTCTTGTCGGCCGTTATCCGGCGGGCAAGGCCCTCCACTTCGGGTGACATCTCCGGAAGTCTCAAGTACCGCTCCTTCAGGCCCTTTGGATAATACCCCATCACCCGCCTCAGCATGTCGGGGCTTGCGTCACTGACCTCAGATATCACGGTATATATGAGCCCGGGTGTGAGGGTAAGCGGCGCTATCAAGGTGAACATGGAGTCCACCTTGAGGAAGCGAGTGGGAAAGAAGACCTGGCGAGGCAGGAAGGCCGCAAAGACCGTGTTCGGCAGTTGCTTCTCGATGAAGAAGGTCTGGACGAGTTCACGCCCGGCGTACCGCGGAGGCTCTCCCTTGTACCCGACCATCAGGGGGGGCTGTCTGCTCTCAATGTCCTGGTACTGCTTTTCCGTGTCTTCCCAACCGTTGCCGAGGAACCTGTCGAAAGCCATCGCCCTCCAGTACGCGGGCTCGGTGCTTCGCACCTTCATCGCGGTCCTGTCTGACGGCACGCCCCTCGTCCTTAAGTCCAGGAACCGGTTGAAGCCGTAGTAGGAGTCCGGTTTGAACGGCAGTGGTGTCGAGGGAAAGCTATCGGGAAAATCCATATAGCCAGGATTCCTCAAAGAGCTTTCCATTGGACCAGACAACTTGAACATGGAAGACACAGGAAGGAAGTTCGAGCTGAAACCCGGGATCCGTGGCATCGCCATGAAGAGTACAAGCGTGAGCGGCACGACCACGATGCTCGCGATGGCAAGAGCCCTGGCCGCCGACGCCCTCCTTCCCCTGACGAAAACGGCCGACCTCGACGCCAGCGCGGAGCGGTGCCCCAGGTAAAGCGCCGCCAGACCGACTATGAAGAACGGTACGAGCAGATAAAGAAAGTCGCTTGAAGTGCTCATCGACCCTGCAAACGCTATTAATACGGTAGCGCTCACGAGCGAGAAGTCCAGGTCGCGGCGCGCAGGGAGGTCGAAGGAGTGCAGCACCTGCAGCCATAAAAAGAGCCTTACAAGTGGATAGCGTATGTCCCATATGGCCCCGAAGAGCTCCGTCCAGAAAATCGCGAATACGACCAGCAACAGGATTGTCAGGACAAACTTCATGACCAGGTTGGAACGATGGCGGACTCTGTACGAGTAGTAAAAACCCAGTATGACGCCCGCCGGGACCAGGGCTCCCGTCAGCCGGCCCATCTCACCGTAAACGACCGCGGCGATAACGCTTAATAGAACCGCCAACAGAACGGCGACCCTGAAGCTCTTCGACTCTTCCGTAGGCCGGGGTCGGTTTATGAGCTTGTAGTACTCAGCGGCGCGCTCAAACATTCAGCTATCTCCCGTCCCTTGCGAACCAGGAACACGTCAACAAGCTGCCCCTCCGAAACAAGCTTGAGCTCGGCGAGCCGGCCGTAGGCCCGCTTCGGGAACACGAGGCCGTAGGACTCGTCCAGAGCCAGCACCACCGAGAGCTCCTGCCATCCCCACCATGAAGTAAGGGCGTCTGCTATGTCGGCCGGATCGATATTTGTTACTACCGCCAGCGCGCAACCCGGGCTCAGCCGGTGCTGGGCAATGGAGAGGGCTTCATGAAGACGACCGCCCGCACCGGCCTTGTTCTCCGGAGGTTTGTATTCCGCAAGGATCTTGAGGCAGTCCATTGTAGAAACGGTCTCCACCACATCAAACGTCCCGTTGCGCGGGATGACGAGCTGCGGAATGCTCCCCATCTCCGCGAAGTAGTTGACAATAGAGGCGGCCGCCCTCAACCCGTCCTCCATGCTGTTCACGTCCACGCTCCCGCAGGCGGGTTCCCCGAGGAGTATCACAACACCGGCGGAGGGGCGAAACTCCTCCTGGTATTCCTTCACTATGAGGCCGCCGTGACGCGCGGTCGATTTCCAGTGGATGTGACGCAGGGGATCCCCGTGGGCATACTCGCGAATCCCGTAGTAGTCCTCCCCTACCCCCTTCCGAGACCATTCGCGGGATTCCACCGGGGACGTGCTCGCCTGTGGATTAAACGGGAACTCCTCGAGCCGGTAGACCCTCGGAAGGACTGTAATCTTCGAAGGTACCTTCAGCGTCCGCTTTACCTCGGCGGCGCCGAAGATCCCACCGCAACTCATCGAAAGGTCAGCCGTCTCGTATATTCCACGCCGGGGGGCGGTCATCAAGTACGAGGTATCCACCTCGCACCTCGGAGGCACGCTCTCGAATGCAACGGTCGGTGAGTAAAGGGCTTCAGCCTGTTTCCCTTTATCAACCATATCGCCGTCGGGCATTCCCCCGGACATATCACGGCGCCGCTGGAGCCAGGAGGTGAAACCCGGGCGCTTCCCGCCGCCGGAGAACTGACGGTCTTGAACCGATATCAGGTTCCTGGAGAAGCTTCCGTTGTTCCGGACGCGCAGCCTCACCGAGAACGGTTCTCCCTCGAAAACCTCGGAAGGGCAATCCCTGTCAACCTCGATCCTGCGGTTCGCCCACCTTCCCGCGAAAAGGCCGATAAGCACAAGGGAAATGAGGGCGCTCGAAACGAGGTACAACCAGCCGGATCTTATGGTGGCAGCGATCAGGAAGAGGGCGAAGGCGACCAGTATGAGGGTAACTGCCCTTTTGCTCAACTACTCTCGCCCCGGTACCCCGATCGGCACGGGAACCTCGCCCAAGACATCGTCTATCACTCCCACGCAGTTCCCGAACTTCGTGCGGGTGCGCTCGCGCGCTATGAAGCGGTGCGGCAGGACCCAGTGGGCCATGCGTTTTACGTCATCCGGCATGACGTAATCACGCCCATCGAGCAGGGCCGACGCCTGCGCGGTCCGCACAAGAGCGAGGCTGCCGCGCGGGCTTGCGCCCAACAGCAGGGCCGGGTGGTTCCGCGTCGCGTGGACCAGCGATACCGCATAGTCTAGGACCGCTTCGTCCACGTGGACCTCCATCACTGCGCGCTGCAGCTCTTTGACATGCAAAACCGAAAGGACCGGCTCCAGGCTCTCGATCGGGTGCCTTATCATCTGGTCGGTCGCGATCTCTTTCTCCGCTTCGAAAGACGGGTACCCCAGCCCCAGGGACATCAGGAACCTGTCCCGCTGGCCCTCGGGAAGCGGGTAGGTGCCGAAGAACTCGATGGGGTTCTGGGTCGCCATCACGAAGAAGGGGTCGGGAAGGCGGTAGGTGCATCCATCGACTGTCACCTGGTGCTCATCCATCGCCTCGAGCAGGCTCGACTGGGTCCTCGGCGTCGTTCTATTTATCTCGTCAATGAGCACGATGTTTGCGAATACAGGCCCGGGCTGGAACTCGAACTCCCCGGTCTTCTGATTGTAGATCGACGCGCCGGTAACGTCCGAGGGGAGGAGGTCCGGCGTGAACTGGATGCGCTGGAACGTAGCGTCGATCGACTTGGCAATAGCCCTCGCCAGCATGGTCTTCCCGACACCGGGCACGTCCTCTATCAGTAACTGCCCGCTGCACAACAGCGCGACCACGGCCAGCTCGATCGTCTGCGGCTTGCCTCGTAACACCTTCCCTATATTAGAAGTAAGTCTCTTTACTCTGCTTTTTACTTCTTGCTCATCCATATTCCCACGCACCCGGTTCGTAGCCCGGCATCAGCACGGCTAAGCCTAAAGAGATTTTAGCAGAGACTTACAGACCGGACATTGACAAAAGACCGACCCGCAGAGTCTTTGTGGCTCCGCCTCAAGTATGAATATCACCGTCCTCTGAGTTAGAATCGACGTGACTACCGATTAACTTTATACGTGGCCTTTGAGGAAGGGCTTCAATGAAGACAGGAAAGAAACCGGAAAAGGTCTGTGAGCGCGTGTTCCAGGTAGGTGGTCCCGAGCTAACCTCCGGGAAGGACTGCTGCGTTTACCTCATCGACGGAGGCGGGGAACTGGCGCTCATAGACGCCGGGTGCGGACCCAGCTACAAGAACCTGGTCGCCAACGTCATGCGCCTTGGTTTCGAACCGGAGAACATCAAGTCCGTGATACTCACGCACTGCCACATCGACCACGCCGGCGGAGCGGGGCGGTTCCGCACCGATTTCGGTGCGACACTGATCGCCCGGGTCGAAGACGCCGTTCCGATGGAGAGCGGCGACCGGTTGATGACCGGGGCGTTTCTCTACGGGATGGAGTTCGAACCGCTCACCATTGACCGAAAACTGTCCAGCGAGCAAGAGGGGTTGGAGGTGGGCGACCTGACGCTGGAAGCTGTCTTCACGCCCGGCCACTCACCGGGCTCCATGTCGTTATACCTTGACGTCGAGGGTATGCGGGTCCTTTTCGGCCAGGACGTCCACGGTCCGTTCCACCCGGATTTCGGATCGGATATCGATAAGTGGCGCTCCTCGATGGAGAGACTCCTCGCCCTCGACGCCGACGTCCTTTGCGAGGGACACTTCGGTATCTACAGCCCCGCCAGTTCGGTGCGATCCTACATCGAGGGCTACCTGGAGCGCTTCGGCCGCTGAGACCGCGCTGCCTCCGCCGCATCGTCAAGATAGAAGAAGACGCGGAATGCACCAGGTACATAACCAAGGGCGACGCCAACAAGGACCCCGATTCCGACCCGGTACCCGGGGACAGGGTCGTCGGCAGAGTGGCCCTTCATATCCCCAGGCTCGGGCACCTCACCTCGTTCTTACGAACGAAAGTACGGCTGATCCTGTTCGTGGTGGCAATCTCGTTGATAATCGCGCTTCTTCTGACGGAGAAGAAGCCCGGGCTAATAGGGGCAAAGGAGGTTCCGACCATGCAGGACTCTGGCCGGAACCCCCTAAGGATCCTATCTTCCCAGCGGAAAGGTCATCTGTTCTTTTCGCGCGGGTTTGTCGCTAATTGAATTATTCCAGCCCCGCTAACGGAGGATAAAAACCTCAGTACCGGGGTCCTGGGAGCTCGTTGCTAATTAAATAGGAAAGTCGATGTGAAACTCAAAGTGTTCTTCAGAACTTTCTAAGCGATGCGAAGAGGTCACATCTTTTGCACACCCGGGTCCTGAGACCATCCATACCGTCGTTCTGTAATGCCATATGCTTTCACCATAAGGACCATGTCTAACCCGTTTGAAGTATGCATGGTAAGTACTCTTAATCGACATGATGATGTCTTTTATGGGGTCTGGAAAGAACCACCCTCTCTCAACAAATTGTCTCGTGGACTCGACCCGGTATCCTTCGTGAATGCCGGCATTCGTGATCCAAGCAGTCAGCAGGGGATCTAAATATACATTTATGTTACCGTACAAATTATTGGTGATGTAGAATTGCTCGCAGTACATACCGGCGACTATTACTTTGGGTTGACCAACACTAGCCAGTACAGAGTTATCCAGTTTAACGTCTTTACCTACTTTAGCTCTTATTAAAGTAGATTCCCTTCCTCCACAGGAAAGCGCCCGCCTCAATGACGGGCGCTCAATTACGCCTTCTAGAGAAAGCGGGCTGTCCCTAGGGCGAGGGTACAAACCCCACCGCGTCGTGGCCGCCTGTCCAGCCGTTGTAGTTGAAGTACATCGGGCGCTCGACGATTATCGGTTTGTCTGAGGACACCTTGGCGGATATGTCCTGGTTCGCCCCAACGTCGCTGTTGGCACTTACGGTCAATCTGGTATTGGCCTGCACCGTCCAGGATTTGTTTATCACTTGTCCCGAGGTGGTGTAGTAGGTAATGGTCGTATGAGCGTCGCTGTTC